>Ga0335080_10001496_pt1 | contig 22900 bp, 20 predicted proteins | sample Lox_Sample_34_FD_206720 | JGI IMG/M metagenome (GOLD analysis project Ga0335080, IMG submission 206720) | Soil microbial communities from Loxahatchee National Wildlife Refuge, Florida, United States - Lox_Sample_3.4 | ecosystem: Environmental > Terrestrial > Soil > Wetlands | place: USA...
TCGAGCGCTCCGAGCCCCGAACGCACGGGCGCCTGGAACCAGCCGCCGCTCGGACCCGCGATCTTGGTGGCGAGGATCAGCGCGTCGCGCGGCCGGCCGGCGAGCCACTTGCCGACGATCGCCTCGGTGCGGCCCGCCCACTTCGGATCGGGCGGCACCGGGTAGACCTCGGCGGCGTCGAGGAACACCAGTCCTGCATCGAAGGCCTTGTCGAGGGTCGCGAGGCTCGCAGCCTCGTCGGCCATGCTGCCGAAGGTCATCGTGCCGAGGCAGAGCTCGGGCACGCGCAGACCGGTCCGCCCGAGGCGTCGGGTTCTCATGCGGTCCCTCCCTCGAACGAGCCCAGCATATCGCCGCCTCCACGCTCGTGCTCCCGGCGGCGATCGCGCTCGGCTACGTTCCTCATGTCGCGACGTCTCTTCGGTCGCGAATGTTCATCATCCGGAGAAACGGGATCGAGGAGGGGTCGTGTCCGCGCTCACCCTGGTGATCGGCAACAAGAACTACTCGTCCTGGTCGCTGCGCCCCTGGTTCGCCCTGAAGCACGCCGGCATTCCCTTCGCGGAGGTGCGGATCCCGCTCAGCATGCCGCAGACGCGCGAGCGCATCCTCGAGTACTCGCCGTCGGCCAAGGTTCCCCTGCTCGTCGACGGCGCGGTCAAGGTCTGGGAGTCGCTGGCGATCCTCGAGTACCTCACCGAGAAGTTCCCCAGGCAGCTCGCCTGGCCGGGCGAGCCGGGCGCGCGCGCCTTCGCGCGCTCCGCGGCCGCCGAGATGCACGCCGGATTCGCAGCGCTGCGCAACGAGCTCCCGATGAACTGCCGCGCGCGGCGCACCGGCGTCGTCCCCTCGCCCGCCGCGCGCGAGGACATCGACCGCATCGTGTCGCTGTGGCGGAGCGCGCGGGAGACCTTCGGCCGCGGGGGCGGATGGCTGTGCGGCGCCTTCAGCCCGATCGACGCGATGTTCGCGCCGGTGGCGCTGCGCTTCCTCACCTACGGAATCGGCGTGCCGGCGCCGGCGACGGAGTTCGTTGCGGCGGTGCGCGACGCGCCCGCGATCCGCGAGTGGATCGAGGCCGCGGCGAAGGAGCCCGAGGTGATCGAGGAGGTGGAGCGGGGGACGCCGGCCTGAGCCGGACCATGGATGCCCCGCGCATCAGCGTCGTCGTGACGGCCTGCGCGGACTCGCGCGCGCTGCGGAGCTGTCTGGCCCGCGTGCGCAGCGAGGCCGACGCGCTCGGCGCCGAGGTGCTCCTGGTGGTGAACGCGCCGGAGTCGTCGCTCGGCGAGGCGCGCCTCGAGCTCGAGAAGACCTGCGACCGGCTGCTGTTCGAGCCGGCGATCGGGAAGTCCCACGCGCTCAACCTCGCGGTCGATGCGGCCCGCGGCGAGGTCGTCGCGTTCACCGACGACGACGCGGACCCCGAGCCGGGCTGGCTCCGGCCGCTCACCGCACCGCTCCTCGCCTCCGACCGGCCGCCGCGGCTCGCCGGCACCGGCGGCCGCGTGCTGCCCGTCTTCCCGGAGGGCGCGACCCCGGCGTGGTTCCGCGCGTGGGTGGAGTCGAGGGACACGGCCTTCCTGAGCCCGCGGCACGACCGCGGCCCGCAGCCGCTCGAGTACAGCTACGGCGACCAGGACCGGACGGGGATCCCGATCGGCGCGAACTGCGCCTACCGGCGCGAGATCTTCGCGTCGTACCGCTACGACCCGCGCCTCGGACCGAACCGCGAGACGGGCCTGCGCGGCGGCGAGGACACGCTGCTCGCCATGGAGCTCATGCGGGACGGCTTCCGCCTGCTCTACACGCCCGACGCCCTGGTACGCCATCCGGTGTACGCCGAGAGGCTTCGCATCGACGCCATCCGGCGCGCCTTCGTCGCGCGCGGCGTCGAGTGGGTTCGCATCCGGCAGCTCCTCGGCGCGCCGCTGCCCTCCGCCGCGACCGCCCGCCGCAAGCTGCGCCGCCTGCGGCTGAAGCTCTGGCTGGCGCGCGCCGACCGGGTGCTCCGCGGCGGCGCGGAGCGCGACGACCAGTGCCGCCGGCTGCTCTTCAAGGCAGACCGCTGGAAGGGTCGCCTCGCCGAGCTGCAGGCACCCGGGGCCGCGCCGATCGGGGAGGCGCAGCGGCTCGGGCTCGGCGGCGCGCGCTAGTCGACGGCGAGCGCGCCGCCGCTCAGGCGGCGAGCGGCGGGGTGCGCTCCAGCACGCGGAAGGCGTCGTGCCGGACGTGGTTCTGCCGCATCTCGTCGCGCAGCAGCGCCTCGGAGATGATCCCCTTCTCGAGACACTCCTTGAGCATTCCGAAGAAGAAGCGCTCCTGGTTGGGATCCGGATGCGCGACGTAGCTGGGCGCCGCCGCGCGCCGAAGCGGCCGCAGCCACGTCGCGGGGTTGAGCGGCCGCAGGCGCTTGCGCGCGGGGGTGAAGTCGGCCGGGAGGCCGGTCTTCCAGGGCTGCGTCTGGCGCTTCGTGTTGTGGAGCAGCCGGGTGGCCGGCGTCAGCCGGTCGAAGTCGTTCCACTCGTCCTCGAAGCGGCCGATCGTCTCCCGCGGCTCGAGCTTGAGGCACACCCAGTCCATGTAGTCGCGCTCGAACGCGAAGAGCGAGGCGAAGTCCTGCTCGCAGCGCCAGTGCTGGAGGCGAGCGCAATCGAGCAGCATCACGCTGCTCGCCATGCCGCCCTCGAGCCCCTTGCTGCCGGAGCGGGGGCGGCAGACGATGGCCTTGCCGGCCATGTCGCGCGACAGGAGCTCCCAGAGGTCGCCGACGGCGAAGACGTCGGGGTCGATCACCACCGCGCGTCCCGCGTAGCCCATCTCCTCGGGGGGCTTGAAGCGCAGCGGCGTGAACGACTGCAGATCCTCGTACCGCCACACGGCGGTCGTCCCGTCGCGCCGGAACGCCTGCCCCTCGCGCTCGCGCAGGAAGGGATGGTCCTGGGTATGGAGGATGCGGACGTCGAAGCGCTCGCTGTTGCGCGAGTTGCGCGCGATCGAGTAGCGCGACACCAGGGCGCCGACGAGCTGGCGATGGTTGGTGTGGATGAAGACGCAGGGCTTGGCAGCCACGCGACCGGACCCCCCGAGCCGGGCGCGAGAATAACACAGGGCGCCGCCGGCTTCTCAGCGGTGACCGCCGGCGCGCGCGACCGCCGTGCCCCTCCCCTCGAACAGCGCTCGCGTCCGTGCCACGGCGCGCGGCATCTCGTCGAGGGGCGGCGGTCGGCGGGGCGGAAACGTCTGCCCCACCCACACCGCGCGGCCCGAGGCGAGGAGCGTCCTGTGCACGGCGCCGATGTCGCGCGCGAGGTGGGGTGGCGCGAAGCGGAGCAGGGTGCATCGATAGAGCAGCGCCTTCGCGCGATCGCGGTTGCATCGCCGCCACCATCGCGCCGCCGACTTCCGCTCCGGTCGCGCAGGCGGCATCGCCTCGACCGGGTCGTCGTCGCGGCCGAGGTCGAAGATGTACACGGGCTTCCGCGTGGCACACGCTTCGGCGAGCATGCTGGTGCTATCGCAGGTGACGACGATCGAATCGGCCGACGCGAGGAAGCCGAGGTACGGATTTGCCGTCTCGTCGGCGAACACGAACAGGGAGTGAGGAACGTCGATCGCCGCGCGCAATCCCTCCGCCGCCGCTCGCGAGGTCCGGGCACTCGTGGTCACGAGCAGCGAGCCTCCCAGCTTTCGAGCCATGGCGCTCGCCGCGCGGCCCAGTCGCTCCGCCTTCTCCCGGTCGAGCGCGTACGGACCCGCATAGCCCCCGACGAGGACGGCGACGAACGGTCGGGGCAGGTGCGCCAGCGACGGCGCCCACCGCCGCGCTTCCTCGGCGAGTCTGGCTTCGCTCACACCGTGCAGGCTGAAGGCGCTGTGCAGCACGTTCGGCCGCCTCGGCAGCCGGTGGTATTCCGGGGGGGCGATGACCAGATCGAAGCGCGCGAGCGGCGCCCAGGGCTTGCCGATGTGGACGTATCGCGTCGCGCCCGCCGATTGCGTCCGGATCCAGCGGCACACGGGCTCGTTCCGCATCGAGGCCGAGATCACGAGGTCAGGCCAGGGGGGAGCGATGGGGCTCGAGCGCTTCGCGTCGATTCCGAGGAGCGTCGTCCCGCGCCAGACGTCGAACAGGCGGCCGAACCTCCGGTAGGCGAGGGACTTGACCTCGAAGGGTCCGCCGAGGGCCTCGGCGAGGGCGAGGATCTGCGCGTCGTCGCCGCCGCGCCCGCACCGCAGCGCCCAGACGCGCAGCGGCGGGGTCCCCTCCTCGCGTCGCGGCTCGATCGCGCTCTCCCCGGTCGCAAGCCGGAATCGACAGAGGCGATTGGCGATCCCGATCGCGGCCAGGGCGACCAGCAAGCCCACGGGCACGTCGACGAGATAGTGCCAACGCGAGACGACCGACTCGACGGCGATCCAGCCGGTCGCCGCGACGACGAGAGGAGCGATCGCGAGGCGCGCGCGAACGGCGTAGTAGGCCAGCACGAAGGTCGCTGCGAAGTGCAGCGAAGGCATGGCCGCGAGCGGCGCCGTGAAGTACTCGCCGCCGTGCTGCGCCAGCCAGCTCACCCCTCCCACGCGGAACGCCTGGTACTGGTCGTACATCCGAAGCTGCGCCGCCGTCGCCATCGCGTTGTCGCCCGGCTCGAAGCGGAAGGGGCCGATCGCCGGGGCGACCAGATAGAGCAGCGGTCCGAGCAGCTCGGTCAGCGTGATCGCCACCATGTTGTGGTAGTGCCAGCGCCGGCGTCCCGCAGCGTGGAACCAGAACGAGAGCGAGAACATCGAGAAGAAGGCCAGCTCGTACCAGACGTCGGGCATGGGAAGGAAGCCGGCGATCCCCCGGCGGACCGCGCGGAGGCCCTCGATCACCGCGCGAAGGCGGTCGTCGACGGCGAAGTAGGCCGCGTCGTGGCTCCGCGGATTGAGGAGCGGAACCCACATCTTGATGTGGAAGTGCACGTAGACCACGAGGACGAACATCGCGAGGAGGTAGAAGTCGTCCCGCAGGTGGCCCGTCCAGTCCAAGCGCCTGCCTGCGCGGGACGCCGCGAGACGCGAGGCGATCTGGAGCAGGGCGTAGCCGAGGAGCGCCGCCACGAGCGGCGCGGAGAAGTTGGTGCCGAGCGCGGGGCTGCTGCCCCTCGGCACCACGAAGGGCGCTCCGATCGCGCGCGACAGGAGAACGGCGAAGGCGAGGAATCCTACGCAAAAGCACGTCAACGCGCGGATGTCGCGCGGAACGGCGGAGATCCAAGTGCGCGCGTCGCGCGCCAACCACAACCCCCTCGGGACGACGACGCTCGCTGAGGCGGGTTCGGATCGCGTGGCACCTGCTCCCGACAGTGGCACCCGCTCCGTTGTCTATCGGGTGCCCTCCTGGGTCGAAAGGGATGTTGTGACAGATGGAGGAAAAGTAAACGGCCCCGGACAGGAGCGCCCGGAGCTTCCTCCCCGAAGGCCGCTTGCGGCGGAGCCGCGAGGAGCACTAGGCTGCGCGCGAGCGGAGCAGGATGTCGCACGTGGGGGAGCAGGCGCAGCCGGACGGATTCCGCGCGGATTTCCATCCTGTCGCGATGCAGTGGACGTGTCTCCACTGTGGCGGAGAGGCAGGACGCGCCGCCGCCGAACGCTTCGACTGGGGCTTCTTGGACGGCATCTACTGCATCTCGCTGCGGCACCGCGAGGACCGCGCGCAGGACACGGCGCGCGAGCTCCACCGGATCGGGCTCTGCAAGCGCGCCGTGTTCTACCGCCCGTCGAAGGACCGCGTCGCGAAGCGCGGCTGCTGGGAGTCCCACCGTGCGGTGGCGGCCGATGCGCGCGCGCGAGGGCTGCAGCGCGTCCTGATCGTCGAGGACGACGTGGCCTTCCCGGCAGCGACCACGCCCGCGACCGCGCGCCGGGTCGGCGCCGCCCTCGCCTCCCTGCCGAGCGGCTGGATGGGCTTCTATCTCGGGCACTGGGCGCTGTGGGCGTATCCGGTGCGGCGCAACGTGCTGCGCTGCTCCTCGCTCTGCACGCACGCCTACGTCGCGAGCGAGCGGCTCCTCGACTGGCTCTGCGAGTCGCCCTTCGACCGGCGCGCGGAGATCGCGCGCCGCCGGATCGGCGGCAAGGGCATCGACACTGCATTCGCGGTGCTCCCCGCGATGTACGCCTACGCCCCGCTCCTGGCCACGCAGCGGCACGTCTCGAACGATCACCTCAAGGCCTCGCGCATCCGGCTGTGGCCGCCCCGCAAGCTGTTCCTCGACCTGTTCGTGCGCTCTCGCATTCGCGAGCACGCCATGGCCCACGCCATGGGTGCGAACGAGAAGCTCGTGACGGCGCTCACGTCGCTCGCCCTGCCCGGCGTCTGGGCCGCGCGGCGGCTCTCTCGACCGAGAGCGGACCGGAAGCGGGCAGCGATCCTGGCACCGGGCGTCTCCGACCCCTCGTGACCGAGCGCGCCGCAGGGCCTCCCCCGCGCGTCTGGCTGGTGGTCGGCGAGAAGCCGGGCGACAACGCACAGGTGCGGGTGATCGCCGACGCGCTCGGCTGGCCGTTCGAGGAGCGGCACGTCGCGATGCAGGCACCGTGGGTGCGCGGCAAGCCGCGCGTCCGGCCCTCGCTCGGTCACGTCGACGCAGAGCGCTCGGACCCGCTCCGGCCCCCGTGGCCCGACCTCGTGGTCACCATCGGCCGCCGGCTCTCGATGGTGGCGCTCTGGATCCGGCAGCAGTCGGGCGATCGCACGCGGCTCGTGCTGGTCGGAAAGCCGCGCCGTCTGGCGCGCCGGTTCGACCTGATCGTCGCGAGCGCGCAGTACCGCGCGGGGAACCGGCGCAACGTGCTGCGCCTTGGCCTGCCGCTGATGCGTGTCGACGAGGCGGCCGTCGACGCGGCCGCGGCGGCGTGGCGCGAGCGCCTCTCGCAGCTCCCGCGCCCGCTCGTGGCGGTGCTGGTCGGCGGGCCCACCAAGCCGGTGCGCTTCGACGCCGCGGTCGCGCGTCGACTCGGGGAACAGCTCGCGTCGCTCGCCGCCTCGTCGCGCGGGAGCCTCTACGCAACGACCAGCCGCCGCACGCCGCCCGAGGTGGTCGAGGCGCTCGCCGCGGCGCTGCCTGCGGGCACGCCGCTCTATCGCTGGCGACCCGACGCTCGCGACAACCCCTACCTCGCGCTCCTCGGCAGCGCCGACCGCTTCGTGGTGACCAGCGACAGCCCCACGATGATGCTCGAGGTCGCGCGCCTCGGCCGGCCGCTCGCGATCTTCGTGCTGCCGCAGTCGCGCGGGCGATTCTGGCGCGGGCTCGGCCGCGGCCGCGACCTCGAGGCGATCCCGCGCCTCCTGCTGGCGCGCGGATCCGCGGTGCGCCTCGGCGAGCCCTTTCTCGAGTCGGTCGCGCCGCCTTCCGATGAGCTCCCGCGGGTGATCGCGCGCATCCGCGCGCTGTTCGATCCCTCCGGGGCAGCACGCGACGCGCGCTGCCTGTCCGTTTGATAGATTGCGCGGGAGTCAGGCTTCGGGGGGTTCCCATGCTCGACCTCGCACGCGATGCGTTCGCTCAGCTGCCCGACCTCGTCGAGAAGGCGGGGCGGAAGCTGGCCGTGCTGCTGGCGACCCCGCTCGGCGCACGCCGCCGCCGCGAGCTCGAGCGCTGGCTGCGCGGGCGCGAGCAGGTCTCGAAGCTGCGCCGCGCGGATGTCGTGATCGTCTCCTACGGCAAGGCCGGCCGCACCTGGCTGCGCGTCATGCTCTCGGGGTTCTACCAACACGTGTACCGGCTCCCGGCGCGCAGCCTCCTCGGCTTCGACAACTTCCACCGCCGCCAGGCCGCCATCCCGCGCATCTTCTTCACCCACGACAACTACATCAAGGACTACACGGGACACCGCGACTCGAAGTGCGACTTCTACGACAAGAAGGTGGTGCTGATGGTCCGGAGCCCGCAGGACACCGCGGTGTCGCAGTTCTTCCAGTGGAAGCACCGCATGCGCCCGGGCAAGAAGCGGCTCAACGACTATCCCGGGCACGGCGCCGAGCTCTCGATGTTCGACTTCCTGATGTGGCCGGGCGCCGGCCTGCCGAAGATCATCGATTTCATGAACGCCTGGGCGGCGGACGCGCCGCGCATCCCCGCGTTCCTGCTGGTGCGATACGAGGACATGCGCAGCGACCCGGCCGCCCAGCTCGCGCGCGTCGTGCGCTTCCTCGGTGGGCCGGACGACGGCGAGGCCATCCGCGCCGCGGTCGACTTCGCATCGGTCGAGAACATGCGCTCGATGGAGCAGCGCAGGGTGTTCTGGCTGTCGGGCGGCCGCATGACGCCGCGCGACAAGTCGAACCCGGACTCGTACAAGGTGCGCCGCGCAAAGGTCGGCGGCTATCGCGACTACTTCGACGACGAGCAAGTCGCCCGGATCGACGCGATGGTGCGCGAGAAGCTCGCGCCGAGCTTCGGCTACGGCGACACCGAGCGGGGCGGGGCGTCGTGAAGCCCTGCGTGTTCATCCACACCAACGAGCGCCAGCTCCTCGGCGCGCTGGTGGCCGAGCACGCACTGCGGCGCAACGCCGCTCGGCCCGATGCCTTCGACGTGCGCATCATCCGCCGCGAGGATTTCGCCTTCTTCGACGCGCGCGAGGGGCAGCTCTACCTGCGGGACGGCCACCGGCGCCCGTGGCACAACGCCGACCTGCAGTCGTTCACGCCGCTGCGCTTCCTGCCGCCGGAGCTGATGGGATACCAGGGGCGCGCGCTCGTGATCGATCCCGACATCTTCGCGGTGCGCGACGTCGGAGAGCTGCTCGCGCGCGACATGCAGGGCAAGGCGATCCTCTGCCGGCGGCGCTCCGGCTGGAAGCGGAGCAGCTGCTACGCGTCGAGCGTGATGCTGCTCGACTGCTCGCGGCTCGCGCACTGGCGCTGCGAGGCGGACTTCGCCGCGCTCTTCGAGGGCGGGCGCGACTACGCCGACTGGATCTGCCTCCGCCTCGAGCCGCCCGACTCGATCGGCGCGTTCGAGGACGAGTGGAACGACTTCGACCGCCTGACCCAGTCCACGCGCCTGCTGCACAACACGCGGCGCTGGACGCAGCCGTGGAAGACGGGGCTGCCGGTGGACTTCACCCCGGGCGAGAAGTTCTCGGGGATTCCCGCTCTCGGCTGGTTGATGCGCAAGCGGCGCGAGTGGCTCGGCGACCACGCGCTGCTCGGCCGCTACGTCCGGCACCCGGATCCGCGCCAGGAGCGCTTCTTCTTCGGGCTGCTGCGGGAGTGCCTCGACCGCGGGATCGTGACCGAGGCGATGCTGCGCGACGAGATGAGCCGCAACCACCTGCGGCACGACGCCATCGAGGTGCTGGCGCGCACCGAGCCGCTGCCGGCCTAGATCCCGCTTCGCCGCCCGAACGCGACCTGCGCGCCGTAGTCGTCCGCCTGCGGCCGCGGCGCACGAGCGACCGGCTCGAAGAGCCTGCGCACGCGCGTCACCGCCCGCTCGACGTCTTCGAGCGGAGGCGGCGCGCCGCGGGGCTCCCCGTCTCCGAGCCACGCCGCGCGCCCCGAGTCGACCAGGAGCTGCTGGATGATCCGGATGTCGCGCGTCCAGCGCGTCGGCCCGTAGACCATGGTCTGGCGGTAGACGAACGCCTTCACGTGCGCGCGGGTCAGGCGCGCCCGGAGCGGCTCGTGCCCGGCGGCGCCGCCGCCGCGCATCGAGGTCCGTCCCACTCCGGTGTCGAACAGATGGACCGGCCGGCCGGTGGCGCACGCTTCGGTCATCATCGAGATGCTGTCGGCCGTGACGATCAGACGCTCCGCGAGGCCGAGGAACGCGTAGTAGGGATTCTCCGGGTCGTCGGCGACCCAGCGGTAGCGGAAGGCCGGGCAGCGGATGCCCGTGAAGAGCGCCTCGGTGGTCTCGGCCAGCGTGCGCGCGCTGGTCGTGACCAGGAGCGAGCCGCCGCGCGCCGAGGCGAACGCGCTGGCCTCGCGCGCGAGGCGCTCGCCGGAGACGCGATCGAACGGATAGGGACCGCTGTTGCCGCCCGCCAGCAGCGCGATCAGCGGACGCGGAAGGTCGGCGACGCGCGGAGCCCACGCCGCCGCCTCGCGCGCCAGGCGCTGGCGGGTCACGCGGTGCAGCGGAGTCTCGTTGTGGAGCACGTTCGGCCGCCGGGGCAGGCGGTACTGCGGCGTGGTGACGACCAGATCCCAGCTCTCGATCGCCGCCCAGGGGCGCCCGACGTGGACGAGGCGCACCGCGCCGCGCGCCCGCCGCCGGATCCAGCGGGCGATCGGCTCGTTGCGCCGGCCGGCCGAGATCACGAGGTCCGGCCACGGCGGCTCGAGCCGGCTCGAGCGGTCCGCATCGACACCAGCAAGTGTCGATGAGATCGGCAGGTTGACGAGCCGCTCCCAGGGCGTGTAGATGAAGCGCTTGATCTCGAAGGGCCAGCCGAGCGCCTCGCCGAGCGCCAGGACCTGCGAGTTGTCTCCGGTGCGGTGCCCCATCAGGAGCCACACGCGGGGCGCGTCGGCGCTCCGCAGACGCGGAGTCTCGTGCAAGCTCTCTTGCAAGAAGCGCGGTCCCCCCTGCCGCCGGCCCCGCTCTCCCCCCGCGGCGCTCGGACAGCCTGCGCAGTATCCCGACGCGGCGGGCGGCTGGCAAGCTACCGCCCCCGGCGCAGCCGCGCGCCGCCTGCGGCGAGGGCCGCCGCGAGCAGCAGCACGCCGATCGGACCCCAGGCCGCGACGACCGGGGAGACGGCGCCCCCGTAGCCGAGCGAGGCGCCCACCGCGGACAGCAGCAGATGGGCGACGCCCACGACCGCCGAGAGCACCAGGATCTGCGCGGGCCGCGGGAAGGGCGGCCCCCCGGTCGCGAACAGGAGCGCCAGTGCCGGCAGCACGACACAGGCGAGTGGCGCCGCGAGCTTCATGTTCAGATCGACGCGGTACGGCGTCGCCCGGTAGCCGCGCTGCTCGACCACGCGGATCTCGTCGCGCAGCTCGTCGATCGAGAACTCGGCGCCCTCCACGCGGGCGTTCAGGTCGTGCCCGAGCTCGGCGAAGGAGTCGGCGGGGACGAAGCGCGGGCCGTCGGCGCCCACCTCGATGCGCTCGGGGTCGCGGAGCTGCCAGACGCCGCCGCCGATGTGGCGCGCCTCGACCGCATCGGTGCGGCTGTGCGGCAGCCCGTCGCTTCCCACCTCGTACAGCGTGAGGCCCTGCGCCACGCCGCGCAGTGGATCGAAGCGGTCGATCTCGTAGAGGCGGTCTCCGATGCGGGTCCAGATCGACACCTGCTCGCTCGCCTGGTTCTTGATCTCGATCCGCTTGATCTGCCGCGCGCGCGCGGTGGCGTGCGGCACCACGCGATCGACGACCGCCTGGTAGCCGAGCGCCACCACCCCGCACAGTGCGAGGATGGGCATCACGGTGCGCAGCGTCGGAACCCCGCACGCGCGCATGGCGAGCAGCTCACCGGTCACGCCGAGCAGGCTCACGGTGAGCGCCGCGCTCACCAGCAGCGCCATCGGCACCACGCGCGACACGAGCAGCGGCAGGCGCGCGGCGTAGAAGCGCAGCACTTCGTCGAGCGTCGAGCGGTACTTGGTGAACCACTGCAGGTTGTCGATCACATCGACCAGGACGAAGGCGACGAGCAGCGCCGCGAAGCAGAGCAGGGCGAGCTCCGCGAAGCGGAACCCCACGTAGCGGTCGAGGACGAAGCGGCGCGCGCGAAGCGGACGCTGGCGCGCGGCGCGGGGCGCGAGCCAGCGCGCGCGCAGCCGGCGGCGCCTCGCGGAGCCCGTGGCGCGCGTTCGCGCGAGCATCACGAGCGCGATGGCGGCGAGCACGAGGTCGGGCAGCCAGGCCGCGAGCGCCACGGGGAAGCCGGGAGCCCGCGCCAGCCCGTTCGAGAGCTGGAGCAGGCCGAAGTAGACCACGGCGGAGACCAGCCCGAGCAGCATGCCGCCGGCCCGCGACGGCTGTCCGCGCGCGAGGAAGAGCGGCACCGCCAGCGCGCCGAAGAGCAGCGCAGCGAGCGGAAGCGCGATGCGGCGGTGCAGCTCGGCCGATGCGTCGCGCCACTGATCGCCGCCCGCGCGCGCCGCCTCCGCGAGCTGGGAGAGCGGCGCGGCCGAGAGCCAGTCGGTCGGCTCGGCGGACTCGTCCGACTCGGGACTCATCAGCTCCTGCATGCGGTCGAAGCGCAGGTACGAGGGGCCGTCCGCGGCCTGGCGCAGCACCACCCCGTTCTCGATCAGCACACGCTTGCCGCCGCTCGCGTCGGGCTCGATCGACGCGTTCCGCGCGAACACGGTCTGACCCATCGACGGGACCCACAGCAGCACCCCACGCAGCCGGTCGCCGCTGCTCGAGACCTCCTCCGCCTGGATGCGCCAGGGGCCGAACGTGTTGACGACTCCACTGCGCAGCACCGTGCCCGAGCTCTGCTTGGCCGACGCTGCCACCGCCGCGTCGAGCGCCCGATTGGCCGCCGGCGCCGCGAAGCCCGTGATCCAGAACGCGCCGGCGGCGAAGAGCGCCGCGAGGCCCGCGACCGGCAGGGCGAGGCGCCGCGCCGAGACGCCGCTCGCCTCGAGCGCCAGGAGCTCGCGGTCGGCGCCGAGCCGCCCGAGCGCCACCAGCGAGCCGAGCAAAACCGAGAATGGGATGGCGCGCCCCAGCATGGGGGTGGCGCGGAAGACCGCGATCTCGGCGACCTGGCGCGCGCCCCAGCCGCGGTTGACGACGAGGTCCGCGAAGCCGACCAGGTCGGCCGCGATCGCGAGCAGGGTGAGCCCGCCGAGGGCGAAGAGCGTGGGGAAGGCGAGCTCGCGGAGGATGTAGCCGCTGAGCTTCGAGCCGAGCCGCCATCGCCTCGGCGCGGGCGGTTGGGCTGCGGACGGCTCCGCGTCGCGCGGCACTTCTGCTTGCATGGCGCTCGTCGGGTGGATCGCCTTTGGCGGCATCCGGGGGAGTCCCAGGCTACGTGACACCTCCCGCACTCGCCAGCGCGGCCTCGGGTCGCGCGGGTGGACGGGCACGCGCGGGCGGCTAGGCTGCAGGCGCCGAGGGGAGCCGGAGGTAGCCGGCTATTCTCGACCTCGACGCGCTCGAGGCCGCTGCCCTTCGTTGCGATCCGTACGATCATCTGGTGGTGCCCGAGTTCATTTCGCGCGGCGCGCTCGCCGCGCTGAACCGAGACTTCCCCGCGCTGCCCGGCGCCGGCACCTTTCCGGTCGAAGGGCTGTCGGGTGGACCGTCGTTCGAGTCCTTCTGGAAGGAGATCCAGGGGACGCCGTTCCGCCTCGCGATCGAACACAAGTTCGGCGTCGATCTCGCCGGCCATCCCCTGATGGCGACCGTGCGCGACTACTGCGAGCCGAGCGACGGCGCAATCCATACCGACTCGAAGACGAAGGTGATCACGGTGCTCTTCTACTTCGAGGAGACGTGGCCCCACGAGGCCGCGCGGCTGCGCATCCTGCGCTCGGGCACCGATCTCGAGGACTACGCCGACGAGATCCCGCCGTGCCGCGGAACCATGCTGGCCTTCCGGCGGAGCGAGCGCTCCTTCCACGGCCACAAGCCCTTCGAGGGACGCCGCCGCATCATGCAGCTCCACTGGGTCGACCCGAAGCGCATCGAGCGCAACGAGCGCAAGCGGCGGACGCTCCGCTGGCGACTCAAGAAGGCACTTCGTCTGGGCTGATCCCCTAGGGGCCAGTCGCTCTGGCGGGTGACAGAGGCTTCACTAGCCTACCCCCGCTCTCCGCACCGACCGCACAGGGGGGAACGTCGATGCAGGCCGCTTCTCGCGCACCAGGCGAGGCTGCGGACGCTCCCGCGCGACCTCGCCGCGCGGTCGAGCTCTCCTCCGCGGCGCTGCGCATCCGCTTCGCGCGGGAGTTCTCGCCGCGCCCCTGGATCTATTGGACCGACCTCTCCCTGGCGGCGGGCATCGGCTGGGCCGCCTTCGCGCTCTCGGGAGCTCCGATCGGCCCCGCCCGGTACCTGGCGCTCGCGATCGCCACGCTGGCGCTCTACCGCGCGGTGCTCTTCATCCACGAGATCGCGCACCTCCGGCCCGGCGCGGTGCCGGGGTTCGAGACGGCCTGGAACCTCCTGATCGGCTGCCCGCTGTTGGCGCCGAGCCTCATGTACGTCGGGAGCCACGCGGACCACCACAAGCGCTCCACCTACGGCACCGACGGCGACCCGGAGTACGAGCCGATCGCACACTGGTCGCGTCTGCGGATCGCGCTCTCGACGTTGACCATGCCGCTCCTCCCCGCAGCCCTCGCTTTCCGCTTCGGGGTGCTCGGGCCGATCTCCTACGCAATTCCGCCGCTGCGCCGCCTGGTGGTGCAGTCGATGTCGACGCTGGTCATCAATCCCCGCTACCGCCGCCAGGCGCCGCGCGGCCGCAACGCGCGCCGCTGGCTCTTCGGCGAGGCGTGCGCGGCGTTCTTCCTCTGGTCGTTCGCCGTGGCGCTCGCGACCGGGAGGACCTCTCCCGCCTGGCTCGCGCGCTGGTACGCGGTCGCCTGCGGCATCCTGGTGATGAACCATCTCCGAACGCTCGCCGCGCACCGCTACGAGAACCGGGGCGAGCGCATGGACGTGACCGGCCAGCTCGTCGACACCGTGAACGTGCGCGGCATGCCGGGGCTCACGGCACTCGCCGCCCCCGTCGGCCTCCGCTACCACGGCCTGCACCACCTCCTGCCGGCCGTCCCGTATCACAACCTCGGCCGCCTGCACCGACGGCTGCTGGCCGAGCTTCCGCCCGGCTCGCCCTATCGCGCCACCGAAGAGCCGACGCTGGTCCGCGCGCTGCGCGATCTTTGGGAGAGGGCGCGGCGGAACGCGCGCGGTGCGCCGCTGCCGGTGCGCGTCAGCGCAGCACGCGCTGGCGCAGCGCCCGAAGCAGCACGGGCAACCCCCAGAGCATCGGACGCCGGCGCTGCCGCTCGGTAAGCTCGTAGTGCACGCCCGTGTGCCGCTCGAGCTTCCAGAGCGCGTAGGGAGCCCATCCGTCGAAGGTCGCGGGCGTCTTCAGCAGGCCTGCGATCGCGATGGTCTTCGCGAGCGGGCGGCGCCATCGCCAGGCGCGGCTCGCGCGGGCGCGCTCCGCGGGATCCGACTCGACCTCGAGACAGGGCTCGGCCCGCAGCACGCGCAGGCCGCCCGGGGCCTCGAGCGCGCGCAGCGCGAGCCGCGCCACCTGGTCGAAGCGCGCAGCGTGGCCCTCGTAGAGCGCGTCGATGGCCTCGGCGCGCTCGGCGCGCAGCTCCGCGCGGTAGGTCTCGCGGAACCCGTTGCGCCACAGCTCCCCCGGCTCGAACCGCTGCACGCGGTCCGCGCCCGGGAGCCAGCAGCGCATGCGGTCGACCGCCGTCGTGGTCGCCCGCCCGACCGCCTCGAGCGCCGCGCGTCGCGCCTCGGCGTCTCGCGCGTGCACGAGCCGCGCGGGCTGGCAGAACCGGGCCCAGATGCGCCCGTCGAGCGAGCGCGGGCCGGCAGCGCGCAGGAAATCTCGCGTCGAGATCACCGCGTACTTGACGCGCATCAGCTCCCCGCCGGCCGCGTGCTCGAGGTAGAACACGCTCGGCGGAAGCAACCGGTTCAGCGCCGCGAGCGCGGCCGAGCGATGCACCGGCCGGTAGCGGTCGACCAGGACGTAGAAGTCGAGCACGCCCTCGGTGACGCCGCGGCGCAGGCAGGAGCCGTAGAACAGGATCGCCGCGACCGCGTCGCCGTGCCGGCGCCGGACGGCGTCGGCCACCGCGGCGACCCCGGCCGGGACCGGGGACGCGAGCTCCGCGTCGAGGAAGGCCGCCAGCGACGCGGCCGCGCTCTCAGCCACGCAGGAAGCGGACGCCCTCGATCGCGGTGACGCGCACGACGCGGTCGGGCTGCGGATCGAAGAGCTCGCCGTCGAGGACCAGCCCCCCGTCGAGCTGGATCACGAGCTCGCTCACGTTGCGGCTCCGGTAGCCGTTCTCGGGAAGCACGCGCGCTGCGGGGCGGCCCCACAGGATCCCAGGCGCGGCCCGCCACATGGCGCGCGCGCGCGACTCGACGGCGGTCATGCGCACGGGGGCGTGCTCGCGGCCCCAGAACGGGCGCAGGCGCAGGAACAGGTGATCGAGCGTGGTCGCCATCACCAGCAGGTACTCGCGCGGCGGCTCGTCGGCGCCGTCGCACGCGATCCGCATCTTGTCCGGCGAGAGGACGCCGCGCACCCCGCCGAGCACCGCGCGCGCGAGGAGCGCTCCCGTGACGAGGCCGGCGCCGAACACGCCCTGTGCGCGGCCTTCCGGGAACGCGCGATGGGTCAAGTCGACCGCGCGGTGCAGCATGCCGTAGCCGACGAACATCGCGCAGCGGACGTTCCCCGGGAACTCGACGCGGAGCACCGACCGCGTGAGCTCGCACTCGCGCGCCCTGCCCTCGCGCAGCGCGGTCGTAAGCGCCTCCAGCCCCGCGACGGCGCCGCGCCGGACGCCGAGGTCGATGGCGGTCATGTTGGTGCGGCCCCCGCGGATCGGGGCGATGTAGGGCCGCCACGCGCGTCCGCCCTCGAAGAGGTGCGTCAGCGCGTGCTGGATGGTGCCGTCGCCGCCGTTCAGCACCAGCACCTCGACGCCCGCGCGCTCGAACTCGTCGAGCACCTCGGGCAGCGCCGCGTCGCGCTCGGTCTCGATGTGCAGCACGTCGGGGTGCGCGCGCAGGAACGCGAGCACGTGCTCGACGGCCGAGTCGCGCTTGCCCGCGCGCAGGTTGTTGAGGACGCCGATGCGCATGCTCACTCCCCTCCTCCGGCGAGCTGGGCAGCGTCGGTGCCGGGCTTCAGCGGATTCGTGTAGGTCACGCGCGCGACGCCCGTCCCGGCCGCGTGCCGCCCGTCGGCGAGCGTCAGATCGAAGCGCGAGGGGCCGGCCGAGAGCAGCGGCCGGGTGCGAAGCGAGACGGCCCACCGCAGGGGGCCGGAGAGGCGCTCGGTCGGATCGTACGTCATCGCCGGCGGCGCGATCTCGACCCGGCCCGAGAGCTTCGGTGCCGCGAGCTTCAGGCTCGCCGGCTGCGGATAGCCGCCGCCGCCCTCGCGCCAGCGCAGCTCGCCCGTCTGCGGCGGCCCCTGATACAGGACGTGTCCCGCAGCGGTCGCCGCCAGCCACTGCCGGCGCTTGCCCTCCGCGGTGACGACCTCGGTGAAGTAGAGGCCGAGGTCGGGCTCGAGCGCGAAGACCTCGACGCGGCGCACCAGGCAGTCGGCCTCGAGACCGCGCGGCGCGCGGTGCACGACGGCGATCTGTCCGTGCAGCGCGACCGGCGCCGACATTCCCTGGCGCCAGAGCGTCCCCGACGCAGGCGCGGAGGTCTCGAGCACGTCGAACGGGCACTGCGGCGCGAGCGCCTCTGCCGGCCGGACGGTGACGCCATCGCTCCGGATCGCGAGCTCGAGCTTCATCTCCTGCTTGTCGACTGCGAAGCGCCACACCGGCCCGCTGCGGTCGAGCACGATCGAGCGCATGTCGAGGCGGCGGCCGCCGTCCGAGAGGTGCTGCTTCCCATCGGGGTCCGTGCGCGAGAAGCGATGGACGCTGCCGTCCGGGTCGACGACGAAGCCGACCGCCGAGGCGTTCGTCTCGCCCCAGCCCATGTTCCCGACGCCGGCCATGGCGAAGAGCAGGTGGCCCGAGTCGAAGCGCGCGACCAGGTCCCAGTAGTCGCCGCCGGCGTCCTCGGCCGCTGCAGGCGAGGCGGCGGAGGCCGCCAGCAGGATGGCGAGCACGACCAACCGACGATGCGTGCCATCCCTCGACGGATCGAGGCTCGACGGATCGAGGCTCAACGGATCGCGGCTCCCGCGGCGCGAAGCTCGCGCCCTGCGTGCCCCTCGGGGCAAGGTGATTGCTTGCCGACCGAACCGTATCGTAACGCCGCCATGCCCGACCGCTCCTCGGACGTCCCCTCCGCGAACGCCGACGGCGCCGACGCGCGGCCGTTCACGCTCGCCCATCTCTCGGATCTCCACGCGACGGCCGTTCGCATCCACAGCCCTCTCGAGATCGCGAACAAGCGCGCGCTCGGCTGGCTCTCCTGGTGGAGGAGGCGCCGCAAGGAGCACCTGCCGCGCGTGCTCGAGGCGCTGATCGAGGACCTCCATGCGACCGGCACCGACCACGTGGGCGTCACCGGCGACCTCACGCACCTCGGGCTCGCGTCGGAGATCGCCGAGGCGACGAGCTGGATCCATCGCATCGGCCCGCCCTCGAGCGTCTCGGTCGTTCCGGGCAACCACGACGCCTACGCGGGCGACGGAGGCTCCGAGCGCTGGTCGCCGTGGGGGGCGTACATGACGTCGGCCGGCTTCGCGACGACCCGGACGACCGTCGCAGCAAGCCCGGCCGCGGCGGACGGCGACGGCGAGGGCTTCCCCTACGTTCGGCGACTCGGACGCGTCGCCGTGGTCGGCGTGTCTTCCGCGCGGCCGACGGGTCCTCTGCTCGCGACCGGCCGTCTTGGTGCGGCGCAGCGCGAGCGGCTCGAGGCCGCGCTCGGGGAGCTCGGCCGCGCAGGGATCTTCCGCGCCGTCCTGATGCACCACCCGCCCGTGGCGGCGGGCCAGTCGCGGCGGCGCCAGCTCGAGGACGGAGCGGAGCTCCGCGCGCTCCTCGCTCGGACCGGCGCCGAGCTGGTGCTCCACGGGCACACCCACCGCACCCACTTTGCGACGCTGCCCGGCCCGCAGCGCGCGATCCCGGTGGTCGGCGTGCCCTCCTCGTCGTCGATCGGCCGGCGGCCCGGCCGCGGGGCGCGCTACCACATCTACCGGATCGTGCCGACGGGTGGCGCCGCGGGCCCTCCCGACTTCGCACTGTCGTTCTCCGCGCGGTCCTTCGATCCCGCGCGCGGCTCCTTCGTCGCCACCGAGGAGGGCTCGCTCTGACCTCGGCCCGCCGCGACCTCGCGCGCGGTCGCGAGGTCGGCGGGCGTGTCGACGTCGATGGCGCACTCGGCGAACGGCATCCGCACCGCGCCGACCCGCACGCCCATCGCGGCCGAGACGCGCGCGAGCGCCTGCTCGAGGTCGAGCCGGCCCAGCGCGAAGCGCAGCAGCGCGCCCGGACCGAAGAGGGACACGAGCCGCCAGGGCCGCTTCCGCATCGACTCCGTTCGCGTCCAGAAGCGCGCGGCGCCCGCGGCGTCGCGCGTCCGGAACCAGAAGAGGTTCGCCCCGGTGACAGCCCCGCCGCGCAGCGGCACGAAGGTGCGTCGCACGCGGGGAAAGCGGACGCGGAAGAGCGGCTCCTCCACGACCGCGGCCACCAGATCCGCCTGCGACGCGGCGGCCTCGGCCAGGAAGTGCTCGACCATGGGCGCCGTCAGGAGCGCGTGGTCGGCGGTGGTGACCAGGAACGGCCCCGCGCCGGTGGCGGTGCCCAGGAAGTCGGCGACGCTGGTGGCCGGTGAGAGGCCGCTCGCGTGCCGCCGCAGCGCACCCTCCTGCGACCAGGCGCGGAGCTCGGGCGTCGCTTCGAGCAGGGTCGGATCCTCGGTGCTCACGAACACGGGTACCGGACCGCAGGCGTCGCGCAGGCACGCGACGACGCGCTGGAGCACCGGCACGCCGTCGACGAGCGCGAGCGCCTTGTGGCGGGCGCCGGCGGCCTGCGCGACGGGGTCGACGCCGCGCCGGCGGCCGGCCAGGATCAGCACCTGCTCGGCGCCGGCCAGCGGCTCAGGCCTTCGCGCTGGGTCGCGCCGACACCGCCTCGTGCCACCGCGCGAGGTGCTTCTGGTCCGGCGAGATGCGGATCGCCACCACGCGCCCGAAGTCGACGGCGACGAGGGCCGTGATGTCCGCGATCGTGTAGCGCTCCCCGGCGACGAACGGCCGCCGCGCGAGCTCGGCGTCGAGCCACGCGAGGCGAGCCAGCGCGGCGCGCCTGCACACCTCGCCGTACACCGGCACCTGCTCGATCCGCTCCTTCATGAACTCGTGCGTGTTCTGGAAGCACCCGGTCACGTTGCGGAAGAGCTCGAGCTCGATCCGCCGCTGCCACATCTCGACCTGCGCGCGCTCCACGGCGCCCTCGCCGAAGAGCGGCGGGCGCGGGTGCGTCTCCTCGAAGTAGCGGCAGATGGCGACGCTCTCCGCGATCGCGGTTCCGTCGTCGAGCTCGAGGACGGGGACGGCGCCCAGGGGATTCCGCGCGAGGAAGGCCGCGCCGCGCGTCTCGCGCTTGGCGATGTCGACCTCGACGGTCGGCACCTCGATGCCCTTCTCGGCGAGGAAGACGCGCACCCGGCGCGGATTCGGCGCGAGCTTGCTGTCGTAGAGCTTCACGGGGCCGGGCCTCCTCGAGCGAGGCCGCATGATACCCCGGGTCCCCGGGGCTGGCGCGATCAGATCAGGCCCATCGTGTAGAGCTTGAGCGCGATCTTCGCGGCCGTCTTCAGGAGCTGGCGCAGCTGCTCGCCGTAGCTCATGCCGTGGTACTCCGGACACAGCTCCCAGCGGCGCTCGGAGAGGCGCGCGATGTGATCGAGCGTGACGTTCTCCCACGGCTGGTCGCCGCGCTCGCGCGCGAGGTCGGCGACGTCGGCGAAGTGGGCGATCTGGCGGGTCATGCGCTGGCATTCGGTGTGGGGCAGGCGCGGGCTGACCGGCGGGTCGGGCGGGTCGTCCGCGCGAGCCGCGAGCGGCGCGAGCGCGAGCAGCACGGCGGCACAGAGCACGAGACGTCGCATGGTCGCCCTCGCGGTCCGGGAGAGACGCTCACGTGCTATCGGCGGAACCGGGCCGGAGATGAAGCCCGAGGCGGCGGATCCCCTGGGGAGGGCCTCGGCGCCCCCCTCTCAGATCCGATCGGCCAGCGTCCGTGCCGCGCGGTGGGCCAGCGCCATGCCGGTGAACATCGGGTTCACCGCAGGGCTCATCGGAAACACGCCGGTGTCGACCAGGTAGAGGTTGTCGAGGTCGTGCGCGCGCAGGTCCTCGCCGACCACGCCCCGGCGCGGGTCGCCGTGCATGCGGGTGGTCCCGAAGACGTGGGTCGAGGCGCAGACCAGATCCTCGGCACCGGGCACCTTTCGGCGCAGCACCTCGGCCTCCTCCAGCGAGTGCAGCTCGTCGGGCAGACCCGCCACGCCGGGGAGGATCTTGCGAGCCCCGGCGGCGAAGAAGATCTCGGCCAGCATCCAGACGGCGCGGCCGAGGATCGCCGCATCGGCGGGATCGAAGCGCCAGGTCATCGCGGGCTGCAGCGTCCGGCCGCGCTCGCGCACGCGCCCGCGCGAGGCGCGGCAGCTCGCGATCGCGTCCCACACGGCTGCGTGCCGGATGTCGAGCAGGTGCCGCTTGAACTCGTGTCCGAAGCCCGGCATCCGCACGGCGAGCACCCCGGGCGGCGCCCACAGCGTCTCGAGCTTGAAGCCCTCGCGCAGGAAATGGAGCGACTGATAGCCCTGAGTGGCGCCGAAGACAGGCTCGACGGGCTCCGGAAAGACGCCCAGCACCGAGGTGCCCGGGTGGAACTGGAGATTCTCGCCCGCCTGCCGCGAGCGATTGGCGAGGTCGCCGCTGCGCCGGAGCAGGATCGGCGTGGCGAGCGCTCCCGCCGCCAGCACCACCGCCTTGGCCTCGACGACGAAGCGCGCGCCGGGCGAGCCGGAGAAGGGCGCGACCACCACCCCGGCGACGCCGGTCGCTCGCCGCCCCGAGACCTGGATCTCCTGGACCTGCACCGAGGTGAGCACGCGCGCTCCATGCCGCAGCGCCGCCGGCACGTAGGCGAGATCCATCGACTGCTTCGCCCGCACGCGGCAGCCCGTGAAGCACTCGCCGCTGCCGCGACAGCCGACCACGTTGCGCGGCGTCGGCTCGCTGCTGTAGCCGAGCGCCTTGCATCCGTCGCGGAAGAGCAGGTTGCGGCGGCCTTGGACATCGTCGGGAGTGGGCGCGATTCCGAGGAACTCCGCCACCGCGTCGTAGTGCGGCTCGAGATCCCTGCGGCGGGTGTGCTCGAGATCGGCGGCCGATGCCCACTCGTCGAAGCGGAACTCCGGGCAGCGCCCGCAGATGGCCGAGTTCACGAGCGAGCCGCCGCCGAGCGCGATGGCCTGCATGGTGGGCATCACGTAGCCCGACGTGAAGCGCAGGCCCCCCTCGCGCATGGTGCGCGACATCGAGATCGCGCCATCGATGCGAAAGTCGTCGGGCGTGAACGGCGGCCCCTCCTCGAGCAGCACCACGCGCTTGCCCGCGGCCGCGAGCTCGTAGGCGGCGACGGCGCCGCACGGCCCCGAGCCCACCACCACGACGTCGGCCTGCTCGCGGAAGTCGCGCCCGTAGTCGGCGAAGACGCGGAGCTCGCCTGCGACGGCGCTCGGCTCCGTCACCGCGGGGCTCCTCCGGCCGCGTAGGCGGGATGCAGCGGGCCGTGCGGGTCGAGCGGCGCGCGCGGCACGGGGCGGCCGAGGTCCTCGGGTCGCCAGCGGATCGTGTCGCGGGCGCACCCGATGCGCGGATAGAGCAGATCCGCCTCGACCACGGGCGTCTCGATCGCGAGCGGCGCGAGACCGGTGGCGCGCAGCACGGCGGGGCTGTCGAAGTAGCCCATCGTCAAGATCGTCCGGAGGCTCGTGAACACGATGCGCCGAACGCGCAGGGAGCTCTGGCTCCAGGCGTCGAGGACGGACACGCGCTGGGCGGGCGAGAGCGCGCTGAAGCGCCGGAAACCCGTGACGCCCGGAGCGGGGAAGAGCAGCGTCGCATGCTCGAAGAACGCGAGCAGGAGGCGCAGCAGGAGCCGGTTCCGAGGGCCCTGCCCGGCCAGGTAGAGATCGAGGTGCCGCGGGATGCCGGCCTCGCTTCCCGAGAGC
>Ga0335080_10001497_pt1 | contig 22874 bp, 17 predicted proteins | sample Lox_Sample_34_FD_206720 | JGI IMG/M metagenome (GOLD analysis project Ga0335080, IMG submission 206720) | Soil microbial communities from Loxahatchee National Wildlife Refuge, Florida, United States - Lox_Sample_3.4 | ecosystem: Environmental > Terrestrial > Soil > Wetlands | place: USA...
TCAGCGTCTTCAGCGGTAAGGTTGTGAGGTATGCCTTCATAACGGCCTCTGCTCCTGTATACGGTTGGGACCGTTAGGAAGTTCCACGGCAGAGGCTCACCCCAGGGGTCACAGGTACACAGGGGTCTACTGTTTAGTCCAGAAACTTGCCTATGAGCCAGACGTGGCCGAAGGGGTCGACGACTGCGCCCTGCAGCATGCGGCGGATCGGCTTGGGCCCTACCGTGGCGAACTCGTCGTGGTTGACCGGGCTATGCTCTTTGGCACCGGCCGCGATCGCGCGCTTTTGCACGGCAACAGGGTCGTCAACGAAGAGTTCGACTCTGACTGTGGTGAAACCCGCCGACGAGGGACCGCGCGTACCGTACTCGGGAGCCTGGTTGGCAAGGAAGAAGGGAGCTCCGTCGATGGAAAGGCCGGCGACGATATCGATGCCTTCGCCAAGTTGCCACAGCAGTTCTGCGCCGAAGGCGGCCTGGTAGAACTTGATGGCGGCAGGAGCGTCGGTCACGGCGAGCATCGGGGAAATTTGCGTGGGCATGACTCTCCTTTGAATCTGAGGATACGATACGAGGAGAACAGGAGTTCCCGCTCACGCGGAATCCCTTCGCCTGCTGTTCAGGGCAGGCTCCTCGCTCCCGACTCGCTTCGCGCGTCACGGGATGAAGCCCGCTAAGCTCTGCCTCTCTTCCGCGTCGCCGCATCGAACAACAACCCCAGCACCGCCGAGATATCCCGCTCACTCACCGATCGGCTGACCAACCGATCGAGCTCCAGGCTATACGCCAACCCGCCCACCGAGATGGCGAACGCCAGCGTCGACATTGGAAGTTTCGTCCCCGCCGCCGCGAATACTTCGTCCATCGTCGCGATCGTCGCCGCAAAGATCCTGCGATGCATTTTCGCCAGCTTCGCCTTCAGCTCCGGATGCCGCAGCGCAAAAAGCCGGAATTCCGTAAACAGCACCGCCCAGGTATGATCCCGCGGCAACTCGACGGTGTACTTCCTCAGCGCGCGTAGCTTCGCTTTCGAGCCTCGTGCCGGATCGAGCGCAAGCCGCACTCCCGCCAGTTGCTTGAGCGCTTCTTCCTGCAGCATTGCAATGAACAGGTCTTCCTTGCTCTGGAAGTTTGCGTAGAACGCCCCGCGCGTGTATCCGGCCCGGGCGCAGATTTCCTCCAACTTCGCCGCCTCAAAGCCGTCTCTCGCGAAGATGCGCTCCGCCGCCTTCAACAGCCGCGACCGCGTCTGCTCTGTTCGCTCCTGCTGACTCAGCCGCTTGCCAGCCTTTGCCATACTCCACCTGAACCGAAGATTGTAACTCCGCTCACGCCCCAACGACGTGTTCTCATTTTATCTTGCCACCGGATGGGCGTACTTCGTATTATATATACATACACGCATGTATCTAGTGTATAAATGACTGACTCGGCCCCAGACTGGAAGCCCCGCTACAACCCCTGGCTCATCGCCGTCACGGTCACGCTCGCCACCTTCATGGAGATCCTCGACTCCTCCATCGCCAATGTCGCCCTCCCCCACATCGCCGGAGGCCTCGGCGCCGGGCAGGACGAATCCACCTGGGTCCTCACCAGCTACCTCGTCTCCAACGCCATCGTGCTTCCCGCCTCCGCCTGGCTGGCCATGATCATGGGCCGCAAGCGCTTCTACATGACCTGCGTCGCCCTGTTCACCGCGTCTTCGATCCTCTGCGGATTCGCCCCTTCCCTTCCGCTCCTGATCCTCTTCCGCGTCCTCCAGGGCGCCGGAGGCGGCGGCATGGGCCCCAGCGAGCAGGCCATCCTCGCCGATACCTTCCCTCCCGAAAAGCGCGGCATGGCCTTCGCCATGTACGGCATGGCCGTAGTCGTCGCGCCAGCGATCGGCCCAACCCTCGGCGGTTGGATCACCGACAACTTCGACTGGCGTTGGATCTTCTTCATCAACGTCCCCATCGGAATTCTTTCGCTGATCCTGACCAACCGCGTAGTCGAAGATCCTCCGCACCTGCGTGGCAAGGGCACCAACTTCCGAATGGATTACGTCGGCCTCGGCCTGCTCATCGTCGGCATCGGATTCCTGCAAGTCGTCCTCGACAAGGGCCAGCAGGACGACTGGTTCGGCTCGACCTTCATCACCACGTTCTTCCTCCTCGCCATGGCAATCCTCGTGGCGCTCGCCATCTGGGAATGGCGCCATCCCGAGCCCATTCTCGAACTTCAACTGATGCGCAACCGCAACTTCACCGCCTCAGTCATCTTCAATTTCGTGCTCGGCGCGGTGCTCTATGGAACCACCGTTCTCATCCCGCAATTCCTGCAACTCATGATGGGCTACTCCGCCGAGAAATCCGGCATGGCACTTTCTCCCGGCGGATTCGTCATGATGCTGATGATGCCCGTCGCCGGCATCCTCGTCACCAAACTCGATCCTCGCTGGATCATCAGCGGAGGCTTCGCCATCACCGCGGCCGCTCTCTTCAACATGACGAACCTCTCGCTCCAGATCGATTTCGTGACCGCGGTCAAGTGGCGCATGTTCCAGGTCGCGGGACTGTCTTTCATCTTCATCCCCATCAGCATCCTCAGCTACGTCGGCATCCCAATGACCAAGAACAACCAGATCTCCGCCATCTCAAACTTCGCCCGCAATCTCGGCGGTAGCGTCGGCATCTCGCTGCTCACCACTTTTCTCGCGCGCCAGTCGCAGATTCATCAGTCGAATCTGGTATCGCAGGTCGCTCGCTACGGTCACCCGATGCGCAACCTCATCGCCGGAATCACCGGCAGCATGGCCCTCCATGGCTCCGGCCCCGCGTTGGCCCGGCAGCAGGCGCATGCGAGCCTCATGATGATCATCCAAGGACAAGCCATGACCCTCGCTTTCGTGAACGCGTTCTGGGTCGTAGCCGTCATTGTGACCTGCCTCATTCCTCTTCCGTTCCTGCTCAAGAAGCCGCGGAAGGGCGCACAACTCCCGCTGGGACACTAGGCGCCATTTCCTAAACCCACTTGGCACGGGCGCCGCGAGAGATTGCTCCTCATGGGCTGGAGATCACTCCTCAAACGGGCTTGGGTGGGCACAGCTTAAGCACCTGGGTTTGGGTGGAGCACGGCTTAGCACATGGGTTGGGTGGGGCACGGCCTCAGAACTTGGGTTTGGGTGGGGCACGGCTTCAGCCGTGCCGTTCAAGCCCGCTGAAGCACTGGGGCTTCAGCCCCTGCGGTGCACTCCGAGGGTTACAGGCCGCCATTTGAACTCCCCTGCTCTCCGTGGTGATCATTGCGGGCGGCCAAAACAATCCGCATCGAACTCGCCGATCCTCTCTGGACGAACCTTGGGCGTTGCGACTATCCTTCCCCGTCATGAACCGACGATCTTTTCTCCAAGGCACTCTAGCCGGCGCAGCCACCTTAGCGATCCCCCGTCACGTCGCCGCGGACGCGAACGACCTCACTCCCATCTGGACGCAGATCGAGAAGCACCACGACGAAGCCCTGCAGCGTCTGCAGACATGGATCAGGCAGCCCTCGATCGCCGCCGAAAACCGCGGCGTCAACGAATGCTGCGAGCTGACCATGCGATTCCTTCGCGACGCGGGATTCAACGAGGTGACAAAGATTCCCACCGACGGCCAGCCGGGCATCTTCGCCAAGCTCGACGCCGGAGCCCCCAAGACGCTCGGCCTCTATTTCATGTACGACGTGAAGCAGGCCGATCCCGCCGAGTGGTCCTCTCCGCCGTGGGACGCCGCGCTGGTTGAGAAGCCCAGCCTGGGCACGGTCATCATGGGACGTGGCGCCGTCAACCAGAAAGGCCCCGAGTCGTCCTTCATCGCCGCGCTCCACGCCATCCGCGCCGCCGGACGCAAGCCCCCGGTCAATCTCGTCCTGGTCGCCGAAGGTGAAGAGGAAATCGGATCCCCGCACTTCCCGCAGATCGTGAATCGCCCCGAGGTAATCGCCGCGCTGAAGCCGTGCGTGGGGATCTTCATGCCCTCTGCGGAGCAAGACCCAGACGGTACCGTGACCATGACGCTGGGCGCGAAGGGCGTGGTCGAACTCGAACTTGTGTCCAGCGGCGAAAAGTGGGGACGCGGTCCGCGCCGCGATCTTCACTCCAGCAACAAAGCCCGCCTCGACAGCCCCGCGTGGCATCTCGTCGAAGCCCTCGCCACACTGGTCTCCCCCGACGGCAACGATCCAGCCATCGAAGGCTTCGCTGACAAAGCTCGTCCGCTCTCCGCCGCCGAGAAAGCCATGATCGCCACGGCCGCCAAGCGCCTGGACGAATCCGTAGCCAAGAAACAGATGGGCGTCGAGCACTGGGTCCACGACGTCAGCTGGCAGGAAGCACTCGAACTCCTTGAGTCGCGGCCCACCGTAAACATTGAAGGTTTAGTCGGCGGCTACACCGGTCCAGGCGGCAAGACGATTCTTCCGCACCGTGCCGTCGCGAAAATCGACATGCGCCTCGTTCCTGACATGAAGTTCACCGAAGCCTCCACCGCGCTCAAAGCGCATCTTGCCAAGCATGGATTCGGCGACATTGAAGTCAACGTCACCGGCGGATACGATCCCAACAGCACCTCCGCTGACTCCGCGCTCGTCCGCAGTCAGGTGGCGGTCTACAAGCAGCACAACATCGACCCGATCCTCCTGCCGCGCAGCGCCGGCTCCTGGCCCGGATACGTCTTCACCAACCCGCCCCTCAACCTCGCCGCCGGACACTTCGGCTTCGGCCACGGCAACGGAGCCCACGCCCCCGACGAGTATTACGTGATCGAATCGACGAATCCGAAGGTCCAAGGCATGGACGGCGCCGCGCGATCCTTCGTCGAATACCTGTACGAGGTCGCGCAGACGGCGTAAGCATTTCTCATGCTCCTGGAGCGGGCAGGATCATTTCCAGCTCTTGCACCCACAGATGGGCAATAATGGCGGCATGCTCAACCGCCGCACTTTTCTCAAGACAGGCGCAGCTTCGCTTCCCCTGGCCGCAGCTATTCAAGCACTCCATCCCGACGGCTTCTCTGCAGAAACAATCGCCGACATCGCAACTGCCGGCCCCGCTCCGAAGCTGATCTCTTTGCCACCCCGCCTCGGTCCTCCCATAGGTCCCCGGGCTCTGCCCTGGCGGCTCAACATCCGCTGTGTCGGTCAGAGCAACATGACGGAACACGATCCCGCCGTCATGAACATCGAGGAATGGGCCGACTATTGGCACAATGCCGGGGCCGACATCGTTTTCGTCAGCGTGACCGGCATCCTCGCGTTCTATCCCTCCAAGGTAAAGTTTCACCGTCACGGGAAATTTCTGAACGGGCGTGATTTCTTCGGTGAGTGTGTTGCTGCTGCCCGCAAGCGCGGCATGCGAGTCGTCGCCCGCATGAGTCCTGACCTGAACTGGGGCGACGCCCTCGAAGCCCATCCGGAGTGGGCCATGCGTGCCGCCGATGGCTCTCCCCTTCTACGGGATGAAGATCCACGCTTGTTCCACACCTGCATGTTCAGCAGCTACATGGACGACTACGTCCCGGCGATCATGCGCGAGATCAATTCGCTCTACGACGTGGATTGCTTCTACGCCAACGGCTGGCCGCCCCTTGGCAACCTTCCCGAATGCCATTGCGCGATCTGCAGTAAATTCCCGCCTTCCAATACCGTCGCCTACTGGCGAATTTTCAACGACCGTGTCTTTGAGCTCTGGGAAAAGTACAACTCGATTGCGCAAGAAAAGAATCCTCACAGCTTCTTTTTCGCCAATCTTGGCGGTAACGTTCGCTGCGGTCCCAACCTCGCTATCGTGAGAAACACCACGGCCTGGTTTCAGGCCGACAACCAAGGCCGGACGTCCGACGATCCGACCATCTGGGGATGCAGCTTACAAGGCCGAGTGTGCAGTGCAGTCATGGCTGATACGTTTGCGTTCGTAGGCAATGTCACAGCCGGTTACTCGACCGGAACCGTGCGCTGGCGGAATGCCTCGAAGAATTCGGCGGAAGCAAGAATGTGGCTGAATGAAACGGTGGCCAGCGGCATGGTGCCGTACTTCCACTTCATCGGCTCCGAAGCGGGTTTTGGAGAAGATCGCCGCTGGCAGAAGATCGGCTCCGACTACTTTCAATGGACGAAGAAACACGACGCTCATCTCAAGCCGCGACGTTCGCTGGCCAACATCGGAGTTGTTATGGGCCAAAGTACGCAGCTTCTCTACCCAGGCCCTGCCGTGGCGCATTCCCACGCTTACATGCGCGAGACGACTCACGGCATCTACGAAGCCCTTCTCCGAGGACGCTTCGCCTTCGACTTCATCCACGAAGACCTCTTCGACCTTGACGAACTCGGCAAATACCGCGCTTTGCTCCTACCGAACATCGCCATGCTAAGCCGTCACCAGTGCCAGCATATCCGCGCCTATGTTCGATCCGGCGGTTCGCTCATGGCTAGTTTCGAGACCAGCCTGTACGACGAGGACTTGCAGCCACGCGCCGAATTCGGCCTCGCCGATTTGCTCGGCATCAGCAAGGCCGGAGACGTCATCGGCAGCAACGGCAATTCCTACTACGGCCGCATCGAGCGCACGCATCCAATACTGGATGGCTTCGCCAACACGAACTGGCTGCCGGGCGCGCAGAATCGCGTTCCCATAAACGCCGTGGCGGATCCCATCCTGACCGTAGTCCCCGGCTTCGTTCAATATCCCCCGGAGCTGGCCTACCCTCCGATCTCCCACACGGATGAACCTGCGGTTGTCTTGCGCGAGACCGAATCAAGCCGCACCGCGTATTTTACCGGCGACATCGAGCGTACCTACTGGCTCACCGGCCACGGCGACCTGCTGCGACTCCTGCACAACACCATCCGCTGGATCACCCGCGACGAGCAGATTGTGCATGTCGAAGGTGATGGATTCCTCGAGTTGTTTGCCTGGGAGACCGCACCCGGTTACGCCATACACCTGCTCAACTACACCAACCCTAACGCGCACCACGGCTGGCTCGATTCAACCTACCCCTTGGGAGCGCAGACCGTCACCATGATGCTGCCCGCCGGAGTGAGGGTAAAGAGTGTCGAATTGCTGCGCGCCGAAACGTCCATTCCATTCCGCTTGGAACAGGGGGAGTTGCGCTTCACGATTCCTCGTGTGGACGACTACGAAGTCGCGGCGATCACGGTTGCCTGATGCTCTGGGAAATTCTTCCCCACTTCGCCTACAATGCTTCCACTCAACCCTGGGGAATCACTGAGCGTTCGGCATGACCACTACAGTACCCGCCATCTCCGAAGCCGCCGAATTCACCGACAAAGTTGCCGGTCCCTGCGTTTTCGTTCTCTTCGGCGCAGCGGGTGATCTCACCAAGCGCAAGCTCATCCCCGCCGTCTTCAACCTGGTCAAAGCCAAACTCCTCCCCGACACCTTCGCCGTCATGGGAGTCTCCGTCGACGATCTCGACGTTGAAGCCTTCCGCCAGCAAGTCAGCGAATTCCTCCCGACGAACGATCCCTCGGCCCTCGCGTGGCTCCGCAGCCGCCTCTTCTACGAGCGCGGCGACTTCGCCGATCCCAACCTGTTTCTTCGCCTCCGCGACCGCCTCGCCGCCATCGACGCCGAATCCCACACCGACGGCAACTATCTCTTCTACATGGCGACCGCTCCCAAGTTCTTCGCCACCATCGTTCAGCAGCTGGGCCGCGCCGGACTCGCGCAGCAAGAGACCGGACGCTGGCGTCGCATCGTCATCGAAAAGCCGTTCGGCACCGATCTCGAATCCGCCAAGGCCCTGAACCGCGACATCAAGAGCGTCCTGCGCGAAGACCAGATCTATCGCATCGATCACTATCTCGGCAAAGAGACCGTGCAGAACATCATGGTCTTCCGTTTCGACAACGCCATCTTCGAACCCATCTGGAACCGCCGCTACATCGATCACGTCCAGATCACCAACGCCGAGACCGTGGGCGTCGAGCGCCGCGGCGCCTACTTCGACAATGCCGGAACCCTGCGCGACATGGTCCCCAACCATGTCATGCAACTCCTCAGCCTCACCGCGATGGAACCGCCCGTTTCCTTCCAGGCCGACGCCGTGAGAAACGAGCAGGCGAAAGTCCTGCACGCGCTTCAGCCGCTGAACTCCGAAGATGTCCTGCTGAACAGCGTCCGCGGACAATACGGCGATGGCACGCTCGGCGGCGAGCGAGTTCCCCGCTATCGCTCCGAACCCGGCGTCAATCCCGAATCGCGCACCGAAACTTTCGTCGCCCTCAAGCTCAACATCGACAACTGGCGCTGGGCCGGAGTTCCCTTCTACTTTCGCACCGGCAAGCGCCTCGCGCAGCGCCACACTGAAATTGCCATCCACTTCCGTCGCATGCCCTTTGAGCTTTTCCGCAACGCGCCTCTGCACAAGGGTCACAGGAACACGCTAGTCATTCAGATCCAGCCCGTCGAAGGGATCTCGCTGAGCTTCGGCGCCAAGATTCCCGGCCCTGTCCTGCGCGTCGGTTCCGTCGACATGAGTTTCGAATACTCGAAATATTTCGGCGCCGACGCCTACACCGGCTACGAAGTCCTGCTCTACGACTGCATGATCGGCGACGCCACACTCTTCCAGCGCGCCGACATGGTCGAGGCCGGATGGACCGTCATCGATCCCGTCCTCGACGTCTGGAAGGCGCTCCCGCCGCGGAAATTTCCCAACTACGCGTCCGGGACCTGGGGACCCGCGGAATCCGACCAGCTGCTCGCCGCCGACAACCGTCAATGGAGGAAGATCGAGCCATGATCCTCGCCGCAGAAATCGGAGCCACTCGCACGCGTCTCGCCGCCTTCGAGACCGAAGGCAGTCGCCTGCAATGCGTGGTCGAGCGAACTTATCCCAGCCACGACTACAGCAGTCTCGCCGAGATCCTGCCGCAGTTCACCCGCACCGAGGGCATTCCGGTTCACAGCGCCTGCTTCGGCGTTGCTGGCCCCGTCCGCGCTGGACGCAGCAAGATCTCGAATCTGCCGTGGACTATCGACGCCAAAGAGCTCGCCGCGCAACTCAAACTTCCCGCTGTCGGCCTGCTCAACGATCTCGAGGCCTACGCCTACGGCATCGACGCGCTCGACTCGAAGGACTTCATTACCATCAGCTCCGGCTCTGACGACGCCGAGGGCAACCGCGCCGTGATCTCCGCAAAAACGGGCCTGGGCATGGCTGGTCTCTTCTGGGACGGATTCCGTCACCATCCCTTCGCCTGCGAAGGCGGCCACGCCGATTTTGCCCCGCGCGATCCGCTGCAGATCGAACTCCTGGCCCACCTACAGAAGAAATACGGGCGCGTCAGTTGCGAGCGCGTCCTCTCCGGACCGGGCATTCACGATATCTACGATTTCCTTCACGAGACGGGCAAAGCAGAAGAGCCAGCGGAATTGCGCAAGCAAATTCAGGCCGCGCCCGATCCTTCCCCGCTGATCTCGCGTCTCGCGCTTGAAGGCACGTTCCCGATTTGCGAACAGGCACTATCAATCTTCGTTGCCGTCTTCGGAGCCGAAGCCGGAAACTGTGCCCTGCGCTACCTGACGACGGGAGGGATTTACATCGGCGGAGTCATCGCCGCCAAGATCGCGCCGAAAATGCAGGACGGAGGTTTCATGGAGGCTTTCCTCGACAAAGGCCGCATGGAAACGATCCTCAAAGACATGCCCGTCCAGATCATCACCAACGACGACTGCGGCCTCATCGGCGCCGCCCGCTACACGCTCGTGCAAAAGGCCTTCAAAGGCAGCAGCCGCGCCGCTGATTGAAAAGGGTGGCCGGAACAGTCCGACGGATTTCTGTCCGTCCTCCCCAAGCTGATGTCGCCTGGGGATAGCCCCGATCGGCCATTCTGTGAATCTGAACTGGTGTCATCCTGAGCGGAGGCGTTCTTCAGCCGTAGCGAAGGATCTCACGTGTATTGGCTGACTCTCGCCAGCGTTCCGGGCTCAACTGATCACTGACTACTGGCCACTGATCTACGGCGCCAGAGTGAAGTTCACCTGAATCGAAGTCTCCACCTCAACCGCCGTGCCGTTCAGCAAGTACGGCCGATACTTCCACTGCTTCACCGCCTCAATCGCCGCCGGCGCCAGCATCGGATGCCCGCTGACCAATTCCAGCGAGGCGATATTCCCTTCTTTGTCAATGGTCGCTTGCAAGACCACCGTTCCCTGAATCCTCGCATCCCGCGCATCGGGCGGATACTGCGGATCAACCTTAGTGAGCAGTAGTCCCCGGCTCACTCCCGACGAAACCCGCACACGCCGCGGCAGCGGAATCTGCGGCCGTGCGTCTTCGCTCGGCTCAGGTTCGCTCACGATTCCGTTCGGCGCGAACGTCAGTTGCACAGTGCTCACCACGGAAATCGCCTTGCCGTCTTTGACGTACGGCAGATACTTCCAGTCTTTGACGGCGAGCATCGCTGCTTGCGCTAACGACGGAGGACCGCTGATACGTATGACTTGCTCAACCGCGCCCAACGTGTTGACCCGCTCGTCCAGAACGACCGTCCCCTGAATGTCCGCATAAGCCGCCGGAACAATCGGGTCGCTCTTCCGAACCCGAAGGCGCCGCATTGCGGCTTCTGACACGCGCTCCCCCTCAAGCGGCTTGGCAATACTCCCTATCACGCCAAAGACCACGCCTCCCCCCGACGCACCGGGAAGCGCCACCTGCGGCGGAGCGGAATTCTCCCCGAGTTCGAACTCGACCTTCACCTGGGTCTCAACCTCAACGGCCTCTCCGTTCAACTCGTACGGCGCATATTTCCATTGCCTAACCGCTTCCATCGCTGCCGGAGCCAGCATCGGATGCCCGCTGATAAGCCGTATATTGCTCACGTTCCCCGTCTTGTCGATGATTACGTTCAGCACAACCGTCCCTTGGATCCGCGCCTGCTGCGCCAGCGGCGGATACACGGGAGGCACTTTCTTCAAGATCCGCCCCTCCAGCACCTCCTGCGACACCCGCACGCGCGAAGGCGCCGTTGAAAGCTGCGCTATTGCAATCGATGCCAGGCAAACGACCAACCAACAAAAATTAAGGCAACGTATCATGACCACCTCCATGAACTTCGAACCGTGCACTCTCTCACAAAACGCCGGGCAAGACTAGTCCTCGATCCTTCCGACACCAGAACCAAAGCGCGTGTTCCCTCACGAGCGAATTTAGGCTGACGCCGAAAGTATCCCTCACAGTCGCCGCAGGAGCCCGAACAGCTTCTTGGCGTCCTTGGCGGCCTTTCTTAGCGCCCTTAGCGGTAAGCCTTTCCGTAAACATCAACTCCGCCAGATATCGTAAGCTATAAGGTAAGGAGATACTCGTGCGTTGCCCTCGCTGCGGTAACGAGAATTCCGATCAGAACCGCTTCTGCGGCATGTGCGGAACTTCCCTGCTCTCGCCGTCCGCGTCCAAGGTTGCCGAGCCTCAGCCGGTCGCCGTCGCGTCCCCGGCCGCCGCTGAATCCGCCGTCGAAACTCGCCCGCTCGCACCCGCTGCCGGCATCACCACCCCGTCGTTCCTCGGCCTCAACGATCCCGCGCCCGCCGCGCCCGCGGAGCGCAAACGCGCCAGCCTGAGCATCGACCCGCACGCCAAACCCGGCACCAATCTCGACTATCTCCTCGACGAAGAAGAACCCAAACATCACTGGGGCATCGGAAAGATTCTGCTGATCCTCATCGCACTGGGCCTCGCCCTCGGCTTCGGCTACCTGCGTTTCAAGAATCAGGGCTTCGGTTTCCTCGGATCCTCCGGAAAGAAACCTTCTCCCATCGCGCAGAACGCGCCGACAACGGACACGAGCACGACCGCAGCCACGCCGAGCATTACGCCGGATCCTCAACCTCCAGCGTCCCAGCCCACAACGAGCACTCCCGCACCCACTCTGCCCGCAAGCCCCGTTGCCACTTCAGCGCCGTCGCCAACCGGCACGACGCCGACCGACACGACGAAGCCCACAGACACGACGAAACCAACCGAAGCACCTTCCTCCACGCCAGTTCCGGACACCTCCACCCCTCCGGCTGAAAAAGCCCCAACCACGGCAAATGACACTCCCGCCGCTCCGCGACCAATTAAGCCCGCGGAGAAGCCCCAACCGGCGCCCAAACCCAGCGCCGCCACCAGACTGCCCGCAAATTTCGATCCGGTCACCGAGGCCCAAAAGTATCTCTACGGAAAAGGGGCTCCCCAGGACTGCGATCGCGGCCTCCGTCTGCTGAAGCCGGCCGCCGATCTGTCCAATCCCAAAGCCATGGCTGAGATGGGCGCGCTCTATTCCGCCGGACTCTGCACGCCCCGCGATCTGCCCACGGCCTATCGCTGGTTTGCCCTGGCTCTGCGCAAGAATCCCGACGACACCGCCATTCAGTCGGACCTGCAGAAACTCTGGGGAGAAATGACGCAGCCCGAACGCCAGCTTGCCATCAAGTTGAGCCAATAAAAAATCATCGCCACAGCGGAGAAGAACATCGACGCCATACATCGACGCATCCAACAGCTCGTGCCCTATCGACCTCTAGCTTTCTGTGTTCTCGTCCTGGCCCTTTCTCACTGCGGCGTCGCCGCACAATCGGCTCCCGCCAATCCACCAACACGCGCCCATTCCATGGGAACCCGCAAGACCGGGCCGGGCCTGAAGAACTTCGGCGAGGTCACGTCCAATCTCTACCGCGGCGCTCTGCCTCAACCCGAAGGCCTCAAAACGCTCAAGGATATGGGCGTATCGATCGTCGTCGATATGCGCACCGGCGCCGGCAAGGGAGAAGAGACCAACGTCACCAAGCTCGGCATGCAATACGTCAACATCCCCTGGCACTGCCCTCTCCCGTCCGACGACCCATTGCTCAAGTTCCTGAAAGTCATCGAACAGAATCCCGGCAAAAAGGTCTTCGTCCATTGCCGCCTCGGCGATGACCGCACCGGCATGGCCGTCGCCTCCTACCGCATGGCCGAAGAAGGATGGTCCGCCGACGAAGCCCTGAAGGAAATGGAATTCTTCGGCTTCACCACGGTGCACCGCTTGATGTGCCCGTCATTGGCGCATTACGAGAGAGAATTCCCCGAGCACATGAAAACGAATCCAGCTTTCAAAGAACTGCAAGGCCCCAAAAAGTAAGCCGCAGATCGTAACGGATCATCGCGGATCAAGAGATGTCACGTATCGATCTTGATCCGTGAAAATCCGCGCAAATCCGCGGCGAAGAGGCTTTGGTCTCCCTAAACCTCGTCGTGCTCCTTCAATTTCGCGATCACGCTGAAATCTTCCAGCGTAGTCGTATCGCCCTTGACTTCGCCATTGGTAGCGAGTTCCCGCAGCAGACGCCGCATGATCTTCCCGCTGCGAGTCTTGGGCAGCGTATCCGTAAATCGAATATCATCCGGCTTGGCCAGCGATCCGATCTCCTTCGCCACCCACTTCCGCAATTCTTCTTTCAGTTCGTTCGTAGGCTGACGCCCTTGTTCCAGCGTGACGAACGCCGAGATCGCCTGTCCCTTCAACTCATCCGGACGCCCCACCACCGCTGCCTCCGCCACCGCATCATGCGCCACCAGTGCCGACTCGACTTCCATCGTGCTCAACCGATGGCCGCTCACGTTCAGCACATCATCCACCCGCCCCATGATCCAGAAATATCCGTCCGCGTCCTTGCGCGCCCCGTCACCGGTGAAGTACACGCCCGGAATCTGCGACCAGTAATTCTTCACATAACGATCCGGATCTCCATACACCGTCCGCAGCATTCCCGGCCACGGCCGCTTCAGGATCAGGAATCCGCCCGACCCATCCGGCACCGGCTTGCCGTCCATCGTGACAATCTCCGCCACCACGCCCGGGAACGGCCGTGTCGCCGACCCCGGCTTCGTCGCAATCGCTCCCGGAATCGGCGTTAGCATAATGTGCCCCGTCTCCGTCTGCCACCACGTATCCACGATCGGACACTTGTTGCCGCCAATCGTCTCCCGATACCACATCCAGGCCTCAGGATTGATTGGCTCACCCACGGTCCCAAGCAGCCGCAGGCTCGACATGTCATGCTTCTTCGGCCACGCATCGCCCCACTTGATGAACGTACGAATCGCCGTCGGCGCCGTGTAGAACACGTTCACCTTGTGCCGCGCAATGATTGACCAGAACCGATCCGGCTCCGGGAAATTCGGCGCGCCTTCATACATCAGGCTCGTCGCGCCATTCTGCAGCGGACCATACACGATGTAGCTGTGCCCGGTCACCCATCCGATGTCCGCCGTGCACCAGTACGTGTCCTCATCCTTCAAGTCAAACACCAGCTTCGCGGTAAGGTACGTCCCTACCGAATACCCACCCGTCGTATGCACCACGCCCTTCGGCTTTCCCGTAGTTCCCGACGTATAGAGGATGTACAGCGGATGCTCTGCATCCACCGGCTCTGCCGGACACACATCCGAAGCCTCCGCCATCAACTCATGCCACCAGTGATCCCGCCCGTCCTGCATGTTGATCGCAGTTCCAGTGCGCTTGTACACCACCACGTGCTTCACCGACGGACACGACTTCAACGCCTCTTCCACCGCCGGGAACAGCTTCACTTCCCCGCCCCGCCGATACGACCCGTCCTGCGTGATCACCGCTGACGCCTGCGAATCATGAATGCGATCGATCAGCGCGTTCGACGAGAATCCACCGAACACCACCGTATGCGGCGCCCCAATGCGCGCGCAGGCCAGCATCGCAACCGGCAACTCCGGCGTCATGCCCATGTAGATCGCGACGCGGTCGCCCTTCTTCACCCCGAGGCCCTTCAGCACATTGGCGAACTTCTGCACCTCGTGATGCAGTTGCTGATACGTCAGCACCCGCACTTCGCCCGGCTCACTCTCCCAGATGATCGCCGCCTTGTTCTTCCGCCACGTCGCCACATGCCGGTCCAGGCAGTTGTACGACAGGTTGATCTCTCCGCCCACAAACCACTTCGCCCACGGACAATTCCACTCGAGCACCTTGTCCCACTTCTTGAACCAGTGCAGATCGCTGGCGATCCGCGACCAGAACTTATCCGGATCGTCCACCGACTCCTTATAGAGCCGCTCATACTCGTCCATGCTCTTCACGTGGGCTTGCTTGGAGAACTCCGCCGGCGGCTCGAATTTCCGCTGCTCATGCAGGATGGAATCAATGCTTGTCGATTGCGGATCAACCACTGCCTTGTTGCCCATGTTCTGAAACCTCAGCGCGGAGGAAGTTGTGGCGCCCGCCTTCTGGACGCGAATTCGCAGGAGTTTATTCTACACATGAAACCCAAGATGTGATCCTAATCACAACCCGGCCCCCCCATTGTCATCCCGAGCGAAGTACGTCGGAGAGCGAAGCGAACCGACGCACGCAGTCGAGGGACCCTATGTCCTGCTCACGTCAGTTATCTCGCAAGCATGAGAAGAACCGTACCCAGTGATACCAATCACTGACACTCCGTTCCCCGCAAGTCAGGGTAGAAAGTCCGTTCTTACTGCAGACCCGGAGGCCCCATGCGCGCCCTGTTAGCCGGCCCTGACTACGAAGAGAACCTCTCGATCCGCTATCTATCCAGTTCGCTCCAATCTGCAGGCCACGATGCGGTCTTAGCCACCTTCAATTCATCCGCTGACGAGCCATCCGTAATCGATGCCGCGGACAACGCCGATCTCGTCGGCCTATCCATGTGCTTCCAATCCCGCGCCGGCGAATTCCTGCATCTTGCGCGGCAGATCAAGGCGCGCCATCCGCAGAAGCTGATCGTCGCCGGAGGCCACTACGCCTCCTGCGCCGCCGAACCCCTCCTCTCGCATCACCCGGAGATCGATGTCATCGCAATCCACGAGGCAGAACGCACGCTCGTCGAGATCGCCGACGCCACGCCGGACCTCGTCCAACATCTCCCCACGATCGCCGGCATCGCCTATCGAGACGGCCGCCAGGTCCATTTCACGCCGGCCCGCACCACGCTGAGCGACCTCGACCCGTTGCCCTTTCCCGACCGCCGCGGCCCCGTCCACTTCATCGCCGGAGTTCCCACCAGCTATCTGATGGGCAGCCGCGGATGCTACGGCAACTGCGCCTACTGCTGCATCACGACGCTCCATCGCATGGCTCCAGGCAAGCGCTTTCGCCAGCGCACGGTCGACAACATCGCCGACGAAATGCTTGCGCTCTATCAGGAACGCGGCACGCGCCAGTTCGTCTTCCACGATGACAACTTCCTCGTTCCTTCGGACTCCCAGAACCTCGCACGGATCGACTCATTCCAGAAGGCCCTCAAGACCCGCGGGATCGACAACATCGCTCTGGTCATAAAGTGCCGACCCCTTGACGCCACGCGCAAAGTGTTTCGTCGCCTGAAAGATCTCGGCCTGGTCCGCGTCTTCTTCGGCGTTGAGTCTGCCACCGAGCAGGGCCTCTCTTCGCTTGAACGCACCCAAAGTGTCGAAGACTCCATCCGCGCGCTCGAACTCTCCGCCGATCTCGATATCTCCGCGCAGTTCACTCTGATGATCTTCCACCCCGACGCTACGATCTCCACCCTCCGCTCCGACATCGCCTTCATGCGCCGCTTCAGTCGCAACCCGCTGAACTTCTGCCGCGCCGAAATTTACTCTGGCACCCCACTCGAACAGCGCATGATTCAGCAAGGACGCGCCCGCGGCAACTACTTGGCCCGCGAGTACCACCTCGCCGATGCAGCCGCTGACCTCGCCTGCGAAATCGCCCTGGACCTCTTCCTCACTCGTTGCTGGGCGAATGGCAGCCTGATGCAGAACGCCATCGGCCTCGATCACCTCGCAGCCGTCGCCAAACGTTTCCATCACGATCCACGCGCAACTGAACTCTGCCGCCGCTGCGACGAATGGCTGCAATCCGTGAACACCGACACTGTCGACCTTCTCGACGCAGTCCTTGACCTCAGTGCATCCGACCATCGCGACGCCACCTTGTACCGTGCCGTTCGTGATCTCAAAGACCGCGAGTCGCTGACTCGACAGCAACTGCACCAGGCCGGAATGGCCCTGCGCTCGGAGTTGCAGCAACTGCGGCTCGCCGCCGATCCGCGACCGCCCCAAACAACCCGCTCCCGCTTCGCCCGCCAGGCTGCAGCCGCCGTTCTCGCGATTGGGCTGCCTGCCGTGTCCGCGACGCAAATGGGCTGCTCCGAATACGCTCCTCCTCCGCTCAAGGACTCCCCTCGGCCGACGAACCCCGGCGTGGCCGAGATGGCTGCTCCGCCACTGCAAGTCCCCGCTCCCACAGGGCCTCTGGGCAATAGCCAGGATGCCGCTTCCATTGTCGGCACCGTCACCGACGCCTCGGGTGCCGTCATACCCTATGCGACCATCACCATCGCGAATACCGACATCGGCCAATCGCGCACGACGCGGGTGAACGACTCCGGACAATACGTGGTCGCGAATCTCCCCGCCGGGCACTATTCGGTCAAGGCGGATGCTCAAAGCTTCAAAAGCACGACCATTTCCGGCATCGTCCTGAAACCCGGCGAATCCCTCCGCACAGACATCAAGCTCGAGGTCGGCAATTGGGCGGTGTGCGAATTCGCTGCACCTCCTCTGCAGGCGACACCAGGTCAGTTCCAGTACAAGAAGAAGCCCTTCAAATATGAAGTGGGTCAGTATGACGACGATGGCACACTTGAGGGAGTGGCGAAGCTCGTTTACGGCGATCCCAAAATGTGGATCCAAATCTTCGAAGCCAACCGCGACGTCGCCGAGAAGCCCAGCGACATCCACTTGGGAACCTCCCTTACGATTCCGCCATTCAAGCGCCACGTCCCCAAACTCGCCTCAAAGGTGACGCCGGCCTATCCACCCGAGGCGCGGCAACAACACATCTTCGGCGACGTCGTGCTCGACGTCACCCTGAAGCAGGACGGCACAGTGGACGAGGTCAGCGTCATCGATGGCGACCCAATGCTCACCGATGTCACAACCGCCGCCGTGAAACAATGGCGCTACAAACCTCTGCTGATAAAAGGCACGCCAGTCCTCAAGTTCGTCGTGGTTGTTTCGTTCACCGAATCCGGCAAGGTGCACTAAGCCTCCACCGACAACGAGTTTGAGAAGGGCTCGAACTCAGTCGTGCCGCACTGGGCCCCACTAGGCGCTGGGGTTACGTCGGTCATCTCAGAACGCTCTGCATCCGTGCTAAAAATCGCTCATGGGGAGCAGCCTGCCCGCCAACCAAAGCCCAGTGCCCTATCAAGGCCTGCGCCTGTTCCTCATTGCCGCCGTCGTTCTGGCCGCCGGCCTGTGGGCCCGCTATCACTTCGCGACGATCCGCATCAGCGCCGATTCCGCCGCCGACACTCATCTCGCCGCCGCCCAGGAACACGCGCAACCCGTGCTCGACGCGCTCGAGAAGTACCACTCCGACAACGGCCTCTACCCGGCGAATCTGAAGGCTCTGAAACCCGCCTACGTTTCGCCGTCGCTCGACCTCGATGCCTTCCGCTATTCCGCCCGCCACTTCGATTGGGTCTTCCGCGATGACACCTGCATCGATCGCGAAAAGAATCCCAGCGCGGCAGCCCTGCAAGATGCGGCGTACCCGAACAACAACTCGCGCCTCCAACACGATTGCCTCTCCGGCTATCGCGAATATCAACTGCAATCACCGGACTTCCCCCCCGATAACCAGTCGCGTGCTCTCGAGCGCTGGGCATACTACGACTCGCAGCCCCAATACTGGAGCGTCGGCTGGTGCGAACAAGTCATGTCTAAGGGAAAACCGCGAGAACTGGCCACCAACGGCGTCTGCCGCTGGCAACCGCCAACCCAGCACTGACCCTACTGCCCTGCCGCCGCCACCTTCTGCGCCGCCGCGCCAAACCAGCCCAGAACCCGTCGCTCGAATTCCTGCGGCGCCGACGGCATCGCTCCGCAGTGATCTGCTCCCGGTACTTCCCACAGCACTGTGCGTGGAACCACCGCATGGATCGCCCGCGAATGCCTCACCGGAATGTTGCTGTCAACCTGGCCATGAATCAGCAGAACCGGAACCCGTGACGCCGCCACCGCGCGCTCCGGAGAGATTCCGCTCATGTCCAGCCCGTACTTCCATCGCGCGCGCAAAAAAGCAATCTCCACCAACGGTCTGAGCGCAATTCGTCCCACCCAGGGCCCCAGCCCAAACGGCTGGCCCATGCGGTCGTAGGCGATTTCCCGAAACGTCGAAAACGGAGACTCCACCGCCACCGCGCAGAACCTCGACTCGCTCTCTAGCGACTGCAGCAACTGCGCCGCCCCCATCGATTCGCCAAATCCATAAACGCAACCCGGCTGCGCTTGCGCGATCAAAAAATCCACCCAGCGATGGATATCTTCCTTCTCCAGCAAACCAAAAGTGGCCAGTTCGCCCCCACTCGCCCCATGCGCCCGAGCGTCCGGCAGCAGCACCGTATATCCATGCGCCAGCAGAAGCTGCGCGTATCCCGCCATCCCCAGTCGGTTGTCGCCGAGTCCGTGCACGACCAGCACGCCATTTCCATTCGCCGCTGCCGGACGCATCAACCATGCGCGCAACACCGCCTGATCCGCTGCATGGATCTCAACTTCCTGCATCTCCGCTCGCATCTGCACGAGAGAAGCCTTGAATGCCGCGATCTCGCTTTCCTCCAACGGCCTTCTTCCCGGATGCAGACTCCCGTCGGCGAGATTAATCCCGCCAATCGTGCACAGTGTCATGTAGAGGAGAAAAAGGACGACAACCCAGCGCAATCGGCGGCCACGGCGCATGCTACTCATATCTACGCAATTCCCTGAACCAGTGTTCCAGTCGATTCACAAATCCAGAAACCGTTCCCGAACGCCTTCGTCTGGAACCGGACACGTCTCATAGCTCCCAAACGCGCGATACCGGTTGCGAGCCACAACCCGATATGCCCAGTCTCGAATGCCACGCGGCAGTCCGCGCAGAATGCACGCCACAACCAGCCAGATTCCGCCCAACTGCCGAAGCACGAACACCACGGCGTCCGACCGCTCCAGCAACGAGTCATCCGCTCCGCGCTCGACTACAAGGTAGACGGTATTCATCTCCGTCGCGGCCAGTCCATGCCGCGCCAGAACGCACCTGGCGTACTCACTTTGTAAGGAAGCAAAACGGAAAATCTGCGCCGAGTCATGCCGCAGAACAAACCGCACCACGCGGTTGCACAGGCCGCAGACACCGTCGTACAGCAGAACCGGATTCCGCACCTTTCGACTCTACCGCAACTCGCCAAAAGGCGATCGGCACGGAAACCTCAGTTCGGCATCGTCTCCGGTGGCTGCTTGCCACGCCGCGATCGCCGCAAGGTCTCCGAAGGCAATTCGCCAAACCGGGTCCGGTATTCCTTCGAGAAACGTCCAAAATGCAGGAAGCCCCAACGCGCTGCCTCGCCGGTTACGCTTGTGTTGTCGTCCGGAGCCAGCAGTCCTGTTCTCACTTCCTGCATGCGCACATTCCGCAGAAATTCCATCGGCGTGTTGCCGCGTTTCTTCTGGAATGAGTCCTGCAAGGTGCGCGCATTCACGCCCGCCGCCTGGCACACATCGCCCAGTGAGACCGGCAAGTGTGCATTCGCGCGCATGAATTCCTCCGCGGCGCGTACCTGCCAGGCTCCCGCCGACAACGTTCGGTTCAGGAACCTTCTGTAATTGTGCCGCTGCGCCTGCAACAACAGGGTGATCAGTTCGCCTTCCAGATTCCGCAGTTCGACCGACGATCGCACCTTCTGCTTGTCGGTGCTGTAGAGCGTTCGCCGCAGACGGTCGCACAGCTCTCGCAATTGCCGTCCGCCGGTACTGGCCAGTCGCAATTCCGGCCAGAACTCGAGTTCCGTCCGCGCTTCCCGCCCCAGCAACTTCTGCAGCTCTTCCACGACTCCCGCCCGGGAGATCCTCACGAAGAGCGCCTCATAATTCTCCGGTGTTCGCACCTCGACGGCCTGCAACGGAGATTGCACCAGCGCGAAATCCGGCCCGACCGTGACCGCGCCTTCGCGCAGTCGGTGCAAGCCCGCATCCTTCCCCAGATAAAAAACCAACGCGTAATATTCGGCCGGCAGCCACGAATGCACCCGCATCGCACCCCGTGTCAGCACCCGCGACAGATTGACCCGCTGCCCTTCGGTGATGAAGATCTGTGTGGAGAACGGCAGTGACCCCGGCATCAGCTCTGAAACGTAAGGAACCGCCGTATCGGTTAACCAGGATTGGGCTTCCTCATGGTCGGTAGTAGTGAGCATTAAACCGTGTGGTAGAAGTGGTGGTTGACCTAATTGATTCAAAAGACCCTCGCGCCCGTAACCTATGAATTGCGCTTACCCAAGCGTGAATCCAGTGTAAGCTGGAACTCACACCCGCCAGCTCCGGACCATCCACAAAATCGTTTTAGTAGACCATTTTGAGTAACCGAAAAATGCCGTCGATGGCCGCAACAGCGTAAATTGGATAATGTGGATCAACTTAGGCTAACATAATCGGCTATAGGGTGTTTCCTGTATTTTTCCCATTTTTGCAGTCCCCCGAACTCCATCCCTTCGGCAAGAAAAATGGCGCCAGGCTCAGGCCCGACGCCATTCGTTATTCCCTATATTTTCAGAATAGCAAATCGGCGGGGGACGACCGGCAAACTTTTCAAAAATATTTCCGCCCTGAAATCAACCGCTTACCCGGAATCGGGTCTCAAGAGGGGCTTGACAGGTTTTTCGTCCGATTGCGCTATCCGGCTAGTAGCGCCACTCCGGCAGCCACCAGCACTGCGGCAATCCATCGCCGCCGATCCACTCTTTCATGCAGGAAGATCTTGGCCGCGAACGCGTTCCCGATAAATGTCAGCGACGCCGCAGCCGGAGCCACCAGGCTCACGTCTCCCCACGACAGCGCGAATAGCAGACTGAAAAACGCCACGGCCATCGCCGCCACGCCCAGAAAGAAATTCGAGTTCGAAAGCACACGGCCCACGACCGTCCACACGCCCGACCGCCGCAACAGCGCATGCACATCGCCGACCTGTTTCATCGCACGCGCGATCAGGATGTCTCCTACAACAGAAAAGAACACGACAATCAGAATCCCGCCCCATGTGTACGCGTGCTTCATGATTCCGCTCCCGTTGCCGAGACCGGATTTGCGCTGGGTGTCGCATCCTTCGCGCCCTCTTCCATCGGCGGAGATTCAGGATGCGTCAGCGCCGGGCCTCCCGCTACAAATCCAACGCCCCCCGAGATCAGTGCGATCCCGAGCCAGCGCATTGGACTAACCTGCTCATGCAGGGCAAACTTCGCCACCAGCGCCAGCAGAACATATCCCAGCGATGTTGCCGGCAGAACATACGTCAGATCGGCCCAGGAGAGCGCGTTCATGTACGAGGCAAAGAAGGCGAGCAATAAAACAATTCCGACCGCAACCCATGGATTCAGGATCGCGAGAATCACGCCCTGCAAATGATGGATGGAGATGCTGCCGGTTTCTTTCATCCCATGCGACAACATAGAATCGCCCGCCGCCGCAAAGACGGTGACTCCAGCCAGCACAAGATATTTGCGGAAGGTCACGTGAAAGTACCCAGTACCTAGTACTCAGTACCCAGCGAACCGGATGAACTCATGTACTGAGGACTTGTTGATTCGTGAATCGAAGCTGAAACCTCCGGCGCCCCTGCCGTTTCTGGGTACTGGCTACTAGGTACTGGGTACCAGAAGCTAGTCAATCCGTCATCCCGACGCTGGCAGGCCGCGCTGCTGCCGCCGCGTGCTCCTTCACCAGTTTGTTACGCGCCGCGCGCAGTTTGAGGAACGCCTTGGCTTCCTTGTAAAGACGCCGCCGCTCCTCGCCGTTG
>Ga0335080_10001499_pt1 | contig 22856 bp, 18 predicted proteins | sample Lox_Sample_34_FD_206720 | JGI IMG/M metagenome (GOLD analysis project Ga0335080, IMG submission 206720) | Soil microbial communities from Loxahatchee National Wildlife Refuge, Florida, United States - Lox_Sample_3.4 | ecosystem: Environmental > Terrestrial > Soil > Wetlands | place: USA...
AAACTCTACAGCAGAACGGATTACGACGGCGCACTGAAGATGTTGCGCGGCGTGCAGCATCCTGACGCGGCCACGCTGGCCCTGATGGGCCGCAGCGCGTTCATGCTGGGCGACTTCCGTAAGGCCACCGACTATTTCGAAAGGGCCGCCGCGCTGGAGCCGGACAGTTCGGAGTACGCGATGTGGCTGGGCCGCACATGGGGACGCCGAGCGGAGATGGCCAGCCCGCTGTTTGCCCCGATGAACGCCTCCAGGGCGCGCCGCTACTTCGAGCGCGCGCTGGACCTGGATCCGGGCAACCGCGACGCGATGACCGACCTTTTCGACTACTACCTGGAGGCTCCCGGCTTCCTGGGCGGCGGTTTCGATAAGGCCGAATCGATCGCCCGGCGCATCAGCAAGGCCGACCCGGCCGAGTACCAGTACGAACTCGCGCAACTGGCAAAGAAACGCAGCCAGTACCGCCAGGCCGAGGAACATCTGCGGCGGGCGATTGAGCTGGCCCCGCATCAGGTGGGCCGGGTAGTGGACCTGGCGAAGTTTCTCGCCCGGCAGGGCCGCATGCAGGAGAGCGAAGCGGCGCTCGCCCAGGCCGACCGGATTTCCCCCGGGAATCCGCGACTGCTCTATGAACGCGCGAGCATCTATGTGGAGCAGCATCAGAAGCTGCAGCAGGCGCGGGAACTGCTGCAGCGTTATCTGCGCTCGAATCTCACGCCCGACGATCCGCCACGCGATGCCGCCGAGCGTTTGCTGAAGCAGGCGGCAGGCGCCTGACACTCCGCTACGATGGGTTCAGGGCGGCTGACGCCGCCTTTCCATGTTCATCGGCGAATCGCTTAAATTCAGCGTCGAGGCGCTGCGCGCGAATAAGGTACGGACGTTCCTCACCGCGCTCGGCCTGGTGATCGGCAACGCCGCGGTGATCCTGGTGGTCACCATTTCCATCACCGGGCGCGAGTACATCCTCGATCAGATTCGCGCCATCGGATCGAACATCATCTACGGGGGCTATCAGGCCGGCTCCAACGCGCAGGCCACTGCGGAGGCCGATTTCGTCAAGCTCTCGGATGTGAACGCGGTGCGGCAGCAACTGGGCGATCGCATTGTGGCGGCGACGGGCGTGGAGACGTCGTACGACACGATGCTGATCGAGGGCAAGCCGAAGGACGTCAAGATCATCGGGTCGGACGAGGAGTACGCGGCGGTGCGTAACCTGAAGCTGCTGGCCGGCCGCTTCATGGACGAGAACGACGTGTTGCTGCGCCAGAAGGTGGCGCTGTTGACCGAAAAGCTCGCCAAACGGATGTTTGGGAGCCAGCCGAGCGCGATCGGCCAGACCATTCGCATCCATCAGTTGCAGTTCACGGTGATCGGCACGTTCAAGGAGCGCACCGAGAGCTTCGGACTTTCCGAGCTTTCCAGTGAGACGGTGCTGATTCCGATCACCGTGATTCGCTATTTCCTGCCCGTGGAGCGCATCGACCCGATCTACGTTCAGGCGCGCAGCGCGGAAGACGTGGAGCCTCTGACCGTAGCCGTGCGGCAGATCGTCGAGAGCCGGCACCGGCCGGGCGCGAAGTACGACATCGAGAACCTCTCGGGCATTCTGGACGCGGCGAAGAAGATCGCGATGGTGCTGTCGATTGTGCTGTTGCTGGTTTCCGCGATCGCACTGATCATCTCCGGCATCGGCATCATGAACATCATGCTGGTGACGGTGACCGAGCGCACGCGCGAGATCGGCTTGCGGATGGCGGTAGGGGCGTCGCGGCGGGAGGTGCTGCAGCAGTTTCTTTCCGAAGCCGTGCTGATCAGCGTTTCCGGGGGCGCGGTGGGAATTCTGATTGGCGTCTCCATTCCGCTTTCGATCCGCTTCTTCACCGACGCGTTCCGCGTGCCCGTCTCGGTGCTCTCGGTATTCGTGGCCTTCGTGGTGTCGCTGCTTGTCGGCGTGATTTTCGGCATCATCCCGGCCAACCGCGCCTCGCATCTGAACCCGACCGAAGCCCTGCGCTACGAATAGCCGCCACTTGCGATACCGTGGAGGAGATGAACGGATCGCAGACTGCGCTGATCACCGGCTCGTGCGGACTGATCGGCTCGGAAGTGACGCGCTTTTTCGCCCGGCTGGGCTTTTCCATCACCGGAATCGACGATAATCATCGCGCTGTTTTCTTCGGCCCGGAAGGGGACACAAGCTGGGTTCTGTCGCAACTGCGGTCGGAATTCCCCGAATACCGGCACCGCGCGATGGATATTCGCGACCGTGAGGCGATTCTGCGCCTGGTGGAAGAGCTGAAGCCCGGGCTGATCATCCACACCGCAGCGCAGCCGTCACACGATCGCGCCGCCGCGATTCCGTTCCTCGATTTCGAGGTGAACGCGATGGGTACGCTCAATCTGCTGGAGGCGGCGCGACGGTACTGCCCCGAATCGCCGTTCATCCACATGTCCACCAATAAGGTGTATGGGGACCGGCCGAACCAGCTCGAGCTTGCTGAACTGGAAACGCGGTGGGACTACGCCGATCCGGCATTTGCCGAGGGCATCGCCGAGGATTTTCCCATCGACCAGAGCAAGCACTCCATCTTTGGGGCGTCCAAAGTGGCCGGCGACGTGATGGTGCAGGAATACGGCCGTTATTTCGGTATTCCGACCTGCTGCCTGCGCGGCGGCTGCCTGACCGGGCCGAACCACACGGGCGTGGAACTGCACGGCTTTCTCAGCTATCTGGTGAAGTGCAACGTGGAGGGCCGCGAGTATAAGGTGTTCGGGTACAAGGGCAAGCAGGTGCGCGACAACATCCACTCTGAAGACGTCGCACACTTCATGTGGGAGTTCTGGAAAGCGCCGCGTGTCGCCGAAGTCTACAATCTGGGCGGTGGCAAGGGCAACGCGTGCTCCATCCTCGAGGCGTTCCGGATGGCCGAAGACGTCACCAGCCGGAAGATGAAATGGCGCTACGTGGATGAGAACCGCATCGGCGACCACATCTGCTACTACAGCGACCTGCGGAAGATGAAGACGCATTATCCGGCGTGGTCGATCACGAAGACTCTACCGGTCATTTTCGATGAGCTGGCCTTGAACTGGCAGCGCCGCCTGACTGTAGAGAGCGCATGAGGATCCTGATCACCGGCGTGTGCGGCTTCGTGGGAAGCGCGCTCGCCGAAGCGCTGATCGAGCGGACAGAAGGCGTTCACATCGCCGGCACCGACAACCTGATGCGGCCCGGCGCGGAGGCGAACCGGCTTCGGCTGCAGCGGCTGGGAGTGGAGTTCGTGCACGGCGACCTGCGCATGGCCAGCGATTTCGCAGCGCTGCCGGCGGCGGACTGGGTGATCGACGCGGCGGCAAACCCGAGCGTGCTGGCGGGGCTGGAGGGCGGCTCAGGCAGCCGGCGACTTTTCGAGCACAATCTGGCGGGGCTGGTGAACGTGCTCGAATATTGCCGCGAGCATCGCGCCGGGTTGCTGCTGCTCAGCAGCAGCCGGGTCTATTCGATTCCCGCGCTGGCCGCGATTCCTTTGGGCGTCCACGATGGGGCGTTCGCGCTGGACGCCGGCGCGGCGCTGCCGCCGGGGTTATCGACAGGCGGGATTGGTCCCGGCTTTTCCACCGCGCCACCGGTCTCGCTCTATGGGGCGACGAAGCTGGCCTCCGAGCTGATGGCCGCCGAATACGGCCTCGCGTTCGATTTCCCGGTGTGGGTCACGCGATGCGGGGTGCTGGCGGGCGCGGGACAGTTCGGCACCGCCGGTCAGGGCATCTTCGCGTACTGGATCAACGCGCACCTGCGACGCCGGCCGCTACGCTACATCGGCTTCGATGGCAAAGGACATCAGGCGCGCGATGCATTCCATCCACGCGATCTGGCCGCGCTGCTGGTCGCGCAGATGAAGACCGCGCGACGCGATGGACAACGTCTCTACACAGCCGGCGGAGGACCCGCGAACACAATGTCGCTGGCACAGCTCAACCGCTGGTGTGACGAGCGCTTCGGCCCGCACGCGGTCGCCTCCGATCCACGGCCGCGCGCCTTCGACATCCCCTGGATCGCAATGGACAACAGCGACGCGGCACGGGATTTCGGCTGGTCGATCAGGACGCCGCTGGCGGCGATTCTGGACGAAATCGCCCGCCACGCCCAGGACCACCCGGACTGGCTGGAGGTGAGCGGAGCATGAAAAGCCCGCCCCCTGCTTCATCCGAACCTCTGGAGATCCTTTCGGTGGTCATTCCGGCGCGCGACGAAGCAGGCTGCATCGCTTCCACCGTTGAGCACCTGCACGTCGAGCTGCGCCTGCACCAGATCCAGCATGAGATTGTCGCGGTGGACGACGGCAGCACGGACGCCACCTGGCCGGTCCTGCAGGAATTGAAAACGCGCATTCCCGAATTGCGGCCTGTGCAGAACACCGGCGAGCACGGTTTCGGGCGGGCCGTGGTATTCGGACTCCGTCAGGCGACGGGTGACGCGGTGGTGGTGATGATGGCCGACGAATCCGACGAAAGCCGCGACGTGATCCGCTACTGGGAGACGCTCCAACAGGGCTGGGACGCGGTTTTCGGGTCGCGCTTCGTGCGCGGCGGCGGCGTGATCGACTATCCGCGGCACAAGCTGTTGCTGAACCGCATGGCGAATCTGTTCCTGCGCTTCATGTTCCGCGTGCCACTGAACGATTTCACCAATGCGTTCAAGGCCTACCGGCGGAAGGTGATCGCGGGCTGCGAACCGCTGCTTGCGCCGCACTTCAACCTGACCGTGGAGCTGCCGTTGAAGACCATCGTGCGCGGATACTCGTGGACGGTGATCCCCATCACATGGCGCAACCGGCGGGCCGGCGAATCGAAGCTCAAGATCAAGGAAATGGGCAGCCGGTACCTGTTCATTGCGCTCTACTGCTGGCTCGAGAAATACTTCAGCCGGGGCGACTATCGCGTGAAACCGTAAAGATCGCACCCGCGCGCGGTTACTGTCTTTTTGCGCCGGCCGCGTCAGGCGGAATTCATGCCTGGTAAGGAACCAGGCCACGGCTGAAAACGTATCTGGGTGCATGGATCTGCTCTGGCGCGACGTCCGCTTCGCCGTCCGCAGCCTCGGCCGGGAGCACCGAATCACCACACTGGCGGTTCTGGCCCTGGCTTTGGGAATCGGCGGCACCACGGCCATCTTCAGCATCATCGACAACATCCTGCTCGATCCGTTCCCGTACGCCGATTCGCAGCGGATGGTCCAGTTCTACATTCACGACACTACCCGCAGCGATCAGGGCGGGCGCGGTGGCCTGTCCGTTCCCGAGCTTCACGATTACCTGGCGCAAAACCGTGTCTTCGATCGCGCCATCGCCAGCACTGACCTGGACATCCTCTACACCAGCGGCGAGGGCACGGAGCGGTTTCACGGCGATCAGACCGGCCCGGGCACGTTCGAATTCCTGGGGATGCCCGCTCTGCTGGGGCGCACGTTCGGCCCGGCCGATTACAAGCCCGACGCGCCGCCGGTCTTCGTGCTGCGCTACAAGGTGTGGGCGTCGCGCTTCAATGCGGACCCGGCGATCCTCAACCGCACCTTTGTGTTGAATGGAACGCCGCGTACGCTGGTGGGCATCATGCCGCCGCGCTTCGGTTGGGGCGACGCAGACCTGTGGATTCCGGCGTCGCTGACTCCCGCGGCGCCCACGCCTGGCCGCTTCGAAGATCACTACTGGGTGCTGGGGCACCTGAAGCCCGGCGTCACGCTGGCGCAGGCACAGGCCGATTTGAACGTGGTCGCGCACCGCCTCGCGAAGGCTTATCCGAAAGATTATCCGAAGCAGTTCACCGTCGTCGTGGTGACGCTGATTGACGGCGTGGTGGGCCAGTTCCGCGTGATGCTGTTCATCGTGATGGGTGCGGTGGGGATGCTGCTGTTGATCGCGTGCGCGAATGTGGCCAATCTGCTGCTGGCACAGGCTACGGCGCGGGAGAAGGAGATTGCCATCCGCTCGGCCATCGGCGCGGGACGATGGCGGCTGGTGCGGCAGCTCCTGCTGGAGAGCCTGATGCTGGGGCTGAGCGGGGCGGTATTCGGCTGCCTGCTGGCATGGGCGGGGCTGCGCGGGCTGGTGTCGATCATCCCGCAGGGCGTGATTCCGGCCGAGGCAGAGATTCGCATGAACCTGCCGGTGCTGCTGTTCGCGTTGGGCGCCGCGGTGGTCACTTCGCTGATCTTCGGCACGATCCCGGCGCTGTTTGCGACGAAACGAGATTTGAACGACGCGCTGCGCGACACCGGCAAAGGAGTGTCGGGCGGATTCCGGCATGCCGGGCTGCGCAATGCGCTGATCGTAGGCGAAGTTGCGCTGTCGCTGGTGCTGCTGACAGGCGCGGGCCTGCTGATGCGCAGCTTCGTCGTGCTGCAGGAGGTAAGCCTTGGGTTCAACCCGTCGCACATTCTGGTGGCGCGTCTACCGCTGCCTGAGGGTCGCTACAAGACCGCGGCCGAGCTCACCGGTTTCTACCGTCCGCTGCTGGAACGTCTCAAGACGCTGCCGGGCGTGGTGAACGTCACCGAAACCAGCGATCTGCCGCCCTATGGCGGCATTCGCAGCAAGCTCCTGATTCCCGGCAAGACCGCCGCGGAGGACTGGCAGACCATTTTCCAGCTCTGCAGCGACGGCTACTTCCCTACGCTCGGCATTCAGCTTCTGCGCGGCCGCGGCTTCACCGAGCCCGAAGTAAACAACGGCCGAAAGCTGGCGATGGTGAATCAGACATTTGTGCGGCGGTATTTCCCCAACGCGGATCCGATCGGCCAGCACTTTGCGCTCGCCGATTTGAAGACGTTTCCCGATCCGGTGGCCGATCCGACGTTTGAGATCATCGGAGTCGCGTCCGATGTGAAAAATCAGGGCCTGCAGGACCCGGTGTTCCCTGAGGTGTGGGTGCCGTATACCGTCACGGGTTCGGCGGCGCGAGGCGTGCTGGTGCGGACGGCGGGAGATCCGAACCAGATGTTGAACGCGGTGAGCCGCACGGTGTGGTCGGTGGATCGCGGTGTGGCGCTGACATTCACCGATACCGCGGAACATTTCATCAGCCAGTTCTCGTACGCGCAGCCGCGATTCGGGTTGTACCTGCTGGGCGTGTTTGCCGGCGTGGGGCTGGTGCTGGTGACCATCGGCGTGTACGGCGTGATCGCGTACGCAGTGTCGCGGCAGACGCACGAGATCGGAGTGCGCATGGCGCTGGGAGCGGACCGGGCGGCGGTGCTGCGGATGGTGCTGCGCGTGGGATTGCGGCTGCTGCTGATCGGTGTGGCCATCGGTCTGGCGGGCAGCATTCTGGTAGGCCGTACCCTGGCAAGCCAGCTCTTCGGCATCTCACCGTACGATCCGGTGACGCTGGCGGGAGTGGTGGCGCTCCTGTTTGTTGCGGGGCTCGCGGCATGCCTGGTTCCAGCGCGCGCGGCCACGAGGGTAGATCCGATGGTGGCGCTGCGGTACGAATAGGCGCTGGCAATTCTCGCGCACTTGTTAGCATGTTCGTGTGATCCCCGTGCTGGAAACGCCGCGCCTGGTGCTGCGCCCGCTGGAGCTGGCCGACGCGGAGCAGGTGCAGCAGATCTTCCCGGTCTGGGAAGTGGTGCGCTATCTCAACAATCGCGTGCCGTGGCCGTTTCCGGCGGATGGCGCGTTCACCTATTACCGCGACAGTGCTCTGCCGGCGATGGCGCGTCGAGATGAGTGGCACTGGACACTGCGGCTGAAGGCGGAGCCGGAGCGCGTGATTGGAAGCATTTCGCTGATGCGCGGCGACAATAACCGCGGTTTCTGGCTGGGGGCACCGTGGCAGGGCCAGGGCCTGATGAGCGAAGCGGTGGAGGTGGTGACCGACTATTGGTTCGACGTGCTTGGATTCGAGGTGCTGCGCGCGCCGAAGGCGGTGGTGAACACGGCGTCGCGGCGCATTTCGGAAAAGACGGGAATGCGCATGGTAGGCGTGGAGGACCGCGACTACGTGAGCGGGCGCCTGCCGAGTGAGGTGTGGGAGATCACGGCCGAGGAGTGGCGATGTTTTCGTCGCGGCTGACGGCGTCCACCGAGGTCAACCGCATCACCAGGCGGCTGCGCGAACTGCGCGCGGCGGGGCGGCCGATTCTGGATCTCACCGAATCGAACCCAACGCGTGCGGGCATTGAGTATCCGGCGGAAGAGATCGCGGGGCTGCTGGCCGATCCGCGCGCGTTGACGTATGAGCCTGAGCCGGCGGGGCTGCCCCCGGCTCGCGAGGCGGTGGCTGCGTACTACGCGGAGCGAGGGGAGCAGGTGGACGCGTCGCGCATTCTGCTCACGGCCAGCACCAGCGAGGGGTACGCGTACCTGTTCAAGCTGCTGGCGAATCCGGGCGATGAGGTGCTTGCGCCGCGGCCGTCCTATCCGCTGTTCGAGTTTCTGGCGTCGCTGGAGGCCGTGCGCGTGGTGCAGTATCCGCTGCTCTATGACGGCGCCTGGGCGATCGATTGCGAGGCGTTGGAGCATGCCATCACGCCGTGCACGCGCGCGATTGTGGTGGTGAATCCGAACAACCCAACGGGATCGTTTCTAAAGGCGGGAGAGCTGGAACAACTCCTTCGACTCTGCCGCAGGTGCGATCTCGCCATCATCAGCGACGAGGTTTTCTCTGACTACACCTTCGGTGACGACCCGCGGCGCGTGCGGACGCTGGCCAATACAGAGGGCGTCGTGACCTTTTCGCTGAGCGGACTCTCGAAGATCGCGGGTCTGCCACAGATCAAGCTGGGCTGGATGATCGTCAACGGCCCACGCGAGGTTTTCGAGCGCATGGAATTCATCGCCGACACGTATCTCTCGGTCTCGACTCCGGTGCAGTGGGCGGCCGCGGGCCTGCTGGCGCTGCGCCCGGCTATCCACAGCCAGATCCAGCGGCGCGTGCGAGCGAATTTCGATCGTCTGCGGGCGGCCTTCGGCGCACAATCCGCCATTCGCGTGCTGAATGTGGAAGGGGGATGGTACGCGACGTTGCAGGTACCGCGCACTCGCAACGAAGAAGATTGGACGCTGGCGCTGCTGGACGACGGAGTGCTGGCGCAACCTGGCTTCTTCTACGATTTCGAGGCCGAGGCTTTTCTGGTGGTGAGTCTGCTGACTCCCGAAGCGATTTTCGCGGATGGGATCGGGAGGATCGGCCGCCTGAGTGAGTGACGGCCGACCCTCGCGACGGTTTACTTCAGCGCGAGCTGAGTGGGCAGCGTCCGCGCCGGACGGTCGGGCTGCTGCACGGATGTCAGCACCATCTCGCCCTTCACGTTGACGAAGGTCAGACTCGGCGCAGCGGTCCCGGCCGTGTTGCCCGGGCCGCTGAGCATAGCAACGGTTCTGCCTTCCGTGTTGCTGATGGTGAGCACGCCGTTGACGGCATCCTCCTGGATTGTGTAGGTTCCGGCGGGCAACCGGACCTTTCCGGCAATGAACTGGTAGGGGACATTCACGCGGATGGCCGACTCCGCCAACATCGGCAGAGCGGACAACAGCGACAAGCCCAGAACGGCACACGTTACCTTAAGTGACTTCATGATTCTCCTCCATTGAGTTGGGTGTTCCAGAAAGCAACCGCGCGGGCGCACCGGTAGCGCGCAAGCCACGCGTCGCAATCAAATGTTTATTCTTCGGGGAAAAGTCGGCGGGGACTGACACCTGACTAACTGCGCCGGGCGTCGTTCACTTCTCTCGTAATATACCACATCGCAGGCTACAACTCAATGAACATTATCTTATTTGATTGACAGAAAAGGGCAAAGTATCTTTCCCGCCAATTCTTTCCGTGGACGGCCGCCGGAGCGGTCGCCCACATCCAAAACTTCGCGGCTAGCGCGAAGCGGCCGCGGCCTGCTGGTAGGCCTCCGCCATCAGCGCCGTATTCACAAAATCGTTGAACTTCGCCACTTTGCCGTTGCGGAACGTGAAAAAATGGGCGACCGCGGAATCGAACCTTTTTCCGGTAGCTTTCACGGTAGCCGCGTAACGTCCCATGGTGGCCACCATGTCACCCTGGGCGACAATGGTGTCGATGGTCAGCTTCCGGTCGTCCTGTGTGGTTGCCAGTGCCTGAAAGAACGTCAGCACGCCGTCGGGTCCCTGCATCGTGCCTGCGAAGGGGAGAATGGCAGGCCCCTCGAGCGTCCACTCGATATCGCCGGTCAGGCGCTCCAGAATGTACTGGATATCGCCGCGTCCGAATGCCGCATAGAGAGCCTTCACCGCGGCGGTGTTGTCTTGTTCGTTCATGTCCAACCTCCTGAGCAGACATACGCAGCCGGATGGGGATTGGATGATCCAGCGGGACCGGGCGGCCGTATCACTGGATGAACTATGCTGGTGCTTTCGGCAATCGACGATCCCGTCACGATCCCGATGAGCGACCCTGAACCGGACACCGCCGCCGCCCGCGCCAGCATGCTGCCCGTGCGGCACGACGCTGAGCTTGCGGAACTGGTGGCTCGTATGGCGCAGGGCGACCAGCAAGCGCTCGGCCGGCTCTATGATGAAACCTCGGCATCGGTGAACGGGCTGTTGCTGCGCATGCTCGCGCACCCTCAGGACGCTGAAGAAGTCCTGATGGATGTCTATCTGAAGGCCTGGAAGAACGCGGCCGGATATTTGCCGGAACGAGCCAGCGTGCAGGCATGGCTCGCCATGATGGCGCGCAGCGTGGCCATCGACCGCATCCGCCGGCGCGCCTCACAGCCGGACCGCGCGGCCATCGCTACCGAGGATGCGCCCGAGCCGGCAGCACCGGGAACGTCGCCCGAAGAGGAGACTTCCCGCAATCAGTGGAGAACCGAGGTGCAGCGCGCACTGGACGAGTTGCCGCGCGAGCAGCGAGACGCAGTGATGCTGGCTTTTTTTGAAGGCCTGAGCCATTCCGAACTGGCGGCCCGTCTGGGTCAGCCGCTGGGCACGGTGAAGAGCCGCGTACGCGTGGGCCTGTTGCGCCTGCGCCAGATTCTGGACGCCCGGAGGATCGTATGAGCACCCGCGAGAACGGCGCGCCCGAAGTGATCCTCGAAGAACTTGCGGCGATGTCTGCGTTCGGCATGCTGCCGGTAGCCGAACGAAGGAACGTGCCGCGCGACCTGCTGCAGGAGATGACTGAAGCCGCCGCGCTACTAGCCGAGATTCCCGAGCCGGTGGCTCCCGCGCCCTCGGTTCGCGGCCGGCTTATGCAGACCGTGGCCGACTACGAATCCGTGCGTCCGCTGGCCGATGTGCGCGTGCACGACGACACCTGGATGGATTCTGGCCTTCCCGGCGTGGACCTCAAGATTCTGTTCCGGGACAAGAAGCTGCGCCGCACCACCATGCTGCTGCGCATGGCACCGGGATCGAGCCTGCCGGCGCACCACCATCACGACGACGAGCAATGTCTGGTTGTGAGCGGCGACGTGCGCTGGGGCGATCTGGTATATCGCGAGGGCGATTTCGTGGTGATGGGCAACGACACGCGGCACCCGGTGGTCTCGACGGTTGGCGGGAACATTCTTCTGCTGGTAGCCGGGCACAACGCGTACGAGCAGGCCTGACCGGCTCTGTGTCGACCAGGTTACAGGCTCATTGGGCCCTGTGCTAGACTCTCCCTAATCGGAAAACACCCCGTCCCGCACCCTGCCTCGCCCGCAGGCGGCAACCTCCGCACATCACTCAAAAAGGGGACCGCCCGCGCATGGGGACGAGCGAGCGTATTCAGAGCGTAATCGACCACGTATATGAGAAGTACAAGGACGTTGACGAGGGCGAGGTAGCCACCTACATTCCGGAACTCGGCAAGGCCGATCCCGACAAGTTCGGCATCTGTCTGGCCACGGTGGATGGCCAGCTTTTTCACGCCGGCGACTGGGAGCACGAGTTCACCATCCAATCGATGTGCAAACCATTCGCGTTTCAGATGGCGCTCGAGCGGCATGGGTGCGAGGAGACGGCGAAGCGCGTCGGCGTGGAGCCGAGCGGCGACGCGTTCAACTCGATCGAGCTTGACCCAAGGACCACACGCCCCTACAATCCCATGGTGAACGCGGGCGCGATCGCCGTTGCGTCGCTCATCAAGGAGCGGCCGGTCGCAACGGGCGTCGAGGCATTCGTCGATCGCCTGAGTGAAGCTGCCGGGCGGGAACTGCGCATCGATGAAGCGGTGCTGGCGTCGGAGACCTGCACGGGGCATCGCAACCGCGCCATCGCTTACCTGATGCTGAACTTCGACATCATCGACCACGAAGTACACGATTCGCTCGATCAGTATTTCGCGCAATGCTCTGTGCTGGTGAACTGCCGCGATCTGGCCACGATGGGAGCGACGCTGGCCAACATGGGAAGGAATCCGTTCACCGGGCAACGCGTCTTTGACTTCCACTACATCAAATACGTGCTCACGGTGATGTTTTCGTGCGGGCTCTACGATTACGCGGGCGGGTGGGCGTATGAAGTCGGGGTGCCGGCCAAGAGCGGGGTGGCGGGCGGGATCTTCGCGGTGGTGAACCGGCAGCTCGGGATTGGCGTCTATTCGCCGAAGCTCGACGCGCAGGGGAACAGCGTGCGCGGCATCCGCGCGTGCAAGGAACTGGCGGGGCATTTCGGACTGCACGCGTTCGAGTTCACCAATGTCGGCTCGAGTTTCATGCAGTGGCTGCAGGCGAGCGCGTGATTACGCGCCGAGACCCGCAAGCGCACCGCGCATGTAGGCGAACGATTTCTGCATGCCGGGGAACGGATTGTCCTCGTCCGTTTCGTATTCGAGATTGACCGCGCCAGTGTAGTGCATCTTTCGCAACTGACGGAAGAGGGCGGGGACCGGCATCACGCCGTCGCCCACGGGGCAGGCCTGCCACGCGCCGGGATTGCGCAGGTCCTTCATGTGGATGTCGAGCAGCCGCCGGCCGGCGTCTGCGAGCGAGGCGACCGGATCGGCGCCGGCGCGAAGCGTGTGGCCGACGTCGACGCATAGGCCGATGCGAGGGTCCATGCCTTTGATCTCGGCGAGCACGGACTGCGGCGTTGGGAACTGCTTGTCTTCAGGTCCGTGGTTGTGGACGGCGACGCGGATGTCGTATTCGCGCACGAACTTCTCGAGCATGGGCAGCGTGCGGTGCGTTGGTCCGGCGACGATGAGCGGCATGCCGGCGAGCTTGGCGTATTCGAACTTGTGGCGGATGTCGGCGTCGTCTTCCTTGTCGAACGGGATGAGGCCACCGCCGAGGATGGTAAGGCCGGCCGCTTCGAATTCGGCCCGGGCGGCACGGATCTGCTCGGGCGTGCTGTCGAGCGCGAGGTGCACGAACTTGATGTTGATGTAGCGCGTGCCGAGGGCCGTCGTCATCGCGATAGCGCGCTCGCGCGGGAAACGCAGGAAGGAGATGGAGGCTACGCCGAGCTTGAAGGAATCGGCCGGGGCGTCGGCCTCTATGCGAACGGCCGAAGCGGCGCACAGGGCCGCGCCGGCGCCAAAGAATGAGCGGCGGGTATGCATCGACTCGAGGTTATCAGGAGTGGAGGGAGGATGCGATACTGCGGACGTCATGAGTCGAAGGCCCGATCTCAGCCTGTCGCTCGCACCCGTAGAGGAAGAGGAACTCACCGCGGAAACCGCTGTGTCGTTCGAAGAGGCCCGTGCCTCGCTGGATCGCGGCGAAGGCATCCCGGATGAAGAGATCCTGCGGGAGTTTGGGTTGGGGGGCGTTGTGCCCGAGATAGGCAGGATAGAGCCTGTGACGGCGGCGGATCGTCGACGATGCTTTGTGAGTGCCGGCTGAAAGCCGGCTGCAGGCAGGATGCCTGCCCCACCTCCTACCTGACTTTGTCGTCGCGCTCCACTTTGCCGTCGCGGATGTGGATGACGCGCCAGGCGTGCATGGCGATGTCGTTTTCGTGAGTCACCAGCACGATGGTATTGCCGTCCTGATGCAGCTTCTCGAACAGCGCCATGATTTCGTTGCCGGTGGCGGTGTCGAGAGCGCCGGTGGGCTCGTCAGCCAGCAGTATCGAGGGGGTGTTCACGAGAGCGCGTGCCACCGCTACGCGCTGCCGCTGGCCGCCCGAGAGCTCGTTCGGCTTGTGCGTCATGCGCGATTCCAGATCCACCGCCCGCAACGCCGCCTTGGCCTTCTCGGTGCGCACCGCCGCCGGCAGGCCTGAATAGATCAGCGGCAGCTCGACGTTATGCAGCGCCGTGGCGCGCGGCAACAGGTTGAAGGTCTGGAAAACAAACCCGATCTCCTTGTTGCGGATGCGGGCCAGCTCGTCGTCGGTCATCTCGCTGGCCAGGTTGCCGTTGAGATAGTAGAGTCCGCTGGTGGGCGAGTCGAGGCAGCCGATCAGGTTCATGAGCGTCGATTTGCCCGAACCTGACGGTCCCATGATGGCGACGTACTCGCCCCGGCGAATCTCAATGTCCACCCCGGAGACAGCGTGGATCTCCTGATCGCCCATGACATAGGTCTTGCGGAGATCGTAGGTGCGGATGACCACACCCTGGCGGCGCAAATCCTCGCCGCGGTCGAGCAGATCCTGCGTTGCGGTGGCCATGGGTATCAGGACGACGCCGTCTCGCTCTTCTCGACCGGCTTCGAGTTGTCCACCTTGATCTTCGTCTCGTTACGAATCGTGCGAATGGTCTTGTAGGTGCCGGTAACGATCTCCTGACCAGGATCGAGCCCGTTCAGGACTTCGATGTCGGTGGCTCCGGTGATGCCGGTGTCCACCTTCTGGAACACGGCTTTGCCGGCCTTCACCACGAACACGCCCTGAATTTCTTCCTTGCGCTCTTTCTCGACCTTCGGATCGACCGTGCCGGCGGCCTGTACGGTCCCTTCGGCGCCCGGCGTCTTCTTCTCCAGATCGCCCTTCTGGCGGATGGTCAGCGCCTGCAGCGGAATGGTGACGGCGTTATGCCGCGTTGCCGTAGTGATTTTCGCCGTGCAGGAAAGACCCGGCCGCATCTCGTCCGGCGGGTTGTCCATGGCGATCACCACCTTGAAGTCCTTCGCCTCCTGGCTCGACGTGTTGCTCTGCGATGCAGCCAGACCGGTGGAACGCAGGATGGCCGTGTTGCCGATCTCGGTGACGTGGCCCTTGAAGGTCTTGTTAGGAATCGCGTCGACAGTGATGTCGGCGGTCTGGCCGATCTGGATGTTCACAATATCGGTTTCGTCCACCTGCACTTCGGCGGTGATCAGCGACATGTCGGCGACGGTCATGATGGTGCTGGCGGCCGAGTTCTGGATGCCCGGCACCACGGTTTCGCCCATGCGCACGGGCAGGTTGGTGACCATACCGTCCAGCGGCGCGATCACCGAGAACTTCTGCAGAATGTCGGCCATGCGCGCCAGATTCGCCTTCGTCTGGGTGACACGCCGTTGCGACGAAGCCACCTGCTGTTCGGCCTGGGCCTTCTGGGCACGCACCTGGGCGACGCGCGTCTGCGCTTCGGTGACGCCGGCCGCAGCCGAATCATACTCGGCCTTCTTCTGGTCGTAGTCCTGTTTGGCGATCAGCTTGTCCTGATAGAGCTGACTGGCGCGGTCGAGGTTGAGTTTGGTGCGACCCAGCTCCGCCTTCGCCTTTTCGAGGGTGGCCTGAGCGTTGGCGATGGCGTCCTCCATCGACTTTGCATTAGCTTCGGCGGCCGCCGAATCCGCAAGAGCGCTCTGGATGCCCGCCTGCTGCGCCTGCACGTCGGCCTGCGCCTGGGTGGCCTCAATCTGGGCCACGACCTGACCCTTGCGGACGTGGTCGCCTTCCTTGACGAAGATACCCACCAGAGGCCCCTGGGCGTTGGCTCCCAGGTTGATGTAATTACGTGGCTTAACCTCGCCCGAAGCAGTCACGGTGGATACCAGGTCCTGGCGCACCACCTTGCCCGTTTGAACCGTGACGACGCCTCGCTGATTATATTTGATGCTCGCGATGATGCCGCCCACGACCACGACGGCGAGCGAGATACCGAGAACGATCTTCCATTTCGTTTTCACGAGAACACGTCTCCAGGAACACAAGACGTAAAAAGGCCGGCCTGAGTTCGATAAATCCAGCTTAGCACGATGGTTTCCTGTTTCCCGCCGTTGCTGGAACCGTTCCAGCGCACGTCATCAGTTCGTTACGAACGTGTGTCGCCAGGCGGAACGGCCGGCGTCCATGGCCACCGGGAAGGGTTGGAACGGCACTAGAATGGTGGGCGGAAGGCTCATCGGGCTGGTGTCCGGCGCGGTCTTCAAAACCGTTGAGCGGCCCTCGAAGCCGCTGGTGTGTTCGATTCGCACAGCCTTCCGCCATGCTGTAAATGACTGATATGACGGGATCAGTCCTTCCCCGGGCGCTTCGGCGCGGATCGGGGATACTCCAGTTCCAGTTTGACGAGATCCGTTGGAACGGTTGTACCCGGAATCCGAGCAGAGAAACCATTCCGCGGACCTCTCATGGGCGTTACGCCCCCTCAGCAATGGCTTTCGGTTCCTCGACCGGGCAGGGCTTGACGTTCCAGATCTCGGAAGCGTACTGGGCGATGGTGCGGTCGCTTGAGAACTTGCCGGAGCTGGCAATGTTCAGGATGGCCGCGCGAAACCAGGCCTCGGGGTTGCAATAGAACTGTCCGAGCCGCGCGTGGGCCTCGCTGTAAGAGCGCAGATCGGCCAGGTGGAGGTAGAAGTCGCCGCGGTCGAGCAGCACGTCCAGGATGGGTTTGAAGACGCCGGGCTCGCCCGGGTTGAAGTGGCCGGAAGCGATCAGGTCGAGAGCGGCGCGCGTCTCCGGGTCGTTTTCGTAGTGCCAGCGCGGGTTGTACCACGGGCGCGTTTCGTCCACTTCGCCGGCGGAGAGGCCGAACAGAAACAAGTTCTCTTCGCCGGCCTCTTCGGCCATTTCGACCGTGGCGCCGTCGCGGGTGCCGATGGTCAACGAGCCGTTCATCATGAATTTCATGTTGCTGGTGCCACTGGCTTCGTAGCCGGCTGTGGAGATCTGCTCGGAGACATCGCTGGCGGGGATCAGGCGCTCGGCGACGGACACGCTGTAGTCGGGCAGGAAGATCACCTTAAGCTTGCCCTGGGTGGTGGGATCGCTGTCCACGGCGGCGGCGACGTTGTTGATGAACTTGATCATCAGCTTCGCCAGATGGTACGCGGGGGCTGCTTTGCCCGCAAAGAAAAACGTCCGTGGGGGCACTTCGAGGGCGGGGTTCTCGCGCAGACGGTTGTAGAGGATGACGACGTGCAACGCGTTGAGCAACTGGCGCTTGTACTCATGGATGCGCTTGACCTGGCTGTCGAAGATGGTGTCCGGATCGGCGGTTTCGCCGGTGGTGTTGCGCAGCCAGTCGATGAAGCGCAGCTTGGCCTGCCGGCGCGCCAGGCGGATGGACTCGCGGAATCCGGCGTCCCCGGCCAGCGGCTTCAGCTTCGCGATCTCGCTCATGGCGGTGATCCAGCCGTCGCCGATTGCATCTGTGATTGCGTTGGCGAGCGACGGATTAGCCACCAGCAGCCAGCGGCGCTGAGTGACGCCGTTGGTCTTGTTGTTGAAGCGCTCGGGGAACATGGCGGCGAAGTCGGGCACCACGTGCGACTTCAGCAATTCGGTGTGAATGGCCGCGACGCCGTTGGTGCTATGCGAGCCGACGATGGCGAGACTGGCCATGCGGACCTTCTTCGCCGGGCCTTCTTCGATGAGGCTCATGCGCGCCACGCGGCCGTCGTCGCCGGGGTACCGGCCGCGCACCTGGTCGAGGAAACGGCGGTTGATCTCGTAGACGATTTCGAGCTGGCGCGGCAGGATGTCCTCAAACCAGGACACCGGCCAGCGCTCCAGCGCCTCGGGCAGCAGGGTATGGTTGGTGTAGGCGAAGGTCTTTTGCGTGATGCCCCAGGCGCGGTCCCAGTCGAGGCCGGCGTCGTCGAGCAGGATGCGCATCAGCTCAGCAATGGAGACGGTCGGGTGCGTGTCGTTCAACTGTATGGCAACCCGCTCGGGGAGCATATCCCAGTCCGTGTTGGTGGCGCGGAAACGGCGTACGATGTCGTGGATCGAGCAGGCGCACAGGAAGTACTCCTGCAGGAAGCGCAGCTCTCTGCCAATATCCGTGGAATCATCCGGGTAGAGCACGCGGGTGAGAGATTCGGCCGCCAGCGTTTCGGTGACCGCACCGACGAAATCTCCGTGGCTGAACTGATGGAAGTGGAACGAATCCGGCGCTCCGGCCGACCACAGCCGCAGGGTATTGATGGTTCGGCCGCCGTAGCCGATCACCGGACGATCGAACGGAATTCCCAGCAGCGTGGACGGCTTGCCCGGCACAGGAACCAGCGAGCGTCCGTCCAGACGGAAGGAGCAGCTCAGGTGCACCTCGACGATGTGATCCAGGCGCACGACTTCCCATGGGTCGGGCCGCCGCAGCCAGTTGTCGGGCTTCTCGTTTTGCCAGCCGTCGCGGATGGTCTGTTTGAAGATGCCGTACTCGTAGCGCAGTCCGTAGCCCATCGCGGGCAGCTCCAGGGTGGCCATGGACTCGATGAAGCAGGCCGCCAGGCGTCCCAGGCCGCCGTTGCCGAGGGCGGCGTCGGGTTCCTGATCGAGTAACTCATACCAGTCGACGTCCTTCTCCTCGCAGGCGGCCATCATGGCCGGGTCGAGGAGGAGGTTGGACACATTGCTCGCCAGCGACCGTCCGATGAGGAATTCCATCGAGAGGTAGTAGGCGCGCTTGGGATCGTGTTGATAGTGGGTCTTCTTAGTGCGCAGCCAGCGCAGGGCCAGCACGTCGCGCAGCGAGCGGGCCACGGCTTCGTAGCGTTCGCGCGGAGTGGCCAGGTCGGGGTCAATCGCGTAATCGAAGACGAGGTGCCGGTCGTAGAGGGCGTTGGGGTCGCCGTGGAACTGAACAGGGCCATATTCGGCGAGGTCGGGATGCATGGGGTCCTCCTGTCGGGCGCGCGTGGCGGGCGCAGCAGTCATTATGACTGGTGCGGATGACAATTCAATGTCGGAGTTTCGCTCTTGTACCGCACCTCACGGTTGTGGAATGCTGAGTAGGCCGAATTCCACCGACGAGGATTCCCGACGTGTCATGCCCTGCCGAGGTACTCAGAGAGATCCCGCTGTTTGCGCTGCTGGACGACGATGAACTCGCCGTACTGGGCGAACAGGTGGAGAGGAAGACTTTCAGCGTCCGCCAGCGCATTTTCAAGATCGGAGACCCGAGCGAGCGTGCCTATCTGCTCATCTCCGGCACGGTTGTGGTGAGCACCATCGACGAGGACAACCAGGAAGTGGTGTTCCACCGGCCTGGACCGGGCGAGTTTTTTGGGTTTGCCTCGATGCTGGAGCAGACACCGCACCAGACCAATGCCATTGCCACGGAGGAGAGCATCTGTGTCGAGGTGGATCGCCACGACCTGTTCACGCTGCTGGAGCGCAAACCACATGCCGGTATCGACCTGCTGACGGTTCTCAGCCGGCAAATTCACGACGCCCAGGCGCTGATCCGAAGCCGGGCAACACGAAATGCGAACGAGGTGATCGAGGAGCAGGCCACGCGGCCCGAAGAGATCGCCGATGCGGTGGCGCGATTTGGCGGATCGTGGTCATTCATCATCACGTTCGCGCTGGTGCTCATCGTGTACTCGACGGCGAATATCTGGCTGGCGGCGAGGGCGTGGGACCCCTATCCGTTCATCCTGCTGAACCTGTTCCTTTCCATGCTGGCGGCCATTCAGGCGCCGGTGATCATGATGAGCCAGAACCGGCAGGACAAGAAGGACCGGCTGCGGAGCGAGCTGGATTTCGAAGTGAACCGGCGAGCCGAGACGGAGATTCAGGGGCTGGCCAGCCGGATGAATCTGATGAACGAGAAGATGGACGATCTGGGCGACCTGATGCGCGAGCTGCATTCGGGCCGGTCGACTGCGCATCCGCAGAACAATGCCGGCTGATCTGCGCGCCTTTGCGGCGCTTGCCCTGGCATGACGGATTTGAAACCGGATTTTCACACGTGTTCCAGCCGCGGGCGGCTAGAATCCATGAGGGGGATAATGAATGAGCGCTGCATCGGCTCTGGTTTCGATCGGCGACCGTGGGGTCCTGAATCGCGAGGTATCGCAACCGCTGGCGGAGATTTGGATCGACCGGGATCTGAGCTGGCTGGATTTTAACGACCGGGTGCTGGCAGAGGCGCTGGATGGGCGCACGCCCCTGCTGGAGCGCGTCAAGTTTCTGGCGATCTTTACGTCGAACCTTGACGAGTTCTTTATGAAGCGCATCTCCATTCTGCGCGAGCAGGACACACCGGAACAGACTCGCCTGCTGGCGCAGATCCGCGAGCGGCTGATCTCGGGCCTGCGCCGTCAGGCCGAGTGTTTCCGAGGCCGGCTGGCGCCGGACCTGGCGACGCATGGAATCCATTTATGCCGGTGGCACGACCTCACCCCCGGTCAGCAGAATGAGGCAGCCGTCTACTTCGACCGCGAGGTTTCGCCGGCATTGACGCCTCTGGTTTTCGATCCGGCCCATCCGTTCCCGTTTCTCTCCAACCTCTCGACCTCGCTTGCGTTTCTGCTCCAGGACCCGCAGAAGGAGACCCGATCGTATGCGCGTGTAAAAGTGCCCGGGGTGCTGAAACAGTGGATTCCGATCGAGACGGACGCGCTGGAGGGAGAGCGCGTGTTCGTGCCGCTGTACGAAGTGATTCGCGGCAATGTCCACAAACTGTATGAGGGGATGACGCTGAGCGGAACCACCGTCTTCCGGCTGACCCGCGATGCAGAGATTGAAATCGACGACGAATCGAGTGAAGAGCTGCGCGAGGTGGTACGGGAGCAGATCCGGCAACGCCGGTACGAGCCGGTGGTGCGCATTGAATTCGGCCCAGGAGCCGACGAAACGATCCGCGGCATGCTGCTGCAGCGCTTCGATCTGAGGGAATCGGATATCTATGATCTGCCGGACGACGTCGATTACACCTCCCTGTTCCAGATTGCCGGGCTGCCGGTGGCGTCGTTGCGCGATCCGGCCTGGACCCCGGCTCCGATTGGGGTCATCGAGGACAGTGCCGACATCTTCGGCGCCATTCGCGCGGGCGACATTCTTGTACACCATCCCTACGAGAGCTTCGACGACAGCGTGGAGAAGTTCATCGCGGCGGCGGCGAGCGATCCCGATACCGTGGCCGTGAAGATGACCGCCTACCGGGTCGGCGACGACACGCCGTTCGTAAAAGCCCTGGTGAAAGCTGCCGAAAGCGGCAAGCAGGTGGCCTGCGTCATTGAGATCAAGGCGCGCTTTGACGAAGAACGCAACCTGCACTGGGCCGCTGAGCTGGAGCGCGCCGGCGCTCACGTGACCTTCGGCGTGCAGGGTCTGAAAACGCACGGCAAGGTGGCGCTGGTGGTGCGCAAGGAGGCGTCGGGCCTGCGCAGCTACGTGCATATCGGCACCGGCAATTACCACGTGCGCACGGCGCGGCTCTATGCCGACATCGGGCTGTTCACGTGCAATCCGGCGATCACGCGCGACGCCGTTTCCCTGTTCCATTACCTGACCGGCCACGCGCAGGCGCCGGCCTGTTCCACGCTGCTGGTGGCGCCGCGCACGATGCGTCCGCGCCTGCTGGAACTCATTCGCCGGGAAACGGCGAACCAGCGCGCGGGCCTGCATGCGCGCATCGTCGCCAAGATGAATCAGCTTGAGGACCCGGAGCTGATCGAAGCGCTGTGCGAGGCTTCCTCGGCGGGCGTGCCCGTGGACGTCATCGTGCGCGGGTTCTGCTGCCTTCGTCCCGGCGTGCCCGGACACAGCGAGAACATCCGCGTTCGTTCGATCATCGGCCGTTTCCTCGAGCACTCGCGCATATTCCACTTCGCTGCGGCGCTCGAAGACCCCGCCCAGGGCGAGTTCTACATCGGCTCCGCTGACTGGATGTATCGCAACCTCTCCAAGCGCGTGGAGGTGGTCACTCCGGTCCTGGAGGCGAGGGCAAAGGCGAGGCTGTGGCAGATCCTGGACATCTGCATGCGGGACAACCGGCAGGCGTGGACGCTGGGCCGGGATGGGACCTGGACGCAACTGCATCCGGATGTGGCGAAAAACGGCGCGGAAGTGGGAACTCATGCCGCGCTGATGGCACTGACACAGCGGGAGACAGCCTGACAGGCGCAGTCCGTGCAACTGGACCATCATCTGTGCAATAATTCTCTCCACCCGGATGGCGACCATGACAGACGCAGCCACAAATACCGCACTGGTGGACATCGCGGTTCTGGATGACGATCCGGATTTCCGCACTTATCTGGAAGACACGCTAAAAGACGAGGGGCAGTACAGCGTGCGGACGTTCGCGAAGCCGGAGGAATTCTTCGCCGACCTCGATCAGCGCGTGCCCGACATCCTGCTGCTCGACATGAAGATGGGCGAGTTTCCAGGCGAGAAGGTGCTGGAGCAGGTGCTGGCCGCGCATCCCACGCTGTGCGTGATTGTGGCCACCGGCTATCCGTCGCTGGAGGACATGCGCGCCACCTTCAAGCTGCGGGTGTTCGATTACCTCTCCAAGCCGTTTTCGCTGGCGCAGCTTCGCCAGGCGCTGAGCAACGCCATCGAGAAGTTCGGACTGGGCCGCACCATGCCGGACCGGCTGAGGGAGCGCCTCGGCCATCGCATCAAGATGCTGCGCACCGAGCGCGACTGGTCTCTGAAGGACCTGGCGGCGACCACGCGGCTGAGCGTTTCGCAGATCAGCTCGATTGAGCGCGGCGCGAACATGCCCAGCGTGGAGAGCCTGCTGGCGATCTGCAAGGCGTTCGACAAGCGGCCTTCCGAAGT
>Ga0335080_10001500_pt1 | contig 22856 bp, 19 predicted proteins | sample Lox_Sample_34_FD_206720 | JGI IMG/M metagenome (GOLD analysis project Ga0335080, IMG submission 206720) | Soil microbial communities from Loxahatchee National Wildlife Refuge, Florida, United States - Lox_Sample_3.4 | ecosystem: Environmental > Terrestrial > Soil > Wetlands | place: USA...
GACGCCGACCTCGCGCAGGATCTCCACCTTCTCGCTGGCACTCTCGCCGAAGGCCGAGATGATGGCGCCGGCATGGCCCATGCGGCGGCCCTTCGGCGCCGAGAGGCCGGCCACATAGGCGATCACCGGCTTCGACATGTGGTCGCGCACGAACTCCGCCGCCTCGGCCTCCTGCGGCCCGCCGATCTCGCCGATCATGACGACGGCATGGGTCTCCGGATCCTTCTCGAAGAGTTCGAGCACGTCGCGGAACGAGGAGCCGTTGATCGGATCACCGCCGATGCCGACGCTGGTCGAGACGCCGATGCCGAGCTCCTTCATCTGCGCCGCCGCCTCGTAGCCGAGCGTGCCCGAGCGCCCGACGATGCCGATATGGCCCGGCTGGTAGATGTGCCCCGGCATGATCCCGAGCAAGGCCTTGCCCGGGCTGATCACGCCGGCGCAGTTCGGGCCGATGAGGGTCATGCGGTTCTCGGCGCGATAGCGGCGCATGTAGCGCTTCACCTGGATCATGTCCTGCGAGGGGATGCCGTCGGTGATGGCGACGCAGAGCCGGATCCCGGCATCCGCCGCCTCCATGATCGAATCCGCGGCGAACGGCGGCGGCACGAACACGATCGAGGCCGTGGCCCCGGTCCGCTCCACCGCTTCCTTCACCGTGTTGAAGACCGGCACGCCCTCGAGGTCGGCGCCGCCCTTGCCGGGCGTCACGCCGCCGACGACGTTGGTGCCATAGGCGCGCATCTCCTTCGTGTGGAAGGCGCCGATGCGGCCGGTGATGCCTTGGACGATCACCGGCGTGTTGCGATCAAGGAGCACGCTCATCTTAGGCCACCGCTTTCGGCTGCTTCAATGCGACGTCGTTCTTCCAGGCCTGCACGGCGCGATCCGCCGCCTCGGCCAAGGTGTTGGCGCGGATGATGGGAAGCCCGCTGCGGGCGAGGATGCGCCGGCCCTCCTCCACATGCGTGCCGGCAAGGCGGACGACCAGCGGCACGTGCACCGGATTCTTCTCCAGCGCCTGGACGATGCCTTCCGCCACCCAGTCGCAGCGGTTGATGCCGGCGAAGATGTTGACCAGGATCGCCTGCACGTTGTCGTCCGACATGACCAGGCGGAACGCCTTCGCGACACGGTCGGGTGTGGCACCACCGCCGATGTCGAGGAAGTTGGCCGGCTCGCCCCCGGCGAGCTTGATCATGTCCATGGTCGCCATGGCGAGACCGGCGCCGTTGACGATGCAGCCGATATTTCCGGTCAGGCCGACATAGGAGAGGCCGCGATCGGCGGCGCGGGTCTCGCGGGAATCCTCCTGCGACTTATCGCGGAGCTCGGCGACGCTCGGATGCCGGAAGAGCGCGTTGTCGTCGAAGGTCATCTTGGCATCGAGCGCCACGACGCCGTCCTCGGTGATCACCAGCGGGTTGATCTCCACCATGCTGGCGTCGAGACTTTCGAGCGCCTTGTAGCAGCCCATGATGGTGCTGACGGCCTTCTGCACGTGGTCGGGGGCGATGCCGAGGCCGAAGGCGATCTCGCGGGCCTGGAAGGCCTGCATGCCGACCGCGGGCTCGACCACGGTGCGGATGATCGAGCCCGGCTTCTCGGCGGCGATCTCCTCGATCTCCATGCCGCCCGCCGCCGAGGCGACCACCATCACGCGCTCGGTTTTGCGATCGAGCACGAAGCCGAGATAGATCTCCTGGAGGATCGGCACCGCGCCCTCGACATAGACGCGATACACGATCTTGCCCTCGGGGCCGGTCTGGTGCGTCACCAGGCGCTTGCCGAACATCTCGTCGGCCGCGTCATAGACCTCGTGCTCGTTGTTGCAGAGCTTGACGCCGCCGGCCTTGCCGCGGCCGCCGGTATGGACCTGGGCCTTCACGACCCATTTGTTGCCGCCGATCTCGCGGGCCCGATAGGCCGCCTGCTCCGGCGAATAGGCGAGGCCGCCGCGCGGCACCGGCACGCCGAAGCCGGCGAGGATTTCCTTGGCCTGGTATTCGTGGATGTCCATGGCCGCCCCCTATTCCGCCGCCGCGGCGATCAGGCTCGCGCCGCTCTGATGGAAGTAATCGACCGCGGCGCCGACGCCGCTGCCGGCCTTGATCGGCACGCCGACGTCGCGCAGCGCGAGCTCGACACCGCCGAGCGCGCTCAGCACCATCAGCTCGTTCAAGTCGCCGAGATGGCCGATGCGGAAGACCTTGCCGTTGAGCCGCGCAAGGCCGAGGCCGAGCGAGAGCCCGTAGCGCCGATAGGCATGACGGGTGAGCACGTTGGAATCGAAGCCGTCGCCGATCAGGATCGCGCTCACCGTATCCGAGTGCCAGCGCTTCTCCTTGGCGCAGAGCCTGAGGCCCCAGGCCGCAACCGCGCGGCGGACGCCTTCGGCCAGGCGATGATGCCGGGTGAAGACGCTGTCGAGCCCTTCCTCCAGCAGCATGTCGACCGAGGTCCTGAGGCCACGGATCAGGTGCAGCGGCGGCGTGTAGGGGAAGAAGCCGTCCTTGTTCATGCGCGTCATATCGGCGAAGTCGAAGTAGCAGCGGTTGAGCTTCGCGGTCTTCGCCGTTTCGAGCGCCTTCGGTCCGACGCAGAGGATGGCGAGGCCCGCCGGCAGCATGAAGCCCTTCTGCGAGCCGCAGACCGCGATATCGACGCCCCAGTCGTCCATCCGGAAATCGATGCTGGCGATCGAGGAAACGCCATCGACGAAGAGCAGCGCCGGATGCTTTGCCGCGTCGAGCGCCGCGCGCACGCCGGCGACGTCGCTGGTGACGCCGGTCGCGGTCTCGTTGTGGCAGACCAGTACGGCCTTGATCTCATGGCCACGGTCGGCCTTCAGCTTCTCGGCGAAGACCTCGACCGGCACGCCCTCGCCCCAATCGACGTCGACCGCCTCGACCTCAAGGCCGTGCCGCTGGCAGAGGTCGATCCAGAGATGGGAGAACTGGCCGAAGCGCGCCGCCAGCACCTTGTCGCCGGGCGAGAGGGTGTTGGTGATTGCTGCCTCCCAGCCGCCGGTGCCGGAGGACGGGAACAGGAAGACCTGGCCCTCCTGCGACTGGAAGATGCGCTTCACGTCCTGGAAGAGGGGCAAGGTGAATTCGGGAAGGTCCGGCGCGCGCTGGTCCTCCATGGCGATGTCCATGGCGCGGCGCACCCGCTCCGGCACATTGGTCGGCCCTGGAATGAAAAGACCGCGGATTCCTGCCATGACGTTCCTCCTTCGCCCTGAACGGCCGGATCGACTCCGACCTTGTTTATTTTGGGCTAGTCTGGGCGGGTAGGTTTTTCGCTGCAACACTCCAAGGCCCCATCCTTTTCCATCCATCAGGGTGGGTCGATTCCCATCCTTTCGGATTGTTTCATCCTTAGGGCTAAGCTAGGCTCCTACCTGAACAGGCGGGGAACTACCGAAATGCGTGCTCCGGGCCCGATCAGCGTCGCTCTGGCGGACAGCAATCCCTTGATGCTCTCGGCGCTCTCCGACCTCTTCGAGCGCGATCCCCGCTTCAGCCTGGTTGCGACCCTCGCCACCGCCGAAGCCTTCCTCGAGATGACGGCGCGCATGCCGACGGCGATCGGCGTCGTTGATTGGGCGCTGCCGGCGATCGGCGGCGAGCGCCTGCTGGAGGGACTGCGCGGTCGCGCCAACGCACCGCGGATGCTGGTCTATGGGCCGGAAGGCGACATGGACCTGGTGCGGCGGGCGATGAGCGCCGGCGCCGCCGGCTTCTGCGCGCGCAGCGACCTGCAACAGCGGCTGATCGACGTCGCTTATGCCATCGCCCAGGGGCAGATGGTGTTTCCGTTCATCGACGTCAGGGCGCTGAAGCACGATCCCGCCGAGGCGCTGACGACGCGGGAGCGCGCGCTGCTCTCGGCGCTGGCGCGCGGGCTCAACAACCGCGATCTCGGCACCGAGCTCGGCATCTCGGTCAACACGGTCAAGTTCCACCTGCGCAATCTTTACGACAAGCTCGGCGTCAACAGCCGCGCCCAGGCGATCGCCTTCTTCTTCTCCAGCGGCGGTCGCTGACGCGGAGAAAGTCTAGGGCGCGCCCTTGGTGCGGGCGAGATAGTCCACGATCGCTGCCACGTCCTTTGGATCGACCGGGGCGTGATAGGCGTGGATCATCTTCTCGACCTCGGCCTGCCATGCCGCTTTCGGCATCGTCGGCTGGTTCAGCACCATGCCCGCGGAATGGCAGGCAAGGCAGTTGCCGTTGATCGCATCGGCGCCCGGGCCGTCGAACGTGCGTCCGGGATCGGGCAGATCCACGGATACGGACTTCAGCGTTATCCCCTGATTGGTCCCGGCGGAATCGGCCCCGGCCGAGCGAACCAGGACGACCGGGGGCGCGATCAGGGCGACGGCCAGAATCACAGGGAGCATGGCTTCGCGAAACATCGGCGGCCTCCTCAAGCGGCGACGACTTGCGTCGTCTCGATGACGTTGCGCATGAAGCCGGATGGGTTCCAGTTCGGCGCCGTGGGCTGTACGACGCCGGCGTCGTTCGTGCAGCGCACGGCGAGGGTGCAGGCGCCGGGCTGCGGCGGCGTGAGCACGGTCTGCCAGGCGCGGAAGCCGTACTTGCCCTGATCCGCACCCAGCGTCGCCGGCTGCCAGGTTTTGCCGCCGTCGCCGGAAACATCGACGCGAGCGACGCCGGTGTCGCCGCCGAGGGCAATGCCGCGGAGAAGATTGGCGGCTCCGGCATGCAAGGTGTCGCCGGCCTTCACATTGGTGATGAAGGAGCGCGGCACCATCCGGCTGATCGGCACCGTGGCCACGCCGGTCTGTCCGGGCTTCATGTCGGCGCCCGGCGTGTCGGGGATCCGATAGGCGGTCTTGGTCCAGTAGTTGTCGTCCGGCCGGTCGAGCACTTCGATGTCGCTCAGCATCTTGACCCAGTAGGTCGCGTACCAGCCCGGCACGACAAGGCGCAGGGGGAAACCGTTCAGGAGCGGTAGTTGCTTGCCGTTCATGCCGAAGGCGATCATCACCTCGCTGTCGCGAGCATGGTCGAGGTCGAGCGATTTCATGAAATCGGGCGCGCCGTCGACCACCGGCTCGTCGAGCCCCTTCAATCGTACCTGGACCGCGCCCGGCTTCACGCCCGCTTTGTCCAGCACGTCCTTCAGCCGCACGCCGGTCCAGAGCGCGTTGCCCATGGCGCCGTTTGCCCACTGCCCGCCCGGCACCCGTGGCTGAAAGAGGCCGCGCGAATTGCCGGAGCACTGGTTGACCGCCGCCAGTTCCACCCGTGGCATCGCGAGCAGGTCGGCCAGCGACAGCGACAACGGCGTCGCGATCTGCCCGCGCACCGTGAGACGGAAGCTGGCGACGTCGATCTCGGTCGGGATCACCGCCCAATGCCAGCGGACATAGAACCGGTCGTTCGGCGTGAAGACGCCCTGGTCGAACACCTCGAACGGCGTCTCCAGCAGCGGCGGCCGCGAGCGCTGCAGGATCATGGCGCCCTTCTCGGGGAAGTCGGTCGCGATCGGGCGCGCATCAGGTCCGCCGGGGAGCGGCAGGTTGACCGCGGGTCCCGCGAAGGAACGGCGGCTCGCGAGTGCCAGCCCCATGGCGCCGGCCTGGCCGAGCAGGAAGCGGCGGCTCACTCTCAGCATTTTGTCCTCCATCTGCCGGAGTTTCTGCCGACAAGATGGGCTGTCGGGATCAATCAATCCAATACATTGCCCCGCTGATATCAATCATACCAATAGATTAGAGATCAATCCTTCGGCTGGGTGACCTCCCAGGCCTTGCGCAGCCCGGCGCCCTGCCCCGGAAAGCGCTCCGGCAGCGCCTTGCAGGCGGCGATGCGGTCGATGCGGAAGTGGCGGAAGTCGCCGCGCAACTCGCACCAGGCGGCGAGCACCGTGGACTGGATGTAATAGACGATGGCGATCGGCTTCACGGTGCGCCGGGTCGCGCGCTCCTGGGCATCGCGATAGCCGAGGCGCAGCTTGCGCTCCTCGCGGATGGCCTGGCGGATCGCCTTCATGTCGATGGCCGCCGACGGCGCGCCCCATTTCGAGACCTGAAGCGCCCCGCGATCGACGCCGCAGCCGATTGCGGGTGGCAGCACCTCGGCGATCTTGGCGCCGACACCGGTCGCCGACGCCTGCAGGCCGCGATCGCCGGTCCGCTGCAGCAATGCCAGGCCGACCACGATCGCCTCGACCTCGTCGGCATCGAACATCAGCGGCGGCAGGTCGAAGCCGCGGCGCATCACGTAGCCGATCCCGGCCTCGCCGGCGATCGGGATCCGCATGCCCTGCAGGGCGGCGATGTCGCGATAGATCGTGCGCTTGTTCACCTCCAGCCGCTCCGCCAGCGCCTCGGCGGTCAGCGGCTTCCGTGCGCCGCGCAGAACCTGGATGACTTCGAACAGCCGATCGGAGCGGCCCATCATGGCTCCCGGATTGCCGAGCGGGAACGCTAGCATGTCTGCTGACAAACAGATGTCAGTAGTCTTCCGATAGGAAGGGATCATCTGTAGAACAAGGACAGCACATGACAGGAAGGCGAAGCCGGCTCATGAACCCGCAGGCCCAGTACCGCATCGGCCTCGTCATGGTGACCGCCTCCGCGGTCGCTTGGAGCACCGCCGGTTTCTTCACCCGGCTCATCGCCCTCGACAGCTGGACGCTGCTCTTCTGGCGCGGCGTGTTCGCGACCGCCGGCATGCTTGCCTTCATGCTGGCGACCCAGGGCAAGGCGGCGTTCGGCCAGTTCGCGAAATTGCGCGGGCCGGGCTGGCTGTTCGCGCTGATCTCCGGCGCGGGCATGATCGTCTACATCACGTCGCTCACTCTGACGACGGTCGCCCATGTCTCGATCATCTATTGCATCGTGCCCTTCGTCGCGGCGGGCATGGCCTGGCTGGTGATGCGCGAGCGGCCGTCCCAGGTCGCGATCGCGGCGAGCTTCGTCGCGCTGATCGGCGTCGGCATCATGGTCGGCTTCGGCGGCCGCGAGGGCTCGATCGCCGGCGACCTGCTGGCCGTGGTCATGACCATCGGCATGGCCGGGATGATGGTGATCACCCGGAAGCATCACGACATCCCGATCCTGGCTGCCGCCTGCCTCTCTGCCCTGCTGAGCTCGCTCGCCTGCTGGCCCTTGGCCTCGCATGCGATGCCGACGCCCATCGAGCTCGGCGAGCTCGTCCTCTTCGGCCTCATCAACTCGGCGCTCGGCATTGCGCTCTTCACCTTGGGGGCGCGGCGCATCCCCGCCATCGAGACCGCCCTCATCGGCGCCCTCGACGCGCCCTTGGCGCCCGTCTGGGTCTGGCTCGCCTTCGGCGAGACCCCCGGGCGGAACACGATCCTGGGCGGGATCCTGGTGTTCGGGGCGGTCCTCGCGAACATCTCCCTGGGGGCGAGGTCGCGGGTGGCGGCTTAGAGGACGCAATCCGGCTTGGATCGGAAGGCGGCCGGCGGCTATGCTGCCGGCCTTTCCACATTCCCTTGAGGAGATTTCCATGCCCGGCAAGATCGATGCGCGCCTCGCCGAACTGAAGATCGAGCTCCCGAAGGCGGCGGCGCCCGTCGCGAACTACGTCCCGGTCGTGATCGCCGGCAAGACCGCCTATACCTCCGGCCAGGTCACCGTCTTCAACGGCGAGTTCAAGTATATCGGCAAGCTCGGCAAGGATTTCTCGGTCGAGGATGGCCAGAAGGCCGCGCGCCTCTGCGGCCTCAACGTCATCGCCCAGGTGAAGGCGGCCCTCGGCGACCTCGACAAGGTGAAGCGGGTCTGCAAGCTGACGGTCTTCATCAACTCGATGGACGACTTCACCGAGCAGCCGAAGGTCGCGAACGGCGTCTCCGACCTCATGGTCGAGGTGTTCGGCGATGCCGGCAAGCACGCCCGCTCCGCGGTCGGCGTCAACGTCCTGCCGCTCAACGTGGCGGTCGAGGTGGAAGCGGTCTTCGAACTGGTCTAGCCTCGGCGTCATCGGGGCCGGCTTGCAGCAGGGGGAAAGCCGGCCCACATTGAGGCCCTAGATGCACGCCCCCACGCTCTGCCCTCCCCTCACCGCGCGCGTCCTCGACCGGATCGACGAGATTCCGGCCGAGGGCTGGGATTTGTGCGCCGGCCGCGACAATCCCTTCCTGCGCCATGCCTTCCTGAAGGCCCTGGAAGATTCGGGCTCGGTCGGGCGCAAGGCCGGCTGGCTGCCGCAGCATCTCGCCGTCACCGACGCCGCCGGCACGCTGCAGGCGGCGGTGCCCATGTACGTCAAGGGCCATTCCCAGGGCGAATACGTCTTCGACCACGGCTGGGCCGAGGCCTATGAGCGGGCGGGCGGGCGCTATTACCCGAAGCTGCAGGTCGCTGTCCCGTTCACGCCGGTGCCCGGCCCGCGCCTGCTGGTGCGCGACGGCCCACAGCGTGAGGAAGTCCGCGAGGCGCTGATCGAGGCGCTCCGCTCCGTCACCGACCAGTCACAGCTTTCCTCGCTCCATGTCACCTTCTGCCTGGAGAGCGAGGCGGCTGTGCTGGAGCAAGGCGGCTTCCTGCATCGGATCGGCGTGCAATATCACTGGAGCAACGCCGGTTACGGGAGCTTCGACGACTTCCTGGGGGCGCTTGCCTCGCGGAAGCGGAAGGCGATCCGCAAGGAGCGCGAGGCGATCAACGAGCACGGCCTCACCATCCGCGCCCTTTCCGGCGCCGACCTCACGCGGCAGCATTGGGACGCGTTCTTCGCCTTCTACATGGACACCGGCAGCCGGAAATGGGGCCGGCCCTATCTCACCCGCAAGTTCTTCGATCTCCTGGGCGCGACAATGCCCGAGAATGTGGTGCTGATGTTCGCCGAGAAGGACGGACGGCCGGTCGCAGGTGCGCTCAACTTGAAGGGCGGCGACTGCCTCTACGGCCGCAACTGGGGCTGCCTCGACGAGTTCAAGTTCCTGCATTTCGAGCTCTGCTATTACCAGGCGATCGACTACGCGATCGCGCACAAGCTGGCGCGGGTCGAGGCCGGCGCCCAGGGCGAACACAAGATCCAGCGCGGCTACCTGCCGGTCGAGACTCACTCGGCGCATTGGATCGCCGACCAGAGCTTCCGTGACGCGGTCGCCGACTTCCTGGAGCGCGAGCGTCGGGTCATGCGGAACGAGATCGCCGGCCTCGCCGAATACAGCCCGTTCCGCAAGGCGGAGTGCTAGAGGCTCAGACTGTCCGAGCCTCTAGCGCCTCAAGCCGACAGGACCTGCATGCCGGGCTGGGTTTCGCGCCAGGCGCCGGGCGGGACGCCGAGATGCCGCTTGAAGGCGCGGTTGAAGGCGGCCTCGGATTCGTAGCCGACCTCGCAGGCGATCTCGGCGATCGAGCGCGAGCCGTCGCGGAGCATGGTGGACGCCAGTTGCAGTCGCCAGCCGGCGAGGTATTGCATCGGCGGCTGGCCGAGGATCGCCTTGAAGCGGTCGGCGAGCACGCTCCGCGAGGTGCCGACCTCGGCCGCCAGCTGCTCCACGGTCCAGTCGCGCATCGGCGCGGCATGGATGTGCTGCAGCGCGCGACCGGCGATCGGATCGGCGAGCGCGCCCAGCCAGCCGACCGAGCCCGAAGGCAGGCGCTCGGCATAGCGGCGCAGCATCTCGAAGAACAGCATCTCCATCATCCGCCCCAGCATCTCGCGGCTGCCGGGCCGGCGCGAATCCACCTCGTTCAGCAGCTGGCGCACGGTGGAGGCGAGCAGTGTGGTGACCGATTCGCTCGCGGTGTGCTCGACGATCAGCGACGGCAGGGTCTTGAAGACCGGGTTGAAGAAGAGATCGCCGGAATGGACGAAGCCGCAGACGATGACGGTCCGCTCGCCGTCGCCGCCATGGCGGATCGAGGCGACGACACCCTCCTCCTTGGCATGGGCCTCCACCAGGTCCACGGCGGAGACCAGCGGCGCGTCGCCGTTGCGGAGCTCGTGATAGTCGCCGAACGGCAGCATCACGATGTCGCCCTGCGCCAGCTCGGTTCCGGGGAATCCGGGGCGGTCGATGGTGCAGCGGCCTTCCGCGATCATATGGAAGGCGGTGATCTGCCGCGTGCGGCCGCAGTTCAGCAACCGCTCGACCGAGTCACGGCCGGTGGCGCAGATCGCGAACGGCGCGCCCATGCCCCATTTCCACCACACAGAGCCCGAGATCCGCACCGCGTGCAGAAGGTCGGACAGGAGATCGGCGGCGGGTGTCGTGCCCGCGGGCCGCTCGGTGTTCGGCGTTTCGGTCAACAAAGCCGGTGCTCCGGTCATTGTGGCGAGTTCCACACCCTACCATAGTCCCGGCCCCGGGCGCGCCGCTATGATTCCCGTCACGTCGGCGTCGCCTCGTCTATGAGCCAGCGATAGAGGATTGATATGACTGAAAAACACAGTGGAACCTGCTTTTGCGGGTCGGTCGAGATCGAAGTCACGGGCGCGCCGGAGGCGATGGGTTACTGCCATTGCAGCTCCTGCCGGTCCTGGTCGGCGGGCCCGGTCAACGCCTTCACCCTGTGGAAGCCCGGTCACGTAAAGGTGACCAAAGGGTCACAATTTCTGGGTCGCTTCAAGAAGACCGACAACAGCGACCGCCAGTTCTGCACCAAGTGCGGCGGCCACATCATGACCGACCATCCCGGCCTCGGCATGGTGGACGTCTATGCGGCGACGATTCCCTCCGTCGCCTTCAAGCCGGGCGTGCATGTGAACTACGCCGAGACCGTGCTCCGCATGAAGGACGGCCTGCCGAAGCTGAAGGACTTCCCGAAGGAGTTCGGCGGCTCCGGCGAGATGGTCGCCGAGTAGCACATCGATCGCCGCCCGGATCACGTATCCGGGCCAGTTTTCCTGTTCTCGACGCGGATGCCGGGCGACCGGCACCCGCGCCTTTTTCTCTGGCGTTTAGCGACTGATGTTTTGGGGAGACTATTCCGATGAATATGCAGATGCAGCTCGCATCGCGCGCCGAGGCTCCGGCCACCTGCGGCAGCAGCGATCATGCGATGCCGGGCACGGCCCACCAGATCGTCGGCGAGATGCTCTGCGAGGCGATCGATCTGCGGAGCGGCCAGCGCGCGCTCGACGTCGCCGCCGGCAGCGGCGCCGCGACGCTTGCAGCGGCACGGCGTTTTGCCCAGGTGACGGCGACCGATCGGACGGCCGCCTGGCTCGACCTGACGCGGGCACGGGCCAAGGCGGAGCGCCTCGCCGTGGCCTTTCGCGAAGCGGATCCCGCAGCCTTGCCGTTCGAGGACGCCGAATTCGACGCCGTGCTCTCGGCCTTCGGCTTCGCCCTGGCGCCCCACCAGGAGCGGGTGGCGAAGGAGCTGCTCAGGGTCTGCCGTCCCGGCGGCCGCATCGGACTCGCCTGCTGGACCCCGGATGGCTTCGTCGGCCAACTGCATCGCCTGATCGCACAATACGCCCCGCCGGCGAAAGGCGAGAAGTCGCCGATGCTGTGGGGGACAAGGGCGCATCTCGGATCGCTGTTCGGCCCGGGCAACGTCGTCGTGGTGCAGAACCGGCAATTCGCCTTCCGCGCCAGGTCGCCGGAGCACTGGTTGGAGATCTTCGCCGCCGACTACGCCCCGCTCGCCAAGGCTTTCGCCACGCTGGAGCCCGAACTGCAGATGGCCTTCGAAGAGGACCTTCACGTCCTCCTGAACCGCTTCAATCTCGCCCATGACGGCACCCTGGTCGCGCCGAGCGAGTATCTGGAGGTGGTAGTGGCGAAGAAGCGGTAACGGCTCGTCACGTTGCACGCCTTCTGCCTGACCCGGCGCGGTGCGCGGCCCCGGCGCACGGCGTCTTTGATGTACCTCAAAGAATCGCTCGGTGAGGACGTTAGAGTTCCTGGCTCAAATTCCGCAAGACAGGGGGCGACCATGCCGGGCCGGGTTCTGATCATCGGAATGACCTTGAGCAGCCTGCTGATGCTGGCGGGCTGCGGCGGCGGCGGTGCCGAGCAGGACACCACGGTGCACAACACCACCATCAGCGAGGGCCAGGCCCTGATCGATCTCAAGCGCGCCTATGATTCCGGCGCCATGAGCGAGAGTGAATACAAGAAAGCGCGTAACAAGATCCTGGCCCAGTAATCCGCGCGCGCTGAACCATCAAGAATCCGGGAGTGGGGCGATGAAGCACATTCATGCCACGGCCATCATGATGACCGCGTCGCTGCTGGCGGCAGGTACGCTGCTCGCATCCTGCGGGTCGAGCAGCACCACCGTTACCAACCGCCTGGTGACCGAGCAGCAGCAGGAAACCGACCTGAAGCGCGCGCTCGACGCCGGCGCGATCACCCAGGACGAATACCAGGAAGCGATCGACAAGCTGCACGGGCAGTATTAGGCAGCGCACGCTCGATGGGACGACTGAGCGCCCCCTCACCCGACTTCGGCTAAGCTCGCCGTGGGCTCGCTAAGCCTCCGTAACCCTCTCCCTCAGCGGGGAGAGGGAAAAGAAGTGCCGTCATCGCGGCGCGCGGCAGTGCGCCAAGATATCCCCCGCTCCCCTTGAGGGAGAGGGCTGGGGTGAGGGGTCGAAGATTCTCGCCGAAATCTCTCGGAAATAGCGGCAGCGGTTAACTGCGCTTCCCCTTCCGCGCCCTTGCCGGCACGGGCTTGGCCTGCGGGCGCGGGGCGGCCGCCGCGGCGATGGCGGCCGCGGCGGTGCCGGTCAGGATGGCGATGATGGTGGCGATGGACATGGTGACTTGAAGCGCCTCGCTACGCGTCGACCGTATCGACGGTCTCTTCGCGCGGTGCCGACTTCGACTCCACGATTTTGAAGGTGAGCTTGTCGATCTCCTTGTCGAGATCGACGCGCACGGTGCCGCCCTTCTCGAGCTTGCCGAACAGCAGCTCTTCCGCCAGCGGCTTCTTGACGCTCTCCTGGATGACACGGGCCAGAGGCCGCGCGCCATAGAGCGGGTCGAAGCCCTTCTCGGCGAGCCACTTCCGCGCCGCCTCGCTGAGCTCGATCGTGACGTTGCGGTCGGCGAGCTGGCCCTCGAGCTGGATGATGAACTTGTCCACCACCTGGGCGACGATCTCGGTCGGCAGGTTGGCGAACGCGATCACCGAGTCGAGGCGATTGCGGAACTCCGGCGCGAACAGGCGCTCGATCTCCTGCTGGTCCTCGCCCTCGCGCTTGTCGCGGCCGAAGCCGATCGCCGCCTTCGACATGGCATGGGCCCCGGCATTGGTGGTCATGATCAGGATCACGTTGCGGAAATCGACCGACTTGCCGTTATGGTCGGTGAGCTTCCCGTGGTCCATCACCTGCAGGAGGATGTTGAAGAGGTCGGGATGCGCCTTCTCGATCTCGTCCAGCAGCAGCACGGCGTGCGGATGCTGGTCGATGGCGTCGGTCAGGAGACCGCCCTGGTCGAAGCCGACATAGCCCGGAGGCGCGCCGATCAGGCGCGAGACCGTGTGCCGCTCCATGTATTCCGACATGTCGAAGCGGACGAGTTCGATGCCCATGCAGCGGGCGAGCTGCTTCGCGACCTCGGTCTTGCCGACGCCGGTCGGGCCCGAGAACAGGTAGGCGCCGATCGGCTTCTCCGGCTCGCGCAGGCCGGCGCGGGCGAGCTTGATCGAGGCGCAGAGTGCGTCGATCGCCTTGTCCTGGCCGAACACCATGGTCTTCAGGTCGCGCTCCAGGTTCTTGAGCGTGGCCTTGTCGTCCTTGGTGACGCTCTTGGGTGGGATGCGGGCGATGGTGGCGACCACGGCCTCGACGTCCTTCACCGCGATCGTCTTCTTGCGCTTCGATTCCGGCAGCAGCATCTGCGCAGCACCCACCTCGTCGATCACGTCGATCGCCTTGTCGGGCAGCTTGCGGTCGCCGATGTAGCGCGCCGAGAGCTCGACCGCCGCGCGGATCGCCTCGTTGGTGTAGCGTACCCGATGGTGCTTCTCGTAATAGGGCTTCAGGCCGCGCAGGATCTTGACCGCGTCTTCCTGCGACGGCTCGTTGACGTCGATCTTCTGGAAGCGGCGGACAAGGGCGCGGTCCTTCTCGAAGTGCTGGCGGTATTCCTTGTAGGTCGTCGAGCCGATGCACTTCAGCTGGCCCGACTGCAAGGCCGGCTTCAGCAGGTTGGAAGCGTCCATCGAGCCGCCGGAGGTGGCGCCGGCGCCGATCACGGTGTGGATCTCGTCGATGAAGAGCACGGCGCCCTCGGTCGCCTCCAGCTCCTTCACCACCGCCTTCAAGCGCTCCTCGAAGTCGCCGCGGTAGCGGGTTCCGGCCAGAAGGGCGCCCATGTCGAGGGCGAAGATGGTGCAGTTCTTCAGGACCTCCGGCACGTCGCCGTTGACGATGCGGCGCGCGAGGCCCTCGGCGATGGCGGTCTTGCCGACGCCGGGATCGCCGACATAGAGCGGGTTGTTCTTGGTGCGGCGGCACAGCACTTGGATGGTGCGGTTCACCTCGGGTTCGCGGCCGATCAGCGGGTCGATCTTGCCGTTCTTGGCCTTCTGGTTGAGGTTGACGCAATAGGCCTCGAGCGCCTCGGAGCCGCTCTTCGCCGGTTGCTCGCCGGCCTCGGAATCGGCGGCGCCGCGGACGCGGCGCTGCTCGGTGCGGCCCGGCACCTTGGCGATGCCGTGGCTGATGTAGTTGACGGCGTCGAGACGGGTCATCTCCTGCTCCTGCAGGAAATAAACTGCGTGGCTCTCGCGCTCGGAGAACAGGGCGACCAGCAGGTTGGCGCCGGTCACTTCCTCGCGGCCGGAGGACTGGACGTGGATCGCCGCGCGCTGCAGCACGCGTTGGAAGCCGGCGGTGGGCTTCGCCTCGTTGTGGTGCTTGCCGACGATGTTGGAGAGCTGGTTGTCGATGTAGTCCGTCAGCTCGCGCTTCAGCTTCTCGGTGTCGAGATTGCAGGCGCGCATGACCGCGACCGCGTCCTGGTCGTCGGCGAGGGCGAGGAGCAGATGCTCGAGCGTCGCATAATCGTGCCGACGCTCATTGGCATAGGCAAGGGCACGATGCAGGGTCTGTTCCAGCGTCGGCGAGAGCATTGGGCGTCGTTCCTTTCCAACTCACCGGACGGGATCGGGTCGGATCCCTTCGGCGCAATCGTGAAGCTATTCCTTCTCCATCGTACACTGCAGCGGGTGCTGGTGGCGACGCGCGAACTCGATGGTTTGCGCCACCTTCGTCTCCGCGACCTCATACGTATATACGCCGCAGACCCCGACGCCCCTGTGATGCACGTGCAGCATGATCTCGGTGGCCGCTTCGCGGCTCTTGCCGAAGAACCGTTCCAGCACGTGCACGACGAATTCCATCGGCGTGTAGTCGTCGTTCAGCAGCAGCACCCGATACATCGAGGGCTTCTTGGTCTTCGGGCGCGCCTTGACGATCGTACCGGTGCCGGGACGGCCGGTCGTGCCGCCGTTCCCGTTCTCGCCGTCATTGTCGCCGCTACCGAGAAACACCCGCAATGCCATTCCGATCCTGCCGCTATCGCCGGCCGCCCGTCAGTCCCCCCGTCTCGGAACCGGTCCGAAGCCGGGCGGAAGGCGGCCGTGTCGCCTCTAAGAGTATAATATGGGAAGCAAACTTTCGGTTAAATGGGTCTGAAGACAGAGATTGCCAACCCCATCCGCCGCAACCCCCCATGCATACTGTCGCACCACGGCGCGATGCGGGTTCAGCATCAAGACCCTTGGCCGCGTCGGGCTTTGCGCGCCGATCAAAACGCGTTTACCAGGCCGCCGAGGCCCTCGCCCTTGACCACGAGGGTGAAGGCGTCGCTGGCATTGCGTCCGCCATTGCCGGAGGCGTGGGTCGGCGAGCGGTCTTCCGCGCTCAGCACCTGCGGCGCCCGGAACGGCAGGCCCGTGCCGTCGTGGCGCAGCAGGAAGTCCTGGAACCGCGCCGCGTCCAACCGCCCATTGCGCGCGACCCAGGCGAAGAAATGAAACTGACCGGCCTCGCAGCCGGAGGCCACCCAGTAGAAGTCGCGCGAATCGAGCCGGAGCCCTTGCGGCGCGCCGGTTCCGAAGCCCGATTGGTGGAGGGCGCCCTGGAACTCCGCCATTTCCGGCGCGCTCAGGGCGGCATTCGACTCTTGCCAGCGCCAGGGGGCGAAGACATCGCTCGGCCCCTGGATGATCCAATTGCTGAGATTGCCGGCGCCCTTGGCCCGCGCCTTCAGCGTCCCGCCACCCGAAGGGGCGCCCCAGATCTCATAGGCACGGATTTGCGTGTCGTACTGACCGTTGTAGACCAGCCGGTAATGCGGCGGCGCTTCCTTGCCGAGGGCAGCGCAGCTCTCGCGGATGTCGCCGCCGTCGAGGAAGCTGAACCAGGTGAACTTCCGGGAGACCGGATTGTCGCTCTGGCCCGTCGACTCGCCGCGATAGGCGCAACCGGCCAGAAGGGGCAATAGGACTGCCGTAACGGCGGCCAGAAGCACGACCCGCCGTCGCCCTGCGACACCCAGCCCCCGCCTATCACGATGAAAAATCTGCATCTTTCGCAAGTTTACCAAATCTCAACCCTCAGCGGACTATAGACAAGGTTAACAGATTTCCCTAGAATTGGTCATCGATCAGGGAAATCCGGGCAGTAGTCGGGGTCATTACCATGGCAGTTGAGCGTGGCCGTGTAAGGGACGGAAAAGTCTTACCGGTCTTCGCGGCTGCCTTAATTTTGGCTGGATTCCTCCTTACTTTGGTCGCCAATTCGGCCATGGCGTTGGCCAAGCCGGTGGCCGCCTCGATCCTGGTGGATGCCCAGACCGGCGAAGTCCTCTCCTCTTCGAACGCCGATGCCCAGACCTATCCGGCGTCGCTCACCAAGATGATGACGCTTTATCTGCTGTTCGATGCGCTGAAGCACGGGCAGATCAAGATGAGCGACAAGATCGTGTTCTCCGACCACGCGGCCTCGCAGGACGCGACCAACCTCGCGGTCTCCGCCGGCGACACGATCGGCGTCGAGACGGCGATCCTCTCCGTGGTGGTGCGTTCCGCCAACGACACGGCGACCGCGATCGGCGAGCGCCTCGGCGGCAGCGAGTGGACCTTCGCCCAGAAGATGACCACCGAGGCCCGCGCGCTCGGCATGACCAATACAGTCTTCCGTAATGCGAACGGCCTGCCCAATCCGGACCAGCATACCACCGCCCGCGACATGGCGATCCTCGGGATGGCGCTGCTCCGCGACTTCCCGGAGTACTACCACTACTTCTCCGCCGAGAGCTTCACCTATCACGGCGTGCAGTACGCCGGGCACAACCACATCCTCGACCGTTTCAACGGCGCCGACGGAATCAAGACCGGCTATATCCGCGCCTCGGGCTTCAACCTGGTTTCCTCCGCGGTCCGCGACGGCCGGCGCCTGGTCGGCGTCGTGCTCGGCGGCCAGACGCCCTATGTGCGCGACCGCCAGATGGCCGCGATGTTCACCAAGGGCTTCAACAATCAGATGACCGGCACCGGCACGATGCTGGCGACGGTGCCACAGACCGGCGGCGCGATCGCGCTCGGCCCGACCGTCTCGACGGGGGCCGCCGCGACCAAGGCCGCAACGACGCCGACCGCTGCCGTGGTGCCGGCGGTGATGGCCGCCGCTGCGATCGCTCCGGTCGCCGCCCCGCAGGCTCCTTCCACGCAAGTCTCTTCCGGCAAGCCCGAGACGATGGCGGATGCAGTGGCGGCCGCGGTCGATCCCGCTTCCGATCCGCTGCTGCCGCTGCTGAAGCCGGGCAGCGGGATCCAGCTCGCCGACGCCTCGGAGCCGGATCCGCAGGCGATCGAGAACATCTGGCGTTCCGGCAGCGCCGGCTACGGTGTCCAGGTCGGCGCCTATTCGCAATACGCGCCGGCGCAGACCGCCGCGGTTAAGGTTACCCGTTCGATGCCGAACCTCTTCGCGGATGCGCGCATCGTGATCGACGAGAGCAATTCGCTCTATCGCGCCCGGGTCATGGGTCTCTCCAAGACCGATGCCGAGAAGGCCTGCGCCAAGCTGAAGGCGCAGCGGGCCGACTGCATGGTGTTCCAGGCCGATGACGGCCTCGCCAAGGCGAATTGATTCCTCGCCGTTATCCAATTCCCGGAATCTGACGCATCCGTATGTGTTGCTCCTAGCCGACAGTTGCAAACTGCAATTGTGGTTTCACCCCTGAATTGCCACACTGGCCGTCGGTAGCAGGCTGCGCCGCACGATCGGCGCGCAGGAATTCGGGGTGCATGAGATGACGCTCGTGGCGAAGGACGACCTCGACCGGATCTCGGACGGGGTGGCGACCGGCAATGTGATCACCGGCCTCGCCACTCAGAGCGGCAAAGCAGGAATCGACAGCGGCGGCGTCAAGCCGGAGACCATCGCCGATGTCAGCTTCGGCGCCACCACGGCGACCATGACTGGCGGCGGCGTCGATATCGCCGGCGCCTTCGGCACCCTCCACCTCAACCCCGACGGCAGCTACACCTACACCCGGACTGCGACGGACATCTCCGACGTGGGCGCGCCGGCGCTGGGCGACCAGGAAGTCTTCAGCTACACGGTGACCGACAAGAACGGCGCCACCGACACCGCGACCCTGACCATCGAGCTGCTGCCCGACGTTTCGGCGATCTTCAATTCGAAGACCAAGACCTGGATCGGCTTCGGCTTCGACGACCACATCGACGCCACTCACCTGACCGGGATCATCGACGGCGGCGCCGGGCAGGACAAGATCATCGGCGGGGGCGGCAACGACGTCTTCCGCGGCGGCGCCGACAACGACTGGCTGGTCGGCGGCGGCGGCGACGACGTGCTGATGGGCGGCACTGGCGCCGACAAGCTCGACGGCGGCGGCAACGAGGACACCGCCTCCTACGCCACCGCCACCATGGGCGTCACCGCCAGCCTGACCGATCCCACTGCCAACACCGGCGAGGCGGCCGGCGACACCTACCTCAACGTCGAGGATTTGAAGGGCAGCAGGTTCGCCGACACGCTGATCGGCGACGGCGGCGGCAATAAGCTCGACGGCGGTGCGGGAAACGACAATCTTCAGGGCATGGCCGGCAACGACGTGCTGATCGGCGGGACCGGCGCCGACGCGATGGACGGCGGCACCGGCGAGAACACGGCCTCCTACGAAACCGCCACCACGGGCCTCACCGCCAGCCTCGATCCCGCCTTCAAGAACACCGGCGACGCGGCCGGCGACACCTACACCTCGATCAGCGACCTCACCGGCTCCAACTTCGCCGACCGGTTGATCGGCGACGACAACGACAACAAGCTCGACGGCGGCGGCGGCTCCGACCACCTCCTCGGCGGCAAGGGCAACGACACCCTCTCGGGTGGCGCCGGCAACGACAGCCTGGACGGCGGCGACGGCAACGACGCGCTGGACGGCGGCGAGGGCAACGATTCCCTCCTCGGCGGCATCGGCGAGGACAACCTCTCCGGCGGCAACGGCAATGACAGCCTCGCCGGCGGCGGCGACAACGACACGCTCGACGGTGGCGCCGGCAATGACACACTCTCCGGCGGCGACGGCAATGACAGTCTCGCCGGCGGCGCGGGTGACGACACGCTGCTGGGCGGCGCCGGGGCGGACGCCATGGACGGCGGCGCCGACACCGACACCGCCAGCTACCGCGACGCGACCGCGGCGGTCGTCGTCGACCTCTCCAACCTCGCCAACAACGCCGGCGACGCCCAGGGCGACACCTATACCGCGATCGAAGCGGTCCTCGGCTCGGCCTTCGACGACACCCTGACCGGCGCCGGCGCCGGCGACCATCTGCTCGGCGGCGCCGGCAAGGATACGATCGACGGCGGCGCCGGCGACGACGTCCTCGAAGGCGGCGCCGGGGCCGATGACCTGATCGGCAACGCCGGGAACGACACCGCATCCTATGCCAGCGCCACGGCGGCGATCCGGCTCGAGCTCGGCGCACCGAGCCATGATACCGGCGACGCAAAGGGGGACACCTTCTCCGGGATCGAGATCTACGCCGGCTCGCACTTCAACGACGCGATGATCGGTTCCATCGGGGACGATCATCTGAAGGGCGATCTCGGCAACGACGTGCTTATTGGCGGAGACGGCAACGACATCCTGGAAGGCGAGGCCGGCCGAGACACCCTCTTCGGAGGTAACGGCAACGACTCATTGCTCGGAGGCGATTCCGCCGATGCCCTCTCGGGCAACAACGGCGACGATACCCTGGACGGCGGTGACGGCAACGACACGATCTCCGGCGACAACGGCAACGATACGATCGACGGCGGGGCCGGCAACGACACGATCGGAGGCAATGCCGGCGACGACCTGATCCACGGTGGCGACGACGACGACCGGATCAGCGGTGGCGACGGCAACGACCAGCTGTTCGGCGACAAGGGCAACAACATCATCTCCGGCGGCAACGGTAACGATACGATCGACGGCGGCGACGGAGACAACAGGATCAACGGCGACGCGGGAAACGACATCATCACCGCCGGCAACGGCTCCAACATGATCTCCGGCGGTGACGGCAACGACGTGATCACCGCCGGCAGCGGCAACAACACGATCTCCGGCAACGCCGGCAACGACGTGATCACTGCGGCCGGCACGATCGACGGCGGCGACGGCAACGACTTCATCACCGGCGGCGCGGCAAGCGACATCCTGACCGGCGGCAAGGGAAACGATGAGATCCACGGCGGCGCCGGCACCGACACGATCGACGGCGGAGCCGGCAACGACAAGATCTACGGCGGCCTCGCCGGCGAAGACGACATCGACACACTCTCCGGCGGCGCCGGTGTCAACTACCTGTTCGGCGGCGGCGGCAACGACGAGTTCATCGGCGGCGTCGGCAAGGACACGTTCGATGGCGGCGCCAACCTGTTCGACGACATCGACCACCTGAGCTACGAGAACTCCGCCACGGCGGTGACCATCAATCTCAACAAGGCGTTGCAGATCGGCGGCGACGCCCAAGGCGACACCATCATCAACGTCGAGTGGATCACCGGGTCGAAGCACGACGACACCATGATCGGAGCCGGAACCGATGACATTCTCGACGGCAGCTACGGCAACGATCGCCTGTTTGGCGAGGCCGGCAACGACGAGCTGCTCGGCATGCAGGGCGCCGACCGGCTGGATGGCGGCGCCGGGCTCGACTACGCCTCGTACCGCGTCTCCACCGGGCCGGTGACGGTCAGCCTCGCCTTCCCGGCGATCAATACCGGCGACGCGCGGCATGACCTCTTCATCAGCATCGAGGGCCTGGAAGGATCGCTCTTCGACGACCATCTCTACGGCGACCAGCATGACAATTTCCTGCTGCGTGGCCGCGGCGGGAACGACTTCATCAGCGGTGGCGCCGGCAACGACTTCCTGGAGGGCGACGGCCTGCCGGATGAGAACGGCCAGGACACTCTCCTCGGCGGCACGGGCAACGACGTCCTCTGGGGCGAAGGCGGGGACGATTCCCTGGACGGCGGGACCGGCAACGATGTCCTGGAAGGCGACGGCGGCCTCTCCAACCAGGAGGGCAACGACCGGCTCGTCGGCGGCGCCGGCGACGACACTCTCATCGGCGACGGCGGCGACGATCTCCTGATCGGCGGCGTCGGCGCCGATGCCATGGACGGCGGTGCCGGCAATGACACGATCAGCTACGAGACTTCCACGCTCGGCATGGTCATCGACCTCGTCAACCCGGCCAACAACACCGGCAACGCCGCCGGGGATACCTATGCGAACTTCGAGTTCCTGATTGCCGGCCTCGGCAGCGACACGATCTCCGGAACGGCCGGGGGCGACAATATCAACGGCAACGCCGGCAACGACAAGATCTCCGGCGGAGCCGGCAACGACACGCTGCGCGGCTCCAGCGGCCAGGACACGATCGACGGCGGCGACGACAATGACCAGATTTACGGCGACGCCGGGAATGACGTCATCACCGGCGGGAATGGCGACGATATCATCTTCGGCGGCGCCGGCCGGGACAAGATCGACGGCGGGGCGGGCATCGACGACGTATCGTTCCTGGGCGCTCTCGCCGGCGTCACCCTCGACCTGTTGACGGGCAAGAACGGCGGTGACGCCGCGGGCGACACCTATGTCAACGTCGAGAAGTTCACCGGGTCCAGCTTCGCCGACCACTTCTACGGCAGCAACGGCGACGACATCTTCGATCTCGGCGCCGGAAACGACGTTGCGAACGGACGGCTTGGCGACGACACCATCGTCGGCGGACTCGGCAACGACATCCTGAATGGCGCCGCCGGCAACGACACGCTCCACGGCAGCGAGGGCAACGATCATCTCTACGGCAGCGACGGCGAAGACACGATCACCGGGGATGCCGGCAACGATGTCCTGGATGGCGGCGCCGGCAATGACGACATCCACGGCAACGAGGGTAACGACACCGTCACCGGCGGCACCGGCAACGACGGCATCCACGGCGACGCCGGCAATGACTCCCTGGCGGGGGGCGACGGCAACGACACGATCGCCGGCGACGACGGCAACGACCACCTCTACGGTCAAAACCACGACGACACGCTCTCCGGCGGCAACGGCAACGATGTGCTCGAGGGCGGCAGCGGGAAAGACACCCTCAATGGCGAGAGCGGCAATGACGTGCTGGTCGGCGGAGCCGACGATGACACGTTGAACGGCGGTGCCGGCAGCGACAGGATGGGGGGCGGCACCGGCAGCGACAGCTTCATCGCCCGCTTCGCCGATACCGGCCATGACGTGATCACGGACTTCAAGATCGGCGAGGACAAGCTCGTGCTGGCCGACATCGTCGACGGACCGGGCAGCGACCTCCAGGACCTGGTCGATGCCGGCGTCCATGC
>Ga0335080_10001502_pt1 | contig 22833 bp, 18 predicted proteins | sample Lox_Sample_34_FD_206720 | JGI IMG/M metagenome (GOLD analysis project Ga0335080, IMG submission 206720) | Soil microbial communities from Loxahatchee National Wildlife Refuge, Florida, United States - Lox_Sample_3.4 | ecosystem: Environmental > Terrestrial > Soil > Wetlands | place: USA...
GGTCTCGGTTCCCCAGGCACGTTGGGGTGGTGCTTGTGCTGCGAAGTGCGCGGGTACCATGCGGGTCATGGGCCTGGCAAGGGTGTGGAGGCGCCAGCTCTACGGTGCCTCGACTGCCGCATTAATCGTTCCGTCCGCGATGCTCGCCGCCCTGGTGGCGCTGGCGCTCGGTGGCGCGTTCAGCGGGGTCGGCGTGCTCGGTCAGCTGTTCGTCGGTCCATCGCTCGTGGGCGTGGGATCGACCGGCGGCGCTGGTTCGGTGGGTGCGCGTGGCGCGGCAGCCGTGGTCACGACGGCCTCGCTTCCCGTGATCCCGGTGGCGCCCGTAGCCGCGCGGCGGACGACCGCGGGGGGCGGGCCTGCGGGCCGAACCGTCCTGGCGACGACGCATCATGGGGTCGGCGGCGGCGGTGGCGCGATCGCTCCTGTTGGCGGGACGACACGTCCGGTGACCCAGGGGTCTGGCGGCTCAGCCCCGCCCGTGCACAACCCCTCTGCGCCTGCGCCTGCGGCGGCGCCCGCGCCCCAGCCGAGCCCACCGCCCCGGACGACCCCCGTAGACACAGTTGTTACCGTCGTGACTAACGTGACACAGCAAGTTCCAGCTCCGGCCGGGCCGGTCGCGACCCAGGTGGTGCAGGCGGCCGGTGGCGCCGTGGACAACCTCCTTCCTGGGAGCGCGCCGTCGGTGCCGTGAGGCGCGTTGCGTGCAGATGGGGCGCGGTCGCGGTGAGCGCGGCGCTCCTCGCAGGCTGCGGGGGCAGTGGGCCTGCCGTCGTCGGCCCCGGTCCGGACTCCTCGAGCGAGTATTCCAGCGCGACCGTGCAGGCCGGACGAGCCGCGCGGACCAAGATTCCAGAGTCGGATTGGCTGCAGTTCGACGACGACGCCCAGCGCAACGGGGTGGGGCCGGCGGCGACCGGCATCACCGCTCGTAACGCGCATTCGCTTCGGCGCCGGACGGTCAGACTGCCAGGAACCGTCGACTCGTCCGCGATCGAACTCGCGGGAGTGACCGTGCGTGGGCGCAAGCGCGACGTGATCGTGATGACGACCACGTATGGACGGACGCTCGCGCTGGATCCCGGCAGCGGCAAGCGCCTGTGGGAATTCACGCCCGCCGACATACGGTCCTACGAGGGAAGCTCGCAGATCACCACTTCGACGCCGATCGCCGACCCCGATCGCAAGTTCGTCTACGCGGCGTCGCCCGACGGGCGCATCCACAAGCTGTCGTTAGCGACCGGGCACGAGGTGCGGGCCGGCGGCTGGCCGGTGCGGGTCACGTTCGACCCGACCCACGAGAAGATCGCGTCGCCGCTGAACATCAGCGGGGGATCGCTCATCGTCGTCACCGACGGCTACATCGGGGACACGCCGCCGTATCAGGGGCACGTGGTCACAATCGCGCTGTCGAGCGGGCGGATCACCGCGGTGTGGAACTCGCTGTGCTCGAATCGGCATGGGCTAATCGATCCGCCGAAGTCATGTCCAGCCAGCGACTCCGCGATCTGGGGGCGCAATGCCCCGGTGATCGAGCCCGGTACCGGCCGGATCCTGTTCGCCACCGGCAACGCCCCGTTCAACGGCTCGACCTATTGGGGCGACAGCGTGCTCGAGCTCAGCCCCGACGGCAGCACGCTGCTCCACAACTGGACCCCTGCGGACCAAGCGCGGTTGAACTCGGACGACCTGGACCTCGGAAGCACGTCGCCGGCGGTCCTGCCGGTGTTCGACGGCCGCCGGCTCGCGGTTCAGGGCGGGAAGGCCGGGGTGCTCGACCTGCTCGACCTCGACCGCCTCGACGGGACCACTGGCGGCCCCGGCCCGCGCCTGGGCGGCCAGATCCAGGAGCTGTCGTCGCCCGGCGGCGATCAGGTGTTCACGGCGCCGGCGGTGTGGAGCCATGGAGGCAGGACGTGGGTGTTCGTCGGCGATGGATCCGGCACGTGGGCTTACGTGCTCGGCGGCAGCGGCGCCAGTCCGCGCCTGTCGGTGGCGTGGCGCTCAGGGAACGGCGGCACCAGCCCGGTGATCGCCGGCGGCCTGCTGTACGTCTACGACCCCGGCGGAACCCTCGACGTGTATGCGCCGACGACGGGTCGGCGGCTGGCGTCGTTCCCGGCCGGGGGCGGACACTGGAACAGCCCGATCGTGGTCGGCGGCCGGGTGATCCTGCCGGTCGGCAACGCCAACGACCACTCGACGAGCGGGACGCTCCAGATCTATCACCTGCCCGGGCGCTAGCGTCAGCGCGCCGGCGACCCGAGCACGTGGGCGAGCACGTTGCGCGTCATCGCGACCACGAACGGGTTCGGCTTGCGCGGCGCGTCGGGCGATGCGCTCGGGACGGGCTCGAGGCCGAGCTCCCAGCCCAGTGTGCCGCTGTTAAACACGATCGCCCCTGACGGCTCCGTGTAGATGGTCGTCTGGGCGAGGTCGTCGCCTCGCCCAGGGTGCGGCTCGCCCGCCTCTACGCCCATGCATGGGGCATAGCCGGCTCCGACCACCTGCGTGTCGTGCGGGGTCGCGGCCGTGGAGGCGTCGAGCTCGTAGCCGACGATCCCGAACACCTCGGTTGCGGACGTCATGCGGGTGTGGGCGTACAGCCAGGACGGGCGCAGGCCGGGCTTCGGGAGCCACGGGTAGTAGTAATAGGCCGGCGGCCCGAGCTCCCGGAGCCGGGGTGTGATGCACCCGAGGTAGGCGGAGCCGGTGAGCGACGCGCCACCGTTGGGGAATGCGCCCGTCGGCCGAGTTTTGCGGTCCGGATCGAGCGCTGCGAACTGCTTGTAGGCCACGATCGTCTGGTCGGGGGCGCCGCGGTCGCCGGCGCCGCGCGACGCCCGGGCGTAGCGGACGCGCCAGGCGAGCGTGTCGGAACCGAGGAACACCAGGCTCGTGCCGTCGTTCCGTGCGTGTGCGAACGCCGCGGCCTGCTTCTCCGACCAGTACTCGGAGTGCCCGAAGTCGATGAGCGCCTTGTGACCGGCGAGTTGCTCCGGATCGGCGTCGACCGACTCGCTCGTGGTGTAGGAGACGGGGTACCCGTAGCGCTCGAGGAAGCGGATCATCGCCACGTCGCGGGCGAAGAACTGTCCGGCGCCGGTGTCGCTGTCGTAGGGGCGCTGGTAGGAGACCTCGACACCCTGGCTCGTGCCCGTTATCCGCACGCGGTCGGCGCCACCCGGATACAGGCTGTCGCCGCCCCAGGCGTTGTACGCCTCGTAGGTCGAGGTCGGAAGCTGGGCGAGCAGCGGCTGGGGCCGCGCCGCGAGGACGACGAACAGGCAATCGCTCTCGCCCGTCCGCGCCGACAGCTTGGCGATGTAGACGCCCGTGGGGAGTGCGGAAGGGATGACGAACGTGAGGGTCGGGTGCCAGGCGCACTGGGTGAGGCCGGTGGTGAAGCTGTGCGCACACGGAGGCTGGGTGACGACGTTGAGTGGCCGGGAGGCGAGGACCTCGCGTCCGCCCGTCCCGCCGTACCAGCCCATCCGGAAGATCCGGATCCGCACCGTGCGGGTCCCCGGCGCGTTCACGTAGACCCGCTCGGTCTGCCCGACGCTCACCGCCTCTTTGGCGACGTATCCGATCACGTTGCCGCGAGCGATGCCGCCGAGTTGCGCGCGCGGTCCCGGCAGACGCCAGGCCCGCGTCCCCGCGTGGCGGTTCTCGGCGGCGACGGTCGGCTGCGCGCCCTCGGTCTTGATGAGCCAGCGGTAGCGCCCGCCGGTCGATATGAGTGTGCCGGCGACGACAACCTGATGGTGGGCGGGGTGCCGGCGGTGGCTCGATCCGCCGCATGCAGCCAGAAAAAGGCATGCGAGAAGGGCCAACGCGGTCGCCCACCGAGTCACGGTCGCGAGCCTAACCGCCGGTCCGGCGCGCCGCGCCGGGTCGGCGTCAGGCCGCGTGGGCGAGCGCTTGCGCGCGGGCGAGCGCCTGCGCGCCGGGGAGCGCTTGCGCGCGAGTGGCCGCGGCGGGCATGGCCCCGGCGGGTAAGGCGGCCGGGAGCCGCACGGTAAACACCGCCCCGGCCCGGGGGGCCGCGGCGACCTCGATCGTGCCTCCCATAGCCTCGGTGAGCGCCTTCGTCACCGCGAGCCCGAGACCGTTGCCCTGGATGCCGTGGCGGGCGGCGTCGAGGCGCTCGAAGGGCGTGAACAGGCGGGCGAGCTGAGCTTCCGTCATGCCGATGCCGGTGTCGCTTACCTCGATGCGGACTTGCTCATCGCCGTCGCTGGCGGCCGTCAGGGTGATCGAGCCGCTGGGCCGGTTGTACTTGATGGCGTTGGAGATCAGGTTGAGCAGGATTTGCATGAGCCGGCGGCGGTCACCCATCGCCCAGAGCGGGCGGTCTTGGGTCTTGAGCTCGACCGTCAGCGACTTCTCGGCCGCGAGGGGTCCGCACATCGCGAGTGCGTCGGCCATCTCTGCGTGAACGTCGACGGGGGCGAGCTCGACGTCGGCGGCGGTGAGGCTCGAGTGATCGAGCAGGTCCTCGATCAGCGCCAGCAGATGCCGGCCGCCCGCCATGATCTGATCGACGCTGTGGCGCTGGGACTCGTTGAGCTCGTCGAGCGCCAGGAGCTGCCCGAAGCCGAGGATCGCGTTGAGCGGGGTCCGCAGCTCGTGGCTGGCCCGCGAGAGCGCCTGGCTGTTCGAGAACATAGTCCCTTATCGTCGTAGTCAGCCGAAAGCGTTAGCAGTAGTTTCCCGGGGGGTCTGCGGGCAACTACGGGTTTGAGCTTCGGTGGGCGAGCTTCGCGCGTCAGGTCGGGCGCTGCTTCCGCGTCAGGCCGCGCGCTGCTTCCGCGTCAAGCCGCGCGCTCGACGAGTTCCTCTGCGATCGCCAGGCTCGAGGTGGCGGCGGGCGAGGGCGCGTTCCGCACCCAAGCCACGTGCCCGCTGACGCCGAGGCGGAAGTCGTCGACCAGCGAGCCATCGCGATCGATCGCCTGGGCCCGCACTCCGGCGGGCGCTTTTACGACGTCGTCGACGGAAACGGCAGGAACGTACTCCGCGACCTCGCTGACGAACACCCGCTTGGACGCCGAGCGCTTGAGCTCGCCGACCCCCGCCCGCCAGTGGCGGCGGAGCATGCGGAAGGTTCCGGGCCATGTGATCGCGTCGTACGTGTCGCGCGCGTCAAACCGCCGGCGCTCATAGGCGTCGCGCGCGGTGGACAGGATCGCGTTCGGCCCGAGCACGACGGTTCCGTCGATCTTGCGCGTGAGGTGGACGCCGAGGAACGGGAGCGCGGGGTCGGGCACGGGGTAGATCAACCCGCGGACGAGGTGCGAGCGGTCGGGGCGGAGCTGCCAGTACTCGCCGCGGAACGGGACGATCCGGGGCTCGGCCGGCTCGCCCGAGGCGAGCGCGAGGCGGTCCGCCTGCAGGCCCGCGCACACGATCACGCGGTCGCCTTCGATGGTTGAGCCGTCGGTGAGCTCGACCGCGGGGCGGCTGCCGTCCTGGTGGACCCGCGCCACCGGCGCGCCGGTTCTGATCTCGCCGCCGGCGGCGGAAATCTCGGCGGCGTACGCGTTCGCGACCGCGGCGAAGTCCGCGATGGCCGTCTCGGGCGAGTGCAGGGCGGCGACCCCGCGGACGTGCGGCTCGATCGTGGTGAGTTCGTTCGCCCCGAGCCACCTGAGTCCGGGAACGCCGTTCTCGGTCGCTCGCTCGCGGAGCCGCTGGAGCGGCCCGACCTCGCGCTCGTCCTTGGCCACGACGAGCTTGCCGCACGCGTCGTACGGCAGCCCGTGCTCGGCGCAGTAGTCGCGCAGGAGCGCCAGTCCGCGCCGGCACAGCCTCGCCTTGAGCGAGCCGGGGGCGTAGTAGATGCCGGCGTGGACGACGCCGCTGTTGTGGGAGGTCTGGTGGCGGGCGAGGGCCTCCTCGCGCTCGAGCACGAGGATGTCCGCGTCCGGCGAGGACGAGACGAGCTGGCGGGCGGTGGCCAGGCCAAGGATTCCGCCTCCGACGACGACGTAGCGCATGGGACGCAAGAGTATGGGGGACGGGGGTGTGGTGGATAGGAGACCGGGGTGGTCTGGTGGACCCGCGACGCCGAGCGCCAATGAGCGTCTCCGGAGGCGTCGCGTAGGTCTCCGGAGACGTCGCGTAGGTCTCCGGAGACGTCGCGTAGGCCGAAGCACCGGAATCTGGTTGTGATCAGCTGGCAGCTGCGATACGGGCCAGCGTGGCGGGTTTGTGCCCCTGAGGCGGCGCTCAGGAGCTGCCGAGACCGCGGTCCTCCGCCGCCTTGTAGGCGATCTGGAGGAAATCGGACAGCGTCAGCGCGGTCAGCGTCGAGGCCGTGACCCGGGTGACGCGGGGCGCGAACATCAACCCGGCGTGGAAGGCGCCGGCCGCCCACAGCCCGAGGCAGTAGGGACAGGTCAGCAGCTCGCCCACGGCGCGGCGGACGCCCTCGCCCCGGGCCCGCTCCTCGACCTCAGCCGGGCCGCCGCGGCCCTGGTACTCGGTGAATGGGGCGCGTAGGAACGCCGTGACCTTGTCCTTGGCGATCACGCGCGACAGCTTGTGGCTGGCGGTTCCGATCAGCACCAGGTCCTTGGTCGAGACGCTCTCGGGCAGCCGGTTCGACCGCTTGGCGGCAAGCAGGGCGCCGGCGAAGCCCGTGTTCAACACCGCGGCCAGCGTGGCGTAGGTGCGGAACGGCGGGCGTTCCTCGGGCTCGGCGTAGCCCTCGAATGCGTCGCGGGCTTCGCGGGTAAGGCTGTCAACGCTCACGAGCAAGAGCGCTACCCGCGCCGTCGGGAGGGAAACTCGCGGCCCCGGCCGACAGATTCCCGGATCCGGCCGGCGGATTCCCGGTTCGGCCCGGCAGATTACGTGCTGATTCCCCATAAGACCGGCAGATTCCCGAATCCGGCCCGGAAACCGAAACCCTCGAATCCGGAGTCGAATATCCGATGACCCCCGCGCCACCACCTCATCGCCCGCCACGCCGCCCTCGATTCACCCTGTTGAGTGGCGATTCTCAGCTTCTGCGCCCCGTCTTGCACCCCAAAAAGTCGAAAGGGGGTGTGACATCTGCGCCGAATCGAAGTATTCAAGAAGAGGGTCTAACCGGGTAGAAGAAATCCGGCCGCTTTGGCGTCTTTCCCTTTCAGCCGCAGATTTTCTAAGCGGCCGGACTTACGAAACTCATCAGTTCGATGACCGTCGAACAATGCTATAATTCGATGCGCATCGAACTATGGATGACAAGAGGACTGAATTGGACAATTTTGAAGTAGATCGCCGGACTTCCTCCCCCCGGTCCGGCAACCATGAAACCACCAGGCGCCTTCGGTCGACCACGCCGAAGCGCAGATCGACCGCTACGAATCGGCGCCAGGACCGGCGCCGGACCGCGCACGCCGGCAGCGAAACGGGTCTCGAGGCCCGGACGATCGACACCGAGCGGACCACCGGCTCGCTCGAGTCGCTCGAGCTGTTCATGCGCGAGGCTCGCCAGCACCCGCTGCTGACGGCAGCCGAGGAGATCGAGCTCGCCAAGAGGATCGAGCGCGGTGACCTCGAGGCCAAGGAGCGGATGATCAACGCGAATCTGCGGCTGGTCGTCTCGCAGGCGCGGCGCTATCAGGGCCACGGCCTGGAGATGGGCGACCTGGTTCAGGAGGGAATGCTTGGCCTGATTCGCGCGGTCGAGAAGTTCGACTGGCGGCGCGGGTTCAAGTTCTCGACATACGGCACGCTGTGGATCCGCCAGGCCATTCAGCGCGGCCTGCAGAACCACGGCCGGACGATCCGTGTCCCGGTCCACGTCTCGCAGCGTCAGGTGAAGGTCCGCAAGATCGAGAGCGATCTGAACACCAAGCTCGGCCGCGAGCCGACGGACGAGGAGATCGCGGCCGTCGCCGGTCTCGAGCTCGACGAGGTCATGGAGCTTCGTGAGCTGAGCCGGGCGATGACCAGTCTCGATCAGCCCGTCGGCGAGGACGGCGAGACGGCGCTTGGCGATCTGCTCGCCAGCGACCGGCCGGAGCCGATGGAGGAAGTGGCTGAGTCCGAGCGCGACCAGAAGGTCAACGACGCCGTGCGCCGGCTTCCGGCCGCCGAGGCGAACGTGATCCGTCTGCGGTTCGGTCTGGCGGGCGAAGAGCCCCGGACGCTCCGTCAGGCGGGATCGGAGCTCGGAATCACCGCCGAGCGCGCCCGCCAGCTCGAGGAGCAGGGTCTGCGGCGTCTCGCCGCGACCGGTGAGCTCGCGGGTCTGAGCGAGGCCGCGTAACCGCGTAAAGCCTGATTTCGAGGGTGGGCCCGGCGAGTTTCGCCGGGCCCTCTCTCTTTAAGCCGCGTCCCGCGCGATCAGCACGTCGCAGGGCGCGCGGGCGCACACGCGGGCGGGCAGCGAGTAGGCGCGCCACGGCGTCATCGGGCTGGCGGCCCGCGGGTCGATCACGATCAGCGCGGCCTCGGTCTCCTCGGCGACGTCGATGACGGCGTCGACGGTGTCGCCACCGTGCAAGTGAGCGGTCACGCCGATCCCGCGCCGGCGGAGCTCGTCGGCGGCCGCGGCCAGGCGCTTGTCTACCTCCGCGCGGCTAGACAGCACCGGCCAGTAGCTGTCGACAAGATGGACGTGTGCGCGCCGGGCGGCGGCCAGCGCCGCGGCCACGTCCAGCACCGGAGCGTCCTCGTCAGCCATAAAGGCGTGTGCGACGATCACGTTGGCGGGCTCGCTCACCTCATCGGACCGCCCGCGGCGATGGACGAAGTCGGCGACCTGGCGCCACATCGTGGTCGCAGGGACGAGCAGCCCGCGCGCGGCGGCACCCAGGATGAGCCGGAGCTGTGGGCTCGCCTCGGGCCGCGCCGGCAGCTCGATCTCCAGCTCGATCTGCGATCCGGTGCCACGTCTGACGGTGTCGCCGAGACGCTCGAGCAGCCTGAGCGCGTCGTTGTTGTCGGCGAGCACCAACGCCGTGAAGCGTTCGATCCCCTCCTCGTGAGCCCGCGCCACCAGGCGCTCGAGTAATTCCGACCCCAGGCCGCGGTTCTGCCACTCGTCGGCGACGACGATCGCGCACTCCGCGACGCCGTCGCTGACGCGTACGAACCGGGCCACCCCGACCGCGTCGTCGCTCTTGGGATCGATGGCGAGCAGTGCCTCGTGTTCGTGGTGATCGACGACCGTCAGGTACGACAGCTGATCGTCGCTCAGCTCGGTCAGCGGACTCTGGAACCGCAGATATCGCGACCGTTCGGACAGATCCTGGAAGCCGGAGCGAAGCAGCTCACGGTCCTCGGGTTCGATCGGCCGGATCAGAACCGACGAGCCATCGCGCAGGCCGGTGCGCGACGCGCGGGTCAAGACGTGCTCAGCGGCGTCCCCGAGCCCGCCCCGTCCGCGCCCTGGGCAAGGTCCGCGCCCGCTGCGTCCGCGGCGTGAGCGTGGTCGGCGATCGCGGGGATGAGCTGTGGCCACGCGGCCTCCGGGAGGTCGTGACCCATACCCTCGATCACCATCAGCCGAGCTCCGGGTATCGCCTGGGCCGTGGCTTTGCCGCCGGACAGCGCGACCATCCGGTCCTTCGATCCGTGAATCACGAGCGTCGGCGCACTGATCCGCGCGAGTTCCGCCGTGCGATCGCCCGAGGCGATGATCGCCCCGAGCTGGCGACCCGGGCCCGCCGGATCGTGACCGCGGTCGTAGCTCCGGGCCATCGCGTCGCGCACCCGCTCGGTGTCCTGGGGCAAGCCCTGCGAGCCGATCGCGTTGAACAGTCCGGCCATGTACTCGACGTAACCGTCCCGGTCGTCCGGCGCCTGCCCGAGCAGGTAGCGGTATATCCCGAACGCCGGCTGGCCCTTCCAGAGGTTGCCGGTAGTCGACATGATCGACACCAGCGACCGGACGGACTCCGGGTGCTCGGCCGCGACCATCTGGGCGATCATCCCGCCCATCGAAACGCCCACGATGTGCGCCGGCGCCAGGCCGAGCTCCCGCAGCAGGCCGGCGGCGTCCGCCGCCATATCGGACAGGGTGTAGAGCACCGGCCGGATCCGCCGGCGCAGCAGCTGCCCCGGGGTCGGCGGCTGGCCATAGATCCGAGTCGAGCGGCCGACGTCGCGGTTGTCGAACCGGACCACGTAGAAACCACGTTCCGCCAACTGCGAGCAGAACTCGTCGGGCCAGCCGAGCATCTGCATCCCGAGCCCCATGATCAGCAACATGGGCGGGTCGGTTTCGCGGCCGAACGTCTCGTACGAGAGCGCGATCGCGCCCCCGATGTCGCACGACCGCTCAGCCATATAGCCCCTCGAACACGTCTGCGTACTTCTCGTTGACGACGTTCCGCTTGAGCTTCAAAGTCGGCGTCAGCTCGCCGGCCTCCTGCGTCAGGTCGTGATCGAGCAGCGCGAACTTCTTGACCTGCTCGACCTTCGCGTACTTGGCGTTGGCGCGATCGAGGACCTCCTGAATGAGCGCCACGACCTCGTCGGACTCCACCAGCGCAGCCATATCCTCGGGTAGGCCACGGTCGCGCGCCCACGGGCCCATCTCCTCGGGATCGAGCGTGATCAGCGCCACCGGATACGGTCGCCGGTCCCCGTACATGACGGCCTGCGACACCCATCGGGACTGCTTGAGGTCGTTCTCAATGTTGGACGGGGCGAGGTTCTTGCCTCCGGCCGTGATGATGATGTCCTTCTTGCGGCCCGTGATCGACAGGAAGCCGTCGTCGTCGAGCATCCCCAGGTCGCCAGTCAAAAACCAGCCATCGTCGGTGAAGGTGTCGCGAGTGGCCTCGGGGTTGCGCCAATACTCGCGGAACACGTTCGGGCCCTTCATCATGATCTCGCCGTCGTCGGCGATCTTGAGCTCGACCCCCGGCATCGCGCGCCCAACCGTGCCGAACTTCAGCGCGTCGAGCGTGTTGACGACGCCGCAGGCGGTGGTCTCGGTCAGCCCGAAGCCCTCGAGCACCGGGACGCCGCAGGCGTAGAAGAACTCGAGGATCTCGCTCGAGATCGGAGCCGCCCCCGACACCGCCTTCTCGAGCTTGCCTCCGAACAGCGGCCGGACCTTGCCGTACAGGGCCTCCTCGGCCCGGTCGAAGGCGGCGCTCAGCTCGTCCGGGACGTCCTCGCCGCGGGCACGCAGCCGCCGGACCTTGACGCCGACCTCGACCGCGCCCCGGAGCTGCTCCTCGCTCTCGGCCATCGACAGCGCGAGCGCATAGATCTTCTCGAAGATCCGCGGAACCGAGGGCACGTAGGTGGCCTTCACCTCCATCAGCTCGGGGATGATCTGCAGCGGATCGCCACCCCAGTAGACGATCCCGGTGCCGACGTCGAACGAGGCCAACTGGACGGTGAGCGCGAAGGCGTGCGCGAGCGGCAGGTAGAGGTAGGACAGATCGCCCTCGTTGATGAAATGGATCTCCTCGACCATCCAGCCGACGGACGAGCAGTTGCCGTGGCTGAGGACGACGCCCTTGGGCGGACCGGTCGTGCCCGACGTGTAGATGATCGTGTAGGGATCCTCCGGGGACACGCCCTCGCAGCGACGCTCGAGTTCGCCCCGATCGCCGGCGCGCCCCCGCTCGCGTAGCTCATCCACAGAGACGTCGCCAGAGCCCGGATCGATCACGACGACGTGCTCCAGGTGCTCGAGCCCATCCCTGACCTGCTCGATCTTCGCCGCCTGCTCGGCGTCCTCGCAGATCACGACGCGCGACTCGGAGTTGCCCGCCACCCACTCGCACTCCTCGGGCGAGTTCGTCGGATAGATCGGAACCACGACCGCGCCGACGCGCGAGATCGCAAGGCTCGCGTACGTCCACTCCGGGCGGGTATTCGCCAGCAGGCTGACGCGATCACCGGGCTCGACGCCCAGCCCCACCAGACCGAGCGCCAGCTCGTCGACGACCTCGCCGACCTCGGCGAACGATCGCTCGACCCACTCCCCGTCGTGCTTGTGCTTGATCGCGGTCGCGTCGCCGAAGCGCTCCGCGGCGCGCGCGGCCGCGCGCGAGATCGTCCTGTTGCTGGCTTCCACTGCCTCTGTCGCCATCAGTCACCTCCTGGCGTTGTTGCTACCCGCGCTCATGATCCTGCCAGTTCGGGGTCAGCGACGTGTCGCTCACCCCAGTCCGAGGAGCCGCTCGGCGTTGCCGTGCGCGATCTTCTCCCGGTCGGCCTGGCTGATCGGTGCGCCCAAAACGAACTCACGGCCTTCCGCATTGCTGCTGTATGGGTAGTCGACCGAGAACATCACGCGGTCGGCCCCGACTGCCTCGAGCAGGCACGTGAGTGGCGGGTAGGTGAACATCCCGCTGGTCGTGAAATGCAAATTCGCGGCCATGTACTCCTCGAGCGGCCGCGACAGCCCGGCCTGCTGGCGCAGCACCCGCGACGAGCGCGCGAGGAAGAACGGCAGCGCCTCGCCCATGTGCCCGACGATGATCTGGAGCCCCGGGTACTCGTCGAGGACCCCGCCGACGATCAGACGGAGCACGTGCAGGCCGGTCTCGACGTGCCAACCCCAGCCGGCCATCGACAGCGTCTGACCGACCTGCGGCGGCAGGCTCCCGTAATAGGCCTCGCGGACTGCTGCCGGCGGCGGGGTCGGGTGCAGGTAGATCGGGACCGTCAAGCCGGCAGCCCGCTCGAAGATCGGCCAGAAGAATCGGTCGTCGAGGAACCGTCCGCGGACGTGGCCGTTGATCAGCGCGCCCTTGAAGCCGAGTTCCGAGACCGTCCGCTCGAGCTCGCCCGCCGCCTCCGCCGGCGCCGCGGTCGGGAGCGTGGCAAACGCCGCGAACCGGTCCGGATGTGGTGCGATCGACCCTGCCAGGTAGTCGTTGGCCTCGCGCGCCAGCGGGATCGCCTCCTCGAGGTCCAGCTGCTCGGTGCCGGGAGCACCGTGCGAGATCACCTGGACGTCGATCCCCCCGGCATCCATGTCCGCCAGCCGCTGGTCCCCGAGGTCGTCGAGCTTGGCCTGGATCTTCGCCAGCGGGCTGTCGGGCGGAGGGTCGGGGAGGGCACCGCCCACGGACTTCAGCACCGGCGCGCGGTAGTGCTCCTCCAGCGTGATCAGTCGCATCAGTGGCGGGCGCTCCACTGCGCCATCCGGACGAACAGCTCCGGCGGTGTGGTCGCGGGCAAGCTCGGGTCGAGCTCGCGGTAGATGCTGGCGACATTGACCGCGATCCGTTCTGGGTCGCCCCAGTCACGGAAGTCGCTGATGTCGATGTCGTCGGCTGCGGCCGTTTCGTCAATGCCCGCCTCGAACCGCTTCGTGGCCTCGTCGCGCACGTATGTCAGGTACCGCTGGACGTCCCGGACGCCCGACTCGTCGGTCACCGGACCGTGACCCGGCACGATGATCCGCGCGCCGAGCTCGATGATCGCCTCGCACGCCCCGAGCCAGTTCGACACCGGACCCGCCCACATGATCGGCGTTCCCTCGATGAACAGAAGGTCGCCGGTGAAGACGACGCCCGCGCCGGGAACGTGGGCGATCGAGTCCCCATTGGTGTGTGCGGGACCGAGCTCGATCAACCGCACCTCGCGGTCGCCGACGGACATCTCGTGCCGACCCTCAAACGATTTCGACGGTAGACGCTCGACCACCGAGGCAAAGTCGAACTTGCGCATCGCGCGCTCGGCAAACGCCTCGAATTCCGGCCCCAGGTCGAGCTCGTTGAACAGCAGATTCACGGCGGCGGCCGGCACCGACTTCATGTCCTCGATCGCGCCGGCGCTGGCGAGGATCGGGATGCCGGCGGGCAGCAGCGAGTTACCGAACCAGTGATCCCCGTTGCCGTGCGTGTTGAACGCCTGCTCGATCGGGCTGCGCTCGGTGACCGGGGCCATCGCCTCGAGCATGTCCCTCGTGAGCCTCAGATCGAACAGGGTGTCGACGAGCAGCGACGTTCCCTCCGCGGTGATCAGCCCGGCGTTGCTCCACCCCCAGCCGCCATCCGGTTGGAGATACGCGTACAGGCCGTCGCCGAGCTCGTGGAGTCCTCGCGTGTAGGCGATGCTGGCCATTCGGCTTTCTCAGAACTCTGGTTCGGCGGGCAGCCCGACGTAGTTCTCGGCGAGGCTGCGCGCCGCCGCCTCGGACCGCGCGACGTACTCCAGGCGGGCGAGCTGGAGCTGACGCTGGAACGGACCGCCGCCGAGGTCGTGCAGCATCTGCGTCATGTAGTTCGAGAAGTCCTGCGCGCGCCACACCCGGCGCAGCGCGGCGGCGGTATAGCCGTCGAGTCGGTCCGTCCGCCCGTCACGAACCAGCTCGATCAGCCCCGGCGCCAGGATCCTCACGTCGTTGACCGCGAGGTTGAGGCCCTTGGCCCCGGTGGGCGGGACGATGTGGGCGGAGTCGCCGGCCAGGAACAGGCGGCCGTGCTGCATCGGCTCGGTCACGAACGAGCGCATCGGGGTGATGCCCTTGTCGAAGATCGTGCCCGCGTTGACCGTGCCGAGGCGCGTCGTGAGCTCGCTCCAGATGCGGTCGTCGGGCCAGTTGCCGATGTCGTCGTCGGCCTCGACCTGGAGGTACAGGCGGCTGATCTTCTGCGAGCGCATCGTGTACAGCGCAAAGCCGTTCGCGTGCCACGCGTAGATCAGCTCGTCGGTGGCGGGCTGAGCCTCGGCCAGGATCCCGAGCCAGCCGAACCCGTACACGTAGTCGTACTCGGTCAGATGCTCGGCGATCGTCGGGCGGCTCACGCCGTGGAAGCCGTCGCATCCGGCGATGGCGTCGCATGTCAGCTCGTCTGCCTGTCCATCGTGCGCGTAGGTGATCCGGGGGTGATCGGTCTCGATGTCGTGGAGTTCGACGTCGCTCACCTCGAACAGGACGGGGACGCCCCGATCGAGCAACGCCTGCGTGACGTCCTTGACGACCTCCTGCTGGCCGTAGATCGTGATGTGTCGGCCGGTCAGCCCGGCCATGTCCACGTAGTGGTTCTGCTCGTGGTAGCGGAGGTAGATGCCGTTGTGCTCGAGGCCTTCGCGGTCCAGGCGGTCGGCGACGCCGAGTTCGTGGAGCAGGTCGACGGTGTTCTGCTCGAGCAGCCCGGCTCGGACGCGCTTCTCGACATACTCCCGGTCGCGCGACTCCAGAACGACGCAGTCGATGCCCGCGCGGTGGAGGAGCATCGCGAGCGTCAGCCCCGCGGGACCGGCCCCGACGATGCCTACCTGGGTTCGCACGGCCGCGAGTCTATTCCGGGGCAGCTACGAGGATCACGTCGAGCGTCCGCGGCCCGTGGACGCCCTTGACGCGCACCATCTCGATGTCGACGGTGGCCGACGGACCGGAGATGAACGTCAGCGGACGGGTCGGATCGAGCCGGGCGAGCGCCTCGGGCACGGAGGGAACGATCTGATCGGAGCGCACGACGCACAAGTGATAGTCGGGGAGCAGCGTGAGCGCCCGGCGGCCCATGCCGGGCCCGCCGTCGAGCACGATCGTCCCGGTCTGGGCGATGGCAAGAGCGCATGTCGTGACCACGCCGTCGCTTCCGTCCAGGGCCTCGTTGTCGAGCGGGGGTATGTCCTTTATTTGATTTACGGTGGTCAGCCAGCCGCTCGGGACGCCATCGGGCGTGATGATGTCGCGGGCCTGGCGCTCGGCGAGCGTGGTCGCGATGGTGGCTTCTATCTCGGCTTCCGTCGCATGTATGGCGCGAGCGTCGTAGTGCGCGAGGCGCTCGAGGAAGGAGTCCAGACCGTCTTCAGTGGCCGCGCGATAGTCGCGGGGGATGCCGGTCGCGGGCGCGGGGTCCGGACCGAGCGCGGTCCGGACGCGGGCCAGGATCTCGTCGCGGGCGCTCACCTGCCGCTCCACCATTCGCGGAAGGATTGTTTCGGCGGGTCCGGGAGGTCCCGGGTCCGGGTCCAGCCCGATAGCGGCGGGGGCGCGCCGTGCCGGATGAACCGCATCAGCCGGGCGAGCTTGAGCGCGGCCGTCCAGCGCCGGCGTCCGCTCATCGCGTTTGCCGCGGCCGCGAACGTCGCATCCTGGGCCTTGTGACGTTCGGCTTTTACAGCATCGTGGCGGAGTTTCACGAGCACGGTCGGGATGTCGATCTTGACCGGGCACACCTCGTAGCAGGCGCCGCACAGCGAGGAGGCGAACGGCAGCTCGGGTGCGTGCTCGACCCCGACCATCAGCGGGGTCACGATCGCGCCGATCGGCCCGGGATAGGTCGCACCGTAGGCATGGCCGCCGGTCCGCTCATACACCGGGCAGACGTTGAGGCAGGCCGCGCAGCGGATGCACCTGAGCGCCTGGCGCCCCGTGTGGTCGGCCAGGGCCTTCGTCCGGCCGTTGTCGAGGAGGACGATGTGAACTGATTGCGGTCCGTCGTTCGGCGTAACGCCCGTCCAGACGGAGTTGTAGGGGTTCATGCGCTCGCCGGTGGAGGAGCGCGGGAGCAGCTGGAGGAACACCTCTAGGTCTCTGAACGTCGGGATGAGCTTCTCGATCCCGACGACGCTGATCAGGGTGTCGGGGAGCGTCAGGCACATACGGCCGTTGCCCTCGGATTCGGCGACGAGCAGGCCGCCGGTCTCGGCGATCGCGAAGTTCGCGCCGCTGATCGCGACCTTGGTCTTGAGGAACAGGCGCCTGAGATGAAGGCGGGCGGCCTCGGCGAGTGCGTGCGGATCGTCGGTCAGGTCGCTTGGGGCATCCGGCATGTGATCGCGGAAGATCTGCCGGATCTCGGCGCGGTTGCGGTGGAGCGCGGGCACGACGATGTGACTGGGTCGGTCGTGCGAGAGCTGGATGATCAGCTCCGCGAGGTCGGTCTCGTGAGCGGTGATCCCGGCGCCTTCGAGGGCTTTCACGAGGCCGATCTCCTGCGTCGCCATCGACTTGACCTTGATGACCTCGTTGTGTCCGGTTGCTTTGATCAGGTCCGCGACGATGTGGTTGGCCTCGTCGGCGTCCCGGGCCCAGTGGACGTGCGCTCCGCGGGCGGTGGCGTTGCGCTCGAAGCACTCCAGGTGTTGGTCGAGGTGGTGGAGGACGTCGTCCTTGATCGCGGCCCCGGCGTCGCGCAGGTCCTGCCAGTCGGGGGTCTCGGCGACCAGGCCGGCGCGCCGCTCCCTGATCGTGGCGGTGGCCTTGCGGACGTTGCGGCGCAACTGCGAGTCGTCGACCGCCCGTTTCGCGTTCTGGGCGAACGGCGGATCGTCGGTCCAGATCAGTTCGCCGCTGCTCATAGCGGCGCGTCCTGCGTGCCCGCGAGGACCTCGGCCAGATGGAGCGTCCGCACGCCGGCGTGGATCCGGTCCAGGCCGCCTCCGATGTGCATCAGGCACGAGCGGTCGCCGGCGCACAGCACCTCGGCGCCGGTCTCGATCACCGACTCCATCTTGTCGGCCAGCATCGCCGCCGACACATCGGGGTTCTTGATCGAGAACGTGCCGCCAAAGCCACAGCACTCGTCGTTCCGGGGGAGCTCGACCAGGTCGATCGCGCGGACGTTCCTGAGCAGGCGCAGCGGGCGGTCTCCAACCCCGAGCATGCGGAGCGAGTGGCATGTCGGGTGGTAGGTCACGCGGTGCGGGAAGTAGGCGCCGACGTCATCGGTTTTCAGCACGTCGATGAGGAACTCGGACAGCTCGTAGGTCTTCTTCGCCACCGCCTCCGCGCGCGTGGCGAGCGCCTCGTCATTCGCCTCCCGGGCGATCATCGGGTGCTGGTGGCGGATCGCGCCGGCGCACGAGCCCGACGGCACCACGACCGCGTCGTAGGGTTCGAACACGTCCACGTAACGGCGGACCAGCTTCGGCTCGAAGTAGCCGGTGTTGGCGTGCATCTGGCCGCAGCACGTCTGCTCGAGCGGGAACTCGACCGGCTGGCCGAGCCGCTCCAGGATGCGCACCGTCGCCTTGCCGGCGTCGGGGAACAGGGCGTCGACGAGGCAGGTGGTGAATAGCGCGGCGCGCATACGCCGTGCATCGTAGAGGCGCCAACTCTGTGACAAGCCTGCGTCTTTCCCGGCGGTACGGCGCCTGCCGGGCGCACACTGCCTCCATGCCCCCGCACCGCACCCGGACAACTCATCACTCGCCCACCCCAGCGCGGTGAACGTGGGTTCAGCCACCTACCGTGTGGCTAACTGTGCAGTCGCCCGACGGTGCCGGCCGAGTGCTGGGTTAGCCCGGTGAATAGCGGGTGGCGAGACCGGGAGATTGCGCGGATCACCGCCGGGCAGCGGACGGTTGCTTCCGCCGAGCAGCTGTATGCGCGCGGAATCAGCAAGCGGGCGATCGAATACCGGCTTATTTCCAAACGGATGCGGGTCGTCTTCCGCGGTGTGTACACGGTCGCGCCCGGCGAGCTGCCGCCACTCGCTCTCGAGCAGGCGGCCCTGCTGGCGTGCGGTGAGCGGAGCTTCATCAGCCACCGGTCAGCCGCGTTCGTCTGGGGCCTTTGCAAGAGCCCGCCGGGGCGGGTCGAGGTCTCGGTGGTCGGCCGCTGCCGCACCTCGCGGAAGGGGATGCGCGTGCACCGGATCCAGAAGATCCATGGGGACGAGTTCCGCGAGCACGAGGGCCTGTGGATCAGCTCCCCGGCGCGGGCGGTGCTTGAGATTGCTGGGACCGCCTCGGTTGACGAGGTCGCGTACCTCGTCAACGAGGGCCAGGGCCTCCGGCTGTTCACGCCGCGCGACCTCGCGGCCGTGTGCCGGCGCCACCGCGGGCGCCGCGGGGCCGGCAAGCTGGCTGAGGTGCTCGGTGACGAGGACGCGGTGACGATCACGCGCTCTCGTGCCGAGAAGGCATTCCTGAAACTGATCCGTGACGCGCAATTGCCGGCGCCCGAGACGAACCAGAGGCTGGGCCGGTACTCGCCGGACTTCATGTGGCGCGAGCAGCGACTGATCGTCGAGCTCGACAGCTATCAATTCCACGGCGGTCCGGCCGCGTTTCACAACGACCATGAGAAAGACCTCGTCTACCGGGACGCCGGCTTCGACGTGCTGCGCCCGACCCGCAACCACGTCGTCCACCAACCGGCGAGGGTGCTGGTGATGGTGGTTAGGGCCCTGTCGCGCGGGACGGCGGCTTAGCTCAGGCAGCGCGCGGTGCCGACTCGCGGCGCTCGACCTCGGCGCGGACGACCGGGGCCACCTGCGTGCCGAACAGCTCGATCGAGCGCATGACGTCGTTGTGGGCGACGGCGCCCACGCTCATCTGACCGACGTAGCGCTGGTTGGCGAACAGCTCATGCTCGAACAGGATCTTCTCGGCAACCTGCTCGGGTGATCCCACCGCCAGCGCGCCGCGAGGCGAGCGGAGCGCGTCGTATTCGGGACGTCCCGACGGCGGCCAGCCGCGCTCGCGGCCGATCCGGTTCATCATCTGGAGATAGCTGGTGGCGAACGCGCTGTTCGCCTCTTGTTCGGTGGTCCCGACGAAGGCATGGGTATTGATCGCGACCTTGGCTTCGGCGGGATCGTGACCCGCGGCCTCGAAGGCCTGGCGGTAGAGGTCGACGAGGGGGACGAACCGCTCCGGCTGCCCACCGATGATCGCGAGCGTCAGCGGCAACCCGAGGGCGCCGGCGCGGATCACCGACTGCGGCGTTCCGCCGACCGCGATCGACACGGGGAGCGGGTCCTGCAGTGGCCGTGGCCACACGACGGCATCGCTCAGCGGCGCGCGGTGCTTGCCCGACCAGGTGACGTGCGTGGACTCGCGGATCTTCAGGAGCAGATCGAGCTTCTCGGCGAACAGCTCGTCGTAGTCGTCGAGGTCGTAGCCGAACAGCGGGAACGACTCGATGAACGAGCCGCGCCCCGCCCAGATCTCGGCCCGGCCGCCGGAGATCAGGTCGAGCTCCGCGAACTGCTGGAACACGCGCACGGGATCGTCAGAGCTGAGCACGGTGACCGCGCTCGCGAGGCGGATGCGCTCGGTGCGCGCCGCAATCGCGGCGAGCGGGACGGCCGGGGCAGACACGAGGAAGTCCGGGCGGTGATGCTCGCCAATCGCGAACACGTCCAGCCCGAGCTCGTCGGCGAGCTGCGCCTCCTCGAGGAGGTCGCGCATCCGCTGCTCCGGAGCGACGCCGGAGGAGAGGTCGGCGAAGGTGGCCAGTCCAAGTTGCATGGGAGAGAGGATAGCAGGTAGTTGTGGGCACAACTGTTGGCGACGCTCGGCCGGGGTCAGCTCGGCCGGGGTCAGCTCGGCCGGGATCAGCTCGGCGTTTCCTCGAGCTCCGGCATCGTCGTGTACGAGAGCTGGCGCGCTCGTCGCTTCGCGGCTCCGACTTCCTCGGTCAGCGTGTCGATGTCGTAGACGCCGTAGTGGCGTCGGCCGTTGATGAAGAACGTCGGGGTTCCCGATACGCCGCTCTCATCGGCGCTCGCGACGTCCTCGCTCACCCGCTGCGCGTATGCGCGCGTGCGCAACTCTTCCCGGAAGCGGTCGACGTCGAGGCCGAGGTCCCCGGCGAAGCGAACGAGATCCCTCGGCGTCAGCTCGCCCTGGTGGCCGAGCAGGATGTCGTAGATCTCCCAGAACTTCCCCTGGGCCGCGGCCGCCTCGGACGCCTCGGACGCGAGCTGGGCGCTCGGGTGGACGTCGTTTAGCGGCAGGTGGCGCCACACGTACCGGATGTCACCGCCGTGCGAGGACAGCAGCTCGCGGATCGTGCTTTCGGCCTGGCCGCAGTACGGGCACTCGAAGTCTCCGTACTCGACCAGCGTCACCGGAGCGTCGTCGGGCCCTCGGATGTGGTCGTACTCGGGATCGACGTCGACCGCGAGGTCGAGGATGTCCTCGGCCGTGCGGGCGACCTGGCGCGCCCGGAGCGCTTCGGGCAGCCGCCTGATCATGCGGGTCAGCACCCATGCCACCGCCGGCGCGACCACCACCGTGCACAGGGTGCCGAGCCTCGCCTCGTCGAGCTCGATGCCGTGGAAGGCGAGATTCGAGACGAGCAGCGACACCGTGAAGCCGATGCCGGCGCACGCTCCCGCGGTGAACAGCACCGGCTCTGAGATCGGCGACCGCGGTCCGTGGAGCGCCGGTCGCGAGGCGATCCAGGAGCCGGCGAATACCCCGATCGGCTTGCCCACCACGTACCCGAGCAGGATCCCCCAGCTGATCGGTGAGGTGACCGCGGCGCTCAGGAGCTTCGAGGTCATGTGGATGCCGGCATTGGCCAGCGCGAACAACGGCACGATCACGTAGCTCGTCCACGGATGGAGCTCGTACTGGAGCCGTTCGTTCGGAGAGATGGCCGACAGCAGGCTCTGCTGCGCCGAGCGCGCGAGCTCGGGCGTTGGCTGCTCCCGGAACTCGCGGGTCAGCATCGTGGCCCGCTCGAGGTCGTCACGTGACGGCGGGTACGCGCTCGTGCCGAGCCCGATGGCGAGGCCCGAGATCACCGGGTCGATTCCGGACTTGAACATCGCGACCCAGATCGCCACCGCCACCCCGACCGAGATCGCGGCGCGTCCAAATGGGGCATAGCGGAGCGCGACCAGCACCGCGAACAGCGCCACGGCCGCGCTGAGCGCGATCACCGAGACGTGCGTTGTGTAAACCGTCGCGATCACCACCAGCGCCATGAGGTCGTCGGCGACCGCGAGCGAAAGCAGGAACACCCGGATCCGCGTGGCGGTGCGGGGCGTCACCAGGGCGACGGCAGCCAATGCGAACGCCGTATCGCTCGACATCGCAGCGCCCCAGCCGTGTCCGCCGGCCCGCCCGGCGTTGAACGCCAGATAGATCGCGATCGGCACGATGACGCCGCCGATCGCCCCGAACACGGGGATCGCGAGGCGGCGCCGTTCGCGTAGCTCGCCGAGATCCAGTTGGCGCTTGGCCTCGAGGCCGACGACCAGGAAGAACAGTGTCATCAGACCCTCGTTGACCCACGTGCGAAGGTCGGCGGCGATTCCCGTGCCCCCGATGTGGATCGAGAGCTCGGTCGTCCACACGGTCTCGTAGGTGTGCCACCACGGCGAGTTCGCCCACACCAGCGCGGCGATCGCCGCGCCCAGCATCACAAATGCGCCGCCGGACTCGGTGCTCAGGAAACTTCGTACGGGCGCAGCGAGGTTCCTGGCCCACGCCGTGCGCCCGCCATACGGCATCGCCTCTGTCGTAACGCTCATCGCGCTATTCGATCAGCGGAGGCTCGCGAAGGTTCGTGTTGATCTGCCGGGACAGCGCCTCTGAGGCCGCGCGTTGCGCGAGGCGCCTCTGCTGCTCATCGGCGTCGTCGAGGAGAACGGACTCGTACGCATCCGCTGCGATCTGATAGCGCTCGCGCTCGCGCTCGGTGTCCTGGGCGGCGTCGCGGCGTAGCAACTCGGCCCGCTCGGTGACCTCGGCGGCGGGTTCGTCGGGCGGGTGCACCTCTTCGTACTCGGTGTCGCGCTCAAACGTGAAGCGGCGCTCGCCGCTGACAACCGGCCGGTGGGCGACCCGATAGATCGTGATCGAGCCGTCTTCCTCGACCCGCGTGTAGATCTCGTAGCGCGTGTACGGCTCGATCGTCGCGAGCCACTGCTGACGGTGGTCCTCGACGACGGCGTTCCCGCGGCCCTCGATCGAGTTGGCCGTGATCTCGGCGACGTGGACCCACCCCCAATGGGTGACGACGAGCAGCGCCCCGACAACGAGAATCGCGATGCTGAGTCCGTCGATCCCGCTCGCGATGGCATCGATCAGCCCGAGCACCACGAGCAGGGACCCGATGATGAGCGATGCCGCCGTGAGGGTCGCGCCGGTGCCCACGATCCGGCCACGCTTGTGACTCGGCACGAACGCCTCGGGCCGGCCGACGACCTCGGGCAGGTT
>Ga0335080_10001506_pt1 | contig 22821 bp, 19 predicted proteins | sample Lox_Sample_34_FD_206720 | JGI IMG/M metagenome (GOLD analysis project Ga0335080, IMG submission 206720) | Soil microbial communities from Loxahatchee National Wildlife Refuge, Florida, United States - Lox_Sample_3.4 | ecosystem: Environmental > Terrestrial > Soil > Wetlands | place: USA...
CACCCGCTCTTCGGGGTGGGCACCGTCCTGCGCCGCGACGGCGACGGCGACGAGCTGAAGGTCACCGTCTCCTTCCCGGGCGTCGGCGCGAAGAAGCTGGTCGCGCGCTACGCAGGGCTGGAGGTCGTCTAGGGCCGCTGGCCGGCCCGAAACCCCGGCTCTCGGGCGGTCATCCCTTCGGGACGAGGCTCTGGACGACCCAGCGCGCGACCATCCGGGGCCCGGTGCCGCCGGTGAGCTCGTACTTGCGGAGCGTCATCACGTAGGGCTTCACCTGGCCGCCGATCGTGAGGTCGAGGTCCACCGTCTTGGAGAGGATCTCCCCGGTGAGCGTCTCGACGTCCTCGGTCTGGCCGATCGAGAGGGCGACGTTGCGCTTCTCCTTCTCGACCGCCGCCTTCGCGTCGGACGCGGCCTTCTTGAACTCGCGGTCCTTGGCCTGGAAGGCGTCGAACTTGTCGGCGATCGGCTGTAGGCCCGGGGGCAGCTTGCCGCCCTTGGCGCGCGCCGCGCGCATCTGCTCGAGCTGGGGGTAGACGGCGAGGTCGTTCCCCCAGGCCCGGTACTCTTTCTCGTTCGCCTTCTGCTGGGCCTCGAGGTCCCTCTGCTTCTTGACGAGGTCGGGCAGGGGGGCCGGGGTCCTCGTGTCCGGGCTGATGGCGACGACCTTGAAGTCGTCCACCTTCTGGTCGAAGGCGACCATGGCAAAGCTGGTGAGCGTACCCTGGTCGTTGGCCCTGAGGGCACCGAAGTACTGGTTGACGACGTTCTTCTCGGGGCTGCTGCAGGCCAGCCCGGCAACCGCCAGGCCCAGCGCCACCGCAAGTGCTGTTGCGCGCTCCCTCATGGATCCTCCTTGGACGCTCCGGGACCCCCGCCCGCCGGGTCTCCCAGGCTTTCGTCGTCGTCGTCGCGATCGGCCAGCCGGGCGACCGAGACCAGGTGATCGCCCTCTTCGAGCTGGATCAGGCGGACACCCTGGGTGTTGCGGCCGATCGTGGAGATCTCCGCCGTGTTCAGCCGGATGATCATACCCTTTTCGGTGATCAGCATCACCTGTTCTTCGCCGCGCAGGAAGTTCACTCCCACCACGGGTCCGTTGCGGTCCGACGCCTTGATGTCGATGAGCCCCTTCCCGCCCCGGCTCTGGAGTCGGTACTCGTCGAGGGTCGTGCGCTTGCCGAAGCCGTTTCGGGTGACCGAGAGCACGGTCCCGCCTGCCCGGACCACCGCCAGGCTCACCACGGCGTCGCCCTCGTCCAGCTCTATCCCCTTGACGCCGTAGGCGGTCCGCCCCATGGGCCGCACGTCCTCCTCGGAGAAGTGGATGGCCATCCCCCCCCCGGTCCCGAGCAGGATCTCGTCCTTCCCGGACGTGAGGACGGCCGCGATGAGCTGGTCGTCCTCCTCCACCGAGAGGGCGATGATCCCCGAGGGTCGGGGGTTCGAGAACGCGGCGAGGTCGGTCTTCTTCACGATCCCCCGCCGGGTGGCGAGGAGGACGAAGCCGCCCGAGCCGAAGTCGCGGACGGCGCAGAAGGCGGCGATCTTCTCCCCCGACTGCAGGGGCACCAGGTTCACGATCGCCTTGCCCTTGCCCTGCGGCCCCACGTCCGGGACCTCGTGGACCTTCAGCCAGTAGATCCGACCCCGGTTCGTGAAGATCAGGATGTAGGAGTGGGTGGAGGCGATGAAGAGGTCGGAGACGAAGTCCTCGTCCTTCGTCTTCATCCCCATCCGCCCCCGCCCGCCCCTCTTCTGGGCCCGGTAGCTCGTGATCCACGTCCGCTTGACGTAGCCGGTGTGGGTGATCGAGATCGCCACGTCCTCGTCCGCGATCAGGTCCTCGACGTGGATCTCGTCGGCCGCGTCCTGGATCTCGGTCCGCCGCGGCTCGCCGTGGGTCTCCCGGATGGCCTTGAGCTCGTCGCTCGCGATGGCGTCGATCCGCTTGGGTGAGGCCAGGATGTCCTTGAGGTCGGCGATCCGGGTGCGCAGCTCGGCGAGCTCGTCGACGATCTTCTGCCGCTCCAGGCCGGTGAGGCGTTGCAGCTGGAGCTTGAGGATCTCCTCGGCCTGGATCTCCGAGAGGGCGAACCGGGCGACGAGGCCTTCCCGGGCGACCTCGGGGGTCCGCGCCGAGCGGATGAGCGCGATCACCTCGTCGAGATGGTCGAGGGCGACGACGTAGCCCTCGAGGACGTGGGCCCGTGCCTCGGCCTTCCGGAGCTCGAACGCGGTCCGCCGCCTGACCACGTCCCTCCGGAAGTCGAGGAAGAGCTCGCAGGCCTCGAGGAGGTTCAGCACGCGCGGCCGCTGGTCGACGATGGCGAGGAAGATCGCCCCGAACGTGTCCTGGAGCGGGGTGTGCTTGTAGAGGTTGTTGAGGATGACCTGGGCCGGCTCGCCCTTCTTCACGTCCACGACGATCCGCATGCCCCGGCGGTCGCTCTCGTCGCGGACGTCCTGGATGCCCTTGATCCTCTCCTCGCGGGCGAGCTCGGCGATCTTCTCGATGAGGCGCGCCTTGTTCACCTGATAGGGGATCTCGGTGATGACGATCGACTCCCGGTCGCCCTTCCGCGTCTCGATCTCCGAGCGCGCGCGCATGACGATCGAGCCCCGGCCGGTGCGGTAGGCCTGGCGGATCCCCTCCCGGCCCATGATCAAGCCGGCGGTCGGGAAGTCGGGCCCCGGCACGCGGGCGATCACCCCCTCGAGCCGTTCGTCGGGGGTGAGGTCCGGGCTCGCGATCAGGAAGAGGAGGGCGTCCACGACCTCGCCCAGGTTGTGGGGGGGAACGTTCGTGGCCATGCCCACCGCGATCCCCGCCGCCCCGTTGACGAGCAGGTTCGGGAGCACGGTCGGGAGCACGGTCGGCTCGACCGAGCTGTCGTCGTAGGTGGGCTGGAAGTCGACCGTCTCCTTCTCGATGTCCTCCATCATGGAGGCCCCGAGCCGGGTGAGGCGCGCCTCGGTGTAGCGCTGGGCCGCCGGGGGATCGCCGTCGATCGAGCCGAAGTTGCCCTGGCCGTCGACGAGCGGCGCCCGCATGTTGAAGGGCTGGGCCATCCGCACGAGCGTGTCGTAGATCGCGGCGTCGCCGTGGGGGTGGTAGTTCCCCATCACCTCGCCCACGATCTTGGCGCTCTTCCGGTACGGCCGCCCCGGCTGGAGCCCCATCTGCTGCATGCCGTAGAGCACGCGGCGGTTGGCCGGCTTCAGGCCGTCCCGCACGTCGGGGAGCGCGCGGCCGATGATGACGGACATCGCGTAGTCCATGTAGGACTGGCGCATCTCGTCCGCGATGTTCGTGGGGATGCGGTTCGGGGGGGCCGTGCCGTCCGTCTCGGTCGCCATCCTCAGATGTCCAGGTTCCGCACGTTCAGGGCGTTCTCCTCGATGAACAGCCGGCGGGGCTCGACCGCGTCCCCCATGAGAGTGGTGAAGATGTTCTCCGCCACCTCGTCGTCCTCGAGCCGCACCTGGAGGAGGGTGCGGCTGCCCGGGTCCATGGTCGTCTCCCAGAGCTCGTCCGCGTTCATCTCGCCGAGCCCCTTGTAGCGCGAGATCGCGATCCCCTTCCGGCCCTCGGCCAGGATGTGGGCGACGAGGGCGTCGCGGTGGGCGACCGTCGTCTCCCCCCCGTCGAGCACGGTGAGGGGTGGCTCGTCCACCTCCCGGATCTCCTCGTAGGCGGAGTAGAGCGCCCGGTACTCGGCCGAGGTCAGGAACTCGTCGTCGACCACCACGTCGCGGACGTGGCCGTTGCTCGCCGGCCGCAGCCTGATGTCGTAGTTGCCGTGCTCCTCGTCCTCCTCGAGGAAGATCTCGGCTCCCTTCTCGCGCAGCGGCCGGATGAGCTCGAGGAGCCGCGCCTTGTCGCGGAAGACCTCGGCCTCGCGGATCCGCCCCCGCAGGAGCTCCTCCGTGACGTCGCGCGGCACGCCGCGCCTCTCCGTGCGCTCGAGGAGCTTCGTCACCGTGACCATCCGGCCCACCACGTGGGCGAGCCGCTGGCCCTCGATCTCCTGTCCGGAGGCGAGGCGCACCTTGCGGTTCTCGGCCGCCCGGGCGAGGAGGAAGGTGTCGAGGCCGTGCTCGTCCTTGAGGTAGGTGACCGTCTTTCCGTGCTTCACCTTGTAGAGGGGAGGCTGGGCGATGTAGAGGTGGCCCCGCTCGATGAGCTCCTTCATCTGCCGGTAGAAGAAGGTCAGGAGGAGCGTGCGGATGTGGCTCCCGTCGACGTCCGCGTCGCACATGATGATGATCCGGTGGTAGCGGAGCTTCCCGGCGTCGAAGTCGTCCGCGCCCACGCCCGTCCCGAGGGCGGCGATGATGTTGCGGATCTCCTCCGAGGAGAGGGTCTTGTCGAGGCGGGCCTTCTCGACGTTCAGGATCTTCCCCCGGAGCGGCAGGACGGCCTGGAAGGCGCGGTCGCGGCCCTGCTTGGCCGAGCCGCCGGCCGAGTCGCCCTCCACGAGGTAGAGCTCGCACTTCTCGGGGTCCCTCTCCTGACACTCGGCGAGCTTGCCCGGGAGCCCCGCCCCGTCGAGGGCGCCCTTCCTCCGGGTGAGGTCCCGGGCCTTGCGGGCCGCCTCGCGGGCCCGGGCCGCGTCGAGGATCTTCCCCGCGATGCGCTTCGCCTCCTGGGGGTTCTCCTCCAGGAACGCGGAGAGCCGCTCGTTGACGAGGCTCTCGACGATGCCCTTGACCTCGGAGTTGCCGAGCTTCGCCTTCGTCTGCCCCTCGAACTGGGGGTTCGGGACCTTCACGCTGATGACGGCGGTGAGGCCCTCCCGGGTGTCCTCGCCCTCGAAGCTGTCCCCCTCCTTGAGGAGGCCGGCCGAGACGCCGTAGCCGTTGAGGCTGCGGGTGAGGGCGCCCCGGAAGCCGGCGAGGTGGGTGCCGCCGTCGTGGGTGTTGATGTTGTTCGCGTAGCAGTGGATGTTCTCGGCGTAGCCGTCGTTCCACTGCAGGGCGACCTCGACTCCCACTCCCTCGCGCTCCCCCGCCATCTCGACCGGCCGCGCCGGGAGGGTCTCCTTGTTGCGGTTCAGGTGCTCGACGAAGGAGCTGATCCCGCCTTCGTACTGGAAGCGGTGCCTCTTGTTGTCGCGCTCGTCCTCGAGGGTGATGAGGGTGCCGCGATTCAGGAAGCTCAGCTCGCGCAGCCTCTGGGAGAGCGTGTCGAAGCTGAACGCGGTCGTCTCGAAGATCTGGGGGTCGGGCTTGAAGGTGACCCGCGTCCCCCGGCGGTCGGTGACGCCCGTCTGCTCGAGGCGGGTCTGGGGCTCGCCCCGGGAGTAGGACTGGCGATAGACCTTGCCCTCGCGCCAGATCTCGACGAGGAGCCGCTCGGAGAGCGCGTTCACCACGGAAACGCCGACCCCGTGGAGGCCGCCCGAGACCTTGTAGGCGCCCTTGTCGAACTTCCCCCCCGCGTGGAGCTTGGTGAGGACGACCTCGGCCGCGTCGAGCCCGGACTCGTGGGGACCCACCGGAATGCCCCGCCCGTTGTCGACCACCGTCACCGAGTTGTCGATGTGGATGGTGACCCCGATCTCGGTGCAGAAGCCGGCGAGCGCCTCGTCCACCGAGTTGTCCACGACCTCGTAGACGAGGTGGTGGAGGCCGGACTCTCCGGTCGACCCGATGTACATGGCCGGGCGCACGCGCACGGCTTCCAGCCCCTCGAGGACGCGGATGGCATCGGCTCCGTACTCGGTGCCCGCGGGTTCCGGCTTGTCGTTCGTCTCGCTCATGTCTCCCGTCGCTCGCTGTGCCGCGTCAGGCGCCTCTCACCGCGCCCGCCGACACGTCGTAGATCCGCCCCAGGGGACGGAGGCTCTCCGCCCAGCCGCGGTGCGCCGTCGTCACCAGAGCCTGCCCCGCCCGCGCCACCTCGGCGCAGAGGGCGCCGGCCCGCTCCTCGTCGAGCTCGGAGTCGAGGTCGTCGAGGAGCGCTACCGCGGAGCGTCCCGTCTCCTCGCGGTAGACGCGCAGGGTGGCGAGGGCGAGGGCCAGAAGGAGGCTGCGAGCCTGACCGGCCGACGCCCCGTCCGCGACGTCCCGCCCCTCGACGAGCAGCTCGACGGCGTCGCGGTGGGGGCCGGCGAGGCTGCGCCCGGCCGCCCGCTCGCGCGGCCGCAGAGCGGCGATCTCCTCGGCGAGACGGGCGTGCGCCTCGGCGTCGCTCGCCGCCCCTCCCGGCAACCGGACCGCGTAGGCCTCCCCCGCCGGGCACACGCCGGCGGCGAGCGCGGCGCCGAGCCGGGACGCGTAGGCGGCGCGCCGCAGGCGGAGGCGCGCCCCGCTCGCGAGGAGGCGCTCCGTCCACGTGTCCTCGTCGCGGGCGCGCGTGGCGAGCGCGGCGTTGCGCTGGGCCAGGACCCGCTCGTATTCCGCCATCTCCCTTCGATAGGTGGGCCAGACCGAAGCCGCCGAGCGGTCGAGGTACTGGCGCCTCTCCCTCATCGAGCCCCGCACGACCCGAAGGCGCTCCGTCGAGTGGACGACGACCTCGAGGCGCCCCCGGTACTCGCGCGGCGCCACCTCGCGGCCGTCGACGCGGAAGGCGCGCCGTCCGGGCTGAAGCTGCACTTCGAGCGCGGTCGGGACCTCCTCGCCCGCGTCCGCCCCCGCGAGGAGCCCCTCCGCACCGCGGCGGATCAGACTCGGTGCGTCGTCGGTCCGGAACGAGCGGCCCCGGGCCACGAGGCCCACCGCTTCGAGGAGAGACGTCTTGCCCTGCGCGTTCCTCCCGCAGAAGACGTTGAGCCCAGGGCCGAGATCGACGGCCTCGGCGCGGATATTGCGCAGGTCCTTGATGCGGAGGGTCCTCACCCAGGCCAACCGCCCGCCTCTAGACTGCCGGGGCCGCCCCGAGCCCGGGGCCGCGCCTCGCCTTCCGTGTCGCCATCCCACGGCGCCGCTAGAACCGCATCGGCATGACCACGTACCGGTAGTCACCGCCGTCCTCGCCGACCGGCCTGAAGAGGCCCTGGCTCTCCGCGTCCTTCACCTCGAGGGCCACCTCGTCCGTGCCGACGACCCCCAGGAAATCGAGGATGTACTGGGCGTTGAAGCCGATCTCGACCGCCCCGCCCGCGTACTCGAGGGGCAGGGACTCGCGCGCCTCGCCGAGCTCGGGGGAGGACGCGCTCACCTCCAGGTGTCCCTCGCCCAGGCTGATCTTGACCGCCCGGCCCCGCTCGGACGAGAGCAGGCTCACCCGGCGGATGGCGCTCTGGAGCGCCTCGCGGCCCACGCTCACCTTCTTGTCTCCCGTCACCGCGACCACCTTCTCGAACGCCGGGAACTGGGCCTCGACCATCTTCGAGGCGAGCGTGCGGCCGCCGGCGGAGAAGATGATGTGTCCCTCGCCTTGCTGGAAGGTCACGTTCTCCTCCCCGGACGTCTCCTCGACGAGCCGGGGAAGCTCGGCGATGGCCTTGCGGGGGACGAGGACGCGGATCGCCTCGGCCACCTTGAGCGGCGAGCGCTTGTGCGCCCAGGCGAGCCGGTGGCCGTCCGTGGCCACCATCGACGCTCCCTCCTTCTCGAGCACGAGCAAGGCGCCCGCGAGGTAGTAGCGGGCGTCCTCGGCCGTGATCGCGAACGAGGTCCGCTGGATGAGGCCGCTCAGGAGGGCGGCCGGGACCTCCACCGCCCGCCCGCCCTTCCCGTCGGGGAGGTTCGGGAAGTCCTCGCGCGGCAGGCCGGCCATCCGGAAGTCGACGCGCTCGCACTTGATGCGCGCCCACGCGTCCTCTTCGACCTTCACGCTCACGTCGCTCTCGGGGAGCGAGCGGGCGATCTCGTAGAGCTTCTTCGCGCCCAGGGTCACCGCCCCCTCCTCCACCACCTGGGCCGCGCAGCCGCAGCGGAGGGAGACGTCGAGGTCGGTCGCCGAGATGAGGATCTCTCCCGAGCGGGCCTCCACGAGGACGTTCGAGAGGATCGGGATCGAGTTCTTCCTCTCCACGATTCCCTGGACGAGCTGCAGCTCCTTCACGAGGTCGTTCCGCCGGACGAGGATCTCCATGGGTCTTCCTGTTCTACTCATTCCTTAGAGAGAGGAGAGAACTCTAGATGAAGGAATAAGCGGCTGTGGCTCTGTGGAAAGCCGCGGATCTTCCTCTGGGGGAAGGGCTTCTCCGGAGAAGGACCTGTGGGCGCCTTTGAGCGTGCCGGGCTCGCGGAGTGCAAGGCCGATTTCCGCAGGGCGCTCCTCAGGAAACGCTCGGTCTCGCGCTGTGGAAAACGCGTCAAGGTCATCGGAACGCTTGCACGAAGCTGTGGATGAGCCGGTCGAATTCCGGATCCTGCTTCCGGAGGTCGTCGATCTTGCGGATCGAGTGAATGACCGTCGAGTGGTGCTTCCCCCCGAACTCCTTGCCGATCTCCGGGAGCGACGCGGCGGTCAGGCTCTTGATGAGGTACATCGCGATCTGGCGGGGGACGGCGATCGACTTCGAGTTGTTCTTCGCCTTGAGCTCGCTGATCTTCAGGCTGTAGTGGTCGGCCACGAACTTCTGGATCATCTCGATCGTGACCGGCTTGTCCTCGGTGTGCAGGAGCTCGCGCAGCGTCTCCTGGGCGAGCGGGAGGTCGATGTCCCGCCCGGTCAGGCTCGCATAGGCGATCAGCCGGATGAGGCTCCCCTCGAGCTCGCGAATGTTCGTCTTGACCTTGCTCGCGATGAAGAGGGCGACGTTCTCCGGCAGCTCGACGCGCTCGGACTCCGCCTTCTTGCGGAGGATGGCGACCTTCGTCTCGATGTCGGGGGCCTGGATGTCGGCGATGAGCCCCCACTCGAAGCGGCTGTGGAGCCTCTCCTCGATCGTCGGGATCTGGCGGGGCGGGCAGTCGGAGCTCACGACGATCTGCTTCTGGGCGTCGTGGAGGGCGTTGAAGATGTGGAAGAACTCCTCCTGCGTCCTGTCCTTGCCGGCGATGAACTGGATGTCGTCGACGAGGAGGACGTCGATCGAGCGGTACTTCTGGCGGAAGGAGGGGAGGCGGTCGAAGCGGATCGCGTTGATCATCTCGTTGATGAACCGGTCGGTCGAGATGTAGAGCACGTTCAGCCGCTTCTGCCGGGCCAGGATGTAGTGGCCGATCGCGTGCATGAGGTGGGTCTTGCCGAGCCCCACCCCGCCGTAGATGAAGAGCGGGTTGTAGGACTTCGAGGGGATCTCCGCAACCGCCCGGGCGGCGGCGTGCGCGAACTGGTTCGAGGAGCCGACGACGAAGCTCTCGAACGTGTACTTCGGGTTGAGGAGGGGCGACTCGCGCTCCGCGCGATCGGTAGCGGGCGCCGCCGGCTCCTCGGAGATCTCCTCGAAGGACACGCGGAGACCGGGGTGGCCGATCTCCGCGACCGCCTCCTGGAGGACGCCCAGGTAGTTCTTGCTCAGCCACTCGCGGAACTGCGTGTTCGGCACGCCGATGCGCAGCGTCGTGCCGTCCTGGGAGAGGAAGGTCGTGGGCCGGAACCACGTGGCGAAGCTGTGGCGGTTGACCTTCGCCTCCACCCTCGAGAGGACCTCGTCCCAGAGACTATCCGTCATCGAGCCCAGGCCCGTCGGTGCGTGGCGTTGCCACGACGACAGAACAAACTCCTCTAAAATCAATAAGATATGGACAATTCCCCACCGATGGAAGCGTGTCCCGGCAGGGCGTATCCCTTTTGCACAGAGATTTCAACACTTGTGGAAAAGCGGGATGAGGGGAGCATGCAGGGGCCGCAGCTGGGGATGTCCGTGACCGACCAACGGTACCACAAGGGACTGAGGCTGTACAGGCCGGGGAGCCCTCGCCGATCGGGGACATTTGACAGCACGGCCGGAGGTTCGCTAGTCTCTAGAGTTTGTCCAGCGAGCTTTAGGAAGAGCCGCGAGCCCGCGGCGAATGGGGATCAGCAATGAAGAGGACGTTCCAGCCGAACAACCGCCGACGGAAGCGAACGCACGGCTTCCTGGTCCGGATGCGGACGAAGGGTGGGCAGCTCGTCCTGAAGCGCCGACGCCAGAAGGGCCGCAAGCGGATCGCGCCCTGAGGCCCCGGACGCTCGGGGGGCAGGGCGATGCGCTTCCGGCCCCAGAGGCGCCTGCGGCGAGGCGCCGACTTCGACGCCGTGTTCCGGCGGGGCAGACGGCTCGACGGACGGCTCTTCCTGCTCCTGGCCGCGCCGAACCGTCTCGGTCACGACCGCCTCGGCCTCGCTGTGAGCCGACGCGTCGGGGGCGCGGTGGCGCGGAACCGAGCCCGTCGGCTTCTGCGCGAGAGCTTCCGCCGGCTCGGCCCAAGCCACACCCCCGCGGTCGATCTCGTGCTGGTGGCCCGCGCAGAGATCGTGGGCTGCGGTCAGGCCGAGGTGGACCGTGAGCTCCGACAGAGGATCCTCCGGATCCGGCCGGCCGCGGTGGGCGGAGCAGGCCCTCCTGCTCCTCGTTGAGGCCTACCGTGTCTCTCTCTCTCCCCTCATCGGAGGTCACTGCCGCTTCTGGCCGAGCTGCAGCGTCTACGCCGAGGAGGCGATCCGGCGGTACGGGGCCCGTCACGGCGTCGCGCTGGCCGCTCGCCGGCTCCTCCGCTGCCATCCGTTCCACCCCGGGGGAGTCGACCCCGTCCCGTAAACTCTCAGCCTGCTAGGATGCCGTGATGGAAGAACGCCGCCTGCTCCTCGCCGTCGCCCTCTCGCTCGTCGTGCTGACGGCCTACAGCCTGCTCTTCGCACCAGCCCCTCCGCCTTCGTCTCCGATTCCGTCCCCCTCTGCCACCCCAGTCGCCGCCCCGGCCAGGCAGGCCCTTCCCTCGCCGCCCCCCGAGGCGGAGGAGCGACCGCACGCCCCGGCCGCGGTCGTGGCCGACGAGCGCGAGCGGCGGGTCGAGGTGCAGGCGCCCGACTACGCCGTGGCGTTCACGAATCGTGGGGCGCGCCCGGTGTCCTGGACGCTCGCCCGCTACCTGGACGGCCGCGGGGCGCCCGAGGAGATGATCCCCGCTCAGACTGCGGCGGTGCGACCCCTGGACGTCGAGACGGGCGACCCGGCGATCGACGCACGCCTGCGAGGGGCTCTCTACCGGCCATCCGCGGAGGCGGTCCGGGTCGACGGGGCGGAGCCGAAGACGATCCGGTTCACCTGGTCGGATGGAGACCTCACGGCCGAGAAGGAGCTGTCCTTCCGGGCGTCGGGGCTCGTGGGCGTGACCGTCTCGGTGACGCGGGGCGGGCAGCCGGTCGCCCGGCGGCTGCTCTGGGGCCCCGGCGTCGGCAACGCGACCCCGGAAGAGCGTGAGGTCCGGGGCTACGAGGAGCCGTCGGCCGTGGCGCTCGCGCCGCGGGGGGTCGAGACCTTCGCCGCGGCCAAGCTGCCGGCGACCGGCCAGACGATCGAGGGCGTGCGCTGGGTCGGCGTGAAGAGCCACTACTTCGCTGCGCTCTTCGTGGCGCCGGGTGGGGCGGCCGGGGCGGCGGTGCGGGCGGTGGCCGTCCCCGTGACCGGAGACGAGAAGCCGGTCTCGGCCGCGGTGGCGGCGATCGACGCGAGCGAGCCGGTCCAGCTCTTCGTGGGGGCGAAGGACTACCCGACGATGGCGAAGCTCGGGCACGAGCTCGAGCGGGTCGTGCAGGTCGGGGACTGGATCGGCCCGATCGTGGTCGCGCTCATGCGCTTGCTCCGGTGGGTGCAGGCGCACGTCGGCAACTGGGGCTGGTCGATCGTGCTCCTGACCGTCCTCATCAACCTGGCCATGGCCCCCTTCCGGCACTATGGCATCGTGAACGGCCTGAAGATGGCGAAGCTCTCCCCGGAGATGAGGGCGATCCAGGAGCGCTACCGGAAGCTGAAGCTGCCCCTCATGGATCCCCGGCGCCAGCAGATGCAGGAGGAAGTGGCCGCCCTCTACGCGAGACACGGGATGAGCATGGGGTCGCAGATGGCGGTCGGCTGCCTCCCGCTGCTCTTGACCATGCCGTTCCTCTTCGCCTTCTACCGGGTGCTCGCCGTCTCGATCGAGCTCCGGGGGGCGCCCTTCCTCTGGATCGCCGACCTCGCCCAGAAGGACCCGCTCTTCTTGACCCCGGTCCTCATGGGGGCGTCGATGTTCGCCATGCAGAAGATGTCCCCGAGCACGCTCGATCCGGCGCAGCAGAGGATCATGATGCTGATGCCGGTCATGCTCGCCGGGATGTTCCTCTGGGCGCCGGCGGGCCTCAACCTCTACTGGCTGACGTCGAACCTCTGCTCGATCCTCCAGCAGGGGATCTCGATGCGGCTCCTGCACCCGGACGTCCGGCCCGGCCGCGACAAGAGGGCGAAGTGAAGGACCGCATCTTCTCCGGTCCCGACGTCGAAGAAGCGATCGCGGTAGCCGCGGCGAGCCTGGGGCTCCCCCGGGCCGAGCTGCGCTATGTCGTACTGGACGCCGGGACGGCCGGGGGACGCGGCCTCTCGCCGATGCCGGCGCGGATCGCCGTCCTCGTCGAAGAAGGGCAGCGGCGGCCCGCCCCCGCGCCGTCGCGGGCCGAAGCGTCTCCGCCGGCGGAGGTCGACCCCCGGGCCGGCCTCCGGGCCACGATCCGAGCCGTCGCCGAGGCCGGGGATCTCGACGTCGCGGCCGCGTTCGAGGAGAGCGAGAATGCGGTGGTCGTTCGCCTCCAGGGCCCGGACGCGGCCTTCTTCTACGGCGCCGACGGCCGGGGCGGGGTCCTGCGAGCCCTGGAGCACCTGCTGCAGCGGCTCTACGGCGCCGCTCTCCAGCCGCGCGCGCTGCGCCTGACGGGGGAAGGCTTCCGCGAGCGCCGGGACGAGGCCCTCGCCGAGGAGGCCCGCCGCCTGGCGGCGGCCGCGCGCGAGGACGGCCAGGCGCGGACGATGGAGGCCCTCAACTCGTACGAGAGGCGCGTCGTCCATGTGGCCCTGCAGGGCGAGCCGGGGGTCACGACCTACAGCGTCGGGGAAGGACCCGACCGGCGGCTGACCATCGCACCGGCCGGGCCAGAGGGCCCCCCGCCGGAGGCCCCAGACGCCGAGTGAGCACCGCGCCGCCCTCGAGGCGCTCGGCCTGGCTGACCCCCAGACGGCCCGGCTCGCGGCCTATCTCGACGCCCTTGCCGGCTGGAGCCGCCGGGTCAACCTCACGGGGGCTCGCACGCCGGAGGAGCGCGTCCGCCTTCTCGTGGGCGACGTTCTCGGCGCGGCCGCCCTCCCCGCGCCCGGGAGCCTGATCGACGTCGGCTCCGGGAACGGCTCGCCTGGCCTCGTCTACGCCATCCTTCGGGAGGACCTCGTCGTGACGCTCCTCGAGCCGAGGGTGAGGCGGTGGGCGTTCCTGCGCGAGGCGGCTCGGGCGACGGGCCGTCCGGTGCGGGTCCTCCGCGTGCGCCACGACGGCTACCTGGGACCGCCGGCGCGGACGGTGACCCTCCGCGGCTTGGCGCTGCCCCTCGCGGAGCTCGCGCCCCTCGTCGAGCCCGGCGGTCGGCTCGTCGTCCTTGGCGGCGGACGGTCCGGCCCGGGTGATCCTTTCGTCGCGACGGCGGAGGGCGACCGTCTCCCCGGGGCCGTGGCGGTCTATCGCCGCATCGGGTGATCGGGGCGGCCCGCGTCGACCCGCTGGAGCAGCCATGGCCCGGCGCGGGACTGTTCCACGTGGAACGGTGTCCCCGGACGGCCCGCGGGCCTCATGCTATCCTGCCGGGTCTCCGGCGGGCAGAAGAGGATCCTTGGGACGCACGATCGCGATCGCCAACCAGAAGGGCGGTGTCGGCAAGACCACGACCGCGGTCAACCTCGCCGCCAGCCTGGCCGCGGCCGAGAGGCGCGTCCTCGCCGTCGACGCCGATCCCCAGGGGAACCTGACCTCTGGCCTCGGCCGGAAGACCCGCGAGAGCCGCCCGAGCCTCTACGAGGCCCTCCTCGAGCAGCGCCCCCTCGAGGAGCTCGTCGTCGCGACCGACCTCGAGCACCTGACCCTCGTCCCCTCGGACCGGAACCTCATCGGGGCGGAGGTCGAGCTCGTGAGCGTCCTCGCCCGGGAGTACCGGCTCAAGGAAGCCCTGGCCCCGATCGTCGGCCGCTACGACTACGTCCTCGTCGATTGCCCGCCGAGCCTCGGCCTCTTGACCGTGAACGCCCTCGCCGCCGCCGACAGCGTGCTCATCCCCCTCCAGTGCGAGTTCTACGCGCTCGAGGGGATCTCCGAGCTCACCGCGACGCTCCAACGCATCCAGCGTGCGCTCAACCCCGGGCTGGAGATCGAGGGGGTGCTGCTCACCATGGTGGACGAGCGGGCCAACCTCACTCAGCAGGTGATCGCCGAGGTGCGCGCGCACTTCAAGGACAAGGTGTTCAAGTCCCAGGTCCCCCGCAGCATCCGCCTCGCCGAGGCCCCGAGCTTCGGCCAGCCGGTCCTCCTCTACGACATCCGCTCCAAAGGGGCGGAGGCCTACCTGCAGCTCGCTCGCGAGCTGATGACGCACGGCCAGATGGCGCTCTTCGTCCGGTGAGCACGAACCCGAAGCGACGCGCGCTCGGCAAGGGCCTGTCGGCCCTCATCCCGGAGCCCGAGCCAACGGCCGGCCCCCCGTCGGCCACCACCGAGGTGACGACCTCGTCCCTCGACCCGAACCCGTTCCAGCCGCGCTCGTCCCTCGACCCTGTCCGCCTCGCCGAGCTCACCGCGTCCGTCCGCGAGAGCGGGATCGTGCAGCCGATCCTCGTCCGGCCGCGCGGGGACCGCTACCAGATCGTGGCCGGCGAGCGCCGGTTCCGGGCCGCGCAGGCGGCGGGCCTCGCGACCGTCCCGGTCACCGTGCGGGACGTTCCCGACGAGCAGCTCCTCGAGCTCGCCCTCGTCGAGAACATCCAGCGTGAGGAGCTCAACCCCATCGAGGAGGCGCAGGCCTTCCACCGGCTCCAGGAGGAGTTCTCCCTCACCCAGGAGGAGATCGCACGTCGCGTGGGCCGCGACCGGTCGACGGTGGCCAACACGCTCCGCCTCCTGCGCCTGCCCCGCGAGCTCCGAGAGATGGTCGCCTCCGCGCGGCTCGACGCCGGGCACGCGCGCGCGCTCCTCGCCCTCGACCGGGCGGAGGACCAGCTGGCCCTCGGCCGCGAAGCGGCGCGCAAGGGCCTCTCGGTGCGGGAGGTCGAGGCTCGCGTCGCCCGGCTCCGTGCCCCGAGCCGCGACGCAGGCGGCCGTCGCCGGGACCCGAACACGCGCGCGGCCGAGGAGAGGTTGCGGGCGGCGCTCGGGTCCCGGGTGGAGATCGTCCGCCGGGGGAAGGGCGGCCAGATCCGCGTCCTCTTCGCGAGCGAGGAGGAGCTCGACCGCCTCTTCGATCTCCTCGTCCGCGCCGGCCGCGGTCGATAGGTGCTAGGCTCACGGGGATGCTCAAGATCAAGGGCTTCAGCGCCGAGGACCTGAACGGATTCCTCGACGACGGCACGGAGTTCTCCGGCGAGCTGCGCTTCCGCGACGTCCTCCGCGTCGACGGCCGCGTGCGAGGGAAGATCGTCTCCGACAACACGCTGATCATCGGGGAGACCGGCCAGGTGGACGCCGAGATCGACTGCGGGGTGGTCTCCATCCGGGGTCGCGTCACCGGCCAGGTCCACGGCCGGCAGAGGATCGAGCTTCTCTCCGGGTGCCGCGTGATGGCGACGCTCGTGTCCCCGAAGCTGCTCGTCGAGGACGGTGCGTTCTTCCAAGGGGACTGCCGCATGGGGGGGCCCCCCGAGGGGCCGCGCGAGACGGGTCCGGGGGGCGAGGGGCAGGGCCCGGGCTAGCATAGTTGTTTCTATACTCGCCCCGAGACCTCCCGCCCCTTCGTCTTTGACCGTGTCTCGCCGGGCGTGGTATCCTGCCGCGCTTTCGTCGAGGCGAACGGGCTCCTTTCGGCGGGGCCGGCAACCCGCACCCATGGACGTGAGACAGAGAGCCATCCCCATCTCGAGCGCGGCCGGGCCGCGCGCGTTCCCGGGCCGCCCTTGAGCGGCGGCCCCCGCGCCCTCGCCCGCCGCTACGCGCGGGCGCTCCTCGACGTCGCGCGAGGCACGGGAGGTGACGGCGCGCTCGCCCTGCGGGACGAGCTGCGCTCGTTCGTCTCTCTCGTCGCCGCGCACGCCGAGCTGCAGCAAGCGCTCCGGCATCCGGGGCTGGGCGCCGAGGCGAGGCGGCGTCTCCTCTCCGCGGTGGCCGAGCGGGCGGGAGCGACGCTGCTCCTGCGGCGGCTCCTCGAGCTCCTCGCCGTGCGCGACCGCCTGACGCTCCTCCCGGACGTGGCGGAGGCCTACGCGGAGGCCGCGAACGCCGCCCACGGCGTCGTCTCCGCGGAGACCGTCTCCGCAGTGCGTCTCGGCGACGCCCAGCGGCACGCTCTCGCCGCCGCCCTCGGTCGGATCGTGGAGCTGCGGACCCGCGTGGAGCCCGAGGTCGTCGGGGGGCTTCTCGTGCGGGTGGGGGGAAAGACCTACGACGGGACGGTGCGCTCGCGGCTCGCCGCCCTCAGGCGGCGCCTGGCCTCGGGGAGCCCCGGTCCGGCCGCCGCGACGAGCCCTGGCTCGGCCAGGACGAGCTGACGGGGAAAGACCGAAGGAAGGACCGAGCATGGAGATCCGGGCCGACGAGATCACGAGGATCCTGCGCGAGCAGCTCGGGGGGTTCAAGGCCGAGATCGACGTGGCCGAGGTCGGCGCGGTGCTGAGCGTCGGCGACGGCATCGCCCGCATCCACGGCCTCGAGCGCTGCATGGCCGGGGAGCTGCTCGAGCTCCCGCACGGCGTCATGGGCCTCGCCCTGAACCTCGAGGAGGACTCGGTCGGGGCGGTGCTCTTCGGGGAGTCGCAGGAGATCCGCGAGGGAGACACGGTCAAGAGGACGCGGCGGATCATGTCGGTGCCGGTGGGGGAGGCGATGGTGGGGCGGGTCGTGAACCCGCTCGGCCAGCCGATCGACGGGAAGGGGCCGATCGCGACCACCGCGACGAACCCCCTCGAGCGCATCGCCCCCGGAGTCGTCGACCGCCAGCCGGTGAAGGAGCCGCTCCAGACCGGGATCAAGGCGATCGACGCGATGGTGCCGATCGGCCGTGGCCAGCGCGAGCTCATCATCGGCGACCGCCAGACCGGCAAGACCGCCCTCGCCATCGACACGATCATCAACCAGAAGGACGCCGGGGTCGTCTGCATCTACGTGGCGATCGGCCAGAAGCAGTCCACGATCGCCCAGGTGGTGCGGACCCTCGAGGAGTTCGGGGCGATGGACTACACGATCGTGGTCGCCGCCTCGGCCTCCGAGCCCGCCCCCTTCCTCTACGTCGCCCCCTACGCGGGGTGCGCGATGGGGGAGTTCTTCCGGGACAGAGGCAAGCACGCGGTCTGCATCTACGACGACCTCTCGAAGCACGCCGCCTCCTACCGCGAGATCTCGCTCCTCCTGCGGCGGCCGCCGGGCCGGGAGGCCTTCCCGGGCGACGTCTTCTACCTCCACAGCCGGCTCCTCGAGCGGGCGGCCAAGCTCAACGAGAAGAACGGCGGCGGCTCGCTGACCGCGCTGCCCGTGATCGAGACCCAGGCCGGTGACCTCTCCGCCTACATCCCCACGAACGTCATCTCGATCACCGACGGGCAGATCTTCCTCGAGTCCGACCTCTTCAACTCCGGCATCCGCCCGGCGATCAACGTGGGCAACTCCGTCTCCCGGGTGGGTGGCTCGGCCCAGGTGAAGGCGATGAAGGCGGTCGCGGGACGCCTCCGCCTCGACCTCGCCCAGTACCGTGAGATGGCCGCCTTCGCCATGTTCGCCTCCGACCTCGACAAGTCGACCCAGGCCCTCCTCGCCCGCGGCCAGAGGACGACCGAGATCCTGAAGCAGGACCAGTACCAGCCGATGCCGGTCGAGAAGCAGATCGCGGTCATCTTCGCGGCCACGAACGGCTTCCTCGACGAGCTTCCCGTCCCTGACTGCCGCCGCTACGAGAAAGAGCTCCTCCTCTGGCTCGAGCGGTCGCAGGGGCCGCTCGTGAAGGCGATCGCGGAGAAGAAGGACATCAAGGGCGAGCTCGCCGACAAGCTGAAGGCCGCCCTCGCCGAGTTCTCGTCCGTCTTCCAGCCCGCCGCGAAGGCCTAGGGGCGCGAGCGAAGGTCCATGCCCGCCCTCATCGACATCCGGCGGAGGATCCGCAGCGTGAGGAGCACGCAGCAGATCACCAAGGCCATGAAGATGGTCTCGGCGGCCAAGCTGCGCCGGGCCCAGGAGGCCATGTTCGCGGCCCGGCCCTACGCCCGAAAGATGATGGAGGTCCTGAACGGGGTCGCCTCCCGGGCGAACCCCGGAGCGCACCCGCTGCTCGAGGACCGGGGCCGGGAGAAGGTCCTGCTCGTGGTGATCACCGCGGACAAGGGCCTCTGCGGCGCCTTCAACGCGAACATCATCCGCACCGCGGCCCGCTTCCTGGCCGAGCGCGGCCCAGGTGACGTCGACCTCGCCCTCGTGGGCCGGAAGGGCCGGGAGTTCTTCCGGCGCCGGGCGGTGAAGGTGCGCTCGGAGCGGGTGGGCGTCTTCCAGGCGCTGCGCTACGCGACGGCACGGGAGCTCGCCCGGGAGCTCATAGAGGCATTCACGAGCGGGGAAGCCGACCAGGTGTTCCTCGTCTACAACGAGTTCAAGAGCGTCATCCAGCAGCGGCTCGTCGTCGACCGCCTCCTGCCCATCGAGCGGCACGCCGTCCGTCCGCAGGAGCCGACGCTCGACTACGTCTACGAGCCGGAGCCGGCGGCCATCTTCGCCACCCTCCTCCCGAAGCACGTCGAGATCCAGGTCTGGAGGGCGCTCCTCGAGTCGCAGGCCGCCGAGCACGGCGCGCGCATGACCTCGATGGACGCTGCCACCAACAACGCCTCGGAGATGATCGACCGGCTGACCCTCTACATGAACAAGGTGCGCCAGGCCGCGATCACCAAGGAGATCATCGAGGTCGTCTCGGGCGCGGGCGCGCCCGCGTAGGAGACAAAGGAGTCATGGCCCAAGCGAACGCCGGCCGCGTCGTCCAGATCATCGGCCCCGTGGTGGACGTGGAGTTCGAGAAGGACATCCCGCCCATCTACCAGGCCCTCCACATCACCGCGGAGGGCGGCGACAGCGGGGCCCCGATCGACGTCATCGCCGAGGTGCAGCAGCACCTCGGGGAGAGCCGGGTTCGGTGTGTGTGCATGCAGCCGACCGACGGCATGGTGCGGGGCACCCGGGCCGTCGACACCGGCGGCCCGATCACGGTCCCGGTGGGGCCAGGCACTCTCGGGCGCGTGCTGAACGTGATCGGCCAGCCGGTCGACGAGCTCGGCCCGGTCGAGGCCGAGAAGCGCTACCCCATCCACCGCTCCGCCCCCGCCCTCGTCGACCAGTCGACGAGCCTCGAGATGTTCGAGACGGGGATCAAGGTCATCGACCTCCTCGAGCCGTACCTGCGGGGGGGCAAGATCGGGCTCTTCGGCGGGGCCGGCGTCGGCAAGACGGTCATCATCCAGGAGCTCATCTACAACCTCGCCAAGAAGCACGGCGGCGTCTCGGTCTTCGCCGGGGTCGGCGAGAGGACGCGCGAGGGCAACGACCTCTGGCTCGAGTTCCAGGAGTCGGGGGTCATCGACCTCAAGGACTTCCCGAAGTCCAAGGCCGCGCTCATCTACGGCCAGATGACCGAGCCTCCCGGCGCCCGCGCCCGCGTCGCCTTGACCGGCCTCACCGTAGCCGAGTACTTCCGCGACGACGAGGGAAAGGACGTCCTCCTCTTCATCGACAACATCTTCCGCTTCACCCAGGCCGGCTCCGAGGTCTCGGCCCTCCTCGGGCGCATGCCCTCCGCCGTCGGCTACCAGCCGACGCTGCAGACGGAGATGGGCGAGCTCCAGGAGCGGATCACCTCGACCCGGAAGGGCTCGATCACGTCGGTGCAGGCCATCTACGTGCCGGCCGACGACTACACCGACCCCGCCCCGGCCACCACATTCGCCCACCTCGACGCGACCACGAACCTCTCCCGCCAGATCGTGGAGCTCGGCATCTACCCCGCGGTCGACCCCCTCGCCTCCTCCTCCCGGATCCTCGACCCCCGCGTCATCGGCGAGGACCACTACACCGTGGCCCGGGCGGTCAAGCAGGTCCTCCAGCGGTACAAGGACCTCCAGGACATCATCGCCATCCTCGGCATCGACGAGCTCTCCGAGGAGGACAAGCTCATCGTGGCCCGCGCCCGGAAGATCCAGAAGTTCCTCTCCCAGCCCTTCCACGTCGGAGAGCAGTTCACCGGCGTGCCCGGCAAGTACGTGCCCCTCGAGGACACCGTGCGCAGCTTCAAGGCGATCGTGGCCGGCGAGCTCGACGAGCTGCCCGAGCAGGCGTTCTTCATGGTCGGCCCGATCGAGGACGTCCACGAGCAGGCGAAGGCCATGCGGGGCTGAGGCTCGATGCCGCTCCCGTCGAAGCTCGCGCTCGAGATCGTGACACCCGAAGGCCTCCTCCTCCGCGACGAGGTCGAGGAGGTCATCGCCCCCGGCGACCAGGGCTACTTCGGAGTCCGCCCCGGCCACACCCCGCTCATGGCCACCCTCGGCCTGGGCGAGCTCCGGTACCGCAAGGAGAGCGGGTGGCACCGGCTGACCTGCTTCTCGGGCTGGTGCGAGGTGCTCCCCGACCGGGTGAACGTCCTCGCCGACATCGGGGAGCGGGCCGAGGACATCGACCTCGGCCGGGCCGAGCAGGCGATGAAGCGGGCCGCCGAGCGCATGAAGGTGATCCGCGACGAGGCGGGATACGCCGACGCCCACCTCGCGTACATCCGTGCCGTCACCCGCCTCGCCGTCGCCCGCAAGGAGCGGGGCGGGGCCTGAGCCCTGAGCGAGGACCCGCATGATCGCGGCCGTCCGCTCGCTCATCCGCTACCGCGCCCTCGTCCAGAGTCTCGTCAGCCGGGAGCTGAAGGCCCGCTACCGGGGCAGCGTCCTCGGCTTCCTCTGGAGCTTCGTGAACCCGCTCCTCCTCCTCCTGACCTACACCCTCGTCTTCACGGTGATCCTCCCGAACCGCCAGCCGGACATCCAGCCCTTCTTCCTCTTTCTCTTCTGCGGGATCCTGCCCTGGACCTGGTTCCAGGCCTCGCTCGGGGAGTCCTCCGGCGTCATCATCACGAGCGGCAACCTCATCAAGAAGGTGCTCTTCCCGGCCGAGGTCCTCCCGACGGTCGCCGTCCTCGCGAACCTCGCCCACTTCCTGCTCGGCCTCCCGATCCTGGTCGCGTTCCTGGCTTTCAAGGGCCGGCTGGCCTGGACCGCCCTCCTGCTCCCCCTCCCGATCCTCGTCCAGCTGGTCCTGAGCCTCGGCCTCGCCCTCTTCCTCTCCGCCCTCACCGTCCACTTCCGCGACATCCAGAACATCCTCACCCACGTCCTCCACCTCTGGTTCTTCGCGACGCCGGTCATCTACAGCTACGCCGCGATCCCCGAGGGCTCCCTCCTGCGCCGGGTGTTGCGCCTCAACCCGATGACGCACGTGATCGTGACGTACCAGCAGATGCTCTTCCACGGCAACGTCGACCACTGGCGCGGCCTCTTCCTCGCCCTCCTCGTGGGCACGGTCGCCTTCGCCGCGGGGGCCTTCCTCTTCGACCGCCTGCGCGACACCCTCCCCGAGGAAGTGTGACCTCTCCCGCGATCGTCGGCCGCGACGTCACGAAGGTCTACCGCCGCCACGCCCACCGCCACCAGTTCCGCACGCTGAAGAGCGCGCTCCTGACCGGAAGCGTCCTTTCCGACCTCCGGCCCGAGGAGACCTTCACCGCCCTCGACGGGGTGTCCTTCGAGGTCCCGCGCGGCGCGACCTTCGGCGTGGTCGGGGAGAACGGCTCCGGCAAGTCGACGCTCCTGAAGCTCGTGGCCGGCATCACGCGGCCCACGCGGGGCGCGCTCAGCGTGGACGGGCGCGTCTCCGCGCTCATCGAGCTCGGGGCGGGCTTCCACCCCGAGATCTCCGGCCGCGAGAACGTGGCGATCAACGGGGTCATGCTCGGCCTCACCCGGCGGGAGGTCGACCGCCGCTTCGACGAGATCGTGGACTTCGCGGAGCTGCGGGAGTTCATCGACGCCCCCGTGAAGACCTACTCCTCGGGCATGTACATGCGCCTCGGCTTCGCGGTCGCGATCCACGTGGACCCCGACGTGCTGCTCATCGACGAGGTGCTCGCGGTGGGCGACGAGGCGTTCACCCGCAAGTGCCTCGACAAGATCGCCGAGTTCCGGCGGCGCGGGAAGACGATCCTCTTCGTCACCCACAGCCTGGGCCTCGTCGAGAAGATGTGCGACGACGCCCTCTGGCTCCGGCACGGGCGGGCGGCCCTCCGCGGCGACCCCAAGCGGGTTGTCGACGCCTACCTCACCCACGTCGCGGCAGGGGAGGAGGCGCAGCTCCGCTCGGGCCGGGCCCCGGACGCGTGGTCGCTCTCCGGGGAAGAAGCCGCCGGCGAGCCTCCGCTCGGCCCGGGCTACCGTCGCGGCCGCTGGGGGAGCCGCGAGGTCGAGATCCGTGCCGTCAGCGTGCAGGACGCGCGGGGAAGGGAGCGCCACGTCTTCGTGCCCGGTGAGACCGTGGCCCTCGTGATCTCGGTCCACGCCCCGCGCCCCGTCACCGACTTCGTGTTCGGAGTCGGGCTCTTCGCCGCGGACGGCACCAGCGTCTACGGCACCAACACGGACATCGAGGGCTTCTCTCCCCGCCGCCTGGAGGGCGATGCCGTCGTGCGCCTGACGCTCGAGGGGCTGA
>Ga0335080_10001508_pt1 | contig 22806 bp, 19 predicted proteins | sample Lox_Sample_34_FD_206720 | JGI IMG/M metagenome (GOLD analysis project Ga0335080, IMG submission 206720) | Soil microbial communities from Loxahatchee National Wildlife Refuge, Florida, United States - Lox_Sample_3.4 | ecosystem: Environmental > Terrestrial > Soil > Wetlands | place: USA...
GGACGCATACCTCCGCGCAGGAGATACGCGAGCAAGACAAGCGCCGCGATGAGAGACAATCCGAGAAGGATCAGGGCTGCCGGCGGATGGTAAGGGGCGGCTTGCAATCTCGGGCGCGCCTGCTGCGTCCAGCCGTACCATGCGAGCACGCTTCCGACGAGAAAACAGATACAGGTCACAACGATGCCGCGCGTGCGCAGCCAGGGATGATCGCGTCGTGAGGGGAAGCAGAGTTCGGTGACCAGCACAGGCACGAGGACGACCCAGACGCTCTCGTATCCGAGCATGAAAAGGAAGTAGAGACAGTTGATGCCGAAGTACCTGGCGTACGCGGCGTTAGCACCGGGGAAGGGCAGAGGCGCGATCGAGGTTTGCTGAATGATGAACTCCTCGGCGACTGAAAGCGCCAGGCCGAGAAGCAATAGGCTGAGTGCGCCGGCACGCCAGCGACGGACGAGTTCGCGGCACAGAAGCGCACCGCCTCCCCACACCATGATTTCGGGAAGAAGGACGAAGAGAAAGCTCAGTCGCGTGGACCCGCTGAGTACTTCGCCTATGACGGGAGCGAGGACGAGAAGGGTCCAGATGGGGCCCTTGTATCGCAAAGGCGCTGTTGACTGAGGATTTGTGGTCGCGGATGGGTAGGTTTGCATCGTTACGCCTCCGGATGGCTGTGTGAGCGTGCGTCTTTCAATATCGCTTTGAGGTCCCACGACAGGGCTCCGTCTGCGATTTCGTTGATGAGTCTGCGGACCCAGGCGAGCTCGGCTTTGAGCATGGCGACCAGATACTCGCTTTCAACCAGGTTGATGCGCTCGACGAATTTCGAAACGGTCACGATCCCTTCGCTCCGGTGTGCCACTTCGTTTTCGAGATGCCTGGCGCGTTCTTCCAGCCGCGGAAGAGCCTCGGCCGGCGTGAGGTGGACCAGAAAGCTCATAGCGGCCATGAATTCAGAAGATTCGCGCCGGGGCGTGGCAATGATGTGGCGCAGGACGCGAGAAAACTCTCGGCGGCCGGTGGCGGTAATCGCGTAGGTGGTGCGCTCGGGCCGGCGGCCGTTGCGGCTTGTCGATTTGGCTCCGATCAGCTGGTCGCGCTCGAGCCGGCCGATGGCGTGATAGAGGGAGCCGCGTTTGAGGGCGAGGATTTCGTCCTTGTGGCGAAGGCGGAGAAGCCTCTGCATCTCGTAGGGGTGCATGGGCCTTTCGCAAAGGAAAGCGAGGACGGCAATTTCCCAAATTCCGAGTTCGTTGGTCATATAGTTCATATGAACTATATCAAAAGAGCTATACCTTGGCAAGAGGAGAATTGCGTTTGCAGCGGGGAAGGCACGGCCTGCTGCGCCGGCCTGTTTCCTATAATTGGCCTTGAAGTACACAGCGATATTGAACTTAGGCGCTGGGAAGATTGGGGAAGACGATGGCGGATCTTGTAGGAAGAATTGCGCTGGTGACCGGGGCATCGCAGGGGATCGGGCGGGCTTGTGCACTGGAACTGGCCAGGGCCGGAGCGACAGTAGCGCTCGCAGCACGGAATGAGGCCAAGCTGGCCGAGGTGGCGGCGGAGATCGCGGCGGCGGGCGGGCAGGCGCAGGCGTTCGCGCTGGACGTGGCAAGCGAAGAGTCTATCAAGACGGGTGCGAAAGCTGTGCTCGATCGCTTCGGCAAAGTCGAGATCCTGGTGAACAACGCGGGGATCACGCGCGACGACCTGATGATGCGGATGAAGCGTGCCGACTGGGACGATGTGATGGGAACGAATCTGACTGGCGCGTTTCTGCTGACGCAAGCGCTGTTGCGGCAGATGATGAAAAGCCGCTGGGGACGGATTATCAACATCACCAGCGTAGTTGGCCGCACAGGACAGGAAGGACAGGTAAACTACGCTGCGTCGAAAGCGGGGATGATCGGCTTCACGCGGTCGCTGGCTCGTGAGGTTGCTTCGCGCGGGATCACGGTGAATGCGGTCGCGCCGGGATACATCGAAACACCGATGACCGCGGTTCTGGATGAGAAACTGCGGGCGAAGATGATTGAGCAGATTCCTCTGGGACGTCCGGGAACCGATACGGAAATTGCGCATTCGGTTGTGTTTCTCGCAACGGACAAGGCTGCATATGTCACCGGACATGTGCTGGACGTAAATGGTGGAATGTTCATGGGGTGAGGCTTTGCCGGAGGCCAGTTACTCCTACTGCTTGATCTGTGTAGCTCTGTCGTCGCGAAAAGCCACCGTCCACTTCTTTCCGTCCGCGTCATAGGTCACCGTCCGATTGCCTTCTTCGCGAGGATCATCGGTCTGGATCTTTTGCCCGAGCGCGAGCCTCGCCTGAAGCTCGTTCATCCCCGGCTTCACCTGATGTGCATCGATTGCGGTCCAGACGTCTTTTGACCAGTGACTATAGATTGTGTGCGGATCGTCGTAGAAGAAGAGGAGGTCATCGAAGTACTGCTCTCCTCCGGCATCCATTGCTCCCACCGGCGTAGCAAACTCCTGCTTCTCATCGCCCGGCAGGGAGAAAACCAGCAACGCCTGCCGCGCGCCGTGGCTGATGCCGTCGTCGACGTCGGCGGGTACCGAGGCTTTGATTGCCTTTTTGATGTCGAGTTTCTGCAAGGGAGGGATTACGCCAGCGCGTTTCTTGAAATCCACCCTGCTGCCCGTGCATGGAAAGTACGGCATCGTATAGCCGTTCTTCATCCACACGCTCTTGCCTTCCAGGTCTTTCAGATCTTCGAAGTGAGCGGGAAACTCCATCCTCACCACCGCCACATCATCCATGGTCAGCTTCTGTTCGGGCTGGCCTGTCGCGCCGGGGTTTTGCCGTTTCTTCCAGACGGTGACCATGTAGATCGAAGCAATCACGAGCGTGATCGCAGTTGGAATCACGAAGATCTTCCAGGGTTTCACTCTGCCTCCCAGCGAGTGCGTCCTAAGCGTCGTGCCGAGTTTAGCCGGCGGCGGGCGTCACAATGCTTGCGGGTTCCGGCGTTTTTGGCTTTAGCGCTTCAGCGGTTAATTCATCCGCCTGCCGCAACCCCGGGAATAACACGGCCCATATTCCGGCAACCGCCAGCGAAGCCAGCCCGCCGAAAACTGTTGCCCGTACCGCTCCCCACCACTGTGCCGTGAGCCCGCTTTCAAATTCGCCTAGTTCGTTTGATGCGCCGATGAACAATGAATTCACCGCGCTCACTCGTCCGCGCATCTCTTGCGGAGTGGCAAGCTGCAACAGTGACCCGCGGATGATCACGCTGATCATGTCCGCTGCACCGCTGATGGCCAGGGCCGCCAGCGCCAGCCACAGGTTCTTCGATGATCCGAAGATCACGGTCGCCACACCGAAGATTGCTACGCACACAAACATGCGCTTGCCTGCCTTCCTCGTGATCGGAAACCGCGCCATGATCAGCGACATGGTCAGTGCTCCAATCGCGGGCGCGGCGCGTAACGCACCCAGCCCGCGCGGTCCGGTGTGCAACACCTCATTGGCGAAGATCGGCATCAGCGCAACCGCGCCGCCAAGCAACACCACGAACAGGTCGAGCGACATCGACCCCAGCAGCAACTGCGAGCGCCGCACGTACTGGAAGCCCGCCAGCACCACCTTTAGCGTCGTGGCCCGATGCTCCATGCGTCCGGGCCGAACGTGCAGGCTGAGAATCAGGACGAGAAACCAGGCCAGTGTCACGAGCGTGAACACGTAGACAATACCCGCGCCCTCAAGACCAGAGGACACCAGCGAGTGCGCGAGCGGCAAGGTGAAGAGCAGTCCTCCCAATGCAGGCCCGGTCACATTTGCAACCTGGAAAATTGCTCCCCCCCAGGTCACAGCATTGACAAAGTGGACCTCCGGTACAAGATGCGGCAGGAGAGCCGAACTTGCGGGCGCTGAAAAGGCTCGACCCATTCCGATGAGGAATAAGACTGCATAGATTAAAAGAATCCGATGGGTTCCCAGAATCGCCAGAAGGAGCAGCGCAGCCGTGCATATCACTTGTAAGGAGTAGCAGCAGAGAATGACGTGGCGCCGATCGAATCGGTCTGCCACGTGTCCCGCGGGCAACAGGAAAAAAAGTCCGGGCAGAAACAAGGCCAGGCCTGTGTAGCCGAGATCCAGCGCGCGATGCGTGATGGAGTATACCTGCCATGCGACTGCGACGGCTTGTGCCTCGGCTCCAAGGATCACCGCGACTCGCGCTAGCTGATATCGTCGGAAATCGCGCGAGGCAAAGGCCTCCATGCCTCGTCGCGGAGGCTTGGCGGAAGGGGAATCCATCTCCTGCCTAGGGTAAACGGTTAAAGGGAGTTGGCGAAAGCGGCGTTTTACCCAACCTCAGTGACGGCAGGCGTCCACAATCAGTGCCCGCGCAGGACCCTGCCAGGTGCCGCAATGTGCAGCATCGGCAACAATCCGTGAACCCCTTGAGACCTAATCCACATCTATAGGTGAGTGGCAAATCCTCGACCTCGCACGCAGGGATTCACGCCATGAAAGCCGCTCGTTCCCCGCACTCACTCAGAAGCAGCTGAACTTATCAGGAGAAAATTTTTGCCCGAGTTGCAGACAGAGCCGGCCGTTCCCGCTTCGGCAGCATCCCCCGTCACTGTCCGGAATCCCAACGTCATGGATCAGACGCTTTGGAAGCCCAGGGTTAATCCCTGGCTCATCGCCGCGACGGTGGCCCTGGCGGCTTTTATGGAGGTGCTGGATACGTCCATTGCCAATGTCGCGTTGCCGCACATTGCCGGGAGTCTTGGCGCCAGTACGGATCAGAGCACCTGGGTGCTGACCAGCTATCTCGTTTCCAACGCCATCGTGCTGCCCCTCGGCGGCTGGGCATCGAGCCTGATGGGGCGCCGTAACTTCTTCGTCTTCTGCATCACCATTTTTACAATTGCCAGCTTTCTTTGCGGCGCCGCTCCTACCCTACCCATGTTGCTGCTCTTCCGCGTAATTCAGGGCGCGGGCGGCGGTGGCATGCAGCCGATGGCGCAGGCCATTATGGCAGACAGCTTTGAGCCGCACAAGCGTGGTCAGGCTTTCGCTCTTTACGGACTGGTCGCGGTTCTGGCGCCGTCCATCGGGCCGACACTCGGCGGCTGGATCACTGACAACTACACGTGGCGCTGGATCTTCTTCATCAATATCCCGGTCGGCATCCTGGCCTTCATCCTTGTAACTCGCCTGGTTGAGGATCCGCCCTGGATCAAGGCTGACCCCTCCAAATTGCGCAACATGGATTACATGGGCCTCGCGTTCCTGACGATCTCCATGGGCGGCATGCAGATCATGCTCGACAAGGGTGAGGAAAACGACTGGTTTGCGTCCGGCTTCATCCGCTTCTTCGCTGTCCTTTTCGTAGGCGGGCTCATTGGGCTGTTCGTGTGGGAGTGGCGACAAAAGAACCCGCTGATCAACCTCAAGCTTTTCCGGTTCAAGAACTTCGCAATCTGCTGTTTCCTCATGATGCTGGTTGGCGGTGTTCTCAACGCCAACACGGTGCTGCAGCCGCAGTTCATGCAGCAGTTGCTGGGTTACAACGCCACCACGGCAGGTCTCGCGCTCACGGCCGGCGGCATCGCACTCGTTGTGGTGATGCCACTGGCCGGATTTGCAACGGGCAAGATTTCCGCGCGTACGCTCGCCGTCTGCGGGTTCATCATGTTCATCGTGACGTTTCGCTATGCGGCCTACGTCACGAACCTCCAGATGAGCTTCGCGGAGGCCTCGTGGCTGCGCGTAGTGCAGATGTTGCCGCTGCCGTTCTGTTTCATCTCGATCACAAACGCTGCTTATGTCGGTATGCCGAAAGAGGAAAGCAATCAGGTCTCCGGGCTCATTAACTTCGTCCGAAACCTTGGCGGCAGCATCATGATCGCTATCACCAATGCGCAGGTCACCAGCCGCGCGATGTGGCACCAGGAGCACTTGCAAAATTTCATGCAGTCGGGATCGGATGCTTTCACTCAGCATCAACAGGCCATCTCGGGCTTTCTGGGTGGATCGGTCGGCTCAGCAAACAGCAGCGCCCTTGCGATGGCCAACATCTACAACCAACTCAATGCCCAAGCCCAAATGCAGGGATATCAGGACGTATACATGCAGCTCTCGTACATGTCCATCGGCCTTGTGTTCATGGCTTTCCTGCTTAGCGCAAACCGCCCCGGCCAGAGTTCCGGAGGCGCGGCGATGCATTGACGTCCCAAGACCAGTGTCATGGATAGCGACCTGCTTGGATGAGGGCTTTGATTGAATCGCGGGTCACCCAAAAACGAAAACGCCAGAGACCTTTCGACCCCTGGCGCTTTCATGGATGATCCTCTAGCTCATTGGAATCTGCATCGGCTCGTTCTGCCTGCTGATGAGGCCGCGAGTTACCCCGCTTCCTGCATCATCCCGCTCCGCCCGGGTTTCGTTTCGGGGTTGCCCCGTACTCCGATCCCTTTCTGCTGAGCCGGCGTCCGACTCCTCGGGTTGCCCCTTGGCCTCGGGCCTTCGGCTGTGCCGGCGATCTCTGCTCGAGTTTCCCCGAACTTCGATGCCTTTGGCGCCTCCGGTTTCAGCGGGGTTCCGGGTTTCCCCAGTGGCACCCACCTCCTCCTGCTGCGCCTCCGATACTGGTTTCGGGTTGCCCCTCGCCCAGTATCTCCGGCTTTACCGGCGATGGATCGTCGAGTCGCCTCGATTCTCGCATCCTTCGGCGGTGCCGGCTGTGAAAGCTCCGAGTTGCCCCGGTCCTTCGCACTTCCGGTATCGCCGACGATCAGTATTCGGGTTGCCCCGAGTACTTATCCTCCGGCACCGGCTGATGGGATGTCCGAGTCACCTCGGATCGCTCACCATCCGGTTCGCCTCGATCGATTCTCCGAGTTGCCCCAGATCCTCCATCTTGGCTACGACGATCGACCAATTTCCAGGTTGCCCTAAATCTCGGGTCTTTCGCCGTTCGCCGATTCACTTTGACTCGGGTTGCCCCTTATCTCTGTTCCTCGGCTGACCCGTATCTGCTTTCCCGGGTTACCCCGCTTCCACATCTACGGCTGAGTCGATGATCTCTCCCTGGCTGAATCGAACTTTGCATCCCCGGCTTGCGCCGCGGATGAATCTTCGGCTCCAATCAGGTACCAACATTCCTGATCTGGTTTCCGGCGCACTCTCAATCTCAATCCTTCCATCCACTGTCGGCGAACCAACCTTGGACTTCAAAACTAAAACCGTTACTTGCGCTTTCCACCAGGCCGGAGCTGCTGTTCCAGTCAGCTACAGAGTCACCAGCTAGTTAGAGACAGTAGGCCTGATTGATCTGTGGATGCAAGTGCAAAACCCTAGTGTTTTCTGTGGATATCACCATTAATAGTGCATTCACATTGAAAAAGTAGCTTCGCACAACTTATTTGAAAATAGTCGCACTCATAGATGAAGAAACCGGTGCGTTCGCCTCAGCTTAGTCGCAACTTACCGCAACGAATCGCAATTGTCTTCTGCACGAATAAGTGTGCTTTCCCCCGAAAAACTTCCCGTTCTCCGCTGACAAGAATTCCCGAGTGCCTCCCGCCTCTGATAAACAAGCAACAGCCGTTCCCGTCCCCTGTTCCACAACTACGCTCTGACTGAGGTCGCTTGCGATGCTGACAAAACGCCACCTCCCGCCGACTTGGGTCATGGGCATGACGAATGCCGTGTTCGGTCTCACCGGCGGGTTTTGTGCCGTCATTATCCCGGATCTGCTCGCTGCACATGGATTGTCCGCGGGGCAAATTGCCTCCATTGCCGCAACCATACTCTCTCCTGGATTCTGGGCCTTCACGATCTCACCTGTGCTCGATGTACGGCTGAGCAGGCGTACCTACGCATTCTTCTTCGGCACCATCACCGCTCTTTCGGTCGGGATTGCAGTAGCTTTCTCCGATCGGCCGTTGCTGATCGAAGCGGTCATGCTCCCAGGCTTCCTTGCGGCAAGCCTCTACCAGGGCGCGGTCGGAGGCTGGATGGGAAGCCTCGTCTCGAAGCAGCAGGACGGAGAACTTGGCATTTGGTTTACCGTGTCCAACATTGGCGCCGGTGGCGTCATGATGGTACTCGCCGGAGAAGTTGTGCATCGCTTCAGTTCGCCGACCGGCGCGTTCATCTTGGGCGGAGTCATCCTGCTTCCGATGACTCTCTTCATTGCAATCCCCTCGCCAGGCCCTGACCGTCGGCTCGCGCGCGAGAGCTTCGCTCTTTTTTGGCGCGAGGTCGCTTCGCTGGTCCGTCAGCGAGAGGTCGTGATCGCTCTTCTTCTCTTCACGCTGCCGGCTGCATCGTTTGCGCTGACTAACGTACTCGGAGGCACCGGCAATGACTTTTCGGCCAGCCAACGGACCGTGAGTTTGTTTGCCGGAATTGGCTCGACGGTCGCTGGCCTCGCCGGCAGCTTCCTGCTCTTTCCACTTGCCCGCCGGTTTGCGCTGCGCCCGCTCTACCTCGGTATCGGCATTGTGGGCGCAGTTTTCACTCTCAGCCTTGCTTCCCTGCCACATGCAGCCTGGAGCTTCGCGGTTAGCAATCACCGGCCAGAACCTGTTTCAGGCACTCGCATTCTCCACCAGCAATGCAATCAGCTTTGAAGCCATCGGGCCGAATAACCCATTCGCCGCGACCCTTTTTACGCTGCTTCTCTCCGCCTGCAACCTACCCATCACCTACATGCAGTATCTCGATGGTCGTGGATACGATCACGGCGGCCTGATCGGCAGCTATCTCACCGATGCTTGCCTAAGCATCGGTGCCTGCTCGCTTCTTGCCTGGGTCCTCGCCCGCCATCGTTCCTCTGCCAAACCCGCCGACGCTGCCCTCGAAGCCTTTCCAGAGAACGCAGATTGAATCCCTGACGCACACCGCATTCTCCCGCCGAGAGAATGCAAGCGAGTTCTGATGACCCAATCGCGCAGCGAGCGATTTGCAACCGGGCCCCCGCCGGTGTTTCAATCGTAAGCAGTGAAACAGGGGTGCTCCACTGTGTGGGGCTGAGAAGATACCCTCGAACCCGATCCGGATAATACCGGCGTGGGAAGCTTTCTAAGCCGAGCTTTCGAAGCCAGTTTGGCCAACTTCCTTAGTCGCAGCGCAGACGCTCCTGTTTCATGAAAGTGGGAACAAGGAATGAGTGCGTTTTGCTGTGATCAGTTACTGAATAGCTCATCGACTCCGCGGCCACGAGGACCTCGTTGCAAGTCCATCATCATCGCCGCACGCAGCACTGCGCTGCGATTGGGCTTCTTCGTCCTGGCAGCATTCCTGTTTCTTCTTGTCACATCCCGCATCCACGCGCAGGGTCAATCACCATTACCCACGCAGCCTGAAGATTCCCCGCAAACCGAGCCCACTACCGCTTCTCCCGCTTTGCATCAAAAACCAGACCGCGTCACGACAACCGTCGTCGTCCATGGCGAAGTGAAAGACGATTACCTCTCCGACCCTCGAACCGCAGCCAGCCTGGATGACACCCCGCTCAAAGATCTGCCTCTCTCGGTCACCAGCGTCACCAGCGCCGTCATGAGCGATCAGATTTCACGGCTCCTATCCGATGTCGTCAAGAATGATGCTTCGGTCTGTGAAGACTACGCCCCCGTGGGCTACTACGGCGATTTCCAGATTCGCGGATTCCCAATTGACCTCGCAACCGGCATGCAGATCAATGGCATGACCATTGCCGGCGAGCAGGACGTACCTCTCGAAAACAAGCAACGCGTCGAGATCATCAAGGGCATCGCCGGCATCGAGAGCGGCATTGCGTCCAGTGGTGGGGTGATCAACTATGCGACCAAAGTGCCCTACCCCAACGAACGTCCGGCCCTAGATCTGGCCACGGATAGCCGGGGCTCGGCGTATGGCTCAATTGCATTCCTCTTCCCTGGATTCGGCGGCAACTCCGGCCTGCTCATTACAGCCGCAGGCGAAGACATGCACACCTACGTCGAAGGAGCGGATTGCTGGCGTGGCATGGGTGCAGCCGACGGCCGCTGGCAGTTGGGCGCCAGCACACAGTTGTCAACAAACTTTGAGTATCAGCACAAAGTGCAGCGCTCAGTCGCCGGCTATCAGTTGCTCGGAGGCACCACGGTCCCCTTTCCCGTCTATCCCTCGGTCATGCTCGGCTTCCAATCGTGGTCCAAGCCGAACACGTTCGACACCTTCAATGCGGGCACTCGTCTCCAAAGCAACATTTCGGCCAATTGGATGGTGCGACTGGGTGGCTCATACAGTCATTCTCTGATCGACGACAACGTCATCTGGCCCTACGGTCCGGCACTCGACGCTGACGGCAATTCGCTTTGCTCTGACGCGGTGCCTTACTACAACTTCTTCTGCCCCGATGGCAACTACGAGATCTACGACTACCGCAGCCCCGGTGAACTCCGCATCGACGCCGTTGGCGAAGCCCTTGCTCTCGGTCACTTCAAAACCGGCAAAATCAGCCACGATGTCGTCGCAGGCGGCTCACTCTTTCACCGCTCGGTCGATCTATCATCGAACGTCGTGTACCAGCCACTCGGCGTAGAGAACGTCTACCAGCCCAACATCGCCTACGAGCCCGATGATCTGCAGGCAGGTCCTTCAGCCCTTGCCGACTTCAATCACCAGGCCTCCGGCATCATTCAGGAACGCGCTCATTTACCCGGCAACGTAATACTGCAGGCCGGCGGCCGATTCGCCGGCGTAACGGATTTCAACTACGCCGGAGCGCACCGCTCGCTGTGGCTTCCCCAGTATGCCGTCACCTATACCCCCGTACCCAGCCTTACGTTCTACAGCAACTACGGCACATTGCTTTCGCTCGGCCCCCAGGCGCCATGGTGGGTCGACAACTCCAGTGAGTTCCTGACTCCCTTCATGACTCGGCAGTACGAGATTGGCGCGAAATACGAGCACGGAATCCTGCTGACTGGCGACTACTTCCGCATGCGTCAGCCCTTCTTCTATTCCAAGGTTATTGCCAGCCCAGATTCAACCTGCCCCGCCGGCAACCCCGGCGACCTTTGCTTTGAAGCCGACGGCCACGAGACCCACGACGGCGTCGAAGTCAACGCCCAGGGCAAAGCCGCAAACTGGGTTCAACTCAGCGCATCGCTTGCAGCCATCCGCGCCATCTCCACCAATACCGGTACTCCCTCATTCGATGGCAAGCAGGTAATCAACGTCCCGCGCTTCCACTCCACGTTCTTCGCCGATGTTCTCGTTCCTCACGCGCGAGGTCTGCACGTGATGCCCGGTTGGAGCTACACCAGTCGCAAGGAGGCGACATACGACGATGCCGTGAGCGTTGGCGGATACAACCTCTTCAACGTGGGTGCTCGCTACACGCCCCACGGCGAGAGCGGCCACCTGACCTTCCGCCTCTATGCCGACAACATCCTGAACAAGCGCTACTGGAAAGACACCGGCGCAAACTATGGCGACACCTTTATCCACCAGGGTGCGCCCGCAACCGTGCGCCTCTCTGCGCATTACAATTTCTAGTTTGTGGAGATGAAGACAAGGACCGGGATTGTGACCGAAACGAAAAGAGCGCACGGGCTGGATGGCTCACTCGTTGAGCCCGACTGGCCACCCTTGACGCTCAGCGAGGTCAGAACTGTGCTGGACCAGTTCACCGCCGCTGGCCATCCGATCGCAATCCTCTCCACAAGTCCTCGTCCTCTCTCCTCGGCAAGCGTTATTAAGGCCGATCGCGGCAATGTCTTCATCAAGCGCCACGCTCGCGCCATTCGTGATATTCACGGCCTCGCAGAAGAACATCGCTTCATGCAGCATCTTTACGCAAATGGCATTCGCGTTCCCATCGTGCTGCAAACTGCCAACGGGGACACCTCGATCCAGATTTCCGACTGGACTTACGAAGTCCATGAGATTCCCCCAGGCGTCGACCTATACGAGGACGCAATCTCGTGGACGCCATTCCTTGCGCAAGAACATGCGCGCTCAGCCGGCGAGATGCTCGCCCGCATGCACATCGCCGCTGGACAATTCAATGCCCCGCGAAGAAAGACGCAACCGCTCGTCGCGAGCTTCACCATCTTTGGATCGCAAGATCCCGTCAACGCGCTTCAACAATACCTGAACGCACACCCCGCTTTATACGACGATGCGCAAACATTGGGGGACTGTGACCGGGCGCTCGAACTGCTTGCTCCTTTTCACAACGAATTGAAACCTCTCATCCCCTCGCTCTGCGGGCTCTGGACGCATAACGACCTGCACGCCTCCAACCTCTTCTGGAGCGACACCGGCCCGAGCGCACATTCAACCGCCGTCATCGATTTTGGCCTCGCCGACCGGACAAATGCGATCCACGATCTCGCTCACGCCATAGAACGCAACATCGTCGAATGGCTCATCCTGATGAACGATCCGCAGTGTGGTGATCGCGTCCCAGTTCATCTTGACCATCTCTGGGCCATGCTCGACGGCTACAATCACGTCCGTCCTCTCACCGCTTCTGAAGCAGCCGCGCTCGCTCCCATGCTTGCACTCTGTCACGCAGAATTCGCCCTCTCTGAGGCCGACTACTTCCTCGGCGTCCTCCACTCCCCCGAAAAAGCTCGCGTCGCAACCTGCGACTACCTCGTCGGTCATGCGCAATGGTTCCGAGGCCCGGGTGGCCACAAACTCCTCAATCCTCTGCGCCGCTGGGCCGAATCCCACGAGCGTCAGTCGGTGCGCGCATGATCCTCGCCACCATCGCCCACTATCTCGCCACCAATTGGGTCGAACTCGCCGGCTTCCTAACCACTGCCGTTGGCATCTGGCTCACGACCAAACGCATGCTCATCTGCTGGCCCATCGTCCTCGCCGCTGACGTGCTCTACCTTATCGTCTTCTTTCGCGCGCGCCTGCTCTCCGATGCCTTACTGCAAATCTTCTTTATCGCCTTCACCCTTTACGGCTGGTGGCACTGGTGGCGCGGCGTGCGCGAAGAGGGAGAGGTCCGCGTCATCCCGCTTCCACCGTCAAGTCTCATCATTGCGCTTGTTGCCGGCGTCGCAGGCAGCTTCGTTCTGGGCGAGATTGCCAGACGCCTGCACGCAGCTCTGCCCTATCTCGACGCCGCGCTCACCAGCTTCAGCCTCGTGGGAAGCTGGTGGCAGGCGCGCAAGCACATCGCCAACTGGTGGCTCTGGATCGTCGTCAATCTCATCTACATCGGCGAATACATCTACAAAGACCTATGGCTGACTGCCGTTCTCTATGCTGGACTAGTAGGACTCGCCGTTCTCGGCCTGCGCGACTGGCGACGTGCCGCCCGCTCCACTCAAACCGCGGCCTGCACCACGTTGCACAGCGGCTCACCGGCCATGTAACGCCTTAATTCATCCGCCGCAACCTTCAGCGACCGTCGCGCAAACTCCGTACTCGATGCGCCCACATGCGGCGTGATCAGAAGGTTCGGGCACTTCCATAGCGGATGATCCTGCGGTAGCGGTTCCGGATCCGTCACGTCAAGCGCCGCCCGAACCCTCCCTCTTTTCAATGCCTCAACCAGAGCATCCGTATTCACAATTGGCCCACGCGCGGCATTCACCAGCAGAGTCCCCTGCTTCATCAGTTCAAACTGTGGAGCATCCATCAGCCACCGGCTCTCCGCCGTATCCGGCAGGATCAGCACAACCACCTGCGCCCTGGGTAGCAAGCCATCCAGCTCACCCACCGCATGAACCTTCGGATTTTCCCTTGCTGTTCTCGCAACCCTGATCAGTCCCACATGAAAAGGCGTCAACATTCGTTCAATCTCTTTTCCAATTGAGCCATAGCCGACAAGCATCACCGTCTTGCCTGTCAGCTCTTCAAGCATCACCGGTGGATAATGCGTTTGCGTATCTCCGGCGATTTCCGCATATTCCTTGCTCGCCTCAAAGCGCCGCTTCCACTCCCCCGACCGCTGAATATCCAGGAACAGCGGAAAGTGCTTCAACAATGTGAGAATCGCCGACAGCGTCCACTCCGCCGTCGGAATGTTATGAGCTCCCCGAGCGTTGCAGATGGTCACATGCGGACCCATCGCTGCGGGAATCCATTCGGTCCCGGCCATGAGAGAAAGCACCAGCTTCACCCCGCGCAGATGCGGAACAATGAGTGTATTGCGCGTCGGGTAAGGATCGGGAATCCAGACCTCGATCTCCACGTCATGACCGAGATCGCGCGGTAATGCGATCAGCTCGACATCCTTCGGGAAAACAGCAAGCAGCTCAGGCGCCAGATTGGCGGAATATCCAACACGAAGCATAGGCAATCAGAAAACGGGGAATTTGTGCTCCTATCTATGCTACATGTTCCAAAATCTCATTCCCCGAATACGCCCCAGATGCGTCATGCTAAAAGAAGGACTTGGCTCAAACAGCAATCAAATGAAACTAACACGGCCCAAAACCTGGTCCCAGCAGGAACTCGCTGTCAAGCTGCGCTTCCAGCAACCCACAGGCCAGAGTCTCCTCACGTGGGAACGTCGACGCCTTCTCATCGATGCAGCCAAAACCGGCCTCGCCGCGGCTCTGTCCTGGTGGATTGCGCTCCGATTCGGCCTTCATGACGGCTACTGGGGTGCCATCAGCGCGATCATCGTGCTCCGGTCAAACTTCGGCGCCACCGTCAGCGCCTCACGCGATCGCGTCCTCGGCACTCTCATGGGCGCAGCCTTCGGGTTTTCCTTTTCCCTCTTTGGCAGCCTGCCCTGGAACTACATCCTCGCCGTCCTGCTCACCGTTATCCTCTGCGGCCTCCTTGGTCTTCGCAACAGCGCGCGACTCGCCGCCGTCACCATCTCCATCATCATGCTGGTGCAAAAGACCGGACCACACTGGCTTCTCGCTCTGCATCGCGTCGGCGAAGTCATGCTCGGGATCGTGATCGCCATCGCCGTTTCGACTCTCGTATTTCCGGATCGGGCCCGCCTCCGCCTTCGCGATGGCCTGGCACAGGAATTTCTCATGCTGAGTGCATTCTTTGAGGGAATCCTGCAAGGCTTCGGCGGTCAACCTTCCCCGGACCTGAACGAATTGCGCGAGGATGTACGCTCGATGCTGAGGGGCAACAACGTCCTTCTCGAAGCGTCGCGAAACGAGCCCTCCGGCGGTCCGGGATGGCGCGAGGGATTGACCATGCTCTCCCAATTCGGCCGTTCCACCTACGACGCCCTCGTGGCCCTCGAGTTCGCTGTCCGTGACAGCCACGACGACGCCTTCGCTCATCAACTGCAGCCCGAACTAAGCGCCCTGGTTACTGACATCCAGTCAGGATTCCAATATATTGCGAAGTGCATTCATGAATGGCGCTTCCACCTCCAGCCTTCAGGCATCAACCTTGAAGAAGACATCACGCGACTCGAAGATCGCATGGCAACTGTCCGCCATACGGGCGTGAATTTTTCTCAGGCAGAGATATTGCGCGCCTACGCTGTTCAGCTCCACCTCAAGCAGATTGCGCGCTTGCTGCGTGCATCCCGAATCGAAACCAGCGGCGCAACCGGTGAAGCACGGATCAACGAAACCTAGGCAATGTACTGACGGAGCGCCCCCGCACAAGCCTCGATCTCCCCGATTGAGATCGCATATCCGAACCGCAGATGTCCTTCTCCCTGCGCTCCGAACACCGACCCGGGAATGGTCGCAATATGCGCCCTCTCGAGTAGGATCTCTGCAGCCGTGCGGCTGTTCTTGTGAATCTTCTCGACGTTCGGAAATGCATAAAACGCCCCGGCTGGCGGTTCGCATTTCAAACCAACCTCGTTCAGCGCCGTCACCAGCAGATCGCGCCGCTTCCTATACTCCTCGCGACGCGCGGCAATTTCGGACTCTGGAGTCTTCAGCCCATCGATCATCGCCTGCTGCACAAATGTCGTCACGCCATTCGTCGAATAAAGCACGATTTTTCGCAGAGCCGTCATAAACGGTTCCTTCGCCACTGCATATCCTGCGCGCCAACCCGTCATCCCATAGGTCTTCGAGAACGTGTAGCACGTGATCGTGCGTTCCAGCATTCCCGGCAATGAAGCGATCGAAACATGCTCACCCTCATACACCAGGTCCTCATACGCCTCATCCGCAATCACAAGCAGATCGCGCTCGCGTGCGAATGCCGCGACCTCTTCGGCCTCTTCTCGCGTGAACACCAACCCACTCGGATTCTGCGGCGTGTTGTAGTAGATCGCGCGAGTATTGGCAGTCGAGAATTGTTCGAGCGTCTTGCGTATACCGTTTCTTCTCGCCGTAATCGTTGGCACCAGAAGCGGCCGCGCCTGCGTCCCCGTCACAAGATCTCGAATCGGAGTCCAATAGGGAGAGAACACCAGGGCGTCATCTCCCGGATCGAGCACGCTCTGAAGCGCGGCATAGAGCCCCTGCGAGCCGCCAACCGTCGCGATCACCTCATCCGAAGTCACCTTGATGTTGTTCTTCGCCGCCAGCTTTTTCACCAGCGCCTCGCGCAGCGGCAGAACACCTGAAGACGGCGCATAGTGTGTGTAATTCTCAACCAGCGCCCTCATCGCCGCATACTTGATCGGCTCCGGCGTTTCGAAATACGGCTCGCCCCCATGCAACGAATGAACCTGGAGACCGGCAGCGCGCATTTCCATGACCTTGTTGCGAATCTGCACAATGTCAGAGAAACCGACTTCATCCAGTCGTTTTGCCAGTCGAATCCCGCTCAGTTTCGGCATGGTCCAGGGACTTCCTTTCGTCTCATTTCGAGAGCTGTTGCCTTCAGCATATCTGATGCGTGATGGGGCCAATCTGAAGATTGTGACCGTGCAGCACCATCCCGCGCTAAACCGCCAGCAGATTTGTGTACACAGCCATGCCCGCCACCGCGTCCACGCTCATCGCATCGAGATCATCGATCTCTTGCCGGCTACGGATCCCGCCCGCCACAATCAATTGCCGTGCCGTCAGCTTGCGTAACCGCGCAGCCACCTCGATCGGAAATCCCTGCATCAGCCCCTCGCCGTCCACGTGCGTATACAGGTAAGCAGCCACATGTGGATCCAGTAACGGAATTGCTTCATCCGCCGTCAGCGCAACCTGCGCCTTCCACCCCTTCACGGCGATACGCCCATCCTTCGTATCAATCCCCGCAACCACACGTTCAGCTCCGACACCCTCCGCCATCTCCGCCGCAAATTTCACATCCACCGCGCCGGACTCAGTGAACAACGATGAACCGACAATCACCCGCTGCGCACCCGCACTTAGCACCTCGCGCGCTCGCGCCACCGACCGCACGCCGCCGCCCACCTGCACAGGCAATCGCTTCGCAAGCTGCGCAACCAGCGCCGAGTTATCGCCCTGCCGCATCGCCGCATCCAGATCGATCAGCTGCACCAGCGGATACCGCGAGAACTTTTCAATCCAGTACTCAAAGTCATCAAACGCCAGTTTCAGCTTCTCACCCTGCACCAGTTGAACAATCCGCCCGCCCATCAGATCAATCGAAGGAATCAGCATGGCAACCTCACCGGTACCCCTGCCGTCGCCAACTCCTCTTTCAACGACCGTGCGCTCGAAGCTCCGAAGTGGAAGATGCTCGCCGCCAGGGCTGCATCGGCCTTCCCCTTCGAGAACACCTCCACAAAATGCGCCACCGTTCCCGCGCCTCCTGAAGCAATCACCGGAATGTTCACTGCCTCGCTCACCGCCGCTGTCAGTTCACAGTCGAACCCCGCGCGCGTTCCATCCGAATCCATCGACGTCAGCAGAATTTCTCCCGCCCCGCGCTCCTCTGCCTCACGAGCCCACTCCACCACGCGCCGCCCCGCAGGCTTGCGCCCGCCCTGCACAAACACCTGCGCATCGCGCACCGGATCCTTCGCCTCAGGATCGCGTCTCGCATCAATAGCAACCACCACGGCCTGCGCCCCGAAGCTCTTTCCGATCTCGCTTATCAAATCAGGATCCTTCAACGCCGCGGAGTTCACGCTGATCTTGTCAGCACCCGCCTCAAACACCTGCGCCGCTTCCTCCGCACTCTTGATTCCGCCACCCACTGTGAACGGCACAAAGAGTTCCCTCGCGGTCCTCTTCACAGTCTTCAGCAGCGTCTGCCGCCCCTCATGCGTAGCTGTAATGTCGAGCAGCACAATCTCGTCCGCCCCTTCACGCGCATGCCGCGCCGCAAGTGCCGCCGGGTCGCCCGCATCCACGAGATCGACGAACTGCACGCCCTTCACCACGCGTCCGGCATGAACGTCAAGGCACGCAATAATTCGCTTCGTCAACATGCCCACTCCAGAAAATTGCACAGAATCTTCAAACCCGCCTCTCCCGACTTCTCCGGATGAAACTGCACTCCCATCACATTTCCGCGTTCGACTGCAGCCGCAAAGGGCTCAATGTAATTCGTCTCCGCAGAGGTATCCGCTGTGACCGGCGCCCGATAGGAATGTGTGAAATAGACAAACTCGCCATCATTCACTCCGGAGAGCAATAGCGACGAGCCTTTCACCTCCAGCGAGTTCCATCCCACGTGCGGCACCTTTTCCGTGCCATCCGGAAACCGCGAACAGCGCTCCTCAAAGAAGCCAAGGCCGTTCTGCTCTTGCGCTTCAGTCGAACCTGCATACAACCATTGCATCCCCACGCAGATCCCCAGAAACGGAACTCCCCGCTTCACCGCCGCGCGAATCGCTGGCGTCATCCCCGTCGAGTCCAACCGTTCCGTCGCTGCAAAGTGCCCCACCCCCGGCAGCACGATCCGTTCCGCTATCTCAATGGCCGACAAGTCCGAATCCGTCACCACCGGCTCGGCGCCGAGATGCCGCAGCGCCTTCAGTACCGAAGTCAGATTCCCCGCCTTGTAATCAATCACGGTAACCCGCAAGAAGCCTCCCACTCATAAACGGCGGGTGCCCCATTCTAGCGACGTGTTTTGTCGCCAGGGTGGGAAACAAAAAACTCTCTCCAGCCGGGCGCCCCCGGTCCCTCGCATTTGGGGACCGGGGATCCCAAACCGCTACAACAATCCCTTCGTGCTCGGCAGCATCTCACCCAGTTGCTTGTCTCTCGAACACGCCGCGCGCATCGCCCGCGCAAACGCTTTGAAGATCGCCTCGATCTTGTGATGATTTGAACGCCCATACATCGTCTTCACATGCACGTTTGCCCGCGCTCCCCGCGCGAATCCCTCAAAGAAGTCCGCAACCAGTTCCGACTGCAGATCGCCCACCAGCCAGGTCCGCACCTTCGTATCCACCGCGAACGCCGCGCGCCCGCTCAGGTCCACCGCCGCGATGGCGAGCGTCTCATCCATCGGCATGATGAAATACCCCGCCCGCAGAATCCCGCGTTTATCTCCCAGCGCGCTGTCAAACGCCTGGCCCAGCGCAATGCCGACATCTTCCACCGTGTGGTGCTGATCCACATCGAGATCACCTTTGCACACAAGCTCCAGATCGAAAGCCCCATGCCGCGTGAACAACTCCAGCATGTGATCGAAAAACCGGATGCCCGTCGAAATCTTGTAAACGCCTTTACCCTCGATCGTCAGCGCAATGGCAATGCGCGTTTCATTGGTATCCCGCATCACCGTGCCTTTGCGAACTGTTTTTCCTCTTCCGGATGCCCTAATCGCCCTGGCCATCACTCGCTCTCCTCACCACGGATCTCAGCCACCGTTCCTCTCAGCACAGCCTCAGCTTCGCGCATCTGCTCGCGCGTGCCGATCGTGATCCGTACACATCCATCGCATCCCGGATCATTCGATCGGTCGCGCACCAGCACTCCGCCTGCTGACATCTGCCGAACGAACGCCGCATGCTTCAGGCCGATGTCCACGAGCACGAAATTCGCTTCGCTCGACCACCGGCGAATCCCCAGTTCGTCCAGCGCTATTTCAAACTCTTTCCGCGCCGCCAGCACTTCGCCTACATACCAGCCCAAGTACGCCGTGTCTTCCAGTGCCGTCGGCAGACAGGCAAGGGCAAGCGAATTGACGCTGTAAGGCGAGAGAACACGGCGAACCCACCGCATCAATTCCACTGGCCCGACGAGCACTCCAAGCCGCAGACCAGCGAGCCCGTATGCCTTCGAAAACGTCCGCGCGACAACCAGGTTCGGCACCGTTCCCACCAGGTCCATCATCGTCTCGCCGAAGAAGTGGAAGTATGCCTCATCCACCAGCACGACAGCGTGCGGCGCTCGCCGCGCCAACTCAAGAATCTGGCCCCTGGCAGCAACGGATCCCGACGGGCTGTTCGGATTAGCGATGGCGATAAGCTTCGTTTGCGCCGTGATCGCTGCCTTCAATCGCTCAAACGGAAACTGCATGTCGCCGTCTGCCTGCACCGTTACCACCCGCGCATCCGTCGACGATGCATACACCTCGTACATCGTGTAGGTGGGAACAGGCAACAGCAACTCATCGCCGTCTCCCAGAAATGTCTCGAACAAGACATGAATAGCTTCATCCACGCCATTCGTCAGCACCAGTTGGTCCGCCCTCACCCCAAGATGTGCGGCGACAAGTCGCTCAAGCGGCTCACGCTCGGGATAGCGCGTCAGATCGCCCGCTGAAATCCGGCCCAGCACTTCCTTCACCTTCGGCGAACAAGCAATCGTGTTCTCGTTGAAATCGAGGCGCATCGCGTCGCGATTCCCCAGGGGCGGATGGTACTCCTTCATCGCCTGCACCCGAGCCCGGGGCGCAGGAAAAACTCCCGTCTCAGTCTTCCCCACTGCGCCTCCTCTTGCGGGCCGCGCTCTTCGAACCTCTCGAAGCTTTCCGCAATCGAAGTCGAATCGCGGCAGCGTGTGCTGTCAGCCCTTCCGCGTCGGCCAGGAGCGCGGCTTTGGGAGCAAGCTTCGCGATTCCCTCAGGCCCGTACTCCTGCACCGTGATCAGCTTCACGAAATCATTCACGCTCAGGCCCCCTCGCACACGCGCCATCCCGCCCGTGGGCAGCGTGTGGTTGGGCCCGGAAATGTAATCGCCCATCGGCTGTGCCGACCATCCACCCACAAACACCGACCCTGCACTCCTCACCCATCCCAGATCCTCAATCAAGTCCACCGTAAGATGCTCCGGCGCCAAGCGGTTCGTAATCTCGCGCGCTTCTTCCGCAGTGCCCGCCACGATCGCGACCCCATTGCGATTCAATGCCTCACGCACTACAGCATTTTCGCGACCCTGCGCCTTCACTTCGGCCATCACTCGCTTGGCTAGTTCCTCGCGCGTCGTCACAAAAACCGCGACCGCCTCCGGGTCATGCTCAGCCTGCGCAACAAGATCAGCGGCAATCTCCGCTGCGTTACCACGCTCGCTCGTGACGACAATCTCCGTCGGCCCCGCCAGCATGTCGATCGCACAGTCGAACGCGACCATACGCTTTGCCGCAGTCACGAAAAGGCTTCCCGGCCCGACAATCTTGTCCACCCGTGCAATCGTCTTCGTTCCGAACGCGAGCGCAGCCACCGCATGTGCCCCACCCACGCGATAAAACTCCTTGATTCCCAGCAGGTGCGCCGCGGCGAGCGTCTCAATCGCAGGCTTCGGCGAAACTACAACGATCCGCCCCACTCCCGCCATCTGGGCCGGAACCGCCGTCATCAGCAGCGTCGACGGTAGCGGATGCCGTCCACTCGGCACATAGCACCCCACGGAATCAATCGGCCTCACAACCTGCCCGACGGTGAGCCCCGCTCCCGACTTGGCGCTCCACGACTTCGGCATCTGCTTTTTCGCGAATGCGCGAATCTGTCGCGCCGCCGTCAATAGAGCATCTCGAAGGTCAGGATCGGTCCCGTCCCAGGCTTCTGCTATCTCTCCCGGCGCGACCTTAAATCGTGTGCGGTCATTCAGCCCATCGAACTTCGCAGCCAACCGAAATACCGCCCGATCGCCTCTCCGCCGCACATCGTCCACGATGCGCTTTACCGAGGGCATTACTGTATCCAGTGCCGCGCCGCCGCGTTTTTCCAGCTGAGCGAGAATCAATGCCGCTTCCCGCGCACCTCGTCCCTGTGTCCGAATCAGCTTCATTCTCCTGCCGCCTCGTTCTCTACAGCACAACCTTGTTCAGCGGATACTCCACGATTCCAGTCGCGCGCGCCGCCTTGAGCTTGGGAATCACATCCCGCGCGACACGCTCTTCCACAATCGTGTTTACCGCCACCCACTCCGAATTGCTGAGTTGCGAAATCGTAGGAGAATTCAACGCCGGCAAAACCGCCAGCACACCCTCCAGATCCTCACGCTTCACATTGAGCATCAGGCCAACCTGTGACTGTGCGTCGATCGCTCCCCGCAGCATGACCGCGATCTGGTCGATCTTTTCGCGCTTCCACGCGTCTGTCAGCGCGGTCTCGCCGGCGATCAGGTGCGTCTCGCTCTCCATCACCGTGTCGATGATCTTGAGATGATTCGCTTTCAACGAACTCCCCGTCTCGGTCACCTCCACAATGGCATCCGCGAGCCTCGGCGGCTTCACTTCGGTTGCGCCCCAGCTGAACTCGACCTTCACATTTACGCCCTTCTCGGCGAAGTAGCGCTTCGTCACCTCGACGAGTTCGGTCGCGATGATCTTGCCTTCCAGGTCCTCGGCTCTCTCGAATCCGCTCGCATCCGGCACTGCCAGCACCCAGCGAACCTTCCGCCGACTTTGCTTGGCATAGGTCAAGGTGGTCACACTGGTCACGTCGAGGCCGCTTTCAACAACCCAGTCGATGCCCGTGAGACCTGCATCGAGAACGCCATGCTCCACGTAGCGCGCCATTTCCTGAGCGCGGATCAGCATGCACTCAATCTCGGGATCGTCGATCGACGGAAAATATGAC
>Ga0335080_10001510_pt1 | contig 22801 bp, 22 predicted proteins | sample Lox_Sample_34_FD_206720 | JGI IMG/M metagenome (GOLD analysis project Ga0335080, IMG submission 206720) | Soil microbial communities from Loxahatchee National Wildlife Refuge, Florida, United States - Lox_Sample_3.4 | ecosystem: Environmental > Terrestrial > Soil > Wetlands | place: USA...
CCTTGCCGGCTGCGCCCGCGCCGCTTCCGGTCCATCTGCCGCCGGAGGTGAAGCTCGATCTGCTCCTGGATGTGGAACTGGCCGCGATGTTGCGTTTCGGCAGCCGGCGCATGCTGCTGCGCGACATCCTGGAACTGAATGCGGGGGCGGTGGTCGAACTGGATCGCCAGCTGACCGATCCAGTCGACCTGCTGCTCGATGGCCGGCTGATCGCCCGCGGCGAGGTGGTCGTGGTGGACGGAAATTACGGGCTGCGGGTGACCGAGATGGTAGCGTCGGAGCCCGCGCTGGGATGATGATGCAAGAAACTTGGAGCCGTCGGTTCGGCCCGGGCAGGTGGCGCGAGCAATGGCGGGGCGCGCTGGCGCGCTGTCACCGCCAGGGCTGCGGCCGCCGCGCCGGCTGGTGGCGCGCCTTCGGGGCCGAGACTGGCGGGTTACGCCTGCGCGATGCCTGGTACTGCACCCTGCAGTGTTTTGAGCTGGCGTTGACCGACACCATTCTGCGACTGCGCCGGCCGATGGCGGCCGCCCCCCCGTCGCCGTCCCATCGGGTACCGCTCGGCTTGGTCTTGCTTTCCCGCGGCCAGCTCAGCAACCAGCAGTTGCGCGCCGCGCTCGAAGCGCAGCGGGTAGCCGGCCGCGGCCGCATCGGCGATTGGCTGCAGCAACTGGGCTTCGCCAGCGAGCAGCAGGTGACGAGCGCGCTCGGCCTGCAGTGGGCGTGTCCGGTATTTCCCCTGCAACCGACCTTCGATCCAGCTTGCGGACAGATGATTCCGCTGCCCTTGTTGCGTGCCTGCCGCATGCTGCCGGTGCACTATGCGCCATCGACCGGGGTGCTGCTGATGGCTTTCTGCGAACGCATCGATTACACCGTGCTCTACCTGCTGGAACGCATGCTTCATTGCCGCACGGAACCCTGCCTGGCCGGCGCCAGCGCGCTGCAGCGGATTTTGGCGGGGTTGGAGCAGCAGACGCGCTGCGACGAAATTGTCTTTGAACGGGTGTCGGACGCCTGCGAGATGGCGCGCATCACCCGCAGCTATGTGCAGAAGCTTAGCGCGGAGACTCTTCAGCTGGCGGCAGTGGGAGAGCACATCTGGGTGCAGCTTGGCTGCCGTGGCGGAGCTACCAGTCTGGTTTTCGGGACTCCCGAGCTCGCCCAGGCGCAGGCAAACTTCCTGGCCCAGGATTGGCCGGGAGCGGCGGTTAAAGTCGGACTGCGGTTTGCCGATGAGAGCTTAGGCGGCAAGTGACACCGGGCGAGCGAAAAATCCGGGAGCCAGCAGCGCTCCGCCGCCGGAACCAGGCTTGTGCAACCAGGCCAGTGCAATGGGAATGGTGGAACTCCATGAATAAAGTACGTGCCCTCATCGTAGATGACTCCTCCGTGATGCGAAAAATTGTGGAACGCTCTCTGCGCCAGGCAGGCATTGATCTGGTGCAGGTGCTGGAAGCGGGCAATGGGGCGGAGGCGCTCGGCCTTTTGAAGGATAGCCCAGTCGATCTTATCCTGTGCGACATCAACATGCCGGTGATGGATGGTCTGGAATTCGTCCGGCAATTGCGATCGGTGGAAAATGCCAAGGGAATCCCCATTGTCATGATCACCACCGAAGGCAGCGAGTCGCATGTTGTCGAAGCCCTGTCCAATGGCGCTCGCGGCTATATCCGCAAGCCGTTTACTCCCGATCAGGTGAAGGAGCACGTTATTCCTGTGCTGGAAGCAAAACCATGAAACCAGCGAATGAAGCGGTTGCAAAGAGCGAGAATCCGCAGAACTGGCTGCCCATGCTGGAACTGGCGACCAAGGAAGTGTTCGAGATCATGCTGGGCTCGCGGTTGGAAGCCATGTCCGCGAGCGAAATACCGCCCTTCACGGAGTTCACCTCCATGGTTGGTCTGGCCGGCCAGTTATGTGGCGTGCTCACCTTGCGCAGCAGCACGCAATCGGCGGCGCTGATGGCTGGCAAGATGCTCGGGATTGCGCCCGGGGAAGCCAATCCCCAGATGTGGGACGCGATCGGGGAAATCTGCAACATGATTGCCGGGAACTTCAAGAACAAGCTGGCCGGACTGAGCGATAAGTGCATGCTCTCGGTGCCCACGGTCATAACCGGAGCGGATTATAGTTTTCACTCGCTGGCCGATGCCGGGGTGGTCGAAGTGATGTTCAAGTTCGAAGGTTCGCCGATCCTGGTGTCGCTCGAGATCCAGAGTTAGCCGCCCTTTGGGCCTGTCTCCCGCACAGGCCGGAAGATCTTGCCGGGTGGTTGGCACGCTGCCCGGCAAGATCTTCCTCCTTCATTCCCAAGCCCGCAAGAACCTAAAGTCTCGGCTCGCGAAACGCACCGGCCTGTCAACTGCTTGCGTTGCCTTCGCTCCGAGGCTATTGGTGTTCGGCGTGCTTTGACTCAGTCCGAGGAATTACAACGTGGACAGCGGATACTACGCGGCGTGCACCGGACTGCGGACACAGACCCAGGCGCTGGAACTGGTCGCCAACAATCTTGCCAACCTTCACACCGGAGGGTATCGCGGGCAGCAATCGACCTTTCGTGCGCTGCTGGCGTCGGCCTCCGGAGCAATCCTCAATCCTCTCAATCAGGCGGTCAATGATTTCAACGTAATCGGGGGCAGCCAGCTCGATCTCAGCCCGGGCAGCATGGAGAGAACCGGAGGCCAACTCGACCTGGCCATCGAGGGTGGCGCATTTTTCGCGGTACAAACTGCGGCGGGCACGCTCTACACGCGCAACGGGAATTTTCAAAGTTCTGCCCAAGGCCAGCTTACGACCGCGCAAGGCGATTTGGTGCTGGGAGAACAGGGTCCGATCAGCATTCCCAGCGGCACCGTGTCGGTCAGTCCGGACGGGACTCTATCGGCGAACGGCGCCGTCTTTGGCAAGTTGCGGCTGGTGGAGTTCGCACCGGGAGCGGCCATGGAGCCGGCGGGAGCTTCTTATTATGCCGCGCCGCAGAGCGAGGTGCGGTCTGCCGCCAGCGGGGCAGTGCGCCAAGGAATGCTTGAAGCCAGCAATGTCGATCCGGTATTCGCGGTCGTGAACCTGATTTCCGTGCAACGGCATGCTGAAATGCTGCAGCGCGCCCTGTCACTGTTTCACAGCGAATTTAACCGCATCGCGGCGGGAGACTTGCCGCGGGTGTAATTACGGAGAAATGTCACCATGTTTCGTTCTCTCTACACCGCTGCCAGCGGGATGATGGCACAGCAATTGAATCTGGACAACATTGCCAACAACCTGTCGAACTCCTCGACCGCCGGTTTCCGCCGCCGCCGCCTCCAGTTTCAGGATCTGATTTACCAGAATCTGGTGATGCCCGGCACTGCGGCCACGCAGCAGACCACGGTCGCGGCCGGGTTGCAGATTGGTCTGGGCACCCGTTCGGCGGCTTCGGAGATCATTCAGCAGCAGGGAGACTTCGCCACGACGGGGAATCCGCTTGATGTGGTGATCGAAGGCCAGGGATTCTTTCAGGTCACACTACCCTCGGGAGAGACGGCCTATACGCGTAGCGGCGCTTTTCATCTCGATGCCCAAGGCAACGTGGTGACCGCGGACGGCAATCCCATCGAACCTTCGATCACCATTCCCACCGGTGCGACCTCGATCACCATTGGCTCGGACGGTACGGTCAGCGTCACTCAGCCCGGACAGCAGGCAGCCCAGCAGGTCGGCAATGTCCAACTGGCGCTGTTTCCCAACCCGGGCGGTCTCAACAGCATCGGCAAGAATCTGTTTCTTGCGACTACCGGTTCGGGCGATCCGATCGTTGGCACCCCGGGCGGAAGTGAAGGCCTGGGCTCAGTCGAGCAGGGCATGCTGGAGCAGTCCAACGTCAACGTGGTCGACGAATTCATTCAGATGATCCTGGCGCAGCGCTCCTACGAGGCCAACTCCCGGGTCGTCAATGCCGCCGATCAGATGTTCCAGCAGGTAAATAACCTGGGACGGTAATGCCATGGCTCTGAGATTTTTTCTGCGCTGGCTGGTGTGGGGTGCGGTTTGCAGCGGCGCCCTCGCGTTCGCGGCAGCTGGCGGACGGGTGGCGCTCCGACCGTTGGTGGGCGTGCGCAACGACCGGGTGTACCTCGCGGATTTGTTGTCCGAAAACGCTGGACCGGAATTACGGGCGTCAGCCGCCGTCATTGAGGTTTGCCGCGGGCCGGAGGTCGGCAGCCGGCGGGTGCTGGCCGGTGCGGACTTGGCGGAGAAGCTCCAAGCCGAGCCCGACATTGCCCGACAGCTGGTCTTTCCGCCGGAGCTCGTCCTCTACCGCCCCGGATGGCCGGTGAATCGGGAGCAGGCGTGGTCTGCAATTGTCGCCTACCTGGTGCAGCATGGACTGGACTCAAAAGAAATTCCACCAGCGACAGCGCTGGGGGGCATAGCTGGGATTTCTACGGTCCGTAAAGATCCCCGAATCGAAGTTCGCCAGGCGCGTCTCAATCCCCTGCGGAACCTGATGGAGTTCGACCTGGACTGCACACCTGACCATCCATGCAACCCTTTTCTGACGACCATGCCAGCGACACGATCGCTGCGCCAGGCATTTCAGGGGAATGCTTTGGTCGCCGCAACGTCGCGAGCCACGGTCCGCGCCGGCGGTTCTAGCGCGGGGCGACCTTCCTCCGCAGGTCCCATCCTGATCAGAGCTGGACAGCCGGCCACTCTGATGCTGGAAGGGGGAGGCATGCGAATCGTATTGCAGGTGATCAGCTTGACCCGCGGAGCGCTCGGGCAGCAAGTCCGCGCCCGCGATGCCGTGAACCGGCGGGTGTTCGCGGCCGAGGTGACCGGTTTGGGCCAGCTGCACGCTCAATTCTAGCGGGAGGTTTGGCAGTGATGCTGCGTCGTCTGTGCTTATGTGTGTTGACTCTGCTTTTGCTCGCATCCGGCGGCTGGGCGCGGCAAAAGAAAATTCAGCGCGAGAATCTGGCCGACTATATTCGCCGCAATGATTCCCAGGCACCCGATCTCCGTCCCACCACGACCGGCAGCCTGTGGATCGATTCCGGCAAGTTGGCGTATCTCTCGACCGACTACAAGGCCGCCCGAGTTGGCGACCTGCTGACCATTCTGGTGGTGCAGGATGTGAAAGCCTCCAACACGGGAAATGTGGCTACCGATCGCAGTCTAACCGCCAGTTCCGGCATCAATGGTCTCGCCGGGCACATCAGCACCACCGGGGTGCAGAATATCTTTTCCCCGACATCCTCGCAGACACTCTCGGGCAAGGCCCAAGCCACGTCCGATTCCAGCTTGCGCACCAGCCTTGCCGGACGGGTAGCCGCGGTGCTGTCGAACGGCGTGATGGTGGTCGAGGCGGAACGAGAAATCACCATGAACAACGAGCACCAGACCATTCTGGTGCGCGGGCTGGTGCGGCCCGGGGATGTCGCTCCGGACAATAGTGTGTCTTCGAACGCGATTGGAAATCTGGAACTGGAGCTGAAAGGCAGAGGCGTGGTCAGCGATGGTACCCGTCCGCCTACGCCGTGGATGCGCTGGTTGCTGCGCATCGTGGGATTCTAAGGAGAGGTCATGAGACAGTTCCTGTTGGCACCCATGGTTTTGCTGTGGCTGGCTTTGCCCGTCTGGACGGTGGAGGAGCCGGCACGCACGGCCTTGATCGGGGACATCGCATCGGTCGAGGGCGTGCGCGACAATCCGCTCATCGGTTACGGCATGGTGGTGGGACTGAATGGCACCGGCGACCGCCGCCAGACGGTGTTCACCATGCAAACCCTGGCCAGCGTCCTGCAACGCATGGGCGTGCAGATTCCTGCCGGAACCGCCCGGGTCAACAATGTGGCGGCGGTTTTCATTACCGCCAACCTTCCACCATTTGCGCGGCCCGGCACGCGGGTCGATGTGACCGTCTCCTCCATCGGAGATGCCAAGAGTCTGGAAGGCGGACTGCTGCTGTTGTCTCCGCTGTACGGCGCGGACGGCCAGGTGTACGGCGCGGCCCAAGGACCGCTGACGGTGGGTGGCTACAGCGCCGGCGGCGCGGGCAATACCAAGCAGGTAAATCACCCGACGGTAGGGCGCATTCCCGGCGGCGGCCTGGTGGAACGGGATGCGGCGCTCGACCTCAGGCGCCTGCCCCGTTTGTCGCTGCTGTTGAGCGAGCCGGATTTCAGCACCGCGGAAAATGTCGTGGCGGCGATCAACCGCGAATTCGCAGGCCCCATCGCTTCCGCCGATGACAGCCGCCGGATCGAAATCGATCCCCTCGGAGCTGGCGCTTCCAGCTTGCCGGCGTTGCTGGCGCGAGTCGAGAGTCTGGCGATCGAGGTACGCCGCCGCGCCAAGGTGGTGGTCAATGAACGTACCGGCACGGTGGTCATGGGCAAGGACGTCCGCTTGGGCGCGGTATCGATCCTGCACGGCAATTTTTCGATCGAGATCGCCACCGAATACGGGGTCTCTCAGCCCGAGGCGCTTTCCCGAGGCCAGACCGAAGTCATAGCCCAGCCGACCGTTAAGACGGAGGAGAAGGCGGCTCGGCGTATTGAATTGAACGAAGGGGCAAGCGTCGAGCAACTGGTCAACGGACTGCAGACCATAGGAGCGACGGCGCGCGATGTGATTGCGGTGCTGCAGGCGCTCAAAGCGGCGGGCGCCCTGGAAGCCGATCTGGAGGTGATCTGATGACGAGCCTTGCCCCACTTCTGCCACTGGCTGAGAGTGCACCCGGGGCGGTCGATCCGGCGCGAAAGGTCTTCCGCGCCGCCCAAGACTTTGAGTCGGTGCTTCTGGGAGAAATGCTGCGCTCGCTCGAGAAAAGTCTTTCGGCCGTACCGGGTGAGGCCACAGATGCGGGCGCGGACAACTACCAGTACCTCGGCACTGAGGCCTTAGCCTCGGCGCTGGCCGCCCGCGGGGGCTTGGGCATCGCGCGGTTGATAACGCGTAGTTTGCTGAAATCACAGCAGATTACGTCAGATCGGGAGGCCGCGGCACGACCCTTAGGGCGGTAAAGTTTTCTTGGCCGCCGCCGATAAAATCAGAAGGGAAAGATGAGCCCCTCGCCAGATCGGAAGCGGGTTAGGGTGCCATTAAAGGATTTTAACGGGCCCATGATGGTTGAATTGCAAGCCGGAATAACGGCGAGGAAGACACTATGAGAATCGACTTAAACACCAGGGTCTCGCAAGCCGCTGATAACCAGAAGCCGGCGCGGCGTACTCCGCATGCGAGTGGTTCGGCGTCGGCGCCATCCGAATCGGGTAGCGACCAGGCCCGGCTGTCGCTCGATCGGCGACGCATGCTGAGCTTGGAGTCGGGAGTTAATCAGCTTCCTGACGTTCGTCAAGAGAGAGTCGCAGGCTTGCGGCAGGTGGTGCAGCAGAGTGGATACAACGTGGGCAGCGATCAGATCGCCGACGCCATGATTTCCGAGATGACGACGGGATCGAACCCACTGCGGTGAGCGGCTAGTGGAAGAACCCATGAGCGATCTCTCGATGGAGCGGCTGGAACCGGCGGCGAACACCGCCAGCGTCCAAAGCCAGCAGCCGCGGCGCGATGCGTCCTCTAAGTCGCGGCGCCGTCCCGCTCCCGCACCGCGGCGTCCCGCGCAAGAGTCGCCAGATGATTTGGAAGAGTCTCCCCACAAAATCGATAGTTTAGCCTGATTCCATGAAACCAGATCCGTCTGCCGGCTTGGCGCGTTTGCAGAGCCGCATCGCCCTGATGCAGCAATTGGCGAGGTCGCTGATGGCCGCCCAAGCCGCGTTGCTGGCCCTGGATGTCGCGGCACTTGAAGCCCACACGGAGCGCCAGGCGCAGCTCTGCCAGCAATTAGGAGCCATCGCCGAGGATCCCGGTTCTGCCCGGATTCTGGCGCAGCCGCAAGAGTGCCTCGACCTTGAAGCGGATCCGCGCTGGGCAGCCCTGCTGGAAGAATTCGATCGAGTGCAATCCGATGTACGGCATCAGAGCCGGGTGCACGCCGCTCTGTTGAGTCGCGCGCGGCGATCGATGGCGCTGCTGGTCAACGTGCTGGCGAGTTGTTCGGGCTCCTACAGCATTATGAAATCGGCGGAAGGTCCGTCTTCGGCAATGGCCTTGAGGAAGTGAGTTATGGCGAGCCTTTTTGGAAGCATGTACATCGCGGTCAGTGCCCTGTTGGCCAATCAGGGAGCCCTGGAAGCCACCACCAACAACGTCGCCAATGCCAACACGCCTGGATATTCGCGACAGCGTCCGGTGTTTGTCGAGGGGGATCCGGTGGTAGTTCCGCCACTGACCTTCGGCTCAGGCGTCGTGCTGCAAAAACTGGAAGGCTTGCGCGACCCGATCCTGGAATTGCGGCTCAACGACGAAACCCAGCAGCAGGGCCAGTTGGACTCTCTGGTTTCGGCGCTGAGCCAGGTGCAAGTGATGTTCAGCGGTACGGCCAACGATATCGGCAGCAGGCTGTCGGATTTCTTCAATAGCCTGAACCAGCTCTCCACCGATCCCGCCAGCCTTTCGCTGCGCCAGGCGGTGCTTACTTCCGCTGGCAACTTGACCGCTTCCTTCCGCAGCGCTACCAAGAATCTGCAATCGCAGCGAGCCAGTCTTGATCTTAACGTGGGTCAGGCGGTGGATCAGGTTAACGTGCTCACGCAGCAGATTGCCAAGGTGAACGGCCAGATTCACTCGCTGGAGAACCTGCATCAGGAAGCCAGTGATTTCGTCGATCAGCGGAACACGCTGATCCGTCAGCTCTCGTCGCTGATTGACGTTTCCGTGATTCAAAGTGACAACGGTATTTCATTGACCACGGCCAATGGCACGGTGCTGGTGACTGACCAGAAGAGCTTTGACTTGCAGGTGCAGATGGACCCGTCTGGGGTGCAGCACATATTCTCCCAGGGAACGGACATTACCGGCACCCTGTCCGGCGGCGAGATTGCTGGCTTGCTGCAGGCTCGCGATCAGAAGATTCCGGGAATTCTGAATGACCTGGATACGCTGGCCGCAAGCTTGGCAACGGCCGAAAATGCCGCGCACCGCCAAGGCTTTGATCTCTCCGGCAACCCGGGCGGCGATCTATTCGTGCCGCCCCCGGTGGGAGGACAGGGGGCGGCGGGCACCTTTGCCCTCAATATCAGCGATCCGGTGCTCTTGGCAGCCAGCTCCGACGGAAGCCCGGGAAGTAACGGCAATCTGGCGCTGCTCTCCGACGTGCAGAATCAGACCATTGCCGGGGGGCGCACGCCCGTGGATTTCTACGCGGACCTGGTATTTCGGGTGGGCAGCGATGTCTCTAACGGGACTGCCGACCTGGATGCTTCGCAGCTCATCCTACGTCAATTAGAGGATCAGCGAGGCAGCATTTCCGGCGTTTCGCTGGATGAGGAAGCAGCCAACATGATTCGTTACCAGCAGGCCTACGATGCGGCTGCCCGAATGATCACCACTATAAGCGACATGACGCAAGTGGCTGTCGATCTAGGGAGGTACTGAATACTATGCGCGTGAATCCAAATCCTACACCCGGTTTGCTGGATGCTTTGCAACGTACCCAGCGCGAAGTGGAGGATGCCATGTTGCAGATGTCCTCGGGCCGGCGGGTGAATGTCCCATCCGACGATCCCGCGGCGGCGGCGGTGCTGGTACAAAATCAGGCGGAAAGCGCGCAAGTCGATCAGTTCCTCAAAACCAGTTCCAGCTTGAGCTACCAACTACAGACGGCAGACTCGACGCTGAACTCCGTCGTTCTTGCGCTGCAGCGAGCCATCAGCCTGGGAGTGGAAGGAGCGACGGGCACCCTTTCCGATGCCAATCGTGCTTCCCTGGCCCAGGAAGTCAGCGGCATCCGCGACCAGTTGGTGAGCCTCGCAAATCTGTCTTTCCAAGGACGCTTTGTATTTGCCGGCACCGAGACTCAGACGCAGCCTTTCGTGGTCGACCCCACGCAAACGTCCGGGGTGCGTTACGACGGCAATACCCAGGTCAATTACGTGACGATTGGCGAGGGACTGTCCCAGCAGACCAACCTGCCGGGAACGCAGATCTTCATGGCTCCCGGAAGCGACATGTTTCAGGCAGTCACTGATCTGGTGACCTCGCTTCAGAACGGTACCGGGATGGATGCGGCGGTGGTTGGCGTTCGAGCGGCCTTCGACTTCGTGACCGGGCAACGGGTTTTCTACGGGAATGCCGTGAACCAGATCGAAGGACAGCAGTCGTACCTGAATACGGAAAAACTGCAATTGAGCCAGCAGCAAAACGACGTGGGCGGGGCGGATCTCGCGGCCGCAGCCAGCAACCTGGTAAACACGCAGAACGCGCGTTCGGCCACACTTGAGGCGGTCGGTCGAGTTTCGCAGCTGAATCTGTTCGACTATCTAACCTAGCGCGTATCCCATCCCGATCCCCGCTGGATGGCCGGAGCATGCGTTTCCTCCTCGCTCTAGAACCTGGCCGGGACTGTACGATCTATGGTAGTAGCCAGCGTTCGCCACATACTCTGCGGGGACTGTTCGAGTTGGTCCGTAGCGAAGGCCGCCGGCTTCCGCAGCTTGGCTCGGGTATTCCACGGCAAGAGGACCCGCTCACAAATATCGTAAAGAACTTAGGTTCTCTCATTCGAGGGCATGCCATGCGGCGTATTGATTCTCCTACGAACTCCTGCGTTTTTCCGCGCCAGCGAATCTCTGGCTTAGAAATATTTTCTCGGCAATCTTTATTTGGTTGGCTGGTTTTGGTCTCGGGGCTGGTTACTCTCGCGGCCGGACAAAATCCCAAAGGCGCGATCCGTGGCGCAGTGGAGGATACCAGCGGGCGCCGAATTTCATCCGCCACCATCACCGCTCGCCTCGCCGACACCCCGGTGGAGCGCCGAACCGTCACTGACAGTCGCGGGGAGTTTCGTATTGACGATCTGGCTCCGGGGACCTACTCGACGTCGGTCAGCGCTTCGGGGTTTGCGGACGCAAAATCGGATGTTTCGGTCGTCGTCAGCTCGGTGACCGAGACCTTGGTGACTCTTAAGCCAGCAGTGGTTCAGCAAACGGTTAAAGTCCAAGGCCAGCCGTCCTCGATCACGACCCAGCCCATCGATGTCTCCAGCGTGGTGCAGAAGGCCGTCGTCACGTCGCGAGATTTGGACACCGTACCCCTTGCTCATCGGAGCTTTGCCAACATCGCCTACCTGGCGCCCGGCACCGAACCGGTTGAACCCTCGGACCCGACCAAGGCCCGTATTACGGCGGTTTCATTTGGCGGGAGTTCTGGCCTTAACGTCGATCTTTCGGTGGATGGTGGCGACAACTCCGATGATTACATCGGAGGCTTTTTGCAGAATTTTTCACCGGATGCGATTCAGGAATTCGCGGTTCGCACCTCTCAGGAAGATGCTGACACCGGACGAACGGTGGGCGGCTCGGTGGTCATTACTACGCGCCGGGGAACAAACGACTGGCATGGCCTGGGAGCGTTCTATGATCGGAGCTCCGGTATGACGGCCCGCTATCCCATTGACAATCCCGATCCCGAACGCAAGCAGCCTTTCTCACGCCAGAACTACGTGGCCACCCTCGGGGGACCGATCGCGAAGGACAAGCTCTGGTTCTTCACATCGTTCGAAGGCGTTCATGAAGACGCCAGCATCTCCTATAGCCCGAACAGCATTGCGGAATTCGGCGCCTTGGCTTCGCTAGCGTCGCAAGGACTGATTCCGGGAGTGAGTTCAATCCCGGTTCCCGACCACGTTTCTGTGCCTTTTCGCGACTATCTGGGACTCGTGCGCTTTGACTGGCTTCAGTCTCCCAAGTCGCAGTGGTTCCTGCGCGCGGCCATCGACAACTACACCACGAACAACGATTTGGTACAGCAAGCCACGTTGCCCTCGACTGGAGCGACCTCGGGTTCGAACTACCTGAACATGGTTATCGGCAACACCTACAACTTCGGTCCAACCTGGGTGGGAACCTTTACTTTCGATGCCAGTGGACTGCATCACACCGAATCGCGCAATTCCGACCTGGGGTTTGCGCTAGCGTTTCCATTTAGCGCAACCTTTCACACCATCTCAGGCTTTGAGACTTTTGGCGACAATCAATTTGCTACGCCGATCACCGCTTTCCCGGTGCTGCGTAACCAGGAAAAATACCAGTTCCGCTATGACGTAAGCCACTCGATGGGAAGCCACACCGCAAAGTTCGGGATCAATTTCATCCACGAGCCAGTGCTGAGCGGCGCCTTGTCTGGCGCGGCCGAAACCTTGTTGCAATATTCCAATGATCCCAGCTTCTATGCGGCAAATCCCTCCCAGTTCTACTTTGATCTGACTTGCACCAACCCGCCTGCCGATGTTGCCTGCACGCCTACCCCGGCCGGCGATGGCAGGTTCTCGCAAAATGTGCAGCGTCTCGGGCTCTACGCTCAGGATTCTTGGCGTGCCACGCCGCGACTGACAGTGAACTATGGCCTCCGCTACGACACGACGTTCGGACTGTTCGACGCATCCGGCCGTTCTCAGTCAGAAAACCCTGCACTACTGACGCTGAAGGCTCTCCAGATTCCGCTGGTGAATTCGGCGCCCCACGATTATCGCGCCGCCTTTGGACCCCGGTTGGGATTGGCCTACGCTCTCGGCCAGAGCGCCAATACCGTAATTCGCGCCGGCATCGGCATCTATTACAACGATCTGGCGCAAAACGGCTGGGTGAACGCCTTCAATGCAGTGAATGTGCCTCCGGGACCCTGCATCAATCCAGGAGACGCCGGATGCCTGCCCGGGTCGGCTGACGGAGGGGCTGGCGCGATCATCGATTCTCACTACAAGACCCCTTATGCCCTGCACGCTACGGCTGGGGTTCAGCATGCGTTTAACGCTGATTGGAGTGTGAGTGCTGACTGGATTCACGAGAACGGAGTTCACGCCTATCGCGCCTACAACTACACCGCCGGCTTCACGTTGTTTGCTCCGAACCCAGCGAACCAGGATCTGGTTCCGGATGTGACCCTCTTCAAAACCGATAACCGTTCCAGTTACGATGCGCTTGCCATCCACCTGCAGGGCAATGTGTCCCGCCGATTCAATCTGATCGCCAACTACACTCTTGCAACCGCGAAAACCTGGGGATGCGTGGTCGGCGAGCTCTTTGACTACGTGAACGGTGTCTGCAATCCACTGAATGCATTTGGCCCGGGAGACTACGGTCCGTCGGGAGAAGATGTGCGCCATCGCTTCGTGCTCGCTGGCATATACCACACTCCCGGAGGATTCGAGATTTCAACCTTGGCGCAATTTGAGAGCGCCCGTCCTTACACCCTGGGAACTGGTACCGATGTCAACGGCCTCGGAGATCCCGCCGACAACCGCGCCGTGATCAACGGAGTGCAAACTTCGCTGGATGAGTTCCGTGGCCGGCCCTACCAGCAGGTCGACCTGCGCATAGCGCGCCCGATCAATTTTAACGATCGCTGGTCGCTGATGCCCTTCGTGGAGTTCTTCAACCTCTTCAATCGCAACAATCCCGGCAACAATTACATCGCCGATATCGGCGCGTTAAACGTTCCCCCCTCCGAGGTGGATGCGGGGAATGTGACTCACTTGTGCCTGGACGCGGGTTGCACCAGGCTAGCCCCCATCACCAGCATCAACCAGTTGCGCCAGCCGGCCGGAGCGTTGGGAGACTTCTTTGGCCCGGGCACAACCGTCGGCATTCCCTTTGCCGCGCAAATTGGAGTGAGGTTCATTTTCTAGTCCGAGCGAGGAAGAGTCCGAGGGCTGCTGACCACTCTGCCGCAAAAATTCCGCTGGCCTTCTTTGCCAGGGCGCGAGGGACAAACTCTGCTTACAGTCCCGCCTTGCCCAGAATGGAAGCCACCTGCGTCTGCCACTCGTCCACGGAGCTGTGCATGGCGCGGCCGAGCAGGTTTGCCCGCACCTGGCGCAGTTCGGGAATCCTGCGCGCGGCGATGGCGTAGCGGTGAAATTGCGGATTCATGGCGAGTTCATCCTCAGAGAGATAAAGCGGCCGGCGGCGGAAGTTGAGCATGCCCAGCACCCGGTTCAGGTGCCGGATCGCCGTCTCTACCCATGCCAGATCCTGTAGTTGCGCGGGCTGCGCGGGATCGGTCAGGCGAAAAAAATACGTGGCGCGGCCTGAGCTTGAACTTGCTTCCCAGGCGACTAGGTTAGCCGCCTGTTTTGCACCCGGGCTGGCGGCGATAGGAAAGAAAAACCAGTAGAGTGCTTGGGGCACGTCAGGGTCGGCGTCAGGCGCGCCGACAATATCTTCGGCGTCGGACGAGCTCTCTGAGCCCCCGCCGGTCTCGGACGAGGTGTCTGCGCCGCCTTTGTCCTCCGGTCGGATCAGCTTGAATCCGGCGTATAGCATCCCGGTCGCGGTACGGCTGAGCAGGTGCTCATAATAGGGTTTGAGGTCTTTGTCCACGGCGTTTGACGTAAGTGCCGCCGCAGTTTTGGGATGAATGGCTTCTAGCTTCGATACCGGAACGGCTCGCCCTTCTTTCATCAGGCTGACGGTTGCCTGAAGTTGGTCGGGACTGAGGAAGGGAAAAACGGCGTGCAGCGATTGCGCGCTGCGGGTCGCCGTGTGGGCCATTGCGTCGCGGACCCTGGAAGCAAATTCCTCGGTACGCTTGGCCAGACGAGTGGCCTTCAGCCGGTCCGGGCCGCACTCGAGGACAACCTCGTAATTTGCAGGGTCAAAGCGGACGGTGTCCAGGTCCGCCAGTCGCCACTGGAAGGCTTGCTCGGCAGTGGGCAGCACCGCGAGATTGCTTTTGTAGAGGCGAAATTCGGCGGGGCCGGAACGCGAGGCTCTGCCCGCAGCGGTCAGCTCAAAGGTGCCGGTAAAACGCTCAATCTCTTCAAGGTCTTCGAGCAACAGACACTGAATGGCGCGCTTGCGATAGGCTTCCAGCAGGTCGCGGCATAAGTCCTCAAACGCCTTGCCGAATTGGCGAAGCAGAATGGCGCGGCCCGTGTAAAGAGGCAGGCGAAGTTCCCAATCGCCCTTGACGACGGCATCCAGATCGCCCAGATCGAAGGCAATGGGAACTCCCTGCTGAGGGGTGAGAGTGAACGTCTGCGCGTCAAACTGCACGCGGCACGGTCCCTCCTGGCTGGTCCCCGGGCCCGAATATTGGAATCTTCCGTCGAAAGCGGGCATGTAGTCAGCTCACCTTATTGCCGCACTCCGGACAGAACTTGGTTCCGGCTTCGAATTTCGTGCCACAGCGCGCGCATTCGTTCTTTGGCCGCAGTGGCTTGCCACACTCGGGACAGAATTTTGCGCCCTGGGTGCGCGCGCCGCACGAAGGACACAGCGCGGCCGCTTCGCTGGTCAGGTCCAGATCCTTGGTGAGATCCTGGTTCCGAAGTTTCTCTTTCAGCTGTTCGACAGTGGTTTGCACCTGCGCGGATGCCAATTCGGTTTCGATGTCCGGGGCGCAATCGAAGCACAGAGAACGCTTGGCATTCCAGCATGTAGCCTGGCACACCCAGTGCGAACATTTCGGACACTGGCGGAAGTTAGGCTTGGCTTCCTCGATAGCGGCTCGGTAGGCCTTGTCGTGGGCTGGACCAAGCACGGCGCGCTCGATCTCGTAAGCGCTGGAGCCAGCTTCTCCAAGGATCCCCCCGAACAAGCCCCCGGCGGCTCGTAAGGCGCTCGACGCAAAGCCAGTGGCCGAGGTCTTGAACTCGCTCATGAAGCCGTTGCCGCAGCGGTCGCAGAAAAACTCGAACTGGAAACCCTTATCGGTGGAATGATCGTTGTGGTTACGGGTGAATTGGATGAGTGCCATGCGCCCTCCGGGCAATGAAAACCCCTGATTCTAGCGGAACCGGGAAGCAGCGTCCATTCACCTTGTGTGGCGCGGATTTGGGCGATTGGCGCTACACTGGTGCAAGGCCGCTTTGAGGATGCCCTTCGCCTGTTGTATAAGACAAAGCCTATGAAGCAAGCCGTCTGCCTACTGGTTCTAGCCCTCTGGTTAAGCGCTCAACTCGTTGCCCAGGAGCCGTCCCATACTCCGGAAGCGGCCGCTATTTCGAACCGCCTGGCCGGGCTCGACAAGCATGCCGGCTTCCTGACCTACTACTGGGATGAGAAGAAGGGAGAAGTGCTTTTCGAACTGTCTCCAGACTCACTTTCCCGCGAGTTCCTGTACTTCACCAGTATGGGGAGTGGGATCGGATCGACCACCGTATTTGCCGACCGCAGCTCATTTGCGGGATCGAAAGTATGCCGCTTCCAGCGGGCTGGCACGCGGGTACTGGTGATCCAGGAAAATATGGGATTCCGCGCGGAGACTGGCAGCGCCGAACTGAAGCGCTCGGTGTCGGCCAGTTTTCCAACTTCGGTGCTGGCCGCGCTGCCGATCGAGGCTGAACAGGGCGGATGGCTGGTGGTAAACGCAAACCCGTTGCTGATTCGCGATGCTGCCGACCTGACTTCGCAATTGCGCCGTCCGATGCACAACGTGGCTGGGCGGTTGGTGCGCGAGCAGGCCTCGGGGGCAAACTGGCATTTGGACGAATCGCGTAGTGTCGCCGACCTCGATTCCAGCGGCAGTTTCCCGCTGAACACCGAGATGGAAGCGTTGCTCACCTTCGCCAGCGATGCCGAAGGCGACTTCAACCAGCCCGAGCCGCACACCCTGAGTGTGCGCGAGCATCACTCCTTTGTGGCGCTGCCCGCGCCTGGTTATGAGGTTCGCGAACAGGATCCGCGAGTAGGATTCTTCGGCGTCACTTTCCTGGATTTCTCCCAACCTTTCAACCGTCAGCTGAATCGCTATCTGGTGAGCCGTTGGCGGCTGCAGAAAAAAGATCCGAACGCCGCGGTGAGTGAGCCGGTGAAGCCGATCGTGTTTTATCTCGATCGCGCCATTCCCGAGCCGGAGCGTTCTGCGGCGCGACGGGGCGCGCTGTGGTGGAACCAAGCCTTCGAACAGGCGGGGTTCAAGAACGCCTTCCGGATCGAAGATCTCCCGGAAGGAGCCAGCCCGCTCGATATGCGCTATCCGACGATCCAATGGACGAATCGTTCGGGGCGCGGCTGGTCGGTTGGGATGACGCACACCGATCCCCGCACCGGCGAGATCATCCACGCCGTAGTGCAGCTCGATTCGCATCGCATGCGCACCGCCAACAATTACTGGGAGTCGGTGATGCCGCCGGCAGGGCAAGCCGAACCGGCTCTGGACTCTTTCGCCGCTCTCGACGGCGCCGATCCCGAGGTCAGCGACGAGCAAGTGATGCTGAACCGGATTGCTTTACTGACCTGTCACGAGGTTGGGCACACGCTGGGCCTCGATCACAACTTCATAGCCAGCACGTTCGGACGCGGCTCGGTGATGGACTATTTCGCCCCGCGCGTTCACATTCGTTCCGATGGCAGTCCGGATCTCTCCGACGCCTACATGCAGGGGACGGGCAGCTATGACCGGTTCGCCATTGAATGGGGCTACAGCCAGGGCAAGCCCGGCGCCGCCAAAGATCAGGAGAGAGCGCGGTTGGATGGGATTGTCAAGGGCGCGATCTCCAAAGGGATCACGTGGGGCAATTACGACGATCCGCGATGGAATGCCTATGACGATGGCCCCGATCCGGTGACCTGGCTCAAGGAAGTGCTTCCGGTTCGGGATGTTCTCCTGACGCACTATGGGCCGCAAATGCTGCGGCCCGGCGAACCGAGTTCCATGCTGGCTTCACGCTTCCCGCTGATCTACCTCTTTCACCGCTATGCCCTGGCAGCCGCGATCAATGTGATCGGTGGCGCCAAGGTGCCGCTGACGCTGGCGGGCGATGGAGAATCTCCGGTCAACCTTTGGCCGGCAGATAGTCAGAAAGCGGCATTGCAGATGGTCTTGCAGTCCCTCACGCCGTCGAAGCTGGAGGTGCCGCCCGCATTATGGAAGCAGCTGGCACCGGTCGAGAATCGCGACAGCGATCCAGAGGCCTTCCATTCTTCCGCGGGATATCTTTTCAGCCCGCAGGATGGCGCGCGGGCAGTGGCGGAGATTGTGGTCGGCGGCCTGCTTGATCCCGAACGCATGCAACGCCTGGCGGTGCTGTCCCACGAAGATGCCGGCCAGCTATCGCCTTCGATGGTCATTACCGCGCTGATCAACGAGGGCTTTTCCGCCGGAAGCTTCAGTCCGGCGGCACAGGACCTGGCAGGCGTGGTGCAGACGGAAATCACCGAGCAGTTGATGATTCTCGCGGTTGACGCAGACGCGACCCCGGAAGTGCAGGCGGCAGCCCTGGCCGGGATTCGCGATGTACAAAGAGAGATCAAGGATCGCCAGCCACAGAGTCTGACCCTGCAGCGCCTGGATCACAACATCACGTTGTTCCTGCTGGATCCGCGCCAGAATATGCCGAAGCCGAAGGCGGCAGGAGCACCTCCGGGTCCGCCGGTGTAGATCTCGAAAAAACGGCGCGGAAGGGCGGGTTGGTATCTGCCGAGAAGAACGACGGGTATCGTCGCTACGCCTATTTGCCGACTTCGCGAAGGCCCGCAAACGATTGCGGAACTGCATGGCAAGATTCGTAAGCTGAAATCTCAGCTTCGTTCTGCAGGGTGAGGCCGATGTCGTCGAGGCCTTCGAGCAGGCAGTGACGGGTGAATTCATCGATCGTGAATGAAACTGAAAATCCCCGCTCGTCTGAAACGGAGCACCGCTCGAGGTCCACGGTAAGACGGTAGCCGCCCGTCTGTTGTGCGCGACGGATTAGGTCCGCAACTTGTTCTTCGGGCAGAATCACGGTTAGAACGCCGTTCTTCACGCAGTTGTTCGCGAAAATGTCGGCAAATGAAGGGGCGATCACGGCGCGGAACCCGTAGTCGGCAAGCGCCCACACGGCGTGCTCGCGCGAGGAGCCGCAGCCGAAATTCCTTCCCGCAACCAGGATCGAGGCGCCCGCAAAACGGGACTGATTCAGCACAAAAGCAGGCTCGATCTCACCCGAGGCCTTTCGCCGCCAATCGAAAAAAAGAAAATCGCCGAATCCGGTGCGCTCGATCCGCTTCAGAAACTGCTTTGGGATGATCTGATCGGTGTCGACGTTGGTGCGGTCAATCGGCACAACCAATCCGTGGTGTACGCGAAACGCCTGCATGCGTCCTCAGTGAAATTCCCATTTCCGGATATCGGTGAAGTGGCCGGTAATGGCAGCGGCGGCCGCCATCATGGGACTGACCAGATGAGTACGCCCGCCGCGTCCCTGGCGGCCCTCGAAGTTGCGATTGCTGGTGGAAGCGCAGCGCTCGCCCGGCTGCAGGACATCGGGATTCATCCCCAGGCACATGGAGCAGCCGGACTCTCGCCATTCGAAGCCGGCATCGAGGAAAATCCGGTGCAAGCCTTCCTGCTCTGCGGCCAGCTTTATGGCCTGAGAACCGGGCACCACCATGGCGCGAACCGTGGGAGCGACACGATGTCCCCTGGCAACACGAGCTGCGGCGCGCAAGTCCTCTAACCGCGAGTTGGTGCAGGAGCCGATGAAGACGCGGTCCACGTGGATATTCTCAACCGGAGTGCCCGGCTCGAGGCCCATGTACTGGTACATGCGCTCGGCGGCGTCGTGATCGCCGTTCTTGAGTTCGGTGACCTGCGGGACCTGACCGGTGACGGGAACCACCATGCCCGGATTTGTTCCCCAGGTAACGAATGGCGCCAAACCGGAGGCGTCGATGTTCACAATTTTGTCGTAGTGCGCGTCCGGCTGGGACGGCAGCTTGCGCCAACGTGCCAGCATCGCCTCCCATCCCTCGCCTTGCGGCGCGAAGCGGCGGCCCTTGAGGTAGGCAAATGTAGTCTCATCCGGCGCAACCATACCGGCGCGGGCTCCGGCTTCGATGCTCATGTTGCAAAGAGTCATGCGGCCGTCCATGGATAGCAAGCTCACGGCCGCGCCCCCGTATTCGACCACATAGCCCGTGGCGCCATCGGTGCCGATCTGGCCGATGATGCCAAGCGCAAGGTCCTTGGCAGTCACTCCCTGGGGCAGCGTGCCGGCAATTTCTATCCGCATACTCTTTGGTTTGCGCTGAGGCAGGCACTGCGTCGCCAACACGTGCTCGACTTCGGAAGTTCCCACGCCGAACGCCAGAGCTCCGAAGGCTCCGTGGGTACTGGTGTGGCTGTCGCCGCAGACCACCGTCATGCCGGGCTGGGTTAATCCCAGTTCCGGACCGATCACATGCACGATGCCCTGGTCGGGCGAGTCCATGTCGAACAGCGGAACCTCAAAGTCTTTGCAGTTCTGACGCAACGCTTCGATCTGCCGCCGGGCGATGGGATCGGTGATGGGTGTGCCGCGGGGCTCGGTAGGGACGTTATGGTCCACAGTGGCCACGGTGCGCAGAGGCTGGCGGACTCTGCGTCCCGCGGCACGCAAGCCGTCGAAGGCCTGCGGCGATGTGACTTCATGCACCAGGTGCAGGTCGATATACAGCAGCGGGAGTTGTCCCGCCGGGGTGCTTACTTGGTGCTGGTCCCAGACTTTGTCGAAAAGGGTTCGCTTGTCAGCCATGGCTATCGGTGAATCGTCCTACTCTTTGCCGGTGGGTTTGACATCGCGCTTGGCGCTGTCGGCGCCATCCGCGACCTGCGAAATATAGCGATCACTACACTTCCAGTCGTCTCCATGGCCGGAACTTATCCACACGTCCACGACAAAATGGCTCTCCGTTTTAGATGTCTTGGAATCGCCAAAAGTCTGGCTGAGGCGAAAACTGGCAATGGCGATAGTCGGGCTCACGGCGCGCACCGACATCTGCTCGATCCGGAAGGACTGCGGCCTGCGGGTAAAGGCCGACGCCTGCCAATCTTCGCGCGGGGTAGGCGACCCTGGCGGAATCGGGCTCCAGACCTCAAAATCCTCGCCGAGCAGTTGATCCAACGCAACACCGTTCTTCTGCTGAACCGCTTTCATCCACTGAGTCTCCAGGTCACCAAACAGAACCTGCAAGCGGGTTTTGGTGACGACTCGGGTTGCCTGGGCGCAGGCGGCGACCACCGACAATTGCACCAACGCGGCGAAAAGAACCGACAAAAAAAACCGACGCTTCATGGAGCGGAGTCCCCGGGGTTTATTGAACCGCCAGACAATTATATGGGCGGGAATATTGCGACGGCCACGGCAAACTCAGAACAGGCCGCCCTGACCCGAGGTCTGCGGAACTAAAAAAGGCCGTCCGGGCTTGCCGGACGGCCGGGTACGCATAGTTTCCGCCTACTTGGTGTAGAACTGGCCGCCAAGAGTCTGGTCGCAACCGCCTTTACGGGCGTTCTCCCACTCCATCTGAATCAGCCAATGATGGCTGCCGAAGGTCTGGTTGTATCCGCCGCTGCCAATGGCGCCGGTAGTTGGCCCGAATTTCCAGGCACACTTGTCGGCATCTTCATAGCCACGGGTGTCATACCAGGCGTTGAGGTCGGGATCGGTAATGGCTTCCTCAGACTCGTGAGCCATGATGGAGGCCATGCCATCGGCGCCACTATCGCCGTTGGGGCTATTGGTTTCAGCCTCGCAGGCCGACGTGCAGCGATCTGGATTGCCCACGAACGCATACTTGATGTCCGACGCGGAGATGGTCGCATGGGTATGCCAGCCACAATACTGCGTGCAGAAGCCCGAAGTTTCGGTAACGTCGGAGGACGTCAGCACGAAGTAGACTCCGTTGGTGTCCTTCGGCAGCGCGCCGCTGGAGATGGCGCTCGAAACGATGGTGCGGATGGCTGCATCGCTCAAGCTCTTGCCATTCGAGTAGTTGTTGAATGTGGACCCGGCGACCGCCACGTTGCCACTCACATTGTGAGTATTGTCGCCGTAGGTGGTATTGATCTGGAAATAGCCCGAGCCGCCGATTCCGCCGCTCGAAGCAAACAGCGCGTCGATCAGGTTAACCGTGGTCTGGCTGTCCGAAGCATGGGGTCCATTGACCCAATTGCCGTACCAGATGAAGTAGGCATTCACCGGATTTCCAGGCATCACCGGTCCGCCGTGATATTGGATACCGTTGCCGGTTTTCACCGTTTTGGGATCCACAATGCCGGGAGCCACTCCCTTGGCTAGCTCTCCCCAGCCCTTGCCGTTCGGCACCAACTGCGAGCCATTTCTTGGAACTTGGGCGCTGACGTACGACACACAAACCAAAAGCAGCAGAAGACTCAACCATCCTTTACGCATTTCTTCCTCCGTGTTGGATTTGCAAGTGTGGGAACACCGGAGTGGCGTCAATGTGAAGTTGCTGGAACCGCAATAGTTCACCCCACTCAGAGGGAAGATACAATATTATGACCGAAGTTCACTGTCAATGTTCTGTCGTGCACCGGATGCATTTTTCTTGCGGAGTGTCTGAATTCTGGAAAACTTGACGGCGGATTCGGCATCGGTGAGAGTGGGAGGGGCTGGGTTTTCCCAGGTGCGGGATGATCAACGGCAGGCGCATCGCCGTGGTTTTGCCGGCATATAACGCAGAAAAGACTCTGGAAGCCACGGTTCGCGAGATTCCGGAACTGGTCGACATCCGCATTTTGGTGGACGATCACAGTCCCGACCGGACCATCGAGGTCGCCGAGCGACTCGGTCTGCGCTGTTTCGTCCACGATCGCAACTACGGCTACGGACGCAACCAGCAGACCTGTTATCGCGAGGCGCTTGCCGCTGGCGCAGATGTCGTGATCATGCTGCACCCGGACTACCAGTACACGCCGCTACTGGTGACCGCTATGGCCAGCATGGTCGCCTACGACGTGTATGACGTGGTGCTGGGCTCGAGAATCA
>Ga0335080_10001511_pt1 | contig 22799 bp, 19 predicted proteins | sample Lox_Sample_34_FD_206720 | JGI IMG/M metagenome (GOLD analysis project Ga0335080, IMG submission 206720) | Soil microbial communities from Loxahatchee National Wildlife Refuge, Florida, United States - Lox_Sample_3.4 | ecosystem: Environmental > Terrestrial > Soil > Wetlands | place: USA...
GCCTCGCCGGCCTCGATCAACAAACTGCGCTCGGTCCTCGGGACCGTCTTTCACCGCGCGACGCAGGCTGGCCTGTGGGTCGGCCCGAATCCCGTGGAGAGAATCGACGCCCGGCGCGTCCCCAAGCGGGCGTATTCGGTCCTGTCGCTCGACGAGGCCGAGCGGCTCATGCCGCACGTCTCGACGCACTGGCGCGGCGTGGTCGCGACGGCGCTCTACACCGGGATGCGCAAGGGCGAGATCCTCGGCCTGCGCAAGTCCGACGTCGACCTCGAGCAGATGACGATCACCGTCGCTCGGAGCTACGGCAAGGACACGACCAAGGGCGGGCACGCCGACGCGATCCCCATCGCCCCAGACCTGCGCCCGTTTCTGTCCTGGGCCATCCGCAACGCACCCGGCGAGCTCGTCTTCCCGGCGAAGGATGGCTCCATGCGCGGCGCGGAGTCCGATCCCCAGGTCGTCCTGCGCCGGGCGCTCGGCCGCGCCGGCCTGGTCGTGGGCTACCTACGGATCTGCCGGCGCTGCAAGGCGCGAGGCGAGGCCGATCACACGACCCAGGTCCAGACTCCCGAGGAGGGCCAGTGCCCCGGGTGCGGCATGCGGTTCTGGCTGAAGCCCCTACCCCGCCCGATGCGCTTTCACGACCTGCGGCACTCGACGGCCACCATTCTGCTCAAGCGAGGCGTCCCGGTGCAGCACGTCCAGCGCATCCTGCGCCACGCGAACATCTCGACGACCGTCGACCTGTACGGGCACATGGTCATCGAGGACTTGCGGGACGCCATGGGCGCCCTGACGAGTCGACGGGCAGGTGACGGGCAAAGCGCTCAGGAGGGAGAAGACGAGGCCCGGAGCTCCGAGAGTTTCTCTAAGAAGTCCCGGCTTTTGGAGGATGGGCGCAGCAGGTCTCGAACCTGCGACCCCCGCCGTGTGAAGGCGGTGCTCTACCACTGAGCTATGCGCCCCTGAAACCTTGAGCGGCCGCGGAGTATGCCCGCGGGGTTGCATGGTGTCAAACGCTTCCCGGGGCCTTCGGGAGCCGTCAGGGCGCCTCGCCGCCGTCGTCGTCCGGGGAGGCCTCGCCGCCGCGCTCGACCTCGCGGGAGAGGTCGCGGATCTTGCGCTTGAGCCGCGCCATCTGCCGGGCGACGTCCTCGTAGTCGGCCTTCGCCGGCAGCCCGACAGCGCGCAGGACCCTCTCCTGCACCTCGCCGATTCGCCTCCGGCTCTTCTGGGCAACACCGACGGCGGCGGCGAGCGCTTCCTGCCCCCGCGGGTCGTCGAGGACGACCTTCACGGCCTTTCCAGCCAGGCGCACGCCCTGCTCGATGAAGGCACCGGCGATTCCCTTTCGCTCCCTCATGGCCGGACCTCGTCGGGAAACTCCGTCGCCACCTGCCGAAGCACCGAGTCCACGATGTAACGGTAGGACGCCCTGCGCACGAGCCCCTCGAGGTCGCCCTTCACCCGCACCCGTCCCGACAGGGCCGCTTCCACGGGGTCGGCCTCGCCCCTCACGAGCTGCTTCCAGAGCCGGTAGGGAGCGCGCACCACATATGCGGGCCCGAGCTCCAGGATCTCGTCCTCGTCCTCGAGCAGGCGCCACTCGGCGATCCGGCCGTTCTCCTGCCTTCCCCAGGCCGCCACGTTCCGGCGGAACGCCGGGGGATCGGCCTCGACCACGGCGGCCAGGTCGGCTCCGAGCCCCTCGAGCGCGCGCGGCAGGTCCGGATGGCGGTTCACGGCGTCCGCCAGAGCCGCCAGCCACTGTCGCGACGCGAAGCGCATCCTCTAACTCCGCTTGAGCCAGCCGAAGAGGCCGCCGCGCCTCGGCTCGGGCAGGGTCCGCCCGTCTCGCCCCGGAGCCGACTCGGCGAGGGCGCGGCGCACCGCCTCGGGGGTGTCGCGGGTGGCGAAGTCCACCTCCACCATGCCCCGCTGCGGGTCGTCGAAGCTGACCCGCAGCAGGCACTCCTCGTCGAGCTTGAAGTCGATGCGCCGCCCGGTCGCCGCCGCCGGGAGGCGCAGCGACCCGAGGAACTCGTCGTCCACGATCTGGTCGCTGTCGCCCTGGTAGATGTCGATCTCGATGGGCTTTCCGGGCTCCCGGGGCGGCGGCAGCCGGAAGCTCCGCGTGGCGGGGATGGGCTGGTTCTTCTCGAGGACGCGGCGGAAGCGGTCGTTCGGCGCCGCGATCCCGATGGGCATGGAGAGGACGTCCACCAGGGTGACTGAGTCGATGCTGTCGAGGGAGTCCCCGAGGAGAGCGGCTCCGAGCGCCACGCACTCGTCGGGGTGGACCCCCTTGCGGGCCGGCCGCCCAAAGTGCTCCCGGATTCGGTCCTGGACGAGGGGCATGCGGCTCTGACCGCCCACCAGGATGACCTCGTCCACGTCCTGGGGCCGGATGCCCTTCTCGACGAGCACCCGGTCGCAGAGCTCGAAAGTGCGGTCCACCAGGTCGCTCGTCAGGTCGTTCAGCTGCAGCCGGGAGAGCGACAGCCGGAGGTCGACCGGCTTCCCCTTGCGCTCCTCGATGTAGGGGAGGTCGAGGGCGGTGTTGGGGATGAGGGAGAGGTCGATCTTGGCCGCCTCCGCGGCCTTCTTCACCCGCTGCATGGCGATGGGGGACTGGGCCAGGTCCAGCTTGTGCTCGCGCCAGAACTCGTCGAGCGCGTAGTCGATGATGCGGTTGTCGAAATCCACCCCGCCGAGGAAGGTGTCGCCCCCCGTGGCCAGCACCTCGAAGACGTTGTGCTGCAGCTGCAGCACCGAGACGTCGAAGGTGCCGCCGCCCAGGTCGTAGACCAGGATCTTTTGGTCGAGCCCCCGGTTGAAGCCGTATGCCAGTGCGGCCGCGGTGGGCTCGTTGACGATGCGCTTCACCTCGAAGCCGGCGTAGCGCCCCGCCTCCTTCACCGCCTGGCGCTGGCTGTCGTTGTAGTAGGCGGGCACCGAGATGATGGCCTCGGGGACCTCCTTCTCCAGGAAGGCCTCGGCGATCTTCTTCACGTGCGCGAGCACCATCCCCGAGATCTGAGGCAGGGTGTAGACGCGGCTCCCGAGCGAGACGGCGGCCTCGCCCTGCGGACCCTCGACGATGTCGTAGGAGTAGTAGGAGCGCAGGTCCTGGACGACCCTCGAGTGGAACTTGCGCCCGATGAGGCGCTTCGCCCCGTAGATGGTGTTGGTGGGGTTGGTGAGGAGCTGGTCCTTGGCAGCCCCTCCCACCAGGAACTCTCCCCGATCGGCGAGCGCGACGACGCTCGGGAGGATGAGGCTTCCCTTGTCGGTCGGGACCACCCGCGGAATGCGGTTGCGAACGTGCGCCACGCACGTATTGGTGGTTCCGAGGTCGATCCCGATGATGGGCTTGTCGCGGCCGGGGGTCGCGGACATCCCCCCCCTTCTAGCACAGGGCGTCCGTCACTTCGCCTTTTGGAGCCCGTGCGCGGATGTGCGCCAAGTCAGGAGGAGAGGTCCCCGTCTCCCTCCCCCTCCGCGTCCGGCTCCGCCCGGGCCCCGAAGAGGGCGGGGAGCGCCATCGCCGCGAGAGCGGAGCTGGAGCGCCCCGCCAGTTCCAGGACCGGCGCGCCCGCACCCTCCTCGAGCTGCCAGCGCTCGTAGACCGCCGGCTCGCCGGGCAGTTCCTCGATGAAACGGGACGCCTTCAGGACTACGCGCTCCCGATCGCGCGGCGCCGCCACGAGCGGGTAGCAGAGGCCGAGTTCGTCCTTGGCTCGGGTGCAGGCCACGTAGAAGAGGCGCCGCTCCTCCTCCTCCCCATCCGGGTCTCGCAGCGCCTGCGCGCTCGGGAAGCGGCCGTCGGCGAGCCAGATCACGAACACCGCCCTCCACTCCAGCCCCTTCGCCTGGTGCACGCTCGAGAGCACCATCTTCTCGTCGGGCTCCTCGGCCTCGGCAACGGTCTCCGCCGTGAGCTCGGTGAGGAGGGAGATCTCCGCGAGGAACGCCTCGGCGTCCTCGTAGCCGCGCGCGTACTCGGCGAGTTGGCGAACGTCCTCGAGGCGCGATTCCGCGTTCACGAAGGCGGCGCGGAGGTACTCCTCGTAGCCGCCCTCGAGCACCCGGTCGATGCACTCGCCCGGCAGGTCCTTCGTGGGAGGGCGGGCGAGCGACCGCAGCAGCTCGGCGGTGCGCCGGTATCCCTCGCGCCCCTTCGGAGGCACCTGCGCCGCCACGTCCGGGGAGAGGAGCTCGCCGACCTCGCCCTGGCCGCCCCGGCGCCGCGCCGAGAGCGCGCTCCACACCGAGTCGGCGGTCATGCTGCCGATGCCCGGGGCGAGCTTGAGGAGTCGCTTCAGGGCGAGCTCGTCGCCCGGGTTGTGGAGGAAGCGGAGGTACGCGAGCACGTCCTTCACGTGGGCCGCCTCGAAGAAGCGAACCCCGCTGCGGACCACGAAGGGGATGCCGCGGCGCGCCAGCTCGAACTGGACCTCCATGGAGTGGTGGTGCGCCCGGTAGAGGATGGCGATCTCCGAGAGGGGGAAGCCCTCGTCACGCAGCTCCAGCACCCGCTGAGCCACGAAGGCCGCCTGCTGCTCGACGTCGCGGCAGGGGACGAGGCCTGGCAGCACCCCCGCGGGCCGGACGCTCCGCAGCTCCTTCGCGAACTGCTTCAGGTTGTAGGCGATGGAAGCATTGGCGAGCGCCACGATCTCCGGCGTCGAGCGATAGTTGACGGTGAGGTGGAATCGGGTCGCGTCGGGGTAGCGCTTCTCGAACTCCAGGATGTTCGCGAAGTGCGCCCCGCGGAAGGAGTAGATGCTCTGGGCGTCGTCCCCGACCACGCACAGGTTTCGGTGGGCGGAGGCGACGAGGTCCACCACGTCGCCCTGCAGGCGGTTCGTGTCCTGGTACTCGTCGACGAGGACGTGGCGGAAGCGCTCGGCGAGGGCGGCCCGGACCGGTTCGTGCTCCACGAGCAGGATCTTCCAGTTGAGGAGCAGGTCGTCGAAGTCCATGGCGTTCATGGACTGCTTGCGCTCGGCGTACCGCCGCGCCACCCGGAGGGCGTCGTCGATGAGGGGCGCGAACTGCGGTCGCCGCTCGACGAGCACGTCGGCGAGTGGGGTCTGGGTGTTCACCGCCATGGAGACGAGGTCGAGGAGCACGTCGGCCTTGGGGAACCTCCTCGCCCCCACCGAAAGCCCGCAGTCGGCGATGGCGGCGCCCATCACGTCGCGCGAGTCCTCGCGGTCGAGGATGGAGTAGCCGCGCTCGTAGCCGAGTAGCTCGCCATGCTCCCGGAGCACCCGGTGGGCGACGTGGTGGAAGGTCCCGCCCCAGATGGAGCGGGTGTCCACCCGGGCCACCTCCTCCACCCGGCGCAGCATCTCGCGCGCCGCCTTGTTCGTGAAGGTGAGGAGCAAGAGCCCCTCGGGACCAAGCCCGCCGTGGAGGAGGCGCGAGACCCGCCAGGTGAGCGTCCTCGTCTTGCCCGAGCCCGCCCCGGCGATGACGAGGAGCGGCCCGTCGCCCGCCTCCACGACGGCGAGCTGCTCCTCGTTCAGCTGGCCGCCCGCGTCGAACGGCCGCCCGGCTCCGGCGGCCGAGCGCAGCTGGTAGCGGCGCGACATGGGGAGGAGACCCTACCAGGGAGCTCGGACACACGATGTGCGCTGAAGTCGTCCAGAGTGCGATAACTGGACGGACGCTCCGCGGGGGCTAGAGTGGCCCCATGGCGGTACCCCCGTCGCGCTGGCTCGTTCTCCTCGCCCTCGCCCTCGGCGAGGGCTGCACGAGCTCGGCCGGGCCCCGCCGGACCCTGCCCCCGCCGTCCGGCGATGGCTGGGTCGGCTCCCGCTATTTGCGCGCTGCCGACCCAGCCCTCGCTTCGGCGACCGACTCCCCTCCCGAGGCACGCCGCGCGGTGGACGCGGCCGAGTCCCTGGTGGGGCACCGGTCCATCGTCCTCGACGGCCGCGACTACGGACCCGATTGCTCCGCCCTCGTCCGCGCCGCCTACGAGCACGCCGGCCACCCGCTTCCCGCGGCGGCGCGGGACGCCGCTTCCCTGCACGCGGTGGCAGAGCGCCGCGGCTCGCTGCACCCCTTGACGCGCTGTGCTCCGGGCGACCTCTTGTTCCTCGCCGACCGGCCCGGGGGACCCGCGGTGCACGTGGGGCTCGTCGCCAAGGTGGAGCCGGACGGCACCGCCATCGTGCTGCACCGGCTCGCTCGTGGGGTGGCTCGCGTGCGGGTGAACCTCGGCTACCCCAACCAGATCGCCGATCCCGCGACCGGGCGCCGTCTCAACGACACCCTCCTCGCTGGATCGAGCGCCCTGCCGGCCGGGAGCCTGGTCGTCGGCGTCGCGAGCGCCCCCTAGGCTCGAGCCCTCCACCCCGCCTTCACGGCTTCGCCCGCAGCCGCGGCAGGTGCCCCGTCTTTCGCGGCGGAGGCGCCGCCGCAGTCGAGGGAGCCGCGGTCACCGCGACCGGAGGAGGGGCGAGGATCTGGGCCTTGAGCGCCTTGGCGCGCTCGTGCACCACGTTCGTCGCCAGGATCCCGTCGAGGACGGTCACCGCCTCGTCGCGCCGGCCCGCCGCGACGAGAGCCCGCGCGAGGGACATCCGCCCCCGGAGCATCTCCGGGTGCGCCGCCGCCAGGCGCTCCAGAGCGACGACCGCGTCCTCCCCGCTGGGTGCGGCACCGCGGCGGCGCGACCCGGCGGTGGCGAGCGCGAACGCGATCCAGGGGTCGTCGCTTCCGCGGCCGGCCGCCTGCTCCGCCCGCTCGAACTCTCCCTCGAGTGCATAGTAGAGGGCGAGCGCGCGCTCGACCTCCACCTCCGGCGACCTCCCGCGCGCGAGCGGCCGCAGGAGTGCGAGGGCCTCCTCGCGCAGCGCGCGCGAGCGCGCCCGCATGGGTTGCGACTCGGCCTGCGCGGCGCGCATGCGCGAGACGACCTGGGCCTGGCGCGCCTCCCACCCGGGCGAGCGCTCCGACTCCTCGCGCACCCGCTCGGCGTCGAGTGCCCGGAAGCGGTCCTCCGGCGGGCGCGCCTCCTCGGCCGCGTCGTCGGAGAGCAGCAGGAGCGCCAAGGCCTCGTCCGCCCTCGCCGCCGAGTAGCCCGGATCGGCGGTGGCCGAGGCTGCGAGCTTCGACACCGCGGCGTCCAGGCTCGCGCGATCGTCGCGCAGGAGCAGGGCCTGCGCCTCGGCCCGGAGCGCCAGGGCGGCGGGATCGACCCGGCTGCGGAGGACGAGCCACGTCGCCCCGGCCGCCGCCGCCGCCAGCAGGGCGGCCGCCGGCAGCATCCAGGCGCGCTTGCGCCGAGCCCTCAGGCGGGTGGCAAGCCGGGACACCGTGGTGTCCCCTCGCGGGTCGCGGCCCGGCACGGCGGGGGGCGGCGTGACCGGGCGGGCCCGGGCCTCGGACGGCGTCACCGGGGCCTCTGCGCGAACGCGCGCGGCGGGGGCGGCCTCGCCCCGCGGGCGTGGCACCGCCGGGTCGAAGGGCGGCGCCGGCGGGGGATGCCCCAGCCAGGTCTTGTCGGCCGCTCCCGCCGGGAAGGCCCGGAACACGTGCTGGCAGCGCGTGCACTGCACCGAGGCGCCCGACGGCGGCAAGCGCGAGTCGTCCAATTCGTAGGTGGTCGAGCAGCGCTCGCACTGGATCCGCACGAAGGCCTCCGGGGGAGGAATGCGAGCCTAGCGTAGCGCGCCGCCGCAGGCTACCGCGCTCGGCCCTCTCCGACTGAGGGTGCGGCAGCTCGATCCGGTGGGCGGTCTGGCCGGCGAGCCTTCGTCGTGCCACGCTGGCGGGCACCCCGGGGTGGGACCGGCCCCGGCAAAGGACGGTGGACGATGACGACCCTTCTCCTCGACGGCGACACCCTGCGACTGGAGGAGATCGAGGCCGTTGCCCGGGCCGACGCCCGGGTGGAGCTCGCCCCCGAGAGCCGCGAGAAGGTGCGCGCCGCGCGCGCCCTCGTCGACCGCCGGGCGAGCGAGGACGAGCCGCACTACGGCATCAACACCGGCTTCGGCACCCTCGCCGAGGTCCACATCCCGAAGGGCGACCTGGAGCGGCTGCAGCGCAACCTGGTGCTCTCGCATGCCGCCGGGGTGGGCGCCCCGCTTCCGCTCCCAGAGGCGCGCGCCCTCCTCCTGCTGCGCGCCAACGTGCTCGCGAAGGGCTACAGCGGCATCCGGGAGCAGACCCTCGACCTGCTCATCGCCATGCTCAACCGCGGGTGCATCCCGGTCGTCCCCGAGCGGGGCTCGGTGGGCGCCTCCGGCGACCTCGCCCCGCTCGCGCACCTGGCGCTCGTCCTCATCGGCGAGGGCGAGGCCCTCGTCGAGGGTCGCCGCCTCCCGGCCCGCACGGCTCTCGAGGCGGTCGGGCTCGCGCCGGTCGCGCTCGGCGCCAAGGAGGGGCTCGCGCTCGTGAACGGCACCCAGGCCATGGCGGCGGTCGGGGCTCTCGCCCTCCTGCGCGCCGAGCGGCTCGCCTCGCTCGCCGACCTCGCGGGGGCGATGACGCTCGAGGGGCTCCTCGGCTCCCACCGCCCCTTCGAGCCGCAGATGCACGCCATCCGCGGGCAAGCCGGCCAGATCGCCTCCGCCTCCCGGCTGCGCCTTCTCTTGCAGGGCTCGGAGATCAACGCCTCGCACCAGGGCCCGGGCTGCCGCAAGGTCCAGGACCCCTACTCGCTGCGCTGCATGCCACAGGTCCACGGGGCGGCCCGCGACGGGATCCGGTTCTGCCGCGGCATCCTGGAGAACGAGGTCAACGCGGCCACCGACAACCCGCTCGTCTTCGCCGACCGGGGCGACATCGTCTCCGGGGGCAACTTCCACGGCCAGCCGGTCTCGCTGGCGCTCGACGTGCTCGCCATCTCCGTCTCCCACCTCGCCACCATCTCCGAGCGGCGCGTGGAGCAGCTCGTCAACCCCTCGCTCTCGGGGCTGCCGCCGTTCTTGGCGCACAACCCCGGCCTCGACTCCGGCTACATGATCGCCCAGGTGTCGAGCGCAGCGCTGGTGTCGGAGAACAAGGTGCTCGCCCACCCCGCCAGCGTCGACTCCATCCCCTCCTCCGCCGGGCGCGAGGACCACGTCTCCATGGGCATGACCGCCGCGCTCAAGGCCCGCCAGGTGGTGGAGAACGTCCGCACCTGCCTCGCCATCGAGCTCCTGGTGGCGGCCCAGGCGGTCGACCTGCGCCGCCCGCTCGCGCCCGCGGCCAAGGTGGGGGAGGCGCATGCGCGCATCCGCGCGCGCATCCCGCACCTCGACGAGGACCGGGAGCTCCACCGCGACCTGGAGGCCCTCTGCGCCCTCGTCGACGAGGGCGGCCTCGATCTCTAGGTCTTCTCGGCCCGCTTTCCACCGAGGCACAGGGCCTGGTTGAGGGCCGTGATCGCCCTCTTGTAGTTGCCGCGGTCGATGACGAACTGCATGTTCACCTGGCGGTAGGACTGGGAGAAGCAGTTCACGTTGACGTCGTTCTCGGCGAGCACCTGCGCCGCCCGCGCCAGCACGCCCGGGATGGCCATGTTGGAGCCGATGACGCAGGCCACCGCGGCCGGCTGCACCGTCACCTGCTGGTAGGCGTTCTCGAGCTCCTCGACGAACGCCGGGGTGACCGACTTCTCCCAGATGACGTGGGTGATGGAGTTCGCGTTGGTTGCCTTGAGGATGTAGGAGATCCCGTACTTCTTGAAGATCTCCATCAGGCCCAGGTCGAACCCCACCGTCCCGACCATGAGGGGGTCGTGGATCTCGACGATGACCACCTTGTTCGTCCCGGCGATGACCTCGATGCGCGCCTTCTCCCCCACGTAGTCCTTGGTGATGAGGGTCCCCGGGTGATCCGGCTCGAAGGTGTTCTTGAGGCGGATGGGGATGCCGGCGAGCTCCATGGGCTTGGCCGCCTTCGGGTGAATGGCCTCCATGCCCACGTCGGCCAGCTGGTCGGCCACGTCGTAGTTGGTGGCTCCCACGATGACGGTGTTTCCGGCGCCCACGATCTCCGGGTCCGCCGAGGACAGGTGGAACTCCTTGTGGATGACGGCCTCGGCGGGGCGCAGCTCCACCGCGATCTTCGAGAAGGTCACCTCCGAGTAGCCGCGGTCGAACTCGCGCATGATGCCCTCGACTCCCTTGGTGTAGCCGGTGGCCACCACCACCTGCTGGGAGGCGTCGACGCCCTGGAACGACTTGTGGATCCGCTGGTCGATGCTGATGGCGTCGTCGTCGTCGAAGCCGGTCAGGTCGATGAAGAGGGAGCGGACGCCCTTCGCCTTCAGGATGGCGACGCTGTTGAAGGCGCTGTGGGCCTCCCCCACGGCGGCGAGCATCTCGCGGGCGGCGAGCAGCACGCTGTCGCGCCGGAGGTACCCGCTCGCCAGCACGTGGCGCATGGAGTCGAGGTAGCCCTTGAGCCCGAGCATGCGGCGCTCGAGGAAGCCGTTGGCCAAGGCGAGGTCGAGCCCGAGCGGGACGAAGGCGGCGTTGATGGCCTTCAGCTTCTCGAGCAGGCCCTCGAGGGCCGCGGCGTAGTTGTCGCCCGAGGCGAACCTGGCGTAGACGCCCGGCTCGCCGGTCTTCTTGTGCTCGAGCAGCTGGTTCGTCACGCCGGCGTAGGCCGACACCACGTACACGCGGCCGTGGATCCTCGAGCTGTCGCGCAGGATGATGTTCTTCAGGACCTCGTCGAAGCGCGACATCGACGTGCCGCCGATCTTCTCTACGGTGATCATGTCGTCGTCCCGGATGGTTGGGCGGGAGGAAAAGACCACGAAGTGAGGCGCCGGGCAAGAACCCGCTGCGCCCGCGGCCGGCCCCCTACGCCGTCCGGGCGCCCGCGGTCGCGAGCCGGACTGCCTTCTTGAGCCCCGCGTACCGGAGCCGTGACTCTGCCTCGGCGAGGGAGAGCCAGGCGTGCTCGGCGTGCTCCTCGGAGAGCCGGACCGCGCCCGCCGCCGGGACCCGGGCCCGAAACGCCGTCTCCTCCGCGGTCCGGAGGTCGTCCCCCCTGCCCCCCAAGCCCGGTTCCAGGCCGAATCCGTGCCGGTAGCCGAGCGGGTCCACCGCCGCGTCGATCCCCGTCTCCTCGAGGAGCTCGCGCCGGGCGGCCTCGGCGGGCGTCTCCCCCGGCTCGATGCGCCCGGTCACCGGCTGCCAGAACCCCCCTCGCGCCTCGCTGCGGCGCAAGAGCAGCACCCGCCCGTCGGCCGCCGTCGGCACCACCGACACGGTGTGGAGGTCGAAGCCCCGGTCCTCGCGCCGGCGGCCGAGGAGCTCGGCGAGGTGGGCGGCGAAGCGCTCCTCCGCGTCGGCGAGCGCGGGCGGAGGCTCCCCCGAGCGCTCGAGCTCCGCCGAGAGGCTCGTCACCCCGAGGCCTGGCTCGGCGATCCCGCAGGGGACGATGGTCGAGAAGTGCGAGAGGTCGGGGGCGACGTTGAGGGCGATGCCGTGGGTGGAGACCCAGCGGGAGAGGTGCACCCCGACGGCGCCGATCTTCCTCGGCCCCACCCAGGCGCCGCGGTGTTCCGGGTGCCGGCCCGCCACCACCCCGAAGTCGCGACAGGCACGGATCATCGCCTCCTCCAGGTCGTGGACGAAGCGGCGCACGTCCGGGCGGTCGGCGAGGTCGACCACCGGGTAGGCGACGAGCTGCCCAGGCCCGTGGTAGGTGACGTCGCCGCCGCGGTCGGTCTCGTGCACCTCGAAGCCACGGCCGCGCAGCCACTCCGCGGAGGCGACGATGTGGGCGCCGTCGGCGGCGCGCCCGAGGGTGAGCACGGGGGGGTGCTCGAGGAGGAAGAGCCAGTCGGTCTCCGCCGGCTCCCGGGCCCGCACCCGCTCCGCCGCCAGCCGCATGAGCCCGAGGCCGTCGGCATACTCCACCCGCCCGAGCCGGTGGACGCGGAGCGTGCGCAAAGGGCCCTCCCCCTCAGGCCTCGGCCGAGGCGCCCGTCTTCTCCCGCCGCGGCCGCTCCGGCCGGTTGAGGGCGTGGATCGCCTCCCCCAGGGCCGCCTTGCAGGCCTCCATGAAGGCCTCGGGGAGCGTGGGATGGGCGTGGATGGTGAGCGCAACGTCCTCCAGGTAGGCCCCCATCTCCAGGGCGAGCGCGCCCTCGGCGATGAGGTCGGAGGCCTCCGGCCCGACGATGGTGACGCCGAGCAGCAGCTTCGACTCCCGGTCGCCGATCACCTTCACGAACCCCTCGGTGTGGTGGATGGCGATGGCCCTCCCGAGCGCCGCGAAGGCGAACTTCCCCACGATGGGGTCGCTCCCCTGCCGGCGCGCCTCCTCCTCCGAGAGGCCGACGGTGGCCACCTCCGGATCGGTGAAGACGGCGGCGGGGAGCGCCACCCAGTCGCGCGCGGACTTGCGTCCCGCGATCACCTCGGCGGCGATCTCCCCCTCCTTCGAGGCCTTGTGGGCGAGGAATGGCGGGCCGGTCATGTCCCCGAAGGCGTAGATGGAGGGCGCGCTCGTCTGGAAGCGCTCGTTCACCGTCACGTAGCCGCGGCCGTCGATATTCACCCCGGCCCTCTCGAGCCCGAGCCCCTCGGTGTTGGGGCGGAACCCCACCGCCACGAGGACCTTGTCGGCGTCGACGACCTGCTCCTTCCCCTCCACTTCGATCCTCACCCCGAGCGCGCCGCCCTTGCGCTCGAGCCCCTTCGCCTTGGCGTTCACGTGGACCGCCACCTCCCGCTGCCGGAGCCCCTTCTGCACGAGCCGCACCGCCTCCGGGTCGACTCCGGTCAGGATGGTGGGCAGGGCCTCGACCACCGTCACCTTCGAGCCCAGCTTGGCGTAGACCGTGCCGAGCTCGAGGCCGATGACGCCCCCGCCGATGACGACGAGCCTCCCCGGGATCTCGGGGAGGTCGACCGCCTCCTTGGCGCCCCAGACGTCGGCGCCGAACTCGAAGCCCGGGATCTGGATGGGGCGCGCGCCGGTGGCGACGAGGAAGGCGGGCGCCTCCACCCTCACCTTCTCGGCGCCCTCGACCTCGACGGCGTTCGGCCCGACGAAGGTCGCCGTCCCCTTCAGCACCTCGACGCCGTTGCCCTTCTCGAGCTGGCCGACGCCGCCGACGAGCTTCTTCACCACGTCGTTCTTGAACTGGCGCAGCTTGGCCACGTCCACCTTCACGGGCCCGCTCACGATCCCCCGGTCCCCGGCACCGCGCACGTCCTCGACCAGATTCGCCGCGGCGATGAGCGCCTTCGAGGGGATGCAGCCCCAGTTGAGGCAGACCCCGCCGAGCGACTCGCGCTCGACGAGCGCCGTCTTCTTGCCGAGCTGCGCGAGGCGGATGGCCGCCACGTAGCCGCCCGGGCCGGCCCCCACCACCACCGCGTCGAATGTCTTGGTCGCCATTCGCGATCTCCCCGAACTTCCTGGAAATATACCGGCGGTCGCCCCTCGCGTCCCGCATTTCGCCGAGCCCCGTCGGGGCCTCGAGCGCTACCGGCTCTTCCGTCGCCGCCTTCGCTCCGCCTCGTCCACCGGCCGCGCGGGCGGGGAGACCCCGGAGATCGTCTGCACCACCGCGCCCGCCGCCGCCAGCCCGAAGGCGCCGGTGACGAAGGCCACGCTCCCGAAGCACTTCGGCGGCCGCCGACCCGGCCCGGCCGGACGGACGCCGGGGATGCCCTCCTCGTCCCCGGGGAGCGCGAGCGTCGGGCGCGGCGCCTCCTTCGACCAGACGGCGAGGACCCCGAGCGGCTGTGCCGCCGAGATCCCGTGGCGCCGCCGCAGGTACTTGCGGACGTCCTTCGCCAGCTGGTCGGTGTGCGACTCGCACAGGTCGGTGACCTCTATCGCCGTCGGGTCGAGACGGCCGGCGGAGCCGAGGACGGTGACGACGGGCACGCCGAGCTCGCGACAGCGGGCGATGGCGTGGAGCTTCGCCACCACCGTGTCCATGGCGTCGACCACGAAGGAGAGGCCCCTCTCGACCAGTCGGGGCGCGCTCTCCGCGGAGTAGGGCTCGCACGCCGCCTCGATCCGGGACGCGGGGGCGACGCGGCGCAGCCTCTCGGCGAGGACCTCGGCCTTGAAGCGCCCGAACTCGCCGTCGAGGGCGTGCAGCTGCCGATTGGCGTTCGTTTCGTCCACCCGCTCGCCGTCGACGAGAGTGAGGGAGCCGACCCCGGCCCGCGCGAGCGCCTCGGCGCTGAAGGAGCCGACGCCGCCGAGCCCGAGGACCGCGACGCGCGCCCGCAAGAGCCGCTCCACCGCCTCGAGCCCGAGGAGGCGGGCGTTGCGGTCGAAGCGGGCGGCGGGCCGGGGCGATCCCAAGGAGGGCTCAGCGCGGGACGAGGCGGAAGAGGCGCCGGGCGTTGGCGCTCGTGAGGGCGTCGACCTCGGCCGACCCGCACCCGAGCGCGCCGGCGAGCGCCTCGGCGACGAGCGGCAGGTAGGCGGGCTCGTTCCGCCCCCGCCGCGGCCACGGGGTCTGGTCGGGCGCGTCGGTCTCGAGGAGGAGCCGGTCCCGCGGGACGGCGCGCGCCGCTGCGAGTGGCTTGCGCGCCGAGGGGTAGGTGACCGGGCCGGCGAACGAGAAGTGAAGCCCGAACGGGAGGTAGCGCGCGACGTGGGCGGCACTCCCCGAGAAGCTGTGGAGGACGCCGCCGGCGGGGAGCCCCTCGTCCTCCAGCAAGCCGAGCAGGGCGTCGTGGGCCCGCAGCGCGTGCAGCATCACCGGCAGCCCGAGCCTGCGGGCGATGCGAAGCTGCCCCCGCAATACCTCCCGCTGCCGGTCCATGGTCGCGCCCGCCTCGGCGGTCGGGCCGTCGAGCCCGCACTCCCCCACCCCGACCGCCCCTCCGCTCGCGAGCAGGCCCTCCAGGTCCGAGAGGTGGCGGTCGTCGTCCCCGGGATCGATCTCCGGCAAGAGCTGTGGGTGGATGCCGAGCCCGACGTGGACTCCCGGGCGGGCGCTGGCAAAGGCGAGGAGCGGCCGCCAGCCCGCGGGCCCCGTCGCCGGCACGACGAAGGTCGAGACCCCGGCGCCCCGCGCCCGCTCGAGGACCGAGTCGCGATCGCCCTCGAAGGCGGCCTTGTCGAGGTGGCAGTGGGTGTCGATCAGCCTGCGCCTCCGCCTTGCCAGGGCTCGCGGCGACGAGCCCCGGCCGTCACCCGCCGTCACGCGCGCGACGCCGGCGGATCCTAGCACGTGAGGCCCCGGCTGACCGGGCCCCGGGCGTTCTCACTGGAAGAGCCAGACCGGCGGCAGGAAGGTCCCGGGGACGGTGGGGCTCTGGTAGCGGATGTAGGGGCCGCCGTCGGCGACCACCAGGTCGGGCTTCCCGTCCGCGTCGATGTCGCCGATGACCACCCAGAGCGGCCCCCAGTACCCCGGGTAGATCGCGGGGGGGTTCAGGACTCCCGGCGTCGACGGGTCCTGCAGGAAGACCGCCAGGGAGCCGGGCTGGCCCGACGGGCCCGCGTTCGCGACCGCGACGTCGGGCTTGCCGTCGCCGTTCAGGTCGGCCACCGCCAGCGAGCACGACCCGTAGTCCTGGGTGCTGTAGCTCACCGCCGCCTGGAACGTCCCGTCGCCCGCCGAGCTCTGCAGGAGGACGAGGAGCGCGCCAGCGTAATCGGCGACCAGGATGTCGGGGTGGCCGTCGCCGTTCATGTCGGCGACCTGGACCCCGGCGGGGCTCGTCCCGGCGGCGTAAGCCACGGGAGACAAAAAGGTTCCGGGGACCGCGCCGTGCAGGAGCACCGACGCCTTCCCGGTCCTGGTGACGACGACGAGGTCGAGGTGACCCGAGCCCATGAGGTCGGACGCCGCCACCGCGGTGGGCTCGTCCCCGACGGGGAAGGAGGTGGCGGGCTCGAACACGCCCGCTCCTGGCCCCTGGAAGAACACTTGCAGGGCGCCCTCCCCGCTCGCGGCCACGGCCACGTCGAGCTTGCCGTCCCCGTTCAGGTCGGCGAGCGCGAGGTCGGTCGGCTGCTGCCCCCCGAGCGACAGCTGGAGCGGGGCCGAGAAGAGGCCGGGGCTTCCCGGCACCTGGAACTGCACGTCCACGAAGTAGCTCGCGCCCGTCGCCATGTGGTCGGCCACCGCCACGTCGGGAAGCCCGTCCCCGTTCAGGTCTCCGACGGCGATCGCCACGGGCTGTAGCCCCGTCGCGGTTCGCACCGGGTGCTCGAAGCTGCCCTGCATCGAGCCGATCTGGATGCGCGAGCTCAAGAAGCTCTGCTGCGGAACGGAGGCGGCGTTCGCCCCCACGATGTCGAGGTTGCCGTCACCGTTCAGATCGGCCACGGCCACGGACTGCGTGACGTAGCCCGTTCCCCCGGAAGACGAGGAATAGCAGGCGGCGACGAGCGAGAGCAGGAGCCCGCCCGCAGCGCCAGGAAGCGCCCTTCGCACCGTGGAGGGTTTCGCCATTCAGGACCTCGCTGCGAGCCCCCGAAATGCGCCGGCAGGCGCAACGGGAGACCCGGATGGGATCGTACACCCCGCCGACCCGAGGGGTTAAACACCTGGCCCGGGCCGGGGTTTCACGCCATTCGCAAGAAGAGGAGGCTCGGGTCCTCGAGGTACCGGATCACCTGGTAGACGAAGGCGGCCGCCTGGTCGCCGTCGACCACCCGGTGGTCGCTCGTGAGCGAGAGGTGCATGACGTCGCGCACCACGACCTGCCCGTCCCGGGCCACCGGCGTGGGGCGGATGCGGTGCACGCCCAGGATGCCCACTTCCGGATAGTGAAGGACGGGGGTGGCGAAGAGCCCGCCGAGCGCGCCCAGGCTCGTGACGGTGAAGGTCGATCCGCCCACGTCCTCCGGCCGGAGCTTCCCGGCCTTCGCCTCCACCCCGAGCCGCTCGATCTCCCGCGCCAGCTCGAGGATGGACCGCTCCCCGGCGCGCCGCAGCACCGGCACCGTGAGACCCTGCTCGGTGGACGTGGCGACCCCGATGTCGTACCAGCGCTTCAGGTGGATCTCGCCCTTCTCCTCGTCGAAGGAGGCGTTCAGGATCGGGAACGCCCGGAGCGCCGCCACCGCCGCCTTGACGATGAAGGGCAGGAAGGTGAGCTTCACCCCCTCCTCGGCGGCCGCCCGCGCCATCCGGTCCTTCAGCGCCACGAGCTCACCCGCGTCCACCTGCTCCACGAAGGTGAAGTGGGCCGCGGTGCGAGTCGACTGGGCCATCTTCTCGGCGATGCGCCGCCTCAGCCCCCGCACCGGCACGACCTCGATCGCGCCTGCCGGGTAGGAGACGGCCGCGGGGGCCGAAGGGGCGGCCCGGGCGGCAGAGGGCTTGCCGTTCGCGCGCGCCCCTCCCAGCACGTCTTCTTTCGTCACCCGCCCGCCCGGACCGCTCCCGGCGACCGCCCCCAGCTCGACGCCCATCTCCCGGGCGAGCGCCCGGACGGCGGGCGTGGCGAGAGCCTTCCGCGGCGCGCTCGCCGCCGCCGCGCCCGGCAGGCCGGCCGTCACGGCCTCGCGCGCCTCCTGCGCCAGGCTCTCCACCTCCGCCGGCGGTGCCGGCTCCGGAACCCGGGCGGCGTCGGAGTCGAGCTCCATCTCCAGGAGGGCGTGGTGGACCTTGGCGAGATCCCCCTCCTGCCAGAGCAGCTTCGTCACCCGACCCCGCTTGGGCGAGGGGATGGTCACGGTGGCCTTGTCGGTCATCACCTCGACGAGCGCCTGGTCCTCGACCACGGCGTCGCCGGGCTTCACGAACCACTTCAGGACCTCGGCCTCGACCACTCCTTCGCCGATGTCGGGCAGCACGAACTGGTACGCCATGGCTCTCCCCGGCGGGCGGCTCTCGCCCTAGAAGGCCACCACCTCGCGGACGGCCTTGAGGATGCGCGGAGCGCGCGGAAGGTACTCATTCTCGAGCGTGTACGGGAACGGCGTGTCGAAGCCGGTGACGCGGGTGATGGGCGCCTCCAGGCTGAGGAAGCAGCGCTCCTGGAGGAGCGCCGAGATCTCGGCGCCGAACCCACAGGTGCGGGGCGCCTCGTGGACGACCACCGCCCTTCCCGTCTTGCGCACCGACTCGGCGATGGTGTCCAGGTCGAGCGGCTGCAGGGAGCGCAGGTCGATGACCTCGGCGTCGATCCCCTCGTCGGCAGCCCGGCGGGCCGCCTCGTCCGCCTCGTGCCACATGGCCCCCCAGGCGACGACCGTCACGTCCTTGCCCACCCGGGTGACGTTGGCCTTGCCGATCGAGATCGCGTAGTCGCCCTCCGGGACCTCCCCCTTGGCGGCCCGGTAGACGCGCTTCGGCTCGAAGAAGAGCACCGGGTCGGGGTCGCGGATGGCGCTCAGCAGGAGACCCTTGGCGTCGTAGGGGTTCGAGGGCACCACCACCTTCAGCCCGGCGGTGTGGATGAAGTGCGCCTCCGGGGACTGCGAGTGGTAGTGGCCGCCCTTGATGCCGCCTCCGTACGGCGAACGGATCACCATGGGGCAAGCGTACTGGCCCCCGGAACGGTACCGGTACTTCGCCACCTCGTTCACGATCTGATCCATCGCCGGGTAGATGAAGTCGGCGAACTGGATCTCGGGCACCGGCCGGAGTCCGTAGAGCGCCATGCCGAGCGCCGTTCCCACGATGCCGCTCTCCGCGAGCGGCGTGTCGATGACGCGATCGGCGCCGAACTCCTCCTGCAGCCCCTGGGTGGCGCGGAAGACGCCCCCGAACTTGCCCACGTCCTCGCCCAGGACCACCACGCTCGAGTCGCGCCGCATCTCGAGGCGCAGGGCGTCGTTCACCGCCTGGATGATGTTCAAGGTCGGCATCTCGGTCGGGCCTCCCTAGGCCGGCGGACGCCCGGCCACCACGCCGGGGTCGGAGGCGGCCGCGGCCCGCAGCTCCGCCAGCTGCTCCCGCTGCTGCCAGAGCGGCTCGGCGTAGACCCCGTAGAAGAGGGTCTCGAGCGGCGGCTTGGCCTCGTAGCGCCCCGCCTCCTCGATGGCGCGCCCGATCTCCTCGCGCGCCTCCGCATGCATCCGCTGCGAGTCATCCCCCTGCAGCAGTCCCCGCCAGCCGAGGTACTTCTCGAGCCGCAGGATGGGGTCCTTCTTTCGCCACGGCTCGACGAGCTCGGGCGGCCGGTAGGCGCGGGGGTCGTCCGAGGTCGAGTGCCCCTCGACGCGGTAGGTGACGCACTCGAGGAGGGTCGGCCCCTGGCCGGCGGCGGCCCTCTCCCGGGCCCGCCGCGTGGCGTTTCGCACCGCGAAGAGGTCGTTCCCGTCCACCCGCTCCCCACGGATCCCGTAGGCCACCGCCTTCTGGGCGATGGTGCGGGAGGCCGTCTGCTTCTCGAGCGGCACGCTGATGGCCCAGCCGTTGTTGCGGCACAGGAAGACCACCGGGACCTTGCGCACGCCCGCGAAGTTGAGGGCGGTGTGGAAGTCCGCGGCGCTCGTCGCCCCCTCCCCAAAGTAGGTGAGCGCCACCATGTCGTCGCCGCGCAGCCTCGCCGCCCAGGCCGCGCCCACCGCGTGGGGGATCTGGGTGGCGATGGGCGAGCTGATGGAGGCGTAGCGACCCTGGCGCCAGGTCTCGTGGCAGGGCATCTGGTGCCCGAGCATCCGGTCCCCGGCGTTGCCGAGCAGGTCGCAGATGAAGGTCGGGAGCGGCATCCCGCGCATGAGCGCAGCGGCGTGCTCGCGGTAGGACGGGAAGATCCAGTCGCGCTCCTGCATGGCCGCGGTCGCCCCCAGCACCGCCGCCTCCTCGCCGATGGCGCCGACGTAGAAGCCGATGCGCCCCTGGCGCTGCAGCATGATCATCCGCTCGTCGAGCTCGCGGCCGAGGACCATCCACCGGTAGAGGCGCAGGATCTCGTCGTCCGCCATGGCGACGTCACCCGGTTCCGCGGTTCCGTCGTCGCGCATCACCTGCAGGAGCGGGAACTCCCGCTCGTAGCGAGCCGCCTCCGCCGCCGGATCGGCGCCCGCCAGGGACTTCTTCTTCCTCGCCTCCTCGATGTCGCGCACTCGCCGCATTGCGCCCTCCGTCAGGGCCCGACCGGCCCACCGCGTGCGCGGATCTCGCCCCGGAGAAACAGCTCTCCGGCCCGATAGCTCGATCGGACGAGCGGTCCGCTCGCCACGTAGCGAAACCCGTGGCGCTTCCCCGTCTCCTCGTAGGCCCGGAAGCGCTCGGGCGTCACGTACTCCACCACCGGGAGGTGCCAGGCCGAGGGGCGCAGGTACTGCCCGAGCGTCAGCACCTCCACGCCCACCGAGCGCAGGTCTCCCATCGCCTCCTCGACCTCCGCCTCCGACTCGCCCAGCCCCACCATCACCGAGGACTTGGTGACGATGCGGGGAAACTCGCGCTTCATCGCGCCCAGGACCGCGAGCGTCTGCTCGTAGGTCGCGCGAGCGTCGCGCACCACCGGCGTGAGGCGGCGGACCGTCTCGAGGTTGTTCGCGAAGACGTCCGGACCGGCGCGACCGATGGTCCGCACCGCGCCCAGGTCCCCCTGGAAGTCGGGAGTGAGGACCTCCACTAGGAGGCCGGGAACAGCCTTCAGCCGGACGATGGCCTCGGCGAAGTGGCCCGCCCCACCGTCGGCGAGGTCGTCCCGGTCCACGCTCGTCACCACCACGTAGTCGAGGCCGAGGCCGCGCACCGCCTCGGCCACGCTCCTAGGCTCGTCCGGATCGAGCGGCGCCGGGCGCCCGGATGTCTTCACGTGGCAGAAGCGGCACCCGCGGGTGCAGGTGTCCCCCATGAGCATGACCGTCGCCGTGCCGCCCCCCCAGCACTCGGCGACGTTCGGGCAGCGGGCCTCCTGGCAGACGGTGTGGAGCTTGAGCCCGCGCAGGGTCTCGCGGACTCGGGCGTACCGCTCGCCTCCGGGCACGCCCACCCGGAGCCACGGGGGCTTGCGCGCGTCTAGGGGAAGGGCCCGGGCGCGAAGCTCGGCGATCTCGCCCCGTGCGCCCTCCCGGGTCGCGTGGTGCGGGTCCTGTGTCAGGACGGGCAGTCCCCCGGGCGTTCTCATGGGCGTCGCGTTAGAGCCGCAGCGCTCCAGGACTTTTTCGGAGCCCTACGTTCCGCTACCTCCCTGTCGAACCTTAGCGCGGCGGAGCCTCGGGCGCATGCTATAAACGACCTTCTCGCCGGGGAGCGGCGCCGGGAGGGACGTCCCGTTGTACGAGCCTGCGGTCGAAGAATCGACGCGCGTCCTCATCGTCGACGACGACGCCGTCGTGCGCGACGCCATCGGGATGGTCCTCTCCGAGGAAGGGTATGCCTGCCACGCCGCCATCGGCGCCGAGGCGGCCCTCGACCTCGCCCGCAAGGCGGAGCCGCATCTCGTCATCAGCGACGTGAAGATGCCGGAGAAGGACGGGATCTGGCTCCTCGACCGCATGAAGCGCGAGCATCCGAACACGCCGGTAGTGATGCTCACCGCCTACGGCGACACCGAGGCCGCGGTGGAGTGCCTGCGCCGCGGGGCGTCCGACTACCTTCTCAAGCCTCCAAAGACCACCGAGCTCGTCCGGGCCATCGAGCGGGCGCTCTCCAAGCGCCGGGACGAGCTCGCGCGCCTTCGCTACAGCAAGAGCCTGCAGCGCACCGTGAAGGAGAAGACGACCGACCTCCGCCGGGCGCTCGTCGAGGTCGAGGCCGCCTACAACAGCACCCTCTACGCCCTGGTGGCGGCCCTCGACGCCCGGGAGCACGAGACCGGGGATCACTCCCAGCGCGTGGTGCGCTACACGCTCGCCCTGGCGGACCGGATGGGCGTCCCCGTCGCCCAGCGGAGCGACATCGCCCGCGGCGCGCTCCTCCACGACATCGGCAAGATCGGGGTGCCGGACGCCATTCTTCTCAAGCCGGGCCCGCTCTCCCCGTCGGAATGGGTGGAGATGCGCCGCCATCCCCAGGTGGGTTTCGCCATCCTGCGCTCCATCGGCTTCCTGCGCGTGCCCGCGGAGATCGTGCTCTCCCACCAGGAACGCTGGGACGGCTCCGGCTACCCGAGGGGCCTCAAGGGAGACGCCATTCCGCTGGGAGCGAGGATTTTCGCGGTCGCCGACACCCTCGACGCCATGACGAGCAACCGGCCGTACCGGCAGAGCCTCGGGTTCCCCGCCGCCGTCGCCGAGATCAACCGCTACGGAGGCACCCAGTTCGATCCGCAGGTGGCCGAGGCGATGCGCGCGATCGGCCAGGCGGGGCTCGAGGCCATCGCCCGGCTCGAGACGCGCCCCTTGTGACGAGCCGCCCCTCGTCGCTCGACGGGCCTGCTCTCGGGACCATCGGCGTGTCCCCCCGCACTCACCGCCGAGTGGCACACCTTTTCCCCTCCGGTTACTGGATCCCGCGGAGGTGTTCGATGGACCTGGTCGTTCACTTGGCTCTGCTGGCGGCGGTGCTCGGCACGGCGGCGTCGGCCGAGCCCTTCCAACTCGTCAGCCTCGACGAGGTGGAGCACATGCTCTCCGCCAAGGACGTGGCCATCTACGATGCCAACCCCGAGGAGGTGTTCAAGAAGAACCACCTCCCGGGCGCCCGCTTCGTCGACGGCACGTTCGGGGCGAAATCGCTTCCGGCGAACAAGGCGACTCGCCTCGTCTTCTACTGTGCCAACCCGCATTGAATGGCGAGTCACGCGGCCGCCCGTGAGGCGGCCCAGCTTGGATACACCCACGTCTTCGTCATGCCGGAAGGGATCCAGGGCTGGCTGAAGGCCGGGAAGCCCACCATCGGGACAGCGAGCCACTAGGAGCGTGTCGGCGTAAAGGTCCGGCCCCATTTACTTTGGGGTGGCGGCGTGATCTTTTGCGGGGGCATGAAGACCTAT
>Ga0335080_10001512_pt1 | contig 22794 bp, 19 predicted proteins | sample Lox_Sample_34_FD_206720 | JGI IMG/M metagenome (GOLD analysis project Ga0335080, IMG submission 206720) | Soil microbial communities from Loxahatchee National Wildlife Refuge, Florida, United States - Lox_Sample_3.4 | ecosystem: Environmental > Terrestrial > Soil > Wetlands | place: USA...
CAAGGGGATGAAGTTTTACGAAGACAAATATCGACAGCACCAGATCCGCAGCATTGAAAGAACCGCCAAGGATCTGGGCTTCACCCTTACTTTCACCCCTGCTACTGCATGAAGTTTCTGAGGAGAATCTTCTTTACAACGTGGATATTCGAATCCGATATGGTCGTTTATAATCAAAAGACTGTGCCTAAGTACTCGATTGTCGTCCCCCTACATAACGAGGAAGAAAACGTCACCGACCTCTATGACCGTCTGAAAGTGGTCATGGAAGCCCATGGTGAAAGCTTCGAGATAGTGCTTGTCGACGACGGCTCGAGCGATCACACCTTTGCCATGTTGCGGGAGATCGCGGCGGTAGACAGCCGCGTGACCGTGGTCAAGTTGCGGCGGAACTTTGGGCAGACAGCGGGTCTGGCCGCGGGATTCGATCATGCGCGCGGCGAATACATCATCGCCATGGATGGCGATCTGCAGCACGATCCTAACGACATCCCGATGTTCCTGGAGAAGGTTGCTGAGGGTTACGACATCGTTAGCGGCTGGCGTAAGAATCGGGTCGACAACTACTGGATGCGGCGGATTCCGTCCCGCGTTGCCAACTGGATGATGGCGAAGATCAGCGGCGTGGATATTCACGATTTCGGGACGACATTCAAGACCTATCGGCGCGACATTCTGGAGCAGGTGCCGTTGTACGGAGAATTGCATCGGTTCATTCCAGCGCTGGCCTCGTGGCATGGCGCCACCATTTGCGAAGTGCCGATCAAGAACGTCAATCGGGAGCGCGGCGCGTCGCACTATGGCATCACACGCACATTCCGCGTGTTTTTTGATTTGCTGACGATCCGGTTCCTGCTCAAATATCTTTCGCGTCCGTTGCACTTCTTCGGCGGTTTCGGGATGATGAGCATCTTTGGCGGAAGTGCCATTGTGATGTGGCTGGGAGTCGAGAAGTTTCTGCGGCATATTCCAATCATGGCCTCACACGGGCCGCTGATGATGGCGGCACTCGGTCTGTTGCTGGGCGGGCTAAACCTGCTGGCGATCGGGTTGCTGGGGGAGATGCAGGTGCGGCACTACCACGAGCCAAGCCGCCGAGCGCCATACTCGGTCGATCGCGTTCTGCGCTCGCAGAACGAAGAGCACAGCGTGTCGGAGTAGGCTCTCCGCTTAACTATCTGCTCCCAACATCTGCTGCAGGCGGTCGCGGAGCGCCTCTTTGATGGGCGTAATATCGCGGCGTTTTCCCAGCTTCAAATACAGGATGCCTTGCAGATCGGTTGGAACCTTGGCGCCTTCTTCCATTACGATCACGGCGGACTTGCCGCCTTTCGCGCCCGCAAAATACCCAGCCTCGTAGACGACGTTGTCCCTGGGCGCCTTGGTTCCCGCGGTGAGGGCGTCATCTGCCATGAACAGAAATACGCCGCAGTTGGTGTAACGCTCTGCACTTACGATGGACTCCCAGATGGAATCGCCGGAGTGAAAGTTGTGCCAGTCGAAGACACGCAACTTCAGTTCATCGGAAAGGAATCGGCATAGTTGTTCGCCGGTTTCGGAAGCCTGGCTCGAGTAGCCAAGAAAGACGTGTCGGAAGCAGTCGATCTCGTCACGCCACTTTTTGAATTCCGACTGGAACTCGGTGCCGTCGAGCCATTCAGTCTTGAGCGAGTTGGGGAGTTTGACCATGTGCTGCAGGTAACCTGCCCGGAGCACACCACGATCGGCCAACGATTTCTCGCGCAAAACCAGGAGCGGACGACGACTGGCAGCCGCTGTCACGGCTTTGATGTGGGTGAATTCCGACGGCATCACCACGTCCTTGTCCCGGTCACGATTGAGACGGCGCGCGTTCCACTGTTCAAATGCCAGCACGAGGACTCCGTGGCACCGGTTCGTCTTCGTGATGTCGTCAGTGACGGTGTCGCTGTCTGCCGACTCCGCGAGGATGCGCAGGCCCTTGCTTCGGACCAGTTCCTCGACCGCCTCGAGGAATCGACGTTGCCCGTTGGAGAGGTTCTGAACCTTGGGAGAGCTGATGATGACGCTCAAGCGGGTTTCGATCGGCATTGCACCCCCCACGTGGAGGAGGGTACCACAGCGATACTAGGGTTCCCGATATCTGGCAGCGGAGAGTCGAGCGTCTTCAGCCCCAGTTCGCGGCCGGCTTTCCATCCCGGAGCCATACGATGAAATCTGTCATGGGCGGAGTTCCGCCCAATTCCCGCAAGCGGGTGGCATTTTGGCCGCGATGATAGTGGCTGTGCATGGCGGCCTGCGTTAGAGCCTGACGAACACTGATCACGGCCGGCGGACGAAACCAGATCACTTCGATCATTTCCTCGAATCGCGCAGCATCGTAATTCTTCAGTAGATTACCCAGTTGAGTGAGGCCTTCGCGGCCGTAAGCCTTCACGTCGGCCATCGTGGCGAAGTCTTCTAATTTCCTGCTGCCGAACGGAACGGTTCGAGGACCCACGATCCACAAGAACGCATGCTGCACCAGATGGATGTGGAGCAGACGTTCTCGAATGGCTTTGTCTTGGAGTGCGACCGGGTGAGATGCGAAGGCACGCCAGTGCTCGGCGTCGGCCCACTCCTGGTGTGCGTAGAGTTCATCCAGATAATGAGGCATCCTTTCTCCTTCGGGCTTGAGTAGCAGTTCAGATTTTGCGTGCCCGGGTCAGCAGATATCCCTGGCGCACCACGTTGTCGTGCATGTACTCCGCGACAATCGCTTCGAATTCTCTCCGATATTCTTCCAGGCGATCGGGACTCTTGGCGGCGAGCATTTCGACCATCTTGATAATCGGGCCGGCGGAGCGTTCTACGTTGACGCGGAAGTGCTGGGGGCTAAGAGTGGGAACCAACATTTCCTGGCGGTCGAAGGCGATGCCATCGACAGCCTTGCCGAGTTGCTGCTGGACGAAGTTGGGATCTCCCCAGAGTACCGGACTGGAAACGCCGGGCGGGGGCGGCGGCATGTAGCGCGCGGCCAGCATCATGGTGCGGCCGACGAGCACTTCGGGGGGCCACGTGGAAAACGCGATGGTTCCTCCCGGGCGTAGGACTCGGAGCATTTCACGTATGGCGATGTCTGGGCGGGGGGCGAACATGTGGGCAAACTGACTTAATACGGCGTCGAACTCCCCGTCGGCGAAGGGGAGTTTCTCGACATCGGCTTCGATCCACTTCGCATCCACGTTGGCGATTTGCGCATTCTCGCGGGCGCGGACCAGGAGTTCCGGGGTGAGATCGGCGCCTTTTACGATTGCGCCCAACCTGGCGGCGGTGACCGCGACCACTCCGGTGCCGCAACCGGCGTCGAGCAGACGCATGGCCGGCGCGATTCCGGCAAAGCGGACGAGGCGCGCGGCGGTCGCGGTCGTGATTGCTTCCAGGGGAGCGAAACGCTTCCAGCCTTCTTTTTGAGTTTGTTTGAACTGAGCAAAGGGGTCTGCGGTGTTTGCAGGTGTTGATGTCATGCTGCGCCTCGCACGGAGTTGACCATTTTGTCAGGAAACGTGCACCCGGACAAATCTCGTGCCCAAGAATTCGCGAGCGGGAAGCGAAAACTGTACGGCAGAGGGCGTGTACGAGGCGGAGAGTTCGCAGGGTAAGCCGCTGGTTCCGAGAGGACGAATGGACTGCCGGCTTGAGTGCGCTACGCCGTCATCATTCATCAAGCCTCGGAGACCGGATACCTCTGCTGTCAACCCTAGGGCGAGGCGAGCGTATAATAACGCCTTTGCGTTTTTCAGGAGTTTTCCCGCCATGCAGAAAGCCATTTCCACACAACACAAGTTGCAGCTTGCGCGACGCATGTCTCGTCTCGGGACCGAAACAGCCTTTGAAGTGCTGAACAAGGCCCGCGCCCTGGAGCAACAGGGACGCAGCATCATACATCTGGAAATCGGGGAGCCGGATTTCGATACACCAGGGAATGTGATTGAAGCGGCCGTGGATGCGCTGCACAAAGGATGGACGCACTACGGTCCTTCGGCCGGCCTGCCGGAGCTGCGGCAAGCGATCGCGGAATATGTCAGCCGCAGTCGCGGCGTTCAGGTTGCAAGCGATGAAGTCGTGGTTGTGCCCGGCGGGAAGCCGATCATCTTCTTCACCATTCTGTCGCTGATCGATGAAGGCGATGAGGTGATTTATCCCAATCCTGGATTCCCGATCTATGAATCGATGATTAATTATGTTGGCGGACGGGCGGTGCCGATCGCCCTTCGAGAAGAGCGGGATTTTGCGCTCGACGTGAACGAACTCGAATCCCTGATCAGCAATCGCACGAAGCTGATCATCATCAATTCGCCGCAGAATCCGACCGGTGGGGTGCTGGGGCGGCGGGACATCGAGCAGATCGCCAGGGTGGTTGGTGATCGCAATATCATGATTTTGTCGGACGAAATTTACAGCCGGTTGCTCTTCGACGGCGAGCAGCCCTTTTCCATTTTGTCGGTACCCGGGATGCAGGAGCGTACGATTCTGCTCGACGGGTTCTCGAAGACCTATGCGATGACGGGGTGGCGTATGGGATACGGTGTGATGCGACCGGATCTCGCAACCCATATGACACGGCTGATGACGAACTCGAATTCCTGTACCGCGAGCTTTACGCAGGTGGCGGGGATTGAGGCGATTCGCGGGGACCAAAGCTCGGTCGATCATATGCGGGATGAATTTCAGCGGCGACGCGATGCTTTTGTCGCGGGGCTGAATAAGATCAAGGGATTCTCTTGCCGGATGCCAAAGGGAGCTTTCTACGTTTTTCCGAACATTGCGGAGACGGGATGGAAGTCGAAACCGCTTGCCGATGCGCTGCTGGAGCAGGCTGGAGTGGCAGCGCTCTCCGGGACTTCGTTTGGGGCGTTTGGGGAGGGATATCTGAGGTTCAGTGTGGCTAATTCACTGGAGAATTTGCGGGAAGCGCTGTCGCGGATCGATCAGTGGACCAGGAAAAATCCGTAACGGGCCTTTCGCCACAAGTATTTGGCCAACTGGGAAGCAGTTCATCACAGAGGGCAGCCTTCGACTTTGCTCAGGGCAGGCAGGGATCTCACACATCTGATCTGGAGTGTTCCATGGCAACAAGGAAAGTCTTGCGGTCGTCGGCTACTCCTAAGGCCAGTCGTCCCCAGGCCCCGGGATATGGTTTTCCTGAAACGACCAAAGGCCTGCTGTCCTGGTCTTGGGCGGAGCAGCGTCTGAAGAAGTCGCATAACTACTGGATTACTACCGTGAAACCCGATGGGTCTCCGCACACGATGGTTGTGTGGGGCCTGTGGCAGGATGGCCGATTCCTGTTCTCGACCGGGAAAACATCCCGCAAGGCTCGCAATCTTGCGGAGAATCCGAGTTGCATTGTCTGTAACGAAGATGCGCACGAAGCGATCATCGTCGAAGGGACTGCGGAGATTGCAGACGGAGGCTCACGGAAGAAGATGCTGCCTGTGTATGAACGTAAGTACAAGTTCGATATGTCGTCGATGAAAGACGACATTTTGTCGATGAAAGAGCCAGTGTTCGCTGTCCGGCCGCGGGTCGTATTCGCCATGTGGGAGAAGCACTTCCAGAGCAAATCGACACGGTGGAAGTTTGAATGGGCTGGTGACCCAGTTCATTCCTAAGTTGAAACACACGAGATCCCCGGCGGAGGGGATCGGACAGCCCTATCTTTGCTCACCTACTGATGTGATCAGGATCACCGCTGCCTTCGTGGTCCCCCCATAGTCTCGGAACAGCACACATTGAGCCTGTTCCTGTCTCCAGGCTGATCCGTCTGTCGCAAGAAGGAGAAAGCCATGCCCCTGAGCGATTCCAAGACCGGAGCGGTCATCCGTAACTATTCCATCCCAGAACTGATCGACATCGCCGACCTGATGCGGGGCTATGACATGGTTGCCCTGTATGCGGCGGGGTCCGGGCACGCTGGGGGCACGCTTTCGATCATGGATATTACGGCAGCCTTGTATCTGAAGGTTGCGAAACATGACCCTAAATACCCAAACTGGCCTGACCGCGACCGGATCATCTGGTCGACCGGGCACAAAGCACCAAGCTTATATCTGGGTCTCGCATTCGCCGGATTTTGTCCGATTGAAGATGTGGTCACCTTACGCAAGCTGAGTTCGCCATTTCAGGGGCATCCACATTGGCTGAAATTGCCGGGTGTAGAGGTATCGACCGGATCACTGGGCCAAGGACTAAGCATCGCGGTGGGGATGGCGCTCGCGGCGCGGCTCGATCAGAAGTCGCACAAGATCTTTTGCATCATGGGAGACGGCGAGCAGCAGGAGGGACAGGTCTGGGAAGCGGCCATGGAGGCGGGGCATTATCGGCTGGACAACGTGATTGGGATCATCGATTGCAACGGTCTGCAGATTGACGGCAAGGTGGACGAGGTGATGAGGGTTGAGCCGTTGGCTGCGAAATATGGTGCGTTCGGCTGGGATGTGCTCCGTGTCGATGGGCATGACATGGAGCAGGTGGTCGACGCATTGGAGCAAGCCCGGACGGTGAAAGGGCGTCCAGTGCTGATCCTGGCGGATACGGTGAAGGGCAAGGGTGTCAGCTTCATGGAGGATCAGGCGGGATGGCACGGAAAGGCCCCCAATCTCGAGGAACTGAAGAACGCATTGGATGAACTGGAGGTGGCGGACAAGATTCCTTTGCAACAGCTGTTGGACCGGGCCAAAGCGTATCAGGCGGAGGTCGATCGAAAGCTTGATGCCAAGCTGCCGAAGTTCACTCGCGATTACTGGTGGAATGCAAGTGATGGCATGAAGGTGAAGATGGAGCCAACGCGCAAAGGCTTCGGTCAGTCGCTTGCTGACAAAGGAAATGATCCGCGTGTGGTATGCCTGGGACTGGATATTTCAGGATCGATCACGATCAGCGATTTCTATACCGGAAAGCCGGATCGCAAGGAGCGCTGGCTGAGCATGGGAATCGCAGAGCAGTCCGCGACCGCGGCAGCAGCGGGACTCGCGCGGGAAGGGAAACTGCCCGTTCTCGGCACCTATGCCACATTTGCGGCGGCCCGCAACCTGGATCAGATTCGCACGTCGGTGTGCTACGGCAATTTCAACGTGATGATTGCGGGAGCGCACGGCGGAGTTTCGGTTGGCCCTGACGGTGCCACCCACCAGGCGCTGGAGGATCTGTTCGCGATGCAAGGGCTGCCGAACATGTCCGTCGTCGTGCCTTGTGACATTGTGGAAACCAGGAAGGCAACGGACTATCTCCTCCTGCAGCATGTCGGGCCGAAGTACATCCGATTTGCGCGCGAGGCGACGCCGATTGTCACTAATGAGAAGACTCCATTCGTGTTTGGAAAAGCGAATGTAATCCGGTTGCGGCAGGAGGGGCCGAATTTCCTGGAAGCCTTTGAGACGGTAATGGCCGCCTCGTACAGGAATGAGGGGGAGGACCTGAGCATCATTGCATGCGGGCCGATGGTTCCGGAGGCAATGCGGGCAGCGTTCGTCCTGCAAAAAGAGTTTGGATACGAGACCCGCGTTCTAAACGTACATACGCTAAAGCCGATTGATACTGAGGCAATCGTGCGTGCGGGACGGGAGACCGGCGTAGTCGTGACTGCCGAGGAGCACCAGATCGGGGCGCTGGCATGGCGGGTGAGCGGAGTGCTGACGGAGTCTGCAGAGCTTTATGGCGTGCCGGTGATCACGGGCGCGATTGGGGTGAAGGATCGGTTCGGAGATTCGGGAGCGCCGTGGGAATTGATCAAGGAATTTGAAGTGAGCGCCGAGCATATCGCGGAAAAGGCAGTGCAGTTGATGCGACTGAAACGCGCCACCGGCATAAGACATGAGCCGGTCCTGACGGGACACGGCGTGGGATAAACGTGAGGAAGTCGATTCGCACGTCCCCGAAACTGGAAGGGGCTGAAGTTCTCCTTGGGTCCGAATCTGTCTATCGATATCTGGATGCACTAGGCGTTTCGCGACCGCCTGCGAGCCTCCGGGGGCTGAAACAACTGGTGTTGGCGCAGTTGACGCGGGTTCCTTTCGAAAACATCTCGAAGCTCTACTACAAGAAGCAGTATGGTTTTGCGGATATGCCCTCGCTCGCCAGGTATCTCGAGGGCATCGAGAAGTATCACTTTGGGGGAACCTGCTACGCGAATAACTTCCATTTTTATCGTTTGCTGGTGAGTCTGGGATTCGAGGCGAAACTCTGCGCGGCAGATATGGCCACGCCTGATGTGCACGCGGTGATTATGGTAACGGTGGACGGACGCGAGTATCTTGTGGATGCCGGGTACGCGGCGCCGTTCCTCGAGCCATTACCTCGGGATTTGAGAACGGATCAAGTGGTGGCACTTGGCGGAGATCGCTATGTATTAAGGCCGCAGGACGAAGCTGGCCGATCCAGGCTGGAGCTATATCGCAATGACGTGTTGAAACATGGGTACGTCGCAAAGCCCGCGCCCAGGAAGATTGGAGACTTCCGGCAGGTGATTGCGGATTCGTTTCGGCCGGAAGCGACGTTTCTAAATTCGATCCTCGTGACCCGGTTCTTTCCGGGATGTTCGATTGTGGTTCACAATCTGAGTCTGATTCAATCGCAAGGAGAGTACTGCGAGATTCGATCGCTCAGAAAGACTGATGAAATGGTCGCCGCAATTCAGGAGCACATCGGGATTCCAGGGGAGATAGTTGTCGGGGCAGTGGCCGATCTAACCGAAATGCAGGACGCGTGGGGGTAAACGGAGGATAAGGCACGCGCCGAAGTGAGGCGTGCGAGCGGACGGGAACTGGCCATGGCTTTCTCTAACTGCTACGAAGATGCAAGGCGTGCGGAGGCGTACGCGCAGCTGGAGTTTGCGAACACCTACTACCTCGCCTATCGAGACCTGCCGGAGATCATCGGCGCACATGTCGTCGGCAAGAAAGCGATCGACTTCGGGTGCGGCACGGGGCGCTCGACCCGATTCCTGCGAAAGTTGGGCTTTGAAACCATCGGTATTGACATAGCGCCTGAGATGCTTGCAAAAGCGAAGCAAGTGGACCCATCTGGCGATTACCGACTGGTCAAGGATGATGACTTCAGGGCTCTGGAAAGCGGTGCCTTCGATCTTGTTCTGTCCGTTTTTACTTTCGATAATGTGTCCGGTTTCCTCACGAAGATGAGGCTGTTCCAGGATCTGGCGGCGTTAATGAATGCCACAGGGAAGCTGATCAGCGTGGTGTCGTCCCCGGAGATTTATTTGCACGAGTGGACATCGTTCTCGACGAAGAATTATCCCGAGAATCGAACGGCGCGATCTGGGGATATTGTCAGAATCGTGACAACCGATTTTGCTGATCAGCGGCCGGCGGAAGACATTCTTTGCACCGACGAATCCTATCGGGAGATCTATGGCCGAAGCGGTCTCACGCTGGTGGAGTGCCATCGGCCGTTGGGAAGGACCGACGAACCTTACAAGTGGGTGAGTGAAACGAGCATTGCGCCCTGGGTAATTTATGTCTTGGGGCGGTCGGGCGGCGAATAGCGCATTACTTTGGTTACTCGTGCAGTACAGCGGCGATCACCTGTCGACGCAGACTTCCCACCTATAATTCGGTCAAGCCACATAGATGAATGCAAATGCGGTGGATGCGGCGTTCCGCAAGCGGACTTGTGGCTCAGCTTCAGAAAAGAGTACCGACACTCGGTTCATGGGCAAATCCCGACAACAAGTTGAACAGCAATCGATCGCGTGGATCTACAATCCGTGGCTTGATTTGATTGTGGGCTGTGGAGCCTGGTCGGCCCCGTTGCTGCTGGTGTCTTACTGGTCGATTGCCGCAAATATGCGCGTGTGGGCGGTCGCGTTCTATGCACTGGCGCTGTTGTTCAACTATCCGCATTACATGGCCACGATTTACCGCGCGTATCACAATGCGGAAGATCTACAGAAGTACCGCATCTTTACCATACATGCCACGGCGCTAATTCTTCTGACGCTGCTGCTGTCGCATTTCTGGATGAGGCTGCTGCCGTGGATTTTTACCGTTTACATCACATGGAGCCCTTGGCACTACAGCGGCCAGAACTACGGGCTCTTTATGATGTTCGCGCGGCGAGCTGGGGCCAAGCCGGATAAGGCTACAAGGCAGGCTTTATACAGCGCGTTTATCGCCTCCTACCTGGTGCTGTTTCTGGGATTTCAGTCGGGACCTTCGACCGATCCGCTGTTTTTGTCGCTGGGAATTCCTCTGCGGGTTAGCTGCTGGGAGCAAGTTGTCTTAGCCAGCGGCTTTGTAGCGTTTTCTGCCTACGGACTGGTGAGACTGGTGCGGCAGACGGGGTGGCGCAGGCTGTTTCCGTCACTGATTCTCTTCTCGACCCAGTGCCTGTGGTTCCTCGTACCGGCGGCGCTCTCATTTCTGAAGAGGCTGGAAGTGCCTCAAACCCGTTACAGTACGGGCGTCCTCGCCGTTATGCATTCCGCACAATATTTGTGGATTACAAGTTATTATGCGAGGCGAGAGGCGGGAGGCTGCGCCGGAAAAACGGAACGGATATGGCGGCCACTGGCCTACTTCGGCGTACTGATCGTCGGGGGGATTGCGCTGTTTGTTCCGGGTCCGTGGCTTGCGAGCCGGGCATTTCATCACGATTTCGGTTCGAGCTTCCTGATCTTCACCTCGCTGATAAATATCCATCACTTCCTTCTAGACGGAGCGATCTGGAAACTGCGCGACGGACGCATCGCGGCCCTTCTGCTGAATTCCCGGCAGCGCGTTACGGGTGCCATGGCTGACGCGGGCGGGAGTTTCGCGAGAGCCTGGAAGTGGTCTGTCGGTGATAGCGCTTTGGCTGTCTCAATGCGAGTGGTCGCAGCCGTGCTGCTCCTGGCGTGGGGCACCCTGGATCAAATCAACCACTATTTCGCGTTGCAATCGGATGAGTTGAAAGATCTGCAGCGGGCCGCGTCGCTGAATTCCTTTGATAGCCAACTGCAGGCACGCCTTGCCAGGAAGCAGTTGGAAGGAGGCAATCCACAGGAAGCAGAGGCGGCGTGGCGACGGTCGATCGCTGCCAACCCGGCAGATCCGGGCCCGCGACAGGCCTTGCTCAAGTTCCTGCTTGAGCAGAAGCGATTCGACGAGGCGTTCACGCTGACCGAAGCGTCACTGAAACTTACTCCGAAAGACGCAAACCTTCTTCTCAATCACGGCCTGCTGGCAGTGCAGCGGGGACATGCCGATCAGGCGTTGGCCGACTGGGAGAAGGCGCTGCAAGCGGATCCACGTAAGTCAGTAGCACACTTGTACCTGGGCCATGAGCTGGATCGCGAGGGCAAGACGCAGGACGCTGTGGCGCACTACCGGAGCTATCTTGAGAACATTGTGCAAGAACCCAAGGATCGGCCTGCCCCTGATGTACTGATCGGAATCGTGTTGCGCATGGCTACATGCCAGGCGCAATCTTCGCAGCCCGAGGCCGCGCTGAAGTCGTACCAAATGGCAGAAAGATTGGCACACCAGACGGGACAGATGAAGCTGGAAAGCCTGGCCGACGTCAATCAGGCCCAGTTGCAAGGGAAGGCAGGGAAGGTTAACGACGCGTTGCAACTCTTTCAGCGGGCCCTCGAATTGGACGACACGACGGGCGACAAGGCCGCCAGCGCCGTCGATTGGTACTCATACGGGCAGTTCTTGCAGCAATCTGATTTTCCGCCGAGATTGGCGTATGCCTGCATGCTGAAGGCGGAATCCATTGAGCGGTCGCTGCCCAGGACGGAGATTCTGGCTCCGATGGCAGAGTCGCGGCAGAGACTTGAAAAGGGGATGGGCGCGGAGGCAACAGGTATCCGAGGGAATCCAGATGAGGCCCTGCGGGAAGCACTGCGGGTCCAGCGGTAGCACGCCGGCTGCTTTCGCTCGGGCGCACTGAACTCTTAAGTCTCAGGACTCGGGTGTAAACGCCGAGGGAGCAGGCAAGTTCGCTGTTGATGCGGCTCCGATCGCTTCCTTTTGCATCTTACGAGATAATTGACACCTATGGTTTGGCTGCTGAACAATTAGTCATCCCTGCAATCTAGCGTTGTTTTCTATAGGAGGAAGTGTATGGCCGATGAGGGCGAACAGATTCATGTCGAAAGCGGCTCCAACGCCGGGAAGTGGATTCTGCTGATTCTGGCTTTGGCGGTTGTGGCCGTAGCGGGATACGGGTTCTACACCACACACAATTCGATTGAGAAACTGACGGCTGATTTGGCGAGCAGCCAGGCACAGGTAAAAGAACTGCAGAACCGCATGCAGACATCAGAGGCGGAGCAGGAGACGCTGGCGCAACAAGCCGGTATGACGAAAAAGGAACTGGCGCAGCGCACGGCACAGTTACAGGCGGAACAGCGAGCTTCAGCGGCACGCCTGGAACAGGAGCAAAAGGCCTCGATTACCGCCGTGTCGGGCGACATCGCGGGTGTGAAGACGGATGTGGGTGGAGTGAAAACCGATGTCGCCAGCACGAAAGCCGATCTGGAGCAGACTAAAGCGAAATTGCAGAGCGCCGTGGGCGACTTGGGAGTGCAGAGCGGACTGATTGCGACCACCCGATCGGATCTCGAGGTCCTCAAACATAAGGGCGACAGAAACTATTATGAGTTCACCCTGTTGAAAGGCGCCAAACCGCAGCCAGTTTCCACGGTAACCTTGCAGCTCAAGAAGACGGATCCGAAGAAGGCGAAGTTCACGCTCAACGTGACCTCGGACGACAAGATGATCGAGAAGAAGGACCGGAATGTTGCTGAGCCGATTCAGTTCTATTCGGGGCGAGATCACATGCTGTTTGAGTTGGTGATCTGGACCGTCGACAAGAACAAGGCGACCGGGTATCTGAGCACGCCTAAGAATGCGCCTGTGCCAGTGACGGCCGGTCCGACGTCAGGAAGCGGGAATTGAGCGGAGTGTTTTTCCCCGGCGGGCACGTGATATTGCAGATCGTGCTGCGCACGGCGGTGATCTATCTGCTGGTGCTGCTGGGCGTGCGATTAAGCGGCAAGCGTGAGGTCGGGCAAATGACCCCGTTCGATCTCACGCTGCTGCTCCTGCTGTCCAACTCCGTACAAAATGCGATGACCGGGCCCGACACGTCGCTGGCGGGCGGGGCGGTGGCGGCTTCTACGCTTTTAGTCTTGAACTACCTGATCGCGCGCGTTTCCGGCACGAACCGGCAATTTCGGCGGTTTGTTGAGGGACAGCCTTCATTGTTAGTCCACGACGGCAAGATGATCGAAGCACACATGGCGCGCGAGCATGTAAGCGTGGACGAGTTGCATCGAGCGCTGCGGGAACATGGGATCAGCTGCGTCGAACAAACGGCGCTGGCCGTTCTGGAAGTCGACGGTTCCATTTCGTGTCTCAAGTACGACGAAATCAAGCCGGACGCGAATACCCACCTGGTGCGGCGGAGATTCCTTCAGAAGAAGCAATAATCACGAATCGTGCAATCCACCTACTCCAGTGCCAGGAACTTCACACACACCGGTTGACCTACCTCCAGCGTTTTGCCCGCTGGTGTGAGCTTGCCCGTGTTTTCATCGATGCGGAAGAGCACGATATTGTCGGATTGCTGGTTTTCGGCGAACAGTAACGTGCCAGTCGGATCAATAGCGAAATTGCGCGGCGTCTTGCCTTGCGTGGGCACGTGTTCGACGACAGTCAACGTGCCTTTGGTGGGGTTGATCGAGAAAATCGCGATGCTGTCGTGGCCACGGTTGGAAGCGTAGAGGAACTTGCCGGACGGATGGACCTCGATTTCTGCGTCGTCGTTCTCGCCTTTGAAATCCTCGGGCAGCGTCGAGACGGCCTGCAGGCGATTCAGTGCTCCTGCCTTCAAATCGATGGAGAACGCCGTCACGGTAGAGGCCATCTCGGAGACTACATAGGCGAACTTACCGGAAGAATGCAGGGCGAAATGGCGCGGGCCGGCACCCGCATCGAGCTTGGCGAACGGCGGATTGTTAGGCTTGAGCGTTCCTTTCGATTTATCGAACTTATAGACAAGCAACTGGTCAAGGCCAAGATCATCGACGAAAGCAAATCGCTCGTCGGGCGAGAGATCGATGGAGTGGGCATGGGGGCCTTCCTGGCGCTTGGGGTTGAGACCGTGACCGGCGTGCTGTATGAAAGCTGAGGCTTCACCCAACTTGCCGTCGGGATGGACGGGGAACACGGCAATGTTGCCCCCTGTGTAGTTTGCTACTAGAACGTATTTTCCGGTCTGGCTGACTGTGATGTAACAGGGATCCGCGCCCCGCGACGGCACTTCATTCAAAAACGTCAGCTTGCCGGTGGCGCGGTCGACCGCGAAAGCGCTCACGCCACCACTTTTCTGGCCATTGTAGTTCTGAACCTCGTTCACTGCGTAAAGAAAACGTCCGTTGGGATGGAGCGCAACCCAGGAAGGATTCGTAGTTTCAGCCGCAAGTCCCAAAGACGTGATTTCTTGCGTGGCTGCGTCGTAGCGATACGCGTAGATCCCCTTGCTCTTGCTCCCATTTTCAGTGTATGTGCCGACGTAGAAAATATACTTCCCCTTCTGAGGTGGTCCGGCGGTGGCGTTGGAACTCATAAAGAATGCGAGCAGGCAGCACAGCAATACACGGAGAAGTCGAGAAAGGTTCATCCCGCTATGGAAACGCATCTGGGCGCTTTCGCGCAAGCCTTACTTGCTGAGGACAATGGGGACTGTTTGATCGTAAGGCCAGATGACAGCCGCCAATACCTGACGCTGGTTAAAGGCCTCGAGCTTCATGGGAAAGGCGACGATGATGGTTCGAGAAGTGCTTTCGCCGGGCTGAATTTTGGCTTCCGGCGAAAGCGCGGGCTGGGAACCGTTCTTCAGAGCGGGAAAGGCTTGAAAGTAGCGGTCGAAATCGACCGCAGAGACAGCGTCGACAACGGAGTCAGGAGCGGCAGGAGTTTTGACCGAGGCCTGCAGGGTGTGGACGTATAGAATCTTGTCGCTCGTATTGTGAATAGTAAATGTGAGCGCAACCATGGTGGAGTCTTGTCCGGGAATCTCGACAGCCACCACATTGTCGAGTGTGCCTGAGGCTTGTGGCTTCGCCCGCCTCAGAAATGACACGAAGGCAACGACGATGCCCAGGACAATGATGGCAATGACCAGAATCTTGCCAGAGGGAAGGTTCTTCTTGGCGGTGCCGAATTCCTCGCCGATGTTGATGGTTGGGCCGGAAGGCGTTTTTGGTGGCTCGGGGACGGCAGGCGTCGGAGAAGGCGTCGTGGGCGGATTTGACATGAAATTGTCCTTGCCTGCCGATTTTACGCCGCAGAACAGGTTCGAGGCGACCTCGGAGTTCGAGCAGGAGCCCGCGCGCAGACGCCGGCCCGGAGCTGGCTCTACCATGCGTGCTTCATCGCCTTGGCGAATCTTGCCGGGGGCAATGTGTTCAGGACGTCGTCTTTCGTCAGCCAGGCGCGGCGTGCCTGCAACACGCCAAACCGGATTTTGTCCATATGCGAGATGTGGTGGGCGTCGGTGTTAATGACGATCTTGACGCCGTGCTGTTTTGCCTGGCGGAGATTGGCATCACTAAGGTCGAGACGGTCTGGGTAGGCGTTGAGTTCCATGGCGACCTTGTGCTTCACGGCTTCCGTGAGGACGGTGTGCATATCGAAGGCGTAAGAATCTCGACGAAGAAGGATGCGGCCCGTGGGATGGCCAATGAGGGAGGTGTTCGGATTCGAGATTGCCTTGATCAGACGGTCTGTCATCTTTGCCGGTTCCTGATTGAAGACCGAGTGGACACTGGCGATAACGATATCCATTTGCGCGAGGACTTCGTCGGAGAGGTCGAGGTCGCCGTCGGGGAGGATGTCGACTTCGATCCCGGCAAAAATAGTGATTCCTTCAAATTTCTTGGCCGCCTCGCGGATGCGGGTGATGTGCTCGACAGCCCGCTTGTCGTCCAGGCCGTTGGCGAAGGCTAGATTCTTCGAGTGGTCGGTGATGGCCATGTATTTGTAGCCGCGTTCTCTGGCTGCCTCAGCCATCTCATCGATCGTGTTGCGCCCATCGGTCTCGATGGTATGCATGTGAACGTCGCCCTGCAGGTCCTTCTGCGTCAGCAATCCCGGGAGGACATGATTTTGCGCGAGCTCGATTTCGCCGAGATTTTCGCGCATCTCCGGGGGAATGTAGTCGAGCTTCAGCTTGGCGTAGATGTCCTCTTCTGTTTTTCCCGCCACCGGTTTCTCTCCCTCGAGCGTGGCGAGACTGTATTCGTTCAGCGTATAGCCCATCTTCAGGGCACGCTGCCGAAGCGCAACGTTGTGTGCCTTCGATCCCGTGAAATACTGCATGGCTGCACCAAACGATTCGGGTGGAAGCAGGCGAACATCGACCTGCATCCCGCCGCGCAGGTGGAAGCTGATCTTGTTGTCGCCACGGGCAATGACATCCATGATGGCCGGATATTTGGCGACGTAATCGATCGCTTCCTGCCGTCCAGCTTCGGTGCAGCAGGAGTTTCCTGTGACAAGAATGTCGAGGTCGCCGACGGTATCGCGGCCACGGCGTAGCGAGCCCGCGGGCGTTATCTTGTCGATGCCGGAGAACTTCTCAATGTAAGCCGTGAGTTTCTGGCATTCGATTTCAGCGGCATCGATGAGGAACCGGCCACCAATGCGACGGTAATCTTCGATGGCCTTGAGCAGCTTGGCTTCGTGCTTCTCACCCATTCGAGGCAGGGTGCGGAGCTTGCCCTCGCGCGCCAGCTTCTCGACTCCGTCGACATCGCTGACTTTGTAGGCGCTCCAGATCAGGGCAATCGTTTTCGGCCCGAGGCCTTGAATTTTCAGCAACTGCAACATGGAAGGGTGATATTTCTGCAAAAGCTCAGCCTGTACGGCGAACTTGCCTGTGTTAAAGATTTCCTGCAGATTCGTCAGCATGCCTTTGCCAATACCGGGAATAGCGAGAACCTGCTTAGGGTCGTCAATAATGTCTTTGATCTGGTGGGAGTGATTCTCTATGGCCTGCGCGGCATTGCGGTACGAGCGGATGCGAAAAGAATCCTGGCCGTCGATCTCAAGCAGATCCGCGGTTTCAAACAGAATATTTGCGATGGCCTTGTTGTCCACGCACTAAAGATAAACCAAACGGCGGTCGCCGCGGTCAGACACACCTGCCATGCGTCCAAGAAAGGATGAGAAGAGACAACGAAGCTGAACTAGCAACGTGCGTCCACAAACGGAGAATAATTGCGGGCGCGCTTGCTCGGTCCTATTGAGCTTTTATTACATTCGCCGCCTGCGGACCTTTTTGGCCTTCGGCAATCTCGAACTCGACCTGGTCTCCTTCCTGAAGGCTCTTGTAACCCTCAGCGGCGATTGCGCTGTAATGCACAAATACATCTGGTCCATCTGAACGACCGATGAACCCGTACCCTTTTGCGTTGTTAAACCACTTCACTATCCCTTTCAGCCTATCCACGAAATGCCCCTTTTCTGCACGTCCTCGATCCGGGGCCCCAGGACGTGCCCGCAGTCCTTGGATGCATTTTGGGACGAGCGAGTTATGCTGTCAAGAGTTAGCGTCAATAAGCAGCGCGCTTTTTGGCGCAATTCTGCGCGCAACAAAAACGATTTACTCTGCAACTAAGTGGGTATGGGCTGCACGGTTTTACAAATTTAACAGCCTGCTCTTGCCGCGATTCCAGGTCCGATCGAGCCACAGGACCGACGAAATTGTTTTTGCGTCGCGAATCGTTCCGTTGAGAATCATTTTGACCACGGTGGGCAGAGAAAGTAAACGTTTCTGAATCATCTCATCGTCTTCGGGCTCGGCCTCGCCGGCGTGAAGGCCGGTCGCAAGATACACGGCCATGGTTTCGGCGACAAATCCAGGGCTGGCATAAAACTTCAGGACGCGGCGCCAGTGGTCGGCGCGGTATCCGGTTTCCTCGATCAACTCGCGTTTCGCCGCGGCTAGCTCGCTTTCACCAGGATCGATGCGCCCGGCGGGCAGCTCCCAAAGAAAATCACCCGCGGCGTGACGGTACTGACGCTCAAGGAGAACCCGCGGAGTACTACGGGAACCCGCGACCGCGAGGACGACGATAGAACCGGAGTGGTGGACGACATCGCGGCGCGCCTTGATTCCGCCAGGTTCAACCACGTGATCCGTGCTTACCCAGAAAACCGGGCCGCGATACACAGTACGCGATGAAACGAGGCGGCCCCCGGGCTGCCCTGCAGGTCGAGCCTTCGCGCGAGAGGAAATCTTAGCCATGTCTCCACTATAAAGCACGGCACACTGCAAAGCTGCAGCGGTGACTTCCTGCTGCAGTTCTCTCATCAGCGCAGCAATGTTTTGCGCGACAGCGTAGTACACACAGGTTCTGTTATGCTTCGCGCAATGGCGGAAAAGCCAACCATAGCAATTGCCGGAGCGGGTAATCTGGCCACAGCGCTCGCGCTTTCACTCAGGAATGCAGGATATGAAATCGAAGCGATCATCGCGCGAAAGCAGCAACGTTCTCGGGTACGGGCCTGGCAGCTGGCAAGGAAAGTGGGGGCTCGCGCACTTGATGGCGCTCAAGGGCTGAAGTCACAGGTTCTCTGGCTCTGCGTGCCGGATACGGAGATTGCCACGACTTCTGCTGCTTTTGCGGAGAATTTCGACGGAATAGGGAAGATCGCGCTCCATTCGAGCGGGGCGCTGACGAGCGACGAACTGCACGCTTTGCGAAGAGCAGGTGCGTCAGTTGCCTCGGTGCATCCCCTCATGACCTTTGTGAAAGGATCACGGCCGTCGTTGAAGAATGTGCCGTTTGCCATCGAGGGCGACGCCGCGGCGGTGCGCATAGCGCGGAGGGTTGTAAGCGATCTTGGCGGAAAGGCCTACGCCATCCGCAAGAGAGACAAGGCGGCATATCACGCATGGGGCACGTTTGCGTCTCCTATGTTGACAGCCTTGCTGGCGACGACCGAACAAATGGCTGCTGCGGCCGGGGTCAATCGGAAAGCCGCCCAACAACGAATGCTTCCGATCTTGCGGCAGACGATTGAAAACTACGGTTCGAAAGGTGGCGCTCGGGGATTCAGCGGGCCGATCATTCGCGGTGACGTCGAAACTGTCCGCCGCCATTTGGATGTGCTGCGGCAGATTCCGACCGCGCAAGAAGTGTATGTCGCTCTGGCGCGGGCTGCACTCGCCTATCTCCCTGGGAAAAACAAGGAAGCGCTGCGAAGTCTGCTCGAGAGGCAGGAGTCCCACGGCTTTAGCTGGAGGTGAACAGGTGGCCGAGCTTTTCTTTTTTGGTCCGCAGATAGTCTTCGGCGTGGGGACTGGGTATGACTTCACACGGAACGCGCTCAATGACATGCACGCCGGCTCGTTCGAGGGCTTCGACCTTGTCGGGATTGTTTGAGAGCAGACGCACCCGGGTCACCCCGAGACTTTTGAGAATTTCGCCCGGAAGCGTGAAATCGCGATGGTCGGCTTTGAACCCCAGGCGCTCGTTCGCCTCCACGGTGTCGAGACCCGAATCCTGCAGTTCGTAGGCCTGCAGTTTGGCCATCAGGCCTATGCCGCGTCCTTCTTGCTGCTCGTAAATCAGAATTCCGGCGCCTGCTTCAGCAATCATGGAGAGCGAGAGTTCAAGCTGCTGCCGGCAATCGCAGCGGAGGGAGTGAAATACGTCCCCCGTCAGGCATTGCGAGTGCACACGCACCAGAGGCGGCCGTGACTTCACATCCCCCATGACGAGGGCGACAGCTTCCTCGATGCGCCGGTCTCCGTCGGACGTGGAATATCCGCGAAAGCCATAGATGCGGAACTTGCCCCAGCGGGTGGGGAAGTCGGCGGAGGCCACCTTCTCGACTTCGTTTTCGCTCACATATTCATTATAGCGGCTCGGTACGGCTGGCGGACATCAGCCACGCGCGCGAAAAGGGAAGATGGCGTCCTGTTTCGAAGAAATGGGAGAGCCGTTGCGGGTTGCGGGATGGAAGTGCCAATTCTCGAGTGCGGCAAGACACTTCGAATCGATTTCCGGCCCCAAGCTCTGCAGAACAGTCTTACTGATGATATCGCCTCGCTCGTCAATGGTGATCTCAATGACCTCATTGCCGGCGACGGCAGGAAGCTGCCAGGGATAGACCACGGGATCGGAAGTCGCGATGGGAAGCGCGGGCCGGATCTCGTCCCCGTAAAGTTGTCCCTCGCGGAGAGTTCCATACGGCATCCCTGAGTGGGCTCCGTGGCCCAGCACAGAGAGAGTCTGCGTCTTCGATTTGTCCTGTTCCTCGACGCGTGCGACAGGGCTCTGTGCTGCCGGGAGCTTAGCCAGTTTTTGTGGAGCCTTCCATATGAACTTCTGTCCAAGCCGCTCATGCTTGTAGCGCTCGGTGGCGACGTCGGAAGAACTGTGTGGGCTGTCGTCGGGATTCTTGCTGGACCAGTAGAGACGCGTAAGGGAGGTCCCGTTCTGTCCCAAGGCTACCGAAGTGGGAGTCAGCAGCATGGGCTCGGGAGAATGCAGGAGCCAGCCGAGGATCGCCGCATGGACTGCAACGGACGCCGCTGTCGTCCAGCGCTGGCGATAGGCGACGGCAGTACTCAGTTGCTCAAACATGGAGTATCCCCCGCGATGCTTTCGTGCTTGATGTAGTTAGACGCACGTCGGGGCCTTTCGTCAAGGTGATTGTGACGGAGAAATCCAAATCGGTAGCATGCGATCACCAAGCGATACGTCGTGGGCACGCAGTTTGGTGCGCACAGCGAAGGCTGGTAAAATGATGGAGCCACTGATCCAACCTGCACGGGGCTATAGCTCAGCTGGGAGAGCGCATCGTTCGCAACGATGAGGTCGTCGGTTCGATCCCGACTAGCTCCACCAAATTTCAATCACTTGCAGACCCCCCAAACGCAAATCTTGTCGCAATTGTCACAAAAAACTTGAAAATGGGCTCGGCGGGAGTTGCCTCATAGCTCCGTTCGCAGTACCCAAGTGTTCTTGAGTTGGCCCCTGGCAGTTTTCATTTGCGTTGGCAGCGGGTTGGGATCCGGTTGCCAGGGGCCAGATTCTAGGTCGCCGGATCCCAGGTAAGCTGCCCCGCGTTGTCGCTGGACGCGGCTCCGCAATCAGCGATGCGGTGAAGAGGGGAACGCTCTACACCCAGGAGTGTTTCCCCTTGATTTCAACAGAGTTTGCCTATCGCGCTTGACTCTTAAACGAGAGCGTTAGGTGGGGCGGAGTTGTTCACCGGGATAGCGATCTTCATGCCGAGCAGGTGCAAAGAGTGAATCGAGTTCCTGTCAACTCGCGAGCGACCCATGCAGCTGAATTAATGAAAGTAGCTGTCAGACGAACAGTGACCGATGCCAGTTGCGAACTGGCCGACTCATGGCAATGGGGGTTGGAGCGGCCATTCTCCAATCCCCAGTTTTTTAAACTGGATCCGCCTGCGAGGATACGGGGGGATTTTGTTATTTGCGACAACTCACCCCTGGTCAAGTCGCGAGATGGGTAGTCTCAATCGCGTCAAAGCACAAAAGCCACAATATGTGATTGGCCTCACAGCGCGGTGTCGCCAAAAGTGCAGACTATTCGCAGAAGTTGATGGTTGTCCCTCGCGGGTGTTCGTAATGGAATGGGACACAGAGCAAGAACCTACGGGACAAGCTCGGCGCGACAGTGAAGAGCGCCTGCGCCAACAGATCAGCACGTCCAACGACTGGGCATGGGAGGTGGACCCTCATGCTGTTTACACGTATGTAGGTCCGCAGTGTCTGCGTATTCTGGGATACGAGCCTTCAGAGATCATTGGAAGAACTCCTTTCGATCTCATGGCTCCCGACGAAGCCCTCCGAGTCGCTTCAATATTCAATCCCATAGCTGCCGAGCGTAAGACGTTTTGGGGTCTCCGAAATGTCAACCTGCACAAAGGCGGGCACCCCGTCGTACTGGAGACGAACGGAGTGCCCATACTTGACTCAGATGGAAACTTCAGCGGATATCGTGGGTTCGATCGCGACGTTACCGAACGTGATCGCGCAGAGATGGATCTTCGGAAGAGTGAAGAACGATTCCGGAGGGTGGTCGAACACATTGGGGATGCTGTTATCGCAGATAACCTCAATGGGCATATCGTGTTTGCAAATGATCGCTTTTTGAAGCTTTTCGGGTTTAGTCGTGAGCAATTGCCAACGTTAGGGTTCGAGAATTACATTGCACCCGAGTATCGCGAGCAATTGATCGATCGTCACTACCGCCGGATGCGGGGCGAGGACGTGCCTACACATTTCGAGTACGAAGGAGTGCGTACCGACGGCACAAGAATCTGGCTGGAAGTAGATGTGGTGCCGGTCACAGATAGTGAAGGAAAGATCATCGGCACGCAGTCTGCCATACGGGATATCACAGAACGCAGACGAGCGGAGAGGGCGATCCAAGAAAGCGAACAACGTTTACGTCATCTGATCGAAGTCTCGAGCGACTGGATCTTCGAGACAAATCAAAGCGGAGCTTACACATACGCTGGCCCACAGTGCCGCGAGCTTTTGGGATACGAACCTAAAGAACTCCTCGGCAAAACGGCTCTAGATCTGATGCCTGCTGACGAAGCCGACCGAGTACGGAAGGAGTTCAAGAGTTTTTATGCTGAACCTCGGCCTGTCTCTGGGGAAGAAGGAGTGAGGGTTGGCAAAAACAGCCGGGTGATCACCTGGGAGACTAAGAGGGTTCGCAAAGACGGGCGCATAGTCGTGTGGGAGACGAGCGGTATCCCCATTTTCGATAAGAAC
>Ga0335080_10001513_pt1 | contig 22785 bp, 21 predicted proteins | sample Lox_Sample_34_FD_206720 | JGI IMG/M metagenome (GOLD analysis project Ga0335080, IMG submission 206720) | Soil microbial communities from Loxahatchee National Wildlife Refuge, Florida, United States - Lox_Sample_3.4 | ecosystem: Environmental > Terrestrial > Soil > Wetlands | place: USA...
CGCCGAGCAGCGCGAAGATGCCGGCCCCGATCATCGAGCCGATTCCGAGGAACGTCGCCCCCCGGACGGTCAGCGACCCCTTCCGCGCCTCGCCTGGCGCGGCGTCGGGCACCTGCGACGCGCTTTTGGTCGGTTCCGGCATGCACGGATCTCCTGGCAGCAACTCTAGGCGGCCGCGGCCCGCACGCGCCATACTGAAGCCGAGACATGCTTGGAACCACCCGCAGAGGCGTCATCACTGCCCCGCTGCTGGCGCTGCTCGCCGTTTCGGTCGTGCTCGCGGCCGGCTGCGGCAGCAGCTCGAACAACAAGGCGAACGAGGCGTACGCCAACAGCGTCTGCAGCGCGATCGGCACCTGGGAGCAGCAGATCAAGAGCCTCGCGACCGGCCTCAGCGGCGGCCTCTCCAAGGCCTCGCTGCAGATGAAGGTCACGCAGGCCGAAGCGGCGACCAAGACCCTCGGGACGCAGTTCAAGGCCGTCCCGCCCCCGAATTCGTCGGACGGGCAGGCGGCCAAGAAGCAGGTCGATCAGCTCTCGACCCAGCTCACGAGCACCGTCGGCTCGGCGAAATCCGCGGTTGCCTCCATTCCGGCCAATGCGTCGGCCACCACCATTGCGGCGGCGCTGGCACCGCTCGCGTCCCAGGTCAAGAGTCTTACCAGCACGGCTCAGGACACGGTCAAATCGCTTCAGACCGCCAAGGGCTCGCTCGCCTCCGCCTTCAAGAGCACGAGCTCCTGCAAGAACCTCGGCGGCTAGGGGCGCTTCAGGTAGTCAGACCGGCGTGCCGGGCGCGCAGGCGCTCCCGGACGGCTTTGTGGACGAGCAGCGGCACGAAGTCGTTGAAGCGGGCGCGCTGGCTCAGCTCGCGGACGCTCTGGTCGACGTCGCGCTCGATCGCGTCCAGCTCGACGTCCGGGAACTCGGCCTTGAGCTCGGCCGGAATTCGCCGCAGGCGCCGCGTCAGGTCTTCGGTCAACGTCGTCATCTCCCCAGCTCCTTCGTTGTCGAAGAACGCGCCGCGAACCCTAAACAACCTGTCGCAGGGCGTCCAGCAGCCGCTCGACGTCCTCGCGTCCCGTGTAGAGCGCGACCGAGATGCGCAGGAGCTCGTCGCCATCTGTCGTCGGGATCTCGATCCCATGCTCGTCGAAAAGGCGCTGCGAGAGCTCCGGGTCGGCGTGGGGGAGGCGCACGCTCGCCATCTGGAGGATCTGATCCTCGGGCGCGAGCGGCTCCGTGCCCAGCAGTGAGCAGAGGTCCCGCCGGGCTTCCCGGGCCAGGGCGACACAGCGCTCGCGGTCGTCGTGCTCGTGGACGAAGGCGATCGCGTCGGGCACGGCGAGGTAGGCCGCCGGGTCGCGCGTCCCCTGCCGCGCCGTGCGCGAGACGAACGTCGCGGGCTCCTCGTAGCCCCAGCTCACGATCGGCCCGCCCACGCGCTCCTGCCACTCGGGGCGGACGAAGAGGAACCCGGCTCCCTTCGGAGCGCAAAGCCATTTGTGGCAGTTGCCCGCATAGAAGTCGGCGCCGAGCGCCGCGAGCTCGAGGTCGAGTTGGGCCACCGAATGCGCGCCGTCGACGATGGTCGTCAGGCCTGCGGCTCGGGCTTGCGCGACGATCTCCTCCACAGGGAGCAGCAGCGCCGTCTCGGAGGTGATGTGAGAGACGAACACGGCGCGCGTTCGCTCGCCGACATGCTCGAAGAGGCGGTCGGCCTCGGCTCGGACGTAGCGGGCGCCCGCGCGCTCGCAGACGTGCTGCCAGGCGAGGTTGCAGGCGCCGTACTCGAGGTTGGTGGCGAGCACCTCGTCCCCCGGCTGGAGGCCGAGCGCGCGCGCCGCGAGGTTCACTCCGGTGGTCGCGTTCTGGACGAAGGTGAGGTCGTCCCCCGGTGCACCGACGAACGCGCCGAGCTCGGCGCGGGCCCCGGCGAGGAGCTCGGGCAGCCGCTTCATGAACCGAACCGGCTCGAGCTCGAGCTCGCGCTGCCGGGCCTGGTAGCGCTCGAAGACCGGACGCGGGCACGCCCCGAAGGAGCCGTGGTTCAGGTAGACGACGTCAGGGTCGAGGAGGAAGAGCTCGCGCACCTCTCCTAGGGCAGGCGCTCCTCGCGGTACCGCTTCTTGTCCTCCTCACGCCATTTGTCTTCGTAGGCCTCGGCCTCGGCGAACTCCCGCTCCGTTTCGGCTCGGTCTTCCGCGTCTTCGCCCGCGAGATGCTCGCCGGCGGCCGTCCGGCGACGCGTGGCCGCGTAGCCGACGACGACCAGGGGCACGACGACCACGGCGAAGATGATCCAGGGGATCACTAGTGGCGGAACCCCGATGCCGACGAGGCGTCGTGGACGGGCTCGGGCTGGCTCTCGAGGCGCGGCAGCTGCCGCTTCAGGTCGGCGAGCAGCAGGTCGGCCATGTCGTGAGTGAATCCGCGCCGGACGACGATCCTCAGGGCCGCGAGGTCCTCACGGTTCTTCGGGAACGTGTACGCCGGGACCTGCCAGCCGCGCTCGCGCATCGCGTTGGAGACGTCGAACACCGTGAAGTTGTCGATCTCGTCCTTCACCTTGAACGCGAAGACCGGGAGCTCGTCGCCGCGCGTGATCAGCTCGAAGGGGCCGAGCTCCTCGATCTCGCCGGAGAGCCGCGTCGCGACCTCGCGCGCGTAGCCCTGGACCTCTGCGTAGCCCTCGAAGCCGAGCCGCAGGAAGTTGTAGTACTGCGCGACCACCTGGGCGCCGGGGCGCGAGAAGTTGAGCGCGAACGTCGGCATGTTGTCGCCGAGGTAGTTGACCCAGAAGATCAGGTCCTCGGGAAGCGCGGCGCTGTTGCGCCAGACGACCCACCCAACGCCCGGGTAGACCAGTCCGTACTTGTGGCCCGAGGCGTTGATCGAGGCAACGCGCGGCAGCTGGAAGTCCCAGACCAGGTCCGGGTCGATGAACGGGGCGACGAACGCGCCGGACGCCCCGTCCACGTGGACCGGGATGTCGAGCCCCGTCTCGGCCTCGAAGGCGTCGAGGGCCTGGCAGATCTCCTCCACCGGCTCGTAGGAGCCGTCGAAGGTCGAGCCGAGAATCGCGATGACGCCGATGGTGTTCTCGTCGCAGAGCTTCACGGCCTCCTCCGCCGACATGTGGAACCGGTCGCCCTCCATCGGCACGAGCCGCATCTCGACGTCCCAGTAGTTGGCGAGCTTCTCCCAGCACACCTGGACGTTGATGCCCATCACGAGGTTCGGCCGGTCGACCGGCTTTCCCTCGGCTTTACGCTGCTTCATCCAGCGGCGCTTGAGCGCCAGCCCCCCGAGCATTGCGGCCTCGCTCGAGCCGGTGGTCGAGCAGCCGGTCGCCTCGTCGGCCTCCGGCGCGTGCCAGAGCCGGCTGAGCATGTTCACGCACCGGGCCTCGATCGCCGCGGTCTGCGGGTACTCGTCCTTGTCGATCATGTTCTTGTCGAAGCACTCCGTCATCAGCTTCTCTGCCTGCGGCTCCATCGAGGTCGTCACGAACGTCGCGACGTTGAGCCGTGCGTTCCCGTCGAGCATCAGCTCGTCGTGGATGATCTGGTACGCGACCTCCGGGGCCAGCTCCCCATCGGGAATCGCGTGCCGGGGGATCGTCGTCCCCTCGAGGCCGAACAGCGGTTGCACCGCGAGCTCCTCGCGCTGCCGGTGGTTCGTCTGCGGGTGTGTGAGGCTCATCGTCGGTGATCCTTTCGTCGGCGTCTGCGCCAGCCTCACCGAAGGCGCGCCGCTCGGCCTCACCCGAATCGAACGATCGACCAATTGACTCCCGAGGACGGCGGCGTCAGGGTGACGCGCATGAGTCGCGAGCGCTGGATGGCGGCCTGTTTCGCCCTGGGGTCGACGTGCTTCCTCATCGGCCCGTTTCCGGGCTACGCGCAGCTGGTCGGCGATTCGGCCGACGCCGTCACCTTCTTCATCGGCTCGATCCTGTTCACGGCGGGTGGAGGCCTCCAGAGCTGGCTGGCCTGGTCCGGGCGGCGCTCGCCCGGCGGACGCGCGTCCTGGTGGGCCGCCATCGTCCAATCCGCGGGCACGCTGTTCTTCAACGTCACGACGTACCAGGCGATGCACACCGCCTTGACCAACACGGAGTACAACAAGCTCGTGTGGCGGCCCGACTGGCGCGGGTCGATCTGCTTCCTCGTCTCGGGCGCAATCGCCTACCGCGCCTCGGCGCGTCATGGGTGGCTGCCGGTGCGCGGGGGCGCGGGCTGGTGGCAGCCGGCGATCAACCTGCTCGGCTGCGTGTTCTTCGGAATCTCGGCAGTCGCCGGCTACGTCGTTCCGTCCACCGGGTCGATGCTCAGCCAGGCCGCGGCGAACTGGAACACCTCGCTCGGTGCGGCGTGCTTCCTGGCCTGTGCGCTCGACACCCTGCACACCGACAGAGCCTCGAAGATGTCACTGGGCGGACGGATCCGCAAGCTCGAGCGCGAGCTCGAGGCCGACGTCAGGTAGTCGCGGCTAGCGCCGGTTGAACAGCGACATGTTCCAGACCGTCTCGACCGGGCGGTCGATGCCGGGGAGCGGCAGGGCGCCGGCCTCGGCCTCGATCGCGTCGCGCGCTCGACGCGAAAGACGAGTCCAGGCGTCGATCCGCACCGTGTGCTGGGCCCGTCTCCACGTTCCGCGGATCTCGCCTTCGACGAGGAGCGCGCCCGGCCACACGCGCGGCGTCCACAGACGCTCCCGCTCGTCGGCGCGCGGAACCAGAAGCTCGCGTTCCGCTCCGTCGAGCAGGAAGTACGCATCGCCGCTCGGCAGCAGGCGCGCCGGCGCGGCGGCCGTCCCGGGCGCGCGAATCGCGGGCTCGTCGTCCGCGAGCAGCCACTCGTCGCCGAGCGGCGAGCGAACCGGCAGCAGCGATCCCTCGAGCGACTCGAATGCCTCGGCCGCCGACCTCCTCGAGATTCCCGCCCAGCGCGCGAACCCCTGAGCGGTCGCCGGCCCGAAGACCTGGAGGTAGCGCCGAGCCGGCTCACGGCGTGCGTCGGCCGGGCTGATCTTCGGAGCGGCGACCGCCCAGACCTCCGGTGCCCTCGCCCCGCCCCAGCGGATGGCGATGGTGCCCGTCGTCGTGGCGTACCTGAGCTCGTTGCCGAGACCCAGCGCGCGCCCGACCTCGCGGTCAGTCGCCCGGCTGCCGCGGAGATGGGCCTGAAGCCGTTCCGCCATCTGCTCCGCCCGCAGGCGGCCTTTCTCGTTGTCGGGCAGCCTCGCGAGCGAGAACAGCGCGAAGTCGCGCTTCGCGACGACGTAGACCTGGTATCGGGGCCCCCACAGCTGGACGAGGGAGGGATGCTCCCACGCTGACGGCTCGACGCCTTCGACCCGCGCGTGCAGCGAGAGCAGCGCGGCTCTCGGCATGCTGTCCTGCAGTCCGGCCCACGCGGCCCGCCGCAGTGACTCCGCGCCGTCCGGCAGGCGCTCGTCGAGCGCGCCGGCCCGCCGCCGGAACGCGAGGACCTGCCGCCGCGTGACCTTCAGCCGCGTCTGCGCCGAACCCGCCATCGAGCGGATGGACCCTAGTAGAGTCGGCTGCCGTTGAGGAACTGCCTGCGATCGTGATCCTCGCATCGACACTCGGAGCGGCGCGGAGCCAGATGGCGTTCACGCTCGGCTTCCACATCATCCTGTCGTGTCTCGGCGTGGCGCTGCCCGCGATGATGCTGATCGCCAACTACATCGGCATTCGACGCAACGACGCCGACGCGCTGAAGCTCGCGCGGCGCTGGTCGAAGGCGACGGCCGTGGCCTTCGCCGTCGGCGCCGTGACCGGGACGGTGCTCTCCTTCGAGTTCGGCCTCCTCTGGCCGGCGTTCACGGGGCGCTTCGGCGAGGTCTTCGGCGTGCTGTTCGCAATCGAGGGCATCTTCTTCTTCCTCGAGGCGATCTTCATTGCCATCTACATCTTCGGGTGGAACCGCATGTCGCCGTGGACGCACTTCTGGACGGGCGTGCCCGTCGTGATCACAGGGTTGGGCGGAGCGTTCTCGGTGGTCGCCGTGAACTCCTGGATGAACCAGCCGCAGGGCTACTCGCCGACGTCGGGCAAGGTGACGTCGGTCGAGCCGCTGAAGGTGATCTTCAACCCGGCGGTGCCGTACGAGGTGCCGCACATGATCCTGGCCGCGTACCTGGTCACCGGGTTCCTGGTGGCTGGCATCTACGCGGTCGGGCTCCTGCGCGGCCGGCGCGATCGCATCCATCGCCTCGGCCTGCTGATCCCGCTGACCGTCGCCTGCATCGCCACGCCGATCCAGTTCGTGGTCGGCGATTCGTCTGCACGTGCGATCGCCAAGGATCAACCGATCAAGTTCGCCGGCATGGAGTGCGTGCAGAAGACGTCCACCGACGTCACCGAGTACATCTTCGGCAGGTGCACGTCGACGGGCGTCAAGGGCGGGATCGGGATCCCGGGCTTCGACTCGTTCCTGGTCGGCTGGAGCACGAGCACAGAGGTGACCGGGCTCGACTCTGTGCCTCCCGACGATCGCCCGCCGTTCAACACGATGCTGCACTGGTCCTTCGACGTGATGGTCGGGATCTGCACCGCGCTGATCGGCCTCGGCCTCTGGCTGGGCATCGCCTGGTGGCGGAAGCGGGACTACCCACAGACGAAGTGGTTCTTACGAGCGACAGCCGTCTCGGGCGTGGCGGCGGTGGTCGCGCTGGAGTGCGGGTGGATCGTGACCGAGGTGGGGCGCCAGCCTTGGATCGTCAACAACGTCATGCGCACGTCCGACGCGGTCACGCACGCGAGCGGCGTCTGGGTCACGTTCGGCGTGGTGCTCGGGCTCTACGTCGCGCTGGGCACCGCGCTGATCGTCACCCTGATGGCGATGTCGCGACGCTGGCGCGCCGAGGACGAAGAGGATGTCGGGATCCCGTACGGACCCGAGCCCGGCCCGCCGCCGGATCTCGCCACGGAGGCTCCGAAGTGAGCCAGGCAAACGCCGTCGCCGTCGTCCTCTGGATCGTGCTGACGATGTATGCGATCTTCGCCGGCGCCGACTTCGGGGCCGGCCTCTGGAGCCTGCTGTCGGGAAGCGGTGACGGCGGCCGGCGGCCGCGCGAGCTGATCGACTGGGCGCTCGGGCCTGTCTGGGAGGCCAACCACGTCTGGCTGATCTTCGCGGTGGTGGTGCTCTGGACCGGCTTTCCGTCGGCCTTCGAAGCCGTCTTCTCGACGCTGTTCATCCCGCTGAGCCTCGCCGCGCTGGGCATCGTCTTGAGGGGCTCGGGATTCGCGTTCCAGCACACCGCCCGCCGTGCCGGCTCGCAGGCTCTGGCTCAGAGGCTCTTCGGGCTTGCCTCGCTGCTCACGCCCTTCTTCATGGGAACGGTCGTCGGAGCGGTCGCGGGTGGGCGCGTGCCGGTCGGCAACGCGGCGGGCGACTCCGTGACGAGCTGGCTCAATCCGCTTTCGCTGGTGATCGGGGCGCTCTTCGTCGCCACGGGCGCCTACGTGTCAGCGGTGTTCCTCGTGAGCGACGCCCGCCGCGCCGGCGCTCCAGACCTCGAGGAGTACTTCGCCACGCGTGCGCTCGTGGCCGCGGTCGTCACCGGGGGGCTCGCGGCCGTGGGTCTCGTCGCCCTGTACAGGGATGCCCGGTACATCTTCGACGGCCTGACGCATGACGGGCTGCCGCTCGTGATCCTCTCGGCTCTCTGCGGGATCGGCGTGCTCATCCTGCTTCACCGCCGCGCGCACCGCGGTGCGCGGATGCTCGCGGCGGGAGCCGTCGCCTCCGTCATCTGGGGCTGGGGCATCGCGCAGCATCCGTACCTGCTCCCGAAGACGCTCACGATCTCGGCCGGAGCGGCTCCGAGCGGCACGCTCACGACGGTGCTGGTCTGCTTCGGTGTCGCCGTTGTCGTCGTGCTGCCTTCGCTCGCACTGCTCTACACGCTCGCGCAACGCAACGTCGTCGCGGAGCACCAGCGACCTGCACCGAATCCGACCGGAGGGGAGGCCTAGGACATGGCTTCGACTGGTTCGACTGCTCCCGCGCGCGGCGGGCTCGTTCTCGGCGCGCTGATCGCGGTCGCGGCCGTCGCCAACCTCGGCCTGGCGATCGCGAACGTCGCGCTCCCTTCGATCGGGAAGGCGTTCGACGCCTCGCAGACGGCGCTCAACCTCGTGGCGGTCGGGTACTCGCTCGGTCTCGCGGCCTCCGTGCTGTACTTCGGCGCGGTCGGCGACCGCTACGGCCGCAAGCTCCTGCTGGTGCTCGGCATGGTGCTGACGGTCCCCGCGGACTGCCTGGCCGCATGGGCGCCGTCGATCGGGGTGCTGTTCGGCGCGCGGGTGCTCGGCGGGCTCGCGGCCGGGATGGCCTATCCGACCACGCTGGCGCTGATCACCGCGCTCTGGTCGGGGCCGGCTCGAACGAAGTCGATCGCGCTCTGGGCCGCGACGGGCGGCGCGCTGTCGGCGCTCGGCCCGCTGTGCGCCGGGATTCTGCTCGAGCACTTCTGGTGGGGATCGGTCTTCCTGCTCACGCTGCCGCTGGCGGCGATCGCACTCGTGCTGGCGGTCGTGCTCGTGCCGAGCCATGTCAACGAGACGACCGAGCCGGTCGACCACCTGGGCGGCGTCCTCTCCATCGTCCTCGTAGGCGCGCTGATCCTCGGGATCAACTTCGCGGCCGTGCCGAACGAGACGACGTTGATCGTCAGCCTGTTCGTGGTGGCCGCCGCTGGCCTGGTCGCCTTCTTCATCAGGCAGCGGCGGGCGGCGAACCCCCTGTACGACCTCAATGCGGCGTCCCGCCCGACGTTCTGGGTGGCGGCGTGCGCGGGGCTGATCGTGTTCGGGTCGCTGATGGGGGCGATGTACATCGGCCAGCAGTTCCTGCAGAACGTCCTCGGCTATTCGACCGTGGACGCTGGGCTCGCGATCCTGCCGGCTGCGGCTGCCATGGTGATCGTGGCGCCTCGCTCGGCGAAGCTCGTCGAGGCGCGCGGCGCCCGGCAGACCCTCCTGCTGGGCTACGTGTTCGTGCTGCTCGGGTTCCTGACGATGCTGCTGCTCTGGAAGGAGGACATCAGCTACTGGAAGGTCGCGCTCGGCTATGTGTTCGTCGGCATCGGTGTCGGCCTCGCCGGCACCCCGGCCTCGCACTCGCTCACCGGGTCGGTGCCCGTCAGGCGTGTCGGGATGGCCTCGGGCACGGCCGACCTGCAGCGCGACCTCGGCGGTGCGATCATGCAGTCGATCTTCGGGGCGCTGCTCACGGCGGGCTATGCGGCCAGCGCGGGGGCGCTGATCTCCTCCTCGGGCAAGGACGTCACGAGCAGCACGCAGGCCGAGCTGACGAAGTCGTTCTCGAGCGCCGCGGACACCGCGTCTCGGTATCCGGCGTCGATCCAGAACCAGATCATCGCGGGCGCGAAGACGGCGTTCCTCCAGGGTGACCAGTGGGCGTACACCGCCGGGATCATCGCCGTGCTCCTGGGAGCGACGCTCGTCTTCTTCAAGTTCCCCAAGCGGGAGGAAGAGCGCAGGCTGCTCGCGGAGTACCAGGCTGAGGACACCGCCGGCACGCCCGACGCGCCTCCCGCGGCAGAGCCCCAGCTCGCCTCGTGACGATGATCATCCCCTTGGGGTGACCTCCTGAAGGCCGGTCGCCCGTAAGGTCGCGCTTTCCGTGGGCGCTCGGGAAGATACGACCGGTAACCGTCCCCGCGTTCTCGTCCTCGGAGGAGGGTTCGCCGGGATCGGCGCCGCGCAGAAGCTGAAGAAGAGCGACGTCGACGTCGTGCTCGTGGACGCGCACGACTACCACACCTTCCAGCCGCTGCTGTACCAGGTCGCGACGGGCCTGCTCGAGCAGCCCGCGGTCGGGCATCCGATTCGCGATCTCTTCCACAAGCAGGACAACATCCGGATTCACCAGGACCGGGTGACCGGCATCGACCTGGACGCGCGCGAGGTGCGTTTCGACGAGCTCGCGCCGGAGCCGTACGACTACCTCGTCCTCGCACTCGGCGCGGAGGTCAACTTCTTCGGCGTCGAGGGGGCGGCCGAGCATGCCTTCCCGCTCTACACGCTCCCGGACGCTGTCCGGCTCAACGATCACGTGCTCGAGCGGTGGGAGGCGGCCGACCGCAAACCGGAGCTCATGGAGGACGGGGCGCTGAACATTGTCGTGGTCGGCGGCGGCCCGACGGGGGTCGAGACGGCGGGTGCCCTGGCCGAGCTCTACAACGAAACGTTCCGCAAGGACTACCCAGACGTGTCCCCGGATCAGGCGCGGCTCGTGCTCGTCGAGAGCTCGCCCGAGATCTTCTCGATGTTCAACGAGGACATCCGCAGCTACGCGCGGGAAGCGTTGGAGAAGCGCGGCGTGGAGGTGATGACGGGTGACGTCGTCGAGTCGGTCTCGCCGGAGCGGGTCAAGCTCAAGTCGGGAATCGTCCTCTCCGCGCACACCCTCGTCTGGGGAGCCGGGCTCCAGGGAAACGAGCTCGTCCGCTCGCTTGGCATCGAGCTCCAGCGCGGCAACCGTCTGGCGGTCGACGAAGAGCTACGGCTCGCGGAGCACCCCGAGGTCTACGTCGTCGGCGACGTCGCGGCGATCACCGACGCGAAGACGGAGAAGGTTCTCCCGCAGCTCGGCTCGGTCGCGCTCCAGTCGGGGGAGCACGCCGGCGAGACCATCGCCCGCCGGGTAGCGGGGAAGGAGACGAAGCCCTTCGAGTACCGGGACAAGGGGACGATGGCGACGATCGGACGGGGGGCCGCGGTGGTGCAGATGCTCGCGGGCCGGACGATGAAGGGAAAGAAGGCGCAGGTGGCCTGGGGAACGGTTCACCTCGCGCTGCTGCCCACCAACGAGGACCGCGCCAAAGCGGTGGTCGACTGGGCGGGGGCCGGGCTCACGCATCAGCGCTCGGCCCGGATCAGGATCGAAACCTAGGGGCAGAGGAGGGAGACGGGATGGCGACTGCAGCACCCGAGATCGAACGCCAGGCGAAGGCAGCGGGGAACGAAAGCCGGCCCACCGACATGCTCGTCGTGTTCGGGATCACCGGAGACCTCGCGAAGGTGATGACCTTCCGCTCCCTCTACAGGCTCGAGCGCCGGGGGCTGCTCGACTGCCCGATCGTGGGCGTGGCCGTCGACGACTGGACGGTCGACCAGCTGAAGGAGCGGGCCCGGACGTCGATCGAGGGCACCGGCGAGAAGGTCGACCCGGAGGTCTTCGACCGGCTTGCGGAGCGGTTCTCGTATGTCGAGGGCGACTTCGGCGATGCCGCCACCTACGAGCGGGTGGCCAAGGCGATCGACGGCGCGCAGCAGCCGGTCTTCTACCTGGAGATTCCGCCCTTCCTCTTCGGCCGCGTCGTCAAGGGGCTCTCGGAGGCAGGCCTGACGGCCAACGCGCGCGTGGTCGTCGAGAAGCCGTTCGGCCACGACCAGGCGTCCGCGAAGGAGCTCGCCGACGAGCTGCACCAGTACATCGACGAGTCGCAGCTCTACCGGATCGACCATTACCTCGGGAAGATGGGGCTCGAGGAGATCGTCTATCTGCGGTTCGCGAACTCGATGCTCGAGCCGATCTGGACCCGCAACCACCTCGAGTCCGTCCAGATCACGATGGCGGAGGACTTCGGGGTCGAGGATCGCGGTCACTTCTACGACCCGGTCGGTGCGCTGCGCGACGTCGTCGTCAACCACCTCATGCAGGTGGTGGCCGCCGCGGCGATGGAGGTTCCTTCCCGGCGCGAGCCCGACGCGATCAAGGACGCTCAGGTCACGCTCTTCCGCGCGGTGCAGACGGCCGACCCCGCCCATTATGTGCGCGGTCAGTACGACGGCTACCTCGACGTCGACGGAGTCGAGCCGGGCTCGACCACCGAGACGTACGCGGCGCTCCGGCTGGAGATCGAGAACTGGCGCTGGGCCGGCGTGCCCTTCTTCATCCGCACGGGGAAGCGCCTGAAGGCGACCGAGACGGAGCTCAGGCTCGTCTTCAAGCATCCGCCGCAGCTCGGCTTCCACATGCGGGCCAGGCGGCCCGAGCCGAATCAGCTCGTGGTCAGGCTCGATCCCACGACGGGGATCAAGCTCATCGTCGACGCTCACCGTGCCGACATCGGCGGCGCGTCGGCGATCGATCTCAACATGGAGTTCGCACAGGAAGGCGGCGAGGGACCGACCCCGTACGAGGTCCTCCTCCACGCGGCGATGGTCGGCGACAGCACGCGCTTCACCCGCCAGGACGGGGTGGAGGAGACCTGGCGGATCATGCAGCCGCTGCTCGACGACCCGCCGCCGGTGCACAGCTACGAGCCGGGGTCGTGGGGACCGGCCGCGGGCGACGAGCTGGTCGCCGGCCACGGCCGCTGGCACGAGCCGTGGATCTCGACGTGAGCTCTCGGAAGGAGGACCAATGACCGCCGTGACCGGCAAGGACGAGGCCGTGACCAGGCCCCAGAGCGCTGCGGCACCGTCGCCGTTTCCGCCGATCGCCGACTACGCGTTCCTCTCAGACTGCCATACGGGAGCGCTCGTCGCGCCGGACGGCGCGATCGACTGGCTCTGCATCCCCTCGTTCGACTCGCCGAGCGTGTTCGGCAGCCTCCTCGACCGGCAGGCCGGGTTCTTCCGGTTCGGCCCGTTCGGGATCGCGCATCCCACCGCGCGCGCGTACGAGCCCGGGACGAACGTGCTCGTGACGACCTGGAAGTCGCCCTCGGGCTGGCTCCTCGTCCGCGACGCCCTGACGATCGGGCCCTGGGACCACGAGGACACGGTCACGCCGCACACGCGGCCGCCCGCCGACGACGACGCCGACCACATGCTCGTCCGAACGGTGGAATGTCTCGACGGCCAGGTCGAGGTCGAGCTCGTGTGCGAGCCGGTCTTCGATTACGGCCGCACTCCTGCCGAGTGGGCCGCAGTGGACGGTGGCCGAAACGCCGCCGACGCCAGCGGCGCCGGGCAGCAGTTTCGTCTCCAGTCGGATCTCGCCCTGGGGATTCAGGGGGAGCGGGTCCGGGCGCGCCACGTGCTTCAGCCCGGCGAGCGCGCGTTTTGCGCGCTCTCCTGGGCCGAGGGGCTGGCCGCGCCGGAGACCGTGGACGACGCGCGCATGAGGCTGAAGTCGACCACGCGCTTTTGGCGCAACTGGCTGAGCACGGCGCGAATCCCGGACCATCCGCTGCGCGACCCGATCCAGCGCTCCGCCCTGACGATCAAGGGCCTGACGTACATGCCGACCGGGGCCACGGTTGCCGCGCTCACGACGTCGCTGCCCGAGACGCCCGGCGGCGAGCGCAACTGGGACTACCGCTACACCTGGATCCGCGACACGACCTTCACGCTCCAGGCGCTCCACTACCTCAACCTGAACTGGGAGGCGGAGGAGTTCATGGAGTTCATCTCCGACCTGGAGCCGACCGAGGACGGCTCGCTCCAGATCATGTACGGGATCGACGGGCGCCGCGACCTCACCGAGACGACGCGCGACGAGCTCACCGGCTATGCGGGGGCGAGGCCGGTGCGGGTCGGCAACGGCGCCTTCGACCAACGCCAGAACGACGTCTTCGGCGCGGTCCTCGACTCGATCCTGCTCCACACGCGGCACGGCGACCGGCTGCCGACGCGTCTGTGGCCGATCGTCCAGAGCCAGGCAGAGTGCGCCACGAACATCTGGCGCGAGCCCGACCAGGGCATCTGGGAAGCGCGCGGCAAGCCGCAGCACTACGTCTCCTCGAAGCTGATGTGCTGGGTCGCGCTCGACCGCGCCGCCAAGGTCGCGGAGATCCGCGGCGACCCCGACATCCAGGCGACGTGGCAGAAGACCGCCCAGGAGATCCACGCGGACATCCTCGAGCACGGCGTGCGGGACGGCGTCCTCCGCCAGCACTACGACACGGACGCGCTCGACGCGTCGACCCTGCTCGCGGCGATCTTCGGCTTCCTGCCGGGCGACGACGAGACGCTGCGCAAGTCGGTCGAGGCGATCGCGAACGATCTGACCGAGGACGGCTTCGTCCTGCGCTACCGCACCGGCGAGACCGACGACGGGCTGTCGGGCAAGGAGGGAACGTTCCTGATCTGCTCCTTCTGGCTCGTGTCCGCGCTCGCGGTCACGGGCGAGACGCAGAGGGCCAAGGACCTGATGGAGCGGCTGCTGCGCGTAGCGTCGCCGCTCGGCCTCTACGCGGAGGAGTTCGACGCGCCGACCGGTCGGCACCTCGGCAACTTCCCGCAGGCGTTCTCGCACCTGGCGCTGATCGAGGCGGCGGCGCGGTTGTTGATCCCCGAGATGCTCGAGGAGTACTGAGCGATGGCCGGCTACGACGTGATCATCGTCGGGACCGGTGCCGGCGGGGGCACGCTTGCCCGGCACCTCGCCCCGTCCGGGAAGAAGATCCTGCTCCTCGAGCGGGGCGAATGGCTGCCGCGAGAGCCGCAGAACTGGCTCGCGCAGGACGTGTTCGTCGACAACCGCTACATCTCCGAGGACACCTGGTACGACGACCAGGGCAAGCCCTTCCAGCCGCAGGTCCACTACTTCGTGGGCGGCGCGACGAAGCTCTACGGCGCCGCGCTCTACCGGCTGCGTGAGGAGGACTTCGAGGAGCTTCAGCACCACGACGGGGTCTCGCCGGCCTGGCCGATCACCTACGACGAGATCGAGCCTTACTACACGAAGGCCGAGCACCTGTACGAGGTGCACGGCGCTCACGGCGAGGACCCGACGGAGCCGTACACGAGCGCGCCGTACCCCTTCCCGGCGGTCTCCCACGAGCCGCGGATCCAGCAGCTCGCGGACGACCTCGCCGCCGCCGGGTACCACCCGTTCCACGCGCCCTGCGGGATCCGCCTGAACGAGGCGAACATGCCCTACAGCGCCTGCGTGCGCTGCATGAACTGCGACGGCTTCCCCTGCGCGGTGCACGGCAAGTCGGACGCGGAGGTGCTCGGAGTCCGGCCCGCGCTCGAGCACTCCAATGTGGAGCTGGTCACGAACGCGCAGGCCGTCAAGCTCGAGACCAACGCCGACGGCACGGCGGTGACCGAGGTCATCGTCGAGCGCGACGGCAAGCGCGAGGCGCATTCGGGCGACCTCGTCGTGCTGGCCTGCGGCGCGGCGAACACCGCGAAGCTGCTGCTCCTGTCGGCGAACGACAAGCACCCGCAGGGGCTCGCGAACGGCTCCGACCAGGTCGGCCGGAACTACATGTTCCACAACAGCCAGGCGGTGCTCGCGCTCTCGAAGGACGAGAACCCGACCGTCTTCCAGAAGACGCTCGGCCTGAACGACTTCTACTTCGCGAGCGACGCCTCCGAGTACCCGCTCGGCAACATCCAGATGGTCGGCAAGTCCCAGGCGCCGATGTTCCGCGGCGAGAAGCCCGGCGAGACCAAGCTGGCGCCGGAGTGGTCGCTCGAGAGGGTCGCCAGGCACGCGGTCGATTTCTGGCTCTCGACCGAGGATCTGCCGCTGCCGGAGAACCGGGTCACCGTCGACGGCGACGGCAGGCTGACGCTCAGCTACACGCCGTCGAACGACACGCCGAAGCAGGAGCTCTACAGGCAGCTGCGCTCGATGCTGCACAAGCTGCGCATGGAGCCCGACCACCTGTTCCATCGCTTCGCGTACCTCAAGAACGAGATCCCGGTCGCGGGTTGCGCCCACCAGGCGGGCACCTGCCGCATGGGTGCCGACGCGGCCAGCTCGGTGGTCAACCCGGACTGCCGCGCGCACGAGCTCGACAACCTCTATGTCGTCGACACGAGCGTCTTCCCGAGCATCGGCGCGGTCAACCCGGCGCTGACGGCGATGGCGAACTCGCTGCGCGTCGGGGACCACCTGCTCGAGCGGATGGGCGCGAGGACCGAGGCTGCTTCGATCCCGGCCTAGTGGGCTACTCCCTGCAGGTTGCAGGGGATCTCGAAACGTCCGTCGGCGACGCCCTTCTCGTGCGTCAGCTGGTCGATTGTGCGCTCCATCGCGACCGGCCGCAGGCCGCCGACTCCATTGCCATAGGGGTGGTCGAGGAACCAGAGGAGCAGCAGGGTCGAGCTGATCACGACGGCGACGCTGCCCATCATCGTGGCCTGCACGATCGCCCGCTCGGCGCTGTCGGCGAAGAAGAGCATGAAGACGAAGATGACTCCGGCTGTCAGAAAGAGGACGATCCACAACGGGGTCGGGATCACACCTTCGGCGCCGTGGGATCGGTCGGCGCGCGCGCTTTCGCGGTCGGTCCGTTGGTCGAGCCACTTGCTGTAGGCGGCCTGCTCGGCGGCCGAGCGCGGCTCGACGGTCCTCAGCGTCCGGAACATCGCGATTCCCCAGGGGTTGTGCCCGTTGGCCAGGGTGCCCGCCTGCATTTGCGGCCACTCCTGGTGAACGACCGAGCGCGCGTAGCAGATGAGCTCGCCCGAGAAGCTTCCACGGACAGCAGCGGGCATGAGCTGCGCCGTCTCGAACTCCTGCGCGATGATCTCCGCCTCGTCCACGGCGCCGCTGCGCGAGGTGTCGTAGCTCTCGAAGGCGAGGAAGACAACGAAGCCGAGGAGCACCGCGAAGCCCGTCGCGAGGACGCCGAACACCCCGGCCGCTCGGTCGCCGTCCTCGAAGTAGCTTCCCTCGGGAGCCCGGCGCCGGACGAGCAGCATGGCGGTGGTGGCGGCTGCGCACACGCCTGCGACGATCAGCGCCGCCCAGAAGAGGTTCATGGGAGCCCGCAAGCTAGAAACCCGCCGTTCCGGGAGCATCGTCCGATACGGGTGAAGCCCACGGGCGAAGCGGCGCGGAAGCTTCGGCGATGAATCCCTCGGGCGAGCAGGTCGAGCTCGCGTTCGGCGAGCAGCGGGCCGTCGTCGTGGGTGTCGGCGCCGGCCTGCGGACGTACTCCGTCGGCGCCCGGGCGGTGATCGACGGCTACGACGCCGACGAGCTCTGCCACGCCGGCCGCGGCCAGCTGCTCGTCCCGTGGCCGAACCGAATCGAGGACGGCTCCTACGAGTTCGGCGGGCGCACGCATCAGCTGCCGCTCAACGAGCCGGCGCGGCAAAACGCGATCCACGGTCTGGTGCGCTGGGCGCACTGGTCGATCGCCGACCGCGCGGCTGACCGCGTCGTGCTCGAGCACGTCCTGTACCCGCAACCGGGCTACCCGTTCGCGCTCGAGCTGCGGGTCGAGTACTCGCTCTCCGAGGATGGGCTCACCGTTCGGACCGAGGCGACGAACATCGGTTCCGAAGCCGCGCCGTACGGAGCGGGCTCGCATCCTTATCTGGCCGTCGAGCAGGAGGTCGTCGACGGCGTCGAGCTGCGGGTGCCGGCTGCGTCCGTGCTGATCGCCGACGAGCGCGGCCTGCCGGTGAGCAGCGCCGCCGTCGCGGACGAAGGGCTGGACTTCCGCGAGTCGAGACCGGTCGGGCCGGTGCGGCTCGACCATTGCTTCACCGACGTCGAGCGCGAGGGCGACGGCCGGGCCGAGGTTCGCCTCGGCACGACTACCCTCTGGGCCGACGAGAGCTACCCGTACCTGATGGTCTTCACGGGCGACCCGTTGCCGGACGTCGCCCGGCGCAGCCTCGCCGTCGAGCCGATGACCTGCGCGCCGAACGCCTTCCGCAGCGGCGAGGGCCTGATCCGGCTCGAGCCCGGCCAGGCCCACACGGGTAGCTGGGGCATCCGGCCCTAGGGCTCGGGCAAGCCGGCGTCATCGACCAGCGGCCGACATGGTCGCGGACTACCCTTTGAGTGATGGATGCGAGCCCGGTCTTCCCCGTCGGCACCCCGGAGGCGGTGGCCGATCTGGCCGCGCCGGCAGCGGCTGCGCACGAGCTCGGCCGCGCGTGGGTCGATCGTGACCTGAGCTGGCTCGAGTTCAACCGGCGCGTGCTGCAGGAGGCGCTCGACGAGCGGACGCCGCTGCTCGAGCGGGTCAAGTTCCTCGCGATCTTCTCCTCGAACCTCGACGAGTTCTTCATGAAGCGGATCGCGCTGATCCGCCCGGCCCCCGGCGACGAGAGCCCCACCGCGCAGGAGCGTCGCGATCTGCTCCTGCTCGTGCGGCAGCGGGTGATGGCGATGCTCGAGCAGCAGGCGCGCTGCTTCTCCGACGTTCTCCGCCCGCGCCTGGCCGAGCACGGTGTCCACCTGCTCCGCTGGGACGACCTGAGCGAGGAGCAGCAGGCCGAGGTCTCGCAGATCTTCGACACGCGCATCTCGCCGGTCCTGACGCCGCTCAGCCTCGACGAGGCGCACCCGTTCCCGTACGTCTCGAATCTCTCGACGTCGTGGGCCTTTCTCCTCGCCGACCCGGTCAACGGCGAGTCGGTGCTGGTGCGGGTCAAGGTGCCGCGGGAGCTGTACCAGTGGCTTCGGGTGCGTACGGGCGTGCGCTCGCCAGAGCGCGTGTTCGTCGGCCTGGACGAGGTGATCGCGGCGAACGCCCAGAAGCTCTTCCCGGGGATGGTGATCGAGAGCGCGAGTCAGTTCCGCGTCTGTCGCGACGCCGAAGTCGAGCTCGAAGACGACGGGCTGAGCAAGCGCGACATGGTCGAGCTTGAGCTCCAGCAGCGGCGCTTCGAGCCGGTTGTCCGGCTCGAGCTGCAGCCCAACGCCGACCCCGGAATGGTCTCCGAGCTGTCAACCCGGTTCACGCTCGGGCCCGACGACCTGTACGAGATGACCGCCCTGCTCGACTACACGACGTTGTTCGAGATCGCCGAGCTGCCGATTCCCGAGCTCCGCGACCCTCCGTGGACGCCGCTTCCGCCGATCGGCCTCGAGGGCGACGGAAGCATCTTCTCCGCGATCCGGCACGGCGACGTGCTCATCCACCAGCCGTACGACAGCTTCGACGCGGGCGTCGAGCGGTTCATCCGCGAGGCCGCCGAGGACCCCCAGGTCGTCTCGATCAAGATGACCGTCTACCGGGTCGGCGACGACACGCCGTTCGTCCAGTCGCTGATCCACGCTGCCGAGGCCGGCAAGCAGGTCGCCTGCGTGATCGAGCTGAACGCCCGCTTCGACGAGGCGCGCAACCTCCACTGGTCGCGTGAGCTCGAGAAGGTCGGCGCGCACGTCGTCTACGGGGTCAGCGGCCTGAAGACGCACGCCAAGTCCGCGCTCGTGGTGCGGCAGGAGGAGGACGCGCTGCGCTGCTACGCGCACCTGGCCACCGGCAACTACCACTCGCGCACCGCCCGCCTCTACGAGGACGTCGGGCTGCTGACCGCCGACCCCCGCGTCACGAACGACGTCGTGACGCTCTTCCACTTCCTGACCGGCCGCGCCCGAACGCCGTCGTTCTCGAAGCTGGTGGTCGCGCCGATGTCGATGCGCTCCGAGTTCGTCGGGCTGATCGAGCGCGAGATCGAGAATCACGAGGCGGGCCGTCCCGCAAGGATCGTCTGCAAGATGAACCAGCTCGAGGACCCCGAGATGTGCACCCTGCTCTCGCGCGCCTCGCAGGCGGGAGTGCCGATCGACCTGATCGTTCGCGGGCTCTCCTGCCTCGCCGCAGGTGTGCCCGGCCTGACCGAGAACATCCGCATTCGCTCGGTCGTCGGCCGGTTCCTCGAGCACTCGCGCATCTTCCACTTCGCGGCCGGGGCGGAGAACCCGCTGGAAGGCGTGTTCCTGATCGGTTCGGGCGACTGGATGCACCGCAACCTGTCGGAGCGGGTCGAGACGGCGGTCCCGATCGTCCACCGGCGGCTGCGTGCGCGGCTGTGGGAGATCCTGGAGATCTCGCTGGCCGACCGCCGGAATGCCTGGGAGCTGCAGCCCGACGGCTCCTACGTCCAGCTCTTCCCCGAAGCCGGCGACGAACTCGGCGCCGAGGGCACCCACTCGACGATGATGCGCCTCGCCCTCGCCCGCCACGCTGTCTGAAGCCGGCCTGCACCGGCTCAGCAAGCGCCAGGCCCGCCGGATCGCGGTCCGGGCGCAGCTGCTCGGCGCGCCAAGGCCGACCGACCTGGTCGACGTCGTGCAGCGGCTGGCCATGCTGCAGGTCGACCCGACCGCGGCGATCGCGCCCAGCGCCGACCTCGTGGCCTGGAGCCGCCTCGGGTCGGTGTACCGACCCGACCACCTGCGGCAGGCGCTCGAGCACGACCGCACGCTCTTCGAGCACAACGCGCTGGTGCGTCCCATGAGCGACGTCGGCCTGTACCTCGCCGGCGCGGCCGACCAGCCGGTCTACGAGCGAACGCGCGTCTGGCTGCGCGCCAACGATCGCTTCCGCCGCCACGTCCTGAAGCTGCTCGGCTCCTCGGGCCCGCTGACCTCGCGCGACATCCCGGACACGGCCGCCGTGCCGTGGGCCTCCACCGGGTGGACCAACAACCGCAACGTCACCCGGATGCTCGAGCTCCTGATGGCCCGCGGCGAGGTCGCAATCTCCGGGCGCATCGGACGCGAGCGGATCTGGGACCTCGCCGAGCGCGTGTATCCGTCCGGCATCACCGTGCCGCCCGTCGAGGAGGCGGAGCGGATCAAGAACGAGCGGCGGCTCTCCGGCCTCGGCATCGCCCGCGCCAGGGCCGCCAAGATGCCCGTCGAGCCGATCGACGTCGGCGAGGCGGGGGAGCCGGCGGTGGTCGAGGGCGTCAAGGGCGAGTGGCGCGTCGATCCAGCCGCGCTCGGCCAGGACTTCGAGGGCCGCACCGCGCTGCTGTCGCCGTTCGACCGGCTCGTCCACGATCGGGCCCGGGCGCAGGAGCTGTTCGACTTCGAATACGTCCTCGAGATGTACAAGCCGGCGGCCGGGCGCCGCTGGGGCTACTTCGCCCTTCCGGTGCTCCACGGAGACCGTCTCGTCGGCAAGGTCGACGCCGCAGCGGACCGCAAGGCCTCCGTCCTGCGGGTGAACGCGATCCACGAGGACGTGGAGTTCACGCCGGCGATCACCAGGGGCGTGCAGGCCGAGCTGAAGGACCTGGCAGGGCGGCTCGGTCTGGATACGATCGAGCGATGAGCGGATATACGGTTGTCCAGATCGACGAGATCGACGAGATCGACGACGGGCGGGCTCCATTCCGGCCCGTGCGGCACCACCTCGGGATCACGGCCTTCGGCGTCAACACCTGGACGGCGCGCGAGGCCGGCGACCGGCTGATCAACGAGCACGACGAGAACGAGCCGGGCGGGGAAGAGGAGCTGTATGTGGTGCTCAGCGGGCGCGCCAGGTTCGAGCTCGACGGCGAGAGCGTGGACGCGCCCGCCGGGACGCTCGTCTTCGCCAAGCCCGGGGTGAAGCGCACGGCGTTCGCGGAGGAGCCCGGCACGACGCTCGTCGCGGTCGGAGCCACTGCGGGGGAGGCGTACGAGCCCTTCGGCTGGGAGCTCTGGGCCCCGCTCAACGCCGCTTTCCAGGCGGGCAACTACGACGAGGTGGCCGACCGCGGCCGCGAGCTGATCGAGGCCAATCCGGACTACGCAGGCCTGTTCTACAACGTTGCCTGTGCCGAGAGCCTCGCCGGCCGCAAGGCCGACGCGATCGCGCACCTGCGCCGTTCGCTGGAGCTGTCGCGCTCTCCCCGCTTCCGCGAGTTTGCGAAGGAGGACTCGGACCTCGACCCGCTCCGGGACGAGCCGGAGTTCCGGGAGCTCCTGGGCTGACGTGGGAACGGAGCCGAGCCCCGAGAACCCGTTGCGCGGCTCCTGCCTCTGCGGCCGCGTGCAGTTCGAGGTGACCGCGCCGTTCCTCTGGGCGAGCCATTGTCACTGCTCGCGGTGCCGAAAACACTCGGGCGCGTTCGGCGGGACGCAGGGGCGCGTGCCGCGCGAAGGCTTCAGGCTGCTCCAGGGCGAGGAGCTGATCACCGTCTACCGGCCGGGTGAGGGGCGCGTGAAGGCGTTCTGCTCGGTCTGCGGGTCGGGCCTGTTCGGGAACGAGTGGCCCGAGGGCGACCAGATCGGGATCCGGCTCGGCGCGCTCGACGGCGACCCCGGGATCCGGCCGCAGTTCCACACCTTCGTCGCCTCGCGGGCGCCCTGGGACGACCTTCCCGACGACGGGCTCCCGCGCTACGACGAGGCCGCCGGCTGATCGTTCCGGCGGCTCCAGGGCGCGGCGCAGGCTTGGCGACCGGCCCGCTGCCTAGACCTCTCGATTGGTCAAGCTCGCGAAGCGCTTGCTCGACACGCGCTCTGCCGCATCAAGAAACTCGCTAGGAAGCGCGCCCGACGCGAATCGGACCTCGAACCCCAGCAGCCGGCCACTCCTGTCGAAGTCGAACATGAACCACCCCTGCACGTCATGTTCGTGGAGGGTGTAGCTCCGCTGAACATCCGCGTCTTCGAACTCCGAGAGGTAGACGTATGCGCGGTTCTTTTTTCCGTCGAAGATGCTGCGCATCCAGCGAGTTTATGCCGGGTCATGGATCAAACGGCCCCGCTAGGCGAACATGAATTTTCACGCTCTCTCGTCCCGGCGAGGACGACGAAGGTCTCCTCCTGGACGGGATGCCGGTGACGGCGGCCCTTCGCCCCGGGCTCGAAGCGCCAGACGTTCGCGCGCGTGTGCGCGAAGCCGGCCAGGTCGCTCAGCTCGGCCACGTGCCGCGGCGCCTCGCCGGGCTCGTGGGGCCGCGTCTTCCAGTCGAACTCGTGCCTAGCCTCGGAGCACGGGCTCGCACTATCGTCCTGACGGTGGAGAGACGACTGCAGAAGGCGGAGGCGTTCCGCTCGCTGCACGAGGGCGAGCCGTTCGTGATCCCGAACCCGTGGGACGCGGGATCGGCGCGCGTGCTCGAGGCGCTGG
>Ga0335080_10001514_pt1 | contig 22779 bp, 19 predicted proteins | sample Lox_Sample_34_FD_206720 | JGI IMG/M metagenome (GOLD analysis project Ga0335080, IMG submission 206720) | Soil microbial communities from Loxahatchee National Wildlife Refuge, Florida, United States - Lox_Sample_3.4 | ecosystem: Environmental > Terrestrial > Soil > Wetlands | place: USA...
CCCCACCACCGTGGTCGTGGTTCGCAGGGGGCGGGCCTCCCGCGGCTGCGCCGGGCCCGCCCCGGGGTGACGCGTCACCCGGGGCCGCGCACGCCTGGACTGCGGATCCGGCCCGGGTGCTTGGCTTGCGATCGGTTGTGGATCAGCGGCGGACGAGAGAATCAGCGCGCGCGACGGCCCGGGCGGCGTGGTTCACGGCTTGCTCGCTCTGCGCATGGACAGCTTCGGCATCGGCGTTGGCGTCGGCCGCGGTGAGGCGTGCTAGCGCGGCGAGCAATCGGTTCGCCTCAGCGCGCTTCGTGGGGTCGTTCTCCTCGCGGGTGACTTCTCGTAGCGATCCGGCGAGCAGCTCATAGGGTCCGTAGCCGCGTGCGGCGGCGGCCGCCGCGGCGCGCGCGAGGGCGGCCTCGCGAATGTACTGGGACGTGCTCACGCCGGAGTGAGCGGCTTCGGTTTCCAGCAGGCGCCAGAGGTCGGTGCCGAAGCGGACGGTGGTCACCTTCATCGCGCTGTGAGGCCGGGGCGACATTCGTGGATCATCGTAACCTAGACGGCGGAAACGGCATACGGAACCTGGTACCTCGTCATGGCCTCGTCCGATGACCGTCGGGACCCGTTGGCGAGCGTGCCGCGGAGTCGCTGAGACGGACCGAGAAGTCCGGAGGCGACAGTTCAGCGAGGAGGATGAGCAGGCGCTGGTGCGGCTGGCCGAGCTGGCGGGGGTCGCGATCCATAACGCGCGGCGCTACCGCGGAGTCGAAGCGCGACGGGCCGAGCTCGCCCGCGCGGTGGACGCGCCCGCGCGCCGGTGATCGAGCATCAGCGCGGCGGCGAGGTGGTGGTGGCGGCCGGCGCCGGGGACCTTCCCCGCGATCTGGTCGGCCAGAGCGTGGATGTAGAGGACAGCGTCGCCGGCGCGGCGCTGCGGACCTCCAGGACGCCGCGGTTGGAGGACGAGCCCAACCGCGCGCGGTTTGAGCGCCACGGACTCGTCGAGTCCGTGACCGCGGGTGCGCTCGGCCGAGTCCTCGATCGCGGCCCCAGGCCGAATTCGTCCAGGCGGTGGGACGCAGCTCGGTGATGCGGCATGGCGAGCACGATGACTTCCGCCTCCTCCACTTTGGCCGCCTCGCAGCCGACCAGATCGACGCCGAACGAATCGCCTAGCGGTCCGCGAGCCGCGAGCGCGACGCTTGCCGACGGCGATCGGCACACCCCGCCTCGGCCGCCGAGCGCCGGCGATCGCGCGAGGCGGGCCGCCCATGTCGCCGGGATACGGGCCGAGACCGCGCGAGCGCGGCGTGACGCGGCCGCCGCTCGCCAGGCAGAACTCGGCGACACCTACCGACCCGCGGCAGAGCAGGCGGCCAAGCGTGCGTCGGTCGCCGCGCAATTGGCAAAGGAAGCCCAGGCTCGTGCGTCCGAGGCACATGCCCGGACCGCTGACGCTCACGAGGGAGCCGCCCAAGCTCACACGCGCGCAGCCGACCTCGCATGCCGGCACGGCGATCCGTTGCGGACGAGGTGGCACCGGGATGCCACCGCTCGAGCGCTCCGGGCGGCCGCCGACGCTCGCCGCCTCGCACACCAAGACCGCCCGGGCCCCCGGGTGCCGCCGCGCAAGTCAGGTCGCAGCCGCAGCCCGTAGGCGGTTCACACACGGCCGGGCAGAGGTCGACGGACAGGATCATCTCTCACGCCCATCAGTCATAGGACTGGGTTTCCTGCTCATGGGCGGTGAGCACCATCGGGTGTGCCGGCGGCCCCGACACGATCGTCTCGCGGTCGACCTTCAGATCCGCCCCGACGTGAACAAGCTCACCTGGGTAGATCTCTTCCCAGCCAGGCTCGTCGCTGATTCGTTCGCTGGCGATCACTACCAACGGAGCCATCGCTCCATCGTCGGAGTGCAGCCTCAAGGTACCTGCGGCGTCGGCTTCGTCAAGTGGTGCCACGCCGCTCGGCCCGCCGGGCCGGCGGCGGTGCAGGTACAGCGGATTGTGCTCGGGGTAACGCAAGGCCCATATGTGACCGATGTCGCCGAGCACAAAGTTGAGGCTGTAGAGCTCGTACTCGGCGACCACGTGGCGCACCGCCGCGATGATGCCCGCGCGGACGTCGCCCCCGGCCTCGCGTATGGCCAGCGTGATCAGCGCAAAGAAACGCTCGGAGTCGGTGTCGCCCATCACCATCGCTCGGTCAGAGCCCAACCTCGCCTCGATCCGATCAAGGTCTCCGAGAACCCCATTGTGGGCGAACAGACGGCCGTCCTGGCTGAACGGGTGGGTGTTCACAAGGGACACGTCGCCCGTGCTGGCGTAGCGCAGATGAACCAGCATCTCGCTCGCGTCCAGCCGCCGAGCGAGATGCCGATAGGCGGGATCCTCGGACGCCTGAACCGGATTCCGAATCAGGATCATCCCACGCCTCGCGGTCAACGCCGCCAGCCCGTAACCGTCGGCGTTGCGCTGGCTCTGGTGCGCGATTGAGATCGGCGCATCGAGCAGCCAGAATTCGGCAGCGACGTCTCGTTCGCCTGCGTGCAGCGCGAACAGCCGACACATGCATCGCAGTGTACGCAGGGCCCAGAGCCGCGGCGAGGTCCGCGACGGTCGAATCGGCCACTCCGCTCGACCGTCACCCGGCCGCGCCGGCGGCTGCCTTGACGATCACCGCCACGTACACGAGCGCCTTGACCTCGGGATCCTCGGCCAAGACGATTCGCCGCCGCGAACCGATGCCCTAGACTGGGCCCACGATGCCTAACCCGTGGCTGGCCATCGACGTGGCCACCGCTCCTGCGCAACGGGCGCGGGAGATGCGACGCGCTTGGGAGCGGTTCATCGGCGATGGCTGGGAGCGATTCTGCGGCCGGAACGAGTCGAGCACGGTGCGCGAGCCGATCGCCGCCTCCTGGCGAAGGTCCGCCGCGGCGGGCGTCGATCCGTCGGGCTCCCGCGTCGCGCCGGTGGTCGCAGACGCCGATGAGACCTCGGCGCGGTGGGAGGTCCATCCGCTGGCGATGATGGCGCCGCTGATCCGCTCCTGCCTGGCGGCCAGCGCCGACGAGTCACGCCATCTGATCGTCGTCTCGGATGCCAACGGGGTTCTGCTGTGGCTCGAGGGCAACGCGACCGTCAGGATGCGCGCGGCCGACTCGATGAACTTCGCCGAGGGCACTCTGTGGAGCGAGGGCGGTGCCGGCACGAATGCGATTGGGACGGCGCTCGCGGCAGAGCACGCCGTCCAGGTGTTCGCCACCGAGCACTTCAACGAGGTCGTGCAGGCGTGGACGTGCGCGGCGGCGCCGGTCAGCGACCCCGACACCGGCCACGTGATCGGGGTGATCGACCTGACGGGGGAGATGGCCACCGTGCACCCCCACAGCATGGCCGTTGCCACGGCCACCGTGCATGCGGTCGAGGCGCAGCTTCGGTGCCAGATGGTCGAGCGCGACGGGCGGTTGCTGGCGCGCTTCGGCGACCATCTCCGTGCCGCGCCGGGGCCGCGGGCGCTCGTGGCACGGAGCGGTCGGGTGATCGCAAGCGAGCCGCTCGGCTGGTTGCCGGCCGAACGGCTGACGGTGCCCCCCGGAGGGGGTGAGCTCCCGATCGGCGATACCCGGGCGCTCGTCGCCGAGGTGCTCGGCTGCGAGGAGGCGTACGTGATCCGGTCGCAGGTCGAGCCGGCTCGCCGGGCCGGCGGCCGTCCTCCCAGGACCGCGCTCAGCGTCGCGCTCCTCGGGCGCGAGCGTGCCGACGCCGAGCTGCCGGACGGCCGTCAACGGCTGCGCCTGCGCCACTCCGAGATCGTGACGCTGCTGTGCGCCAACCCGGAGGGCCTCACCAGCGAGGAGCTGAGCGAAGGCGTCTACGGAACCCCGGACCGGGCCTCCGCGATCAGGGTCGAGATCTCGCGGCTGCGCAAGCTCCTCGGGGACTGCATCGAGACCGAGCGCTACCGGCTGCGCGGCGGCGTCACGAGCGACGTGGCTCAGGTTTGCGGACTGCTTCACCGCGGCGAGGTCCGGGATGCCGCCGCGCGGTATCCCGGGCCGCTGCTGCCCGGATCGACCGCCCCCGGGGTGATCCGGGAACGCGACGCGCTCGAGGTCTGGATGCGCCAGTCGGTGATGAGCGCCGGCGATCAGGAGGCGCTGTGGGCCTGGCTGCAGACGGACGGCGGGGCGAACGACCTCGCGGCGTGGCAGCGGTTGCTGTCGAACCTCCCCTTCCAGGATCCGCGCCGTAGCCTCGCGGCCGCCCGACTGAGCGCTCTGCGGGCAGCCGAAGCCGAAAAATAGGCATCGTGTAACGGCCGTGTAACGCTGTTTTGCCGTGCCTGCGGCTACTGTCGGCCGGGCCGGGCGGGCGACTCACCGGCCCGGCGCGAACCGGAGAGGGATCTATTGAACAGCGAGCCCGTGGGCGCGCTTGCGCGACCGCATGTCGCCACGTCCAGCCGGAGCCTCAGCACCGCTCGGTCGGTCCTGCGCGTGCTGACGCTGCTCGTGCAGAGGCCCAGCGGCGTGCGGGCCGACGAGGTCGCCGAGGAGCTCGGCAAGAGCGTCTCGACTGCCTACTACCTGCTCACGAGCCTCTGCGAGGAGGGCTTCGCGGTGCACGCGCGCAAGGGCGTCTATCGACCGGCCCGCGGCCTCGAGGAGCTCACCGCGGTCGCCGAGCACCTGAACCCGGCGTACCCGGTTCACGCAGGGCTCGCGGCGACCGTCGACGACCTGTTCCTGCTGACGCGAAAGCGCGCCTACCTCGGGGTGGTCCGCTCGGGCAAGATCGAGATCGTCGCCTTCCGCGGTCGCCAGGGCGTACCTCGGATGCCCGGCCTCGGGTCGGAGATCCGGGACAGCGCCCATGCGCTGGCGATGGGGAAAGTCGTCCTGTCGCTGCTCGGGCGCGACGCGATCGCGCTGTACGTCGCGCGCGGACTGAAGCGATTCACATCGCACACGATCACCTCGGGCGCCGCGCTCATCGCCGAGCTCGACCGCGCGCGCAGAGACGGGTTTGCGGTCGATCGCGAGGAGTTCGACGAGAACTTCTGCTGCGTCGCGGCGCCGATCCTCGACGACCACGGCCAGTTCGCCGGCGCGCTCGGGCTGTCGACCAGCGTGCACATCTTCGACCAGGAGCGCGATCAGCTCGCGAGGACCGTCGTCGAGGTGGCCAGGCGCTCGAAGTTGCAAGCAGATGCGAAAACGACGACCTTCTTGCCGCGTTCAGCGAGCAAACCTAGGCTCGTCCAACGCCGCCCCGCGGCAAGAAGGCGGCACGGGCAAGAGGGAACCAAACAAGGAGCGACGGGTGAGTAGAGCGAGCATCACCAAGGCCCACAACAAGATCCAGGAGCTGTCCTGGGAGCCGACGTACGTGTCGCCGGTCGAGAAGTACTCGACCGATTACACGTTCGAGAAGTCGCCGAAGCGTGACCCGCTCAAGCAGGTCCTGCGCTCGTACTTCCCGATGGAGGAGGAGAAGGACAGCCGCGTGTTCGGCGCGATGGACGGCGCGATCCGCGGCAACATGTTCCGCCAGGTCCAGGAACGGTGGATGGAGTGGCAGAAGCTGTTCCTGTCGATCATCCCGTTCCCGGAGATCTCGGCCGCGCGCGCGATGCCGCTCACGATCGGCACGGTCCCGAACCCGCAGATCCACAACGGGCTCGCGATCCAGATGATCGACGAGGTCCGTCATTCGACGATCCAGATGAACCTCAAGCGGCTGTATATGAACCACTACATCGATCCGGCCGGGTTCGACATCACCACGAAGGGCTTCCAGAACTGCTACGCGGGCACGATCGGCCGCCAGTTCGGCGAAGGGTTCATCACCGGCGACGCGATCACCGCGGCGAACATCTACCTGACGATCGTGGCCGAGACCGCGTTCACGAACGTCCTGTTCGTGGCGATGCCCGGCGAGGCCGCCGCCAACGGCGACTACCTGCTGCCGACGGTCTTCCACTCGGTGCAGTCGGACGAGTCGCGCCACATCTCGAACGGCTACTCGATCATCCTGATGGCGCTCGCGGACGAGCGCAACCGCGAGCTGCTCGAGCGCGACCTTCGGTACGCGTGGTGGAACAACCACGCGGTCGTCGACGCGGCGATCGGGACGTTCATCGAGTACGGCACCAAGGACCGCCGCAAGGACCGCGAGAGCTACGCCGAGGCGTGGCGGCGGTGGATCTACGACGACTACTACCGCAGCTATCTCGTCCCGCTCGAGAAGTACGGCCTCGTGATTCCGCACGACCTCGTCGAGGAGGCGTGGAATCGCATCTGGAACAAGGGCTACATCCACGAGACCGCTCAGTTCTTCGCGACCGGCTGGTGGGCCAACTACTGGCGGATCGACGGGATGGACGACAACGACTTCGAGTGGTTCGAGTACAAGTACCCGGGCTGGTACGACAAGTACGGCAAGTGGTGGGAGCGTTACTCGGAGCTGTCGAAGAAGAACGGCCATGCGCCGATCTGCTTCGACGCGGACACCGACTACGTCTATCCGCACCGCTGCTGGACCTGCATGGTCCCGTGCATGATTCGCGAGGACACGGTCATGGACGAGGTCGACGGCCAGGTCCGCACGTACTGCTCGGAGACGTGTGCGTGGACCGACAGGACTGCGTTCCGGCCCGAGTACAAGGGTCGTGCGACGCCGTCGATGGGCAAGCTCACCGGCCTGCGCGAGTGGGAGACGTGCGTGCACGGCAAGGACCTCGCCGAGGCGCTCACGGAACTGGGTTACGTCCGCGACGATGGGAAGACCCTGATCCCGCAGCCGCATCTGGATCTCGATCCGGACAAGATGTGGACGCTCGACGATTGCAAGGGGATCACGCTCGCGAGCCCGAACATCCTGCTGAACGAGATGTCGCCCGAGGAGCGCGAGGCCTGGTTGGCCGACTACAAGCGGGGCGGTCCCGCCGGACGCAAGCCCGCAGAGTCCGCCGCCTGACGGTCCGCAGCTGAGCCAGAGGCGACCGGTCGCGCCACGCCGGTCGCCTCCTTCAGCGCCCACGAAACGGGGACATCGGTCATGGGCCAGACCTATCAAGTTCGACTAGAGCCGGTCGGCATCGAGTTCGAGGTCGACGAGGACGAAACGGTCCTGCGCGGGGCGTTCCGCCAGGGGCTGATGCTCATGCACGGGTGCAAGGAGGGCCAGTGCTCGGCGTGCAAGTCGTTCCTCCTCGACGGCGAGGTCGATCTCGACAAGTACTCGACGTTCGCGCTGGCCGACTACGAGAAGGACGAAGGGTGGACGCTGCTGTGCCGCGCGCACGCGATGTCGGACCTCGAGATCGAGCTGATCAACTACGACGAGGACGTGCTCCGAAGCGGGATCGCGCTGAGCACCCAACAGATGCGCGTCGAGAAGATCGAGGCGCTGACCCACGACATCCAGCGGCTCGTCCTGAGCGGACCAACGCTCGACTACCACGCCGGCCAGTACGTCGACGTCCGGATCCCGGGCAGCGACGAGGTCCGGTCGTTCTCGATGGCCAACCTGCCCGGCGGCGAGCTCGAGTTCATGATCAAGGTCTACGAGGAGGGGAGGTTCTCGAGCCTGCTCTCGAGTGGTGACCTGAAGCCCGGCGACGAGCTCGAGATCACGGGTCCGTACGGAGTGTTCACGCTGCGCGCGAAATCCGACCGGCCACTGCTGTTCATCGGGGGCGGCGCCGGAATGGCGCCGATCCTCGCGCTGCTGCGCTCGCTGGCGGAGCAGGGAAGCACGCGGCCCGCCGTCTACTACTACGGGGCCCGGCACATTCACGATCTATTCCACACCGAAGAACTCGCGAGGCTCGAAGAACGGTTGCCGAACTTCAGGTTCGTGCCGGCACTGTCGGAGTGTGGCGGGGAGGAGGACTGGGGCGGCGAGCGCGGCCTGATCACGGACGTGGTCGCCCGCTGCGAGACGCAGCTGTCCGAAGTCGACGCATACCTGTGTGGTCCACCGCCGATGGTCGACGCCGCCATCGGCCTGCTCGTGCAGAACGGCGTCCCCGAGTCGCGGGTCTACTACGACAAGTTCACGACGACCGCGCCCTGACCGCGGAGAGGAGAAAAACGATGGCAGTGACAGACACGGAAGCGCCGGTCAAGGAACGGAGCGTTCCCAAGCCGGTGTTCACCGACGCCGAAGCCGGCGCGCGGGAGTTCCCGTCGTCGACGAGTCGGAGCTTCAACTACTTCACGCCGGCCAAGCGACGGGCAACGGTGTACGAAGACGTGACCGTCGACATCCAGCCCGACCCCGAGCGTCACCTGCTCCAGGGCTGGATCTATGGCTTCGCCGACGGCACCGGCGGCTATCCGCAGGAGTGGACCGCGCTCAAGTCCTCCAACTGGCACCAGTTCCTCGACCCGAACGAGGAGTGGGAGCAGACGATCTACCGCAACAACGCCAACGTCGTGCGGCAGATCCATCAGAACCTCGAGAACGCCCGCGCTGCGCGCGCATTCGCCGGCTGGAATCGCGGATGGGTGACGGTGGTCGAGCGGCATGTCGGTGCGTGGTCGCACGCCGAGCACGGGATCGGCATGCACGTGTACCTGCCCGCGCAGCGCGATGCACCGACGAACATGATCAACAACGCGCTGTCGGTCGCCTCGGCGCACAAGCTGCGCTTCGGCCAGGACCTGATCCTGTACAACCTCGAGCTGTCGGAGGAGATCGATGGGTTCGACGGCTCCGCTCACAAGGACGCGTGGATGAACGACCCCGTCTGGCAGGGCACCCGCGAGATCGTCGAGACGATCACCGGCGTTCGCGACTGGGCGGAGGCGTTCTTCGCCGCCGCGGTCGTGTTCGAGCCGCTCGTCGGCGAGCTGTTCCGCTCGGAGTTCGTCATGCAGGTGGCGGCGCCGCAGGGCGACTTCGTGACGCCGACCCTGATGGGGGCCGGCGAGGCCGACACGGCCCGTGACCAGCGAGTCGCGCGCGCCCTGTACTCGATGCTGTCCGACGACGAGAGGTTCAGCGCCGAGAACCGCGCCGCGATGCAGTCGTGGCTCGACAAGTGGACCCCGCTCAGCGTCGCCGCCGGCCGGGCGATGCAGCCGATCTGGTCCCAGCCCGGAGAAAAGGTGATCCGCTTCGAGGACTCCCTCGAGCATGCACAGCGGCGCTTCGACGACCTCGTAACCGCGCTCAACCTCAAGACAAAGGACCTCGACTGATGAGCTCAACCGCTGACCGATTTCAGGCGAATCGGACCTCGTCGAACCGCGCCGGCGTGACCCTGATGAACAACCAGGTCGGATACGTCGTCGCGAACGTGATGCGCGGCGTGCCCGGCGTCACGGTCGAAGAGCTGCCCTCGATGATCCGCGTCGACGGCGACCACAGGTTCGAGATCAACTATGCCGATTGCGCCGAGGCGCTCGGGTGGGATGACTTCGGCAACGACGACTTCGAGGAGATCATGTCCACCCACTACGGGCGGATGGTGGTCCTCGACGACCGGATCATGATGTTCGCCAATCCAGAGGACGCGGCGGAGTACATCGACTTCGACCTCAACGCGGTGAGCTAGGGAGGGGGAGACATGTACGCACGAAACGGTGACAGGTACTTCGTCGTCGACGGCCACTGTCACTTCTGGGACGCGAGTCCGGCGAACTGGGTGAAGGGGCAGGAGCAGTACGCGAAGGGCTGGATCGAGTGCTTCCACGCCTACATGGGGCTGGCCCCGGCCGAGACGCACTGGCCGCTCGAGAAATTCCAGAAGTACTCCGAGGAGGACTTCGTCAAGGACGTGTTCGAGGACGGCGGCGTCGACGTCGGGATCTTCCAGTCCACGTACCTCAAGGAGTGGTACACGACCGGGTTCAACACCGCGGCCGAGAACGCCAAGATGGCGGAGAAGTACCCGGGCAGGCTCATTGTCAACGGTCGCTTCGATCCGCGCGAGGGCGAAGCCGGGATGCGTGAGCTCGAGGAGGACGCCAACCGTTACAACCTCCAGGGCGTCAAGCTGTACACGGCCGAGTGGTACAAGGGCTCGCGCGGCTGGAAGCTCACCGATCCCGAGGCGCAGATGTTCCTCGACAAGTGCAAGGAGCTCGGGATCAGGAACGTCCACGTCCACAAGGGCCCGACGATCTGGCCGCTCGACAAGGACGGGTTCGACGTGAAGGACGTCGACGTCGCCGCGACGAGTAATCCCGAGCTCAACTTCATCGTCGAGCACGTGGGGCTGCCGCGGATCGAGGACTTCTGCTTCATGGCCACGCAGGAGCCGAACGTGTACGCGGGCCTGGCGGTGGTGATCGGGGGCCTGATGCACGCCCGCCCGCGGTTCTTCGCCAAGGTGATGGGCGAGCTGCTGTTCTGGGTCGGCGAGGACAAGATGCTGTTCGGTTCGGACTACGCGATCTGGGAGCCGAAGTGGCAGATCGACGGCTTCCTCGATTGGGACTACCCCGACGGCGACGAGTACTCGGACTACCCCCGGCTCGACGACGCCGGCAAGCGCAAGATCCTCGGCCTGAATGCGGCCAAGCTGTATCGGATCGACGTTCCCGCGGAGTTCCAGGTGCCGGGCGCGGCGGACAAGGAGGACGCGCAGCTGGTTGAGTCGGCATGACAACCGTGGCCTGCGCCGATCCGGCGGGGGCTGGGATCAGGGAGCGCGTGCTGCGAGCGCTCGACGCGGTGATCGATCCGGAGCTCGACGAGCCGATCACAACGCTTCGGTTCGTGTCTTCGTGCAGCGTGACCTCCGACGGCGACGTCGAGATCGTATTGCGGCTGCCGACGCCGCAGTGCGCTCCCAACTTCGCGTTCCTGATGGCGGCCGACGCGAGCAACGCCGTGCGGCGGGTGCCGGGCGTCGGCCGCGTGACGGTCACGCTCGACGATCACTACACCGCGGAGGAGATCAACGCGGCCGTCCGCGAGGGTCAGGGATTCACCGGCGCGTTCCCGGGGGAGACCGACGACGACGAGCTTGGCGCACTGCGTAAGCTGTTCCAGCGCAAGGCTCTGACGGCGCGACAGGCCGTGCTGTGCGAAGCGATGCTGGCCGCCGGTGCGGACGCCGGCCGGGTGGCGAGCGTTCTGGTGGCCGATCTCCCCGACACCGCGGCGGCACGCCGCTGCCTGGCGCTGCGCGAGCAGCTGGGGATCGACACCGGGCCCGGCGCGCGGGCATTCGTCCTGCCCGACGGCGGCCCGCTCGAGGCCGGCCAGGTGCAGCGATGGCTGCGGCTGGCGCGGCTAGTCCGGACCAGCCTCGAGGCCAATGGCGGCATCTGCCGCTCGTTATTGCAAGTGCGCCACGACCTGGCGAGCGAGTCAGAGGAGAACTAAAGATGAAGGCCGCGCGGTTGCATGCATACCACGATGCGCTCAAGCTCGACAGCATCGACGAGCCCAAGACCACAGGGCCGCTCGACGTGGTCGTCCGGATCGGGGCCGCCGGGCTGTGCCGCACCGACCTCCACATCCAGGAGGGTCAGTGGGCCGAGAAGTCTCAGGTCGCGCTGCCCTACACCCCGGGGCACGAGAACGCCGGGTGGGTGCACGAGATCGGCCCCGGCGTCTCGAACGTCGAGGTCGGTGACACGGTGATCGTGCACCCGTTCATCGCATGCGGACTGTGTCGCGCGTGCCGGCGCGGCGATGACATGCACTGCGTGAACGGCTCGTTTCCGGGCATCAACCGCGACGGGGGCTTCGCCGAGCTGCTTCTCACCTCGGCGCGGTCGGTCGTCAAGCTTAATGATTCGGACCCCGCCCACCCCCTCGAGCCCAAGGACATCGCCGCGCTGGCCGACGCCGGCCTGACCGCGATCCACGCGGTCAAGAAGGCGATCCCGGTGCTCGGCGCGGGGACGCGAGTGGTCGTGATCGGCGCCGGCGGCCTCGGTCACATCGGGATCCAATGCCTGAAGGCGTACACGCCCGCGGAGGTGATCGTGATCGACCCATCCGAGCAGGCGCTCGCGCTCGCCGGCGAGATGGGCGCCGACAGGACGGTGAAGGTCGACGGCACGCATGTGGACACGGTCAAGGAGCTCACCGACGGGGCCGGCGCCGAGGCGATCATCGACTTCGTCGGCGAGAGGGGAGCGATCGAGGACGGGATCGCGATGGTCCAGGACGGCGGCTTCTACTACGTGATCGGTTATGGCGAGAACGTGAACGTCCCGACGATCGACATCATCTCGCGCGAGATCAGCTTCATCGGCAACCTCGTCGGCACGTACACGGACCTGCAGGACCTGATGACGCTGACCGCCCAGGGCAAGGTCGGCCTGCACACCACGACCTACCCGCTCGATGCGATCAACGACGCGATGGCCGACCTCGACGGCGGTCGTCTGCAGGGTCGCGGGATCCTGATCCCGGCGAGCGCCTAAGGGGCCGCCGACAAGTTTCATAAGGAGATCGCGATGGGAAAGATCCTCTACTTCAACCACGAGGCGCGGCAGCTGCTCCAGGCCGGCGTCGACGAGCTGGCCAACGCGGTCAGAGTGACGCTCGGCCCCAAGGGACGCAACGTCGTCCTCGAGCGGCTCACCGGGCCGCCGACGATCACCAACGACGGCGTCTCGATCGCGCGCGAGATCGAGCTCTCCAACCAGTTCAAGAACATGGGCGCCCAGCTGGTCCGCGAGGTCGCCAACAAGACCAGCGACCTGACCGGCGACGGGACGACGACCGCGACGCTGCTCGCGCAAGCGATCGTCCGCGAGGGGATGACCGCGCTCGAGGAAGGCTCGAACCCGATGTTGCTCCGTCGCGGGATCGAGGACGCGACCGAGCTCGTCGTCGCCGAGCTGCACCGCCAGGCCCGCGACGTCTCCGGCGCGGACGACCTCGAGCACGTGGCGACGATCGCCGCCAAGGAGGACGAGCGGATCGGGGCCGCGGTCGCGAGCGCGCTCCATCGCGTCGGGCCCGAGGGCGTGGTGACGATCGAGGAGGCGGCGATACCGGGGATCGAGGTGGAGTTCGTCGAGGGGTTCCACGTCGACAACGGCCACTTCTCGCCGTACCTGATCCAGGACACGACCCGGATGGAGACCGTGTTCGACGATCCGTACGTGCTGCTGACCAACGAGCCGCTGTCGCACATCAACGATCTGATGCCGACGCTCGACGCGGTGATGAAGTCGCCCCGGCCGCTGGTGATCTTTGCCGAGAAGGTCGAGGGCGCGGCGCTCGGGCTGATCGTCCAGAACAACCAGCACGGGACGCTGAAGGCGGTCGTCGTGCGCGCGCCCGGCTTCGGCCACCGCCGGATTGCCCACCTTCACGACCTCGCGGCGTTCACCGGCGGTCAGGTGATCGCCAAGGACGCCGGGCTGACCCTTCAGCACGTCACCCCGGACACGTTCGGGAGCGCGCGGCGGATCGTGATCAGCGAGGGCTCGACGGTTCTGATCGAGGGCGCCGGCAGCGCCGAGGACGTCCGCTCGCGGCTCGGGCAGATCCGGGTCGAGCTCGAGCGGGCGACCCAGGAAACCGACATCGACGTGCTCCGCGAACGGCTCGCCAAGCTGGCCTCGAGCCTCGCGGTGATCCACGTCGGCGCCGCCACCGGTCCCGAGCTGCAGGAGAAGTTCCGCCGGACCGAAGGGGCCGTCGCGGCGACGCGCGCGGCGGTCAGCGAGGGGATCGTCGCCGGCGGCGGGACGGCGCTGCTGCGCGCCGAGCCGGCACTGTCGGACGCGGCGCTCGCCGAGCGCGGTCTGCGGGGCGACTATCTCCGCGGCGCCGACGTGATCCGCAGCGTCCTGTCAGAGCCTCTGTTCTGGGTTGCGACCAACGCCGGCTACGACGGTCAGGCGGTGATCGACCAGGTGCGGGCGATGCCGCATGGCTGCGGGTTGAACGCGCTGACCGGGGAATTCGTCGACCTGTTCGACGACGGCGTGATCGATCCGTTGCGGGTGACCCGGCTGACGATCCAGCACGCGGCCTCGGTGGCGGCGTTGATGCTGACGACGGAGGCGCTGGTGGCGGAGGAGCTGATCGCCCAGCCCGGCGCGGTGATCGCGCCCGGGTTCGGTGACCTGGCCGAAGGGCTCGCGCGGCCGTCGTCGCCGGTGTAAACCGCACGTCGCGGCTGCCGCGGATCGTGTGCGAGACTCGCTTGCCTCGCTAGGGGCTCGCTCGATGATCGATCCGTTCACATTGCCAAAGGCCGAACTCCATCTGCATATCGAGGGAACGCTCGAGCCCGAGCTGATGTTCGAACTCGCTCGACGCAACGGCGTCAGGCTCCCGTATGCCGATGCGGCTGCGGTCAGGCGCGCCTACAGCTTCAGCGACCTGCAGTCGTTCCTCGACGTCTACTACCGGGCATGCTCGGTGCTCATCCACGAACGGGATTTCTACGAGCTCACGATCGCGTACCTGGCCCATGCGCGGGACCAGGGCGTGCGTCACGTCGAGATCTTCTTCGACCCGCAGACGCATACCGCTCGCGGCGTCCGGTTCGAAACGGTGGTGGGTGGAATTGGGCGGGCGTTGGGCGAGGGGCGTCAGTTCGGGATCAGCTCGCACCTGATCATGTGCTTCCTGCGTGATCGGCCTGCCGACGAAGCGATGGCAACGTTGGAGCGGGCGCTCGCGCACCGCGACGTGATCTTCGGCGTCGGGCTCGACTCCGCAGAGTTAGGCAATCCCCCAAGCAAGTTCCGCAACGTGTTCGAGCGGGCGCTAAGCGCCGGGTTCCGCGCCGTCGCACACGCCGGCGAGGAGGGTCCGCCCGAGTACATCTGGCAGGCACTCGATCTGCTCGGGGCGGAGAGGATCGATCACGGTGTGCGCTGCCTCGAGGATCGTCGCCTCGTGCAGCGCCTCGAGGCCGATCGGATCCCGCTGACCGTGTGCCCATTCTCTAATGTCAAGCTCAGGGTCGTCGACACGCTCGAGCGGCACCCTCTGGCGAAGATGCTCGAGCTCGGGCTGCGCGCCACCGTCAATTCCGATGACCCGGCCTACTTCGGCGGCTACGTGGGCGAGAACCTCGCCGGCGTGGCAAAGTCTCTCGGGCTCGACGACGGCGCGCTCGTCCAGCTCGCCCGCAACAGCTTCGAAGCGGCGTTTCTCGACGACGCCGCTCGAGCGCGCCATTTAGCCGAACTCGGCGCTGCTCATTCGCAGCCGCCGTGGGGCAGGAGGATCTCGGTCTCGCTGAACCCGCCTGGGTGAAGGAGGATGACGCCGGGCGCGGGGGGTGGGGGGCTGTGGTTCTCGACGCGAGCCGATCGCCGCCACGACGTCCTCGACCGTCACCGACTCGGCCGGGTTTGTGGCTGACGCCGCCGGCGCAGCGGACGAACAGCATCGCGATCGGGGCGACCCTCGCGAGCATGACGGCGTCGTGGCTGAGGTGGCGAGTTTTGGCGCAGCGCCGAGGGACAGCGGCGGCGTAGGGCCCCTGGGGGTCGCTCATCTGACGTTGCCGGGGGAGGGCCGGTGAGCGAGACTAGTTGCTCGCGCCATGGAAGTCCTGCAAACCGACAGCTGGCATGAGGCCCTCGAGCTGAAGGCGGCGCATCCACACGCGGTTCCGATCGCGGGCGGCACCGACCTGATGGTCGAGCTCAACTTCGACCGCATCCGCCCCCGCATGATCCTCGACCTCACGAGGATTCCCGAGCTGACCGAGTGGGGACCCGAGAACGGTCGCCTGCGGATCGGGGCCGGCGTCACATATGCGCGGCTGATTGCCGAACTCGGCGATCGTCTGCCCGGGCTGGCGCTCGCATCGCGGACGGTGGGGTCGCCGCAGATCCGAAACCGCGGGACCGTCGGCGGCAACCTCGGTACGTCGTCTCCGGCCGGCGACGCGCTGCCGCCGCTGTTCGCGTCCGATGCCGAGGTGGAGGTTGCCTCGAGGGTCCGAGCCCGGAGGATTCCCGTGGGCCAGTTCGTCACCGGGCCGAAGCGAAACTGCCTCGCGGACGACGAGCTGATCGCGGCCTTCCACGTCGCACCTGCCGACGGCCCCCAGCAGTTCGCGAAGATCGGCACCCGCAACGCGATGGTGATCGCGGTCTGCTCGCTCGCGCTGTCGATCTGGCCGGGATATCGAGGCGTGCGCGCGTGCATCGGCTCCGCCGGACCGACGCCGATTCGTGCCGCCGAGGCCGAGCAGTTCATCGCCGGCGTGCTCGACGAGCACGATCTGTGGCGCACCCGCGCACCGATTCCGGACGCGGCACTGGCGAGCTTCGGCGAGCTTGTCGAGCGCGGAGCGCGACCGATCGACGATGTGCGCGGAACGGCTCGCTATCGACACCACGCGCTCGGGGTGCTTGGACGGCGGACGCTCACGTGGGCGTGGGAGGCGTATCGATGCGCCTGACGCTGACGGTCAACGGCGAGCGGCGCGAGACGGAGGCGTTGTGGGAGGGGCACAGCCTGCTCTATGCGCTGCGCGAGCATCTGGGTCTCCCAGGCTCGAAGAACGCATGCGAGCAGGGCGAGTGCGGATCGTGCTCGGTCTACCTCGATGACGAGCTCGTGTGCTCCTGCCTGGTGCTCGCCGCGCAGGCGCACGGACGCGATGTGGTGACCGTCGAGGGGATCGCGAACGGGGACGGCCTTCACGAGGTGCAACGTGCGTTCGTCGAGGCCGGTGGCGTGCAGTGCGGGTTCTGCACGCCGGGACTGATCGTGGCAACGCACGATCTGCTGCGTCGCAACCCGCGTCCGAGCGACCCCGACATCCGTGAAGCGTTGGCGGGCAACCTATGCCGCTGCACGGGCTACGAGAAGATCCTCGACGCTGTCCGACTGGCGAGCGAGCGTCTGGCCGAGAACTCCCCGGAGTGACGATGCGCACCGTCATCGACGGCTGTGCGATCGCGACCGTCGACGCGATCGGGAGTGAGTATCGCGACGGGCATATCGTGATCGAGGGCGACCGGCTCGTCGCCGTCGGCGAGGGGTCCGCGCCAGAGGGTCGAGACGCGCGCCGGATCGACGGCCGAGGCCACCTGGCGACACCTGGCCTCGTCAATTGCCATCACCACCTCTACCAGTGGGCCACCCGCGGACTCGCGCAGCAGGCGACGCTGTTCGAGTGGCTGGTCGAGCTCTACCCGGTATGGGCGCTGATCGACGCCGAGGTGTGCTGGGCAGCGGCGCGCGCCGGTCTGACGGCGCTTGCGCGCTCGGGCTGCTCGGCGTCGGCCGACCACCACTACGTCTTCCCCCGTGACGCCGGGGATCTACTCGAGGTCGAGGTCGGCGCCGCCGCGTCCGTCGGGCTGCGGTTTCACCCGTGCCGCGGCTCGATGGACCTCGGGCGCTCGGATGGTGGGCTCCCGCCCGACGAGGTCGTCGAGGACCGCGACGCGATCCTCGCCGCGAGCGAGGCCGCGATCAGCCGTTTCCACGACCCGTCGCCGGGCGCAATGGTGCGGATCGCGCTCGCGCCGTGCTCGCCGTTCTCGGTGACGCGCGGCCTGATGACCGACGCCGCCGAGCTCGCGCGCCGTCGCGGGGTGCGCCTGCATACACATCTGGCCGAGACGCTCGACGAGGAGCGCTTCTGTCAGGAGCGCTTCGGCGTGCGTCCCGTCGACTACCTCGGCGACCTCGGCTGGCTCGGCGACGACGTCTGGCTCGCGCACTGCGTGCACCTCGACGAGGCCGAGATCCGCCGGTTCGGCGTCACCAAAACCGGGGTCGCCAACTGCCCGAACTCAAATGCGCGGCTGGGGGCGGGCATCGCACCGGTGGCCCGCCTCGTCGACAGCGGTGTCGCCGTCGGCCTCGGCGTCGACGGCGCCGCGTCGAACGAGGACGGCGGGCTGGCGTCCGAGATCCGCGCGGCACTGCAGTTCGCCCGGCTCGCCGGCGGCCCGCAGGCGTTGACCGCGCGCCAGGCGCTCGCCCGCGCCACGATCGACGGCGCGCGCTGCCTCGGGCGTGGCGATGAGCTCGGCTCGCTCGAGGTCGGCAAGCTCGCCGACGTCGCGCTCTGGCGACTCGACGGGCTCGACGGCGCGGGGATCGAGGATCCGGTTGCCGCGCTTGTCCTCGGCGCGACGCAAGCGGTCGAGCTGCTGCTGGTCGGTGGGCGCGCGATTGTCGAGGGAGGCGAGTTGCGCAGCGTGGACGAGGCGCAGGTGGCGCTCGAGATCGCGCGCGAGAGCCGCCGGCTCGCCGACAGGGCCGAGGCTCGGGTATGACGAGCGCGCCGGCCGTGCCGACCCGGGAGCGGAGCTCGCCTCCGTTCCAGCGGCCGGGCGTGGTCGGCACGTCGACGGTGCGCGCGGACGGCATTCCGAAGGTCAGGGGCGAGTTCGAGTACTCCTCCGACGTGCGGATGGATGGGATGCTGTGGGGCGCGACCTTGCGCAGCCCGCACCCGCGCGCGGACATCTGGTCCGTCGACTTCTCGCGCGCGCTGGCGATCCCGGGCGTGCGCGCGATCCTCACCCACGAGCACGTCCCCGGTCGCAAGCTGTACGGGATGGAGCGCGCCGACCAGCCGGTGCTCGCGTGGCAACACGTTCGCTACCAGGGCGAGCCGATCGCGATCGTCGCTGCCGAGCACCCCGAGACGGCCCGCCGCGCGATCACCGCGATCGACGTCGACTACGACGTGCTGGAGCCGCTGACCGATCCAGATCGGGCGATGGCCGCGGACGCGCCGCAGCTCCACCTGTCGGGGAACGTGCTGCGCCACGTCCGGATCGTTCACGGCGACCCCGATGTGGCCGCCGACCTCGTCGTCGCCGGCGAGTACGAGGTCGGCATGCAGGACCAGGCCTTCCTTGGCCCCGAGTCCGGCCTCGCGGTCCCGGACGGCGAGGGCGGCATCGATCTCTACATCGCCACGCAGTGGCTGCACGCCGATCGCGACCAGCTCGCTCTGAGCCTGGACCTACCGCCCGAGAACGTGCGCCTGACGATGAGCGGCGCCGGCGGGGCGTTCGGCGGCCGCGAGGACCTGTCGATGCAGATCCATGCGTGCATGCTCGCGCTCCACACCGGGCGCCCGGTCAGGATGGTCTACAACCGCGAGGAGTCGTTCTTCGGCCACGTCCACCGCCACCCTTGCCGGATGCGCTACGAGCACGGCGCCAGCGCCGACGGGCGGCTCGTGTTCGTGCGTGCCCGGATCGTGCTCGACGGCGGCGCCTATGCCTCGAGCTCGACCGCGGTGTGCTCGAACGCGGCGTGCTTCGCCGCCGGGCCGTACGACGTCCCCAATGCCCGCATCGACTCGTACGTGACCTACACCAACAACCCGCCGTGCGGCGCCATGCGCGGGTTCGGCGCCGTCCAGGTCGCGATCGCTCACGAGGCGCAGATGGACAAGCTCGCGGCGGCGCTGGGCACCGACCCGGTCGAGCTCAGGATCGCGAACGCGATGCGGCCCGGCTCGCGACTGCCGACGGGTCAGATCATCCGCGAGCCGGCGCCGGTCGCCGAACTGCTCACGCGCGTGCGCGCGATGCCGTTGCCTCGGGTACCGGCCGACGGCGGTCCTGATCCGCGCGAGCTCCCCGGCGGCGTCGCCAACACCACCCACGGCGAGGGCGTGCGCCGCGGGGTGGGCTACGCGGTCGGGATCAAGAACGTCGGCTTCTCCGAGGGGTTCGACGACTACTCGACGGCCCGTGTCCGGCTGTGCGTCAACGATGGCGAGCCGTTGGTCGAGGTTCACACCGCGGCCGTCGAGATCGGCCAGGGCCTCGTCACCGTGCAAGCGCAGATCGCTCGGACCGAGTTGGGCGTAGAGCGCGTCGCCGTGCTGACGGCCGACACGCGCGTGGGCTCGGCCGGGTCGAGTTCGGCCTCGCGCCAGACGTACGTGACCGGCGGCGCGGTGAAGGCGGCGTGCGAGGCGGTTCGTGAGCGACTCGGCGCCGACCCGCGGACGATGACCGCGGACGAGCTCGCCGAGCTGCTCGGCGACGATGCGATCGAGGAGACGATTGAGTGGCGTCACCGCGAGACGTATCCCCTCGACGAGAACGGCCAGGGCAATGCGCACGTCCAGTTCGCGTTCTCCGCCCACAGGGCCGTCGTCGACGTCGACGTCGAACTGGGTCTCGTTCGGGTCGTCGAGCTCGCGACGGCGCAGGAGGTCGGCAAGGCCATGAATCCCCAAGCCCTGGAGGGCCAGATCGAAGGTGGGACCGCGCAGGGTCTCGGCCTGGCGTTGTTCGAGGAGATCCAGATCAAGAACGGCAGGGTGCTGAACGCGTCGTTCACCGACTACCTGCTGCCGACGATCCTCGACATGCCGCCGATGCGGATCGAGATCCTCGAGCACGCCGACCCGGACGCCCCGTACGGCCTCAAGGGCGTCGGGGAACCGCCTCACATCTCGACTCCACCCGCGGTCGTCGCCGCGCTGCGCGCCGCCAGCGGTCGCTCGCTTACGCGAATCCCGGTTCGTCCGGAACACATCGTCGGCCTCGAATCCGCAGAGCTGGCTGTCTCATTGGCCGATCTCGGCGGGTTGTTCGAGCACTCGCCATGGGTGGCGGAGGGGACGTGGCGGCGGGCGCCGTTCGGCAGCGTAGGCGAGCTCGACGCCGCGCTCGAGGCGGCGGTGCGCGAGGCGCCCCGCGACCGCCAGCTGGCGTTGATCCGGGCCCACCCCGAGCTCGCCGTCCGCGAGGCCGAGGAGGGCACGCTCACGCGCGGGTCCTCGTCCGGGCAGGCCTCGACGGGACTCAACCGCCTCACCGCGGGGGAGCTTGAGGCGTGGCGCCGCCTGAATCGCTCGTACCGCGAGCGATTCGGATTCCCGTTGATCGTCTGCGTGCGCGAGCACACGAACGAGTCGATCATCGCGTGGGGCAATGCCCGCCTCGAGCACTCGGGCGAGCAGGAGATCGAAGTCGCGCTCGCCGAGATCACGAAGATCGCGCGGCTGCGACTGGCTGACCTGCTCGAGGAGGTGTCGTGAGCGGAATCACCACCCATGTGCTCGACCCCTCGCGGGGGAACCCGGCGGCGGGCGTGCCCGTGGTGCTCGCTGAACGACCCCTCATCCGCCGCGATGCAGAAGCGGCGAGTTGCTTGCGCCCCGTTGGTGCCTTATGGTCGACTCACATGGGCGCGACGACCACCGCCACCGATCATCTGCTGCTCCACTTCGCGCGCAACGGCGGGGCCCGCGACGGGGACGTCGAGCTGCTCGTGCTCGAGCGGGGCGAGGGCGTGTTCGTGGTCGACAGCCTGGGCAGGCGCCACCTCGACGGCCTGTCGAATCTGTTCTGCGCACAGCTCGGGTACGCGTACGGCGCGGAGATGGCCGAGGTCGCGAGCCGGCAGCTGATCGAGCTGCCGTTCGCGACGAACTGGGGCGTGGCCCACCCGGCAGCGGTGGAGCTGGCCGAAAGGTTGGCGGAGATTGCGCCCGGCTCGATCGATCACGTGTTCTTCACCAGCGGCGGGTCGGAGTCGGTCGAGGCCGCGTGGAAGCTCGTACGCCAGTACCACATCGCGAACGGCGAGCCGGAGCGCACCAAGGCGATCGCGCGCGACCGCGCCTATCACGGCGTCACACTCGGCGCGTTGGCGTTCACCGGCGTGCCCGGTTTCAAAGAGCCGTTTGGTTCGCCCGCCGTCGAAACCTTCCATGTCTCGAACACGAATGAATTCCGAAGGTCCGAGTCCGGGCCTGAGCTCACATCGCTGCTCCTGGACGAGCTCCAGGCGGTCATCGACCGCGAGGGGCCCGAGACGATCGCGATGATCATCGCCGAGCCCGTGCAAAACGCCGGCGGTTGCCTGCAACCGCCGGACGGCTACTGGGCCGGACTGCGCGAGATATGCGATCTCCACGGCATCCTGCTCGTGGCCGACGAGGTCATAACGGGTTTCGGCCGGCTCGGCGAATGGTTCGCGGTGAGCCGCTTCGGATCGGTGCCTGACCTGATCACGACCGCGAAGGGCCTGACGTCGGCCTACGCCCCAATGGGAGCGGTGCTGGCCTCGGACCGAGTCGCCACCCCGCTCTACGATGCCGGCCGGACGCTGCTCCACGGGGTCACGTTCGGCGGTCATCCGCTGTCGGCCGCGATCGCGCTGAAGAATCTCGAGCTGTTCGAGCGCGAGCAGGTCCTCGACAACGTTCGCGAGCACGAGCCGTACCTGGCCAACCTGGTCGACTCGCTCCGGCGGCTGCCGATCGTCGCCGACGTGCGAGGAAGCGGTTACTTCTGGGCGGTCGAGCTCGTGCCGGACGGCCCGGCAAGCCGTTTCGATGCCGAGCAGCGAGAGGAGCTGTTGCGGAAGTGCCTGCCGGGCGCGCTGATCCGGGCGGAGCTGATCGCCCGGGGCGACGACCGCGGCGACACGGTGGTTCAGATCGCGCCGCCCCTCGTGTGCGACCGAGCGCTGCTGGACGACCTGGTCGGACGGCTCGGCGACGTGCTCGTGATGCTCTCGGAACACATGGGGATCCCGACATGACCAATACCACGCTGATTGCCAATGGGACCGTCGTCACGGCCGACGGCGAGTTCGACGGCGACGTGCTGATCGACGCGGAGAAGATCGCCGCCATCGGTCGTGTCATCGCTCCCGAGGGAACCAGCGTCGTCGATGCCACCGGATGCTTCGTGCTGCCGGGCCTGATCGACAATCACACGCACCTGTCGATGCCGTTCATGGGAACCATGTCATCCGACGACTACAACACCGGTACGCAGGCGGCAGCGGCCGGCGGCGTGACGTGCCTCGTCGATTTCGCCATCCAGCAGCACCCCGACGACCTCCAGTCCACGCTGGAGGAGTGGCGCGGTCGCGCCGA
>Ga0335080_10001516_pt1 | contig 22756 bp, 20 predicted proteins | sample Lox_Sample_34_FD_206720 | JGI IMG/M metagenome (GOLD analysis project Ga0335080, IMG submission 206720) | Soil microbial communities from Loxahatchee National Wildlife Refuge, Florida, United States - Lox_Sample_3.4 | ecosystem: Environmental > Terrestrial > Soil > Wetlands | place: USA...
CGGAAGGGGCAGGGTGGTTTTCACGCCAGGCAATGTCTCCAGACTGGCCGAGGTGAGCCCCAAGCCACTTCCGGATATGTGTCGGCAAAAATACTCCAGATCGAGACACAATCCAAGCTATTTTTTTACGAGAACCGCCGCCCGCCGGCATGGCAGCACTCCCAGGTGTGTGAGCCTCTGCATCCCCCTGGCGCGTCAGGAATTCGCCCGTTTGGTCTCGGCTCCCGATGCGCCCGGCTTTGAAAAGGCTCACCTTCACCCCAGACTAGCTCCGGAGCGATTACACAGACCTCTGCACGACCTGACAGGGCTGGTTAAGTTGACGTCGCCGACAGGGCATCCAGGTCACGACGATTAAAAGTCTTTCCCGTAAATCGGAATCGACGCGCCGTTGATATTCTTACCCGCGTCTCCCGCCAGCCAGAGGATCAGGCTCGCGATGGCGGCGGGGTGCACCCACTTCGAGAAATCGGCGTTTGGCATGTCCTTACGATTTGCGGGAGTGTCGATCGTGCCCGGCAGGATCGTATTGGCCTGGAGGCCCGCGTCCCGGTTCTCCATAGCAATGGTCTTGACGAGAGAAACCATGGCCGCTTTGGACGCACTATATGCCCCAACCCCTGGTCCGGGATCGACAGCGGCGCGACTCCCGATCGCAATCAGACGACCGTTGCCACTTGCCCTCAATGCGGGGATCGCCGCGCTTGCAGTGTGAAACAGCGAGTGAAAGTTCAGATCCATCATCTTCTGCATGGTTGCGTCGTCGGTTTCCGCGACCGTTTGCCCACCGGCGAACCCTCCGACCGTATGGACCAGCACGCGAATCTTGCCGAATTGCGCCATGATTTGCGTAATCAGTTCACCGGCTCCGCTCCGTGTGGTAATGTCTGCCGGGATCGCCGCGAATCCTGGGTGTGCGAACTTGGACTGCTCAATTTTTCGCGAGGTGCCCACCACGGTTGCCCCGGCGTCAAGAAAAGCGCGCGTCACGTAGCTTCCCAACCCACCGTTCGCCCCAGTGATGACTACCACGTCTTCCGTCATAAGCATTCCTCCTGGCGAGCACGTCGCTTGATCAATCTTTTACAAGGTGTTTGGTTCAGATGCCCATAGCGACCACACGAGGGAGCGATTTCAGAACGCGGTAACGACAGCGTCGAATTTGTGCCAATTCCAGGGAGAGCGAAAAACAATGCGCCCAGTACCTGGGATCCGGCCGTCCTCCATGAGGGCATTCTCGTAAATGCGAGGAATGCCGCGCCGTAATCAAATTCTCCCCAAAAAAGAAGCGATTGGTACAGCTGGGCGTTTTAGTACTGGGTCTATTTCGATGCCTTAATGATCGCGTCGGCAGCGTTGCTGGCCACGACCCAGCTTGCCGATCCGGCCACGACGGCTTCGTCCTCAAACCACAGGAATCCGAAGTCGTCGATGCACTCGGGAAAATCCGGCTTGATAATGATGTATCCCGGAATGACGGCACCCGGAATGTAAGCATTGTCGGCGCGATTGTTGCTGTACGTCATCGTCTTCGAGACCGTACCGACTCCAGCCACATACGAAGTGCTGGATACCGGGTGCGTACCGAGAATGTAGTTGACGGCGCGAAGTGTGTATTCGGGGCTCACGAGATCGGGAAATGTCTTGTGGAGGAAATACATTCGGATGGCCATGTCGACCACGGCGCCCGATCCGCCCCAGGTGCCGAGGCTCGGGGGCACGCCAAACGGGGTGGCGTCCAACCGCTTGTCCAAATCCGCCATGTATGTCTTCACCGCTTCGCGCAGTTGGTCTGTCGCGCTCGCATCCAGATAAGGCAAAGCCCGGACTGCGGTCCAACCACGGAACTCCATCTGCTGCGGCGTAATCATCTGAGGGAACAATTCCTTCAGCCGGGATTTGTAGGGCTCGGCACCATTCGTGGCGATGGTCAATTCCAGAGCCGGAGCCCAGTCCAGTCCGACGCCAGAGGGGCCATGACCGGAGTCAGCCGGCGGAGCTGCTGGCGGATTCGTCGAGGCAGAATTTGCCGAAGCGCCAGGGCTGCCCGCTCCGTTACGGCCGGGTTGCGTGCCAGCCACCGCACCCTGCGAGGCAGCCAGCACTCCGCCGGAAGCACCTGCCGGAGCGCCGCCAAAGCCGCCGGCTGGTGGCGTCGGGTGACTCTTCTCGCCATTCCAAGCTTTGATCGCGGTCTCAAGACAGTCTTTCGCCAATGCGTCGTCCCAGCCTTTCAGCGTATCCGCCGCCGCAGCCAGCGCCGCAATGGCATTCCACTGGAAATAGGGGTTGTTCGTAGTGAATATCCAGCGATCATCTGGCTTGCCGGAGTAGTCGCCCTTCGCTTCGTTCAGGCCGAGCTTCGGGTCATAAATGCGGCCGTCCGTTTTCGATGCTCCATCGCCCACCTGTGTGTACTGGCGCAGATCTGGCTCGTGAGTGCCACGGATGGCGTGGCCGATGTTGTGGAACTGGGCCAGGATGAGCAGTGCGCCGTGCCTGACTTGCTGCACCGTATCCGGCACGCCATCGGGACGGTGCATCTCAACCTCACGCGCGGCTTCGTCGACCGTAAGGTCGTCGTATTTGAGATTGAACTCGCGGTACGCCAGAGCCAGGCTTTGAATCACGCTGAGTTGCGCAGGCTCTTCGAGGTCGAAGTCGCCGGCGTCGTACCAGCCGCCCACGTTCATCCCAGGGATGTGATCGCCGCCTTTGTACTTCCCGTCTGTTGCTGTGGCCTGGTTCCAGCCGTCGAATTGCTCCCCAACTACGGGCGCCATGCGGGCATCATCCAGGTGCGAAGCGCCGTGCCACACGCGGTAACCTTCGCGAACGGAAACGTGATCCATCTGCGCCGCAATGTGATGATCCAAGCTGTCCTGCCAGATGTTGGCGTAAGCGTCGTTGGAGATGGGGAAGGGCGCCGTGCGCTGGTCTGCGTACTCGATTACATAAAGGCCGGGGTCCTTCACGGGCGTGAAGTCGAATTTCGAATAGACGTAGCGCAGCCACGGCGTCGAAGGCGTGATCGAGCCTTCGAACACCTGCTTGTAAGATCCGTCTTCCATCAGGCGCAGCACTCTGGCCGTTCTCGGGGCGTTGTACTTCGGGTCGAGTTCGAGCACCGCCACCTTGGAGAAGCCCGGCGCATAACCGACCTGGCTGTGCGCGATCATCGGCGGCCTCGTCCAGTTCGGAATCACATCCGGCCTGATGTGCCAGACGATAGCGCCAATGGTCTTGCCGGAAGGGATCAACGAACGCAGCACGAACCAGCCGTTCTGCGCGCGGTCGCGTCCATCGAACAGCATGAGGTCGGCGGTATCCGAAACTACATTCACCCGGGCCAGCGCGTCGTCGATCGCCAGGGTGATGCTCTTGCCCTCGGCGAACGGCAGCGGCTGAGCGTATCCCTTGGTCTTATCCCAGTCCTCCAGGTAGTACGCCTTTTTCGGTTCATCCGGCAGGGGCAGAATCTTCGTCATCGGATCGTTGGGCGTACGCGGGAAGATGCCGGCCTTGGTTCCGTCCACCAGGTAAGCCTTGCCCATGTAGATCGAGGGCAGGAACTCCAGATTGAAGCCCGCCCGCCCCTCCAGTTTCTGTGGTAGCGGCTTATCGAGATTGATGCTGACTCTCACGCCACCTGGCTCTGCTGCAACTTCTATCGTGTAGCTGAAATCGAAGGTCGGGAAAGCGAGGTCGGCAGTGAGCCGGTTGTTCTCTTTGTCGGCATGGCGACCTTTGAGGGTTGCCACCAGGTCCCACTGCTCCGGTGTTGGCAGCAGGCGCAGGTCGCCGTTGGTGGCGATGCGCTGGCCGTGGAGAATCATTTCCATGGCCGTGTTCTTTTGGTCCACAAAAACGGGATGGTATGTGCTGTCATAGAGAAAAACGCTGAATCCTTGAGTATCAAGGTAATTCTTCTCGGTCACCTTCATGGCAAAATCGGCGCCGGACAGGCTCGCGGCTGAGATCAGGGCCAAGAGGAGACAAACTCCGATTCGCGTGAACATAGATTGAGATGGATACTGCTCCTTTGCTCCAACATGATATGACATGCACAATGTATGGCCGCCGTTTGTTCCCCAGACGCGGGATTTCCGAGCGGGGCGGCAGGCAGCTATCGGAAAAAGTTGGCGTTGGAAGACTTTGTCTTGGAATTCCCGTTCAACCCTTAGTCGTTTATGCACCTCGAAACGAGAACTTTGTTCTCGTTGGATTGGTTAAGCAGCGGCCTTGAGGCCGACGGCGAATAAAAGAGCGTCGAGGTCATCGGTGACTCGTTGGTAGAAGCGGTCAAGTTGACAACGTTTGTCCGGGGCGAGGTTGCGATCGCCAGCGAAGGGTTCGAGGAGGCCGGCGGTGAGTGGAGCATAGATGCGCTCGAAGAGCTTGAGGAAGAGTACGCAGATGCAATAGCCCTTGTTGGCGAGACGGTATCGACGAGAGTGAGGAAGTTTGTCGACGAGGTGCTTGGCGCGCAGTTTGGAGAGGTCCTAGGGCAGCGATGCCAGGGAGTATTGGGACTGGGGAAGTCCGAGAGCGTCCAACACCGGCTGATAGAGATCGGTAGTGGTGAAGGTGGAGCCGGCAGCGATGTTGGCATAGCGGACCAGAGCATGCATCAGCGCCAGTTGCCGAGGGTGATCGAGCTTAAGGCCGGGGATGCGCTTTCCCTTGGTCAGGGTGGTGGGGGCAACGAGTTTTTGGAGTTGGCCGCGATCGATGAAAGTTTCCAGGATGTCTTGCTGAGCATCGTGGTAGTGGTCAATGATCTCGGACATGCGCTGACGCAACTGGGGTAGGTTCTCGACGTTCTTCTTGACACCCTAATCAGTGACGTCATGGGTGGCCGGCTCGGTTCGTAGCAAGCGGTCATCGCGGACATATGGCTTGGCGAATCCATGGGCGTAGTGACTGCGAATGACGGGATTGGGAAGATCGAGGTCTTCGAGCTCAGTTTGCAGCTTGCCCTTGTATTGCCGGACTACTTTCCGACCAAAGATGAGAGTAATTTTCTTTGGCTGCCCGATGGTTCGGTTCATGTCGAGCAAGCGCTCGGCGAACTGGTCGACGGCGGCGCGGCGAAAGAAGATCAGGTTGTCGCAAAGCTCGACCTGAGAAAAGAAGAGCCGGTGTTGACAGCCGGCCTGTCGTCTTTCCGGAGAGGTGAAGAAGGGAGTAAAAGCGGTCAGCCACTTCTGCCCGCAGCGCAATAAATCTTGGGCGGTCAGAGAATCGGCGAGTTGTTGCAATCGTTGCGGATCGGAGCATTGCAGGAAGGCGTTCTTGCATTGCCGAAAGGAAATGCCCTCCTGCTGCATGCGAAGAGCTAACCAATGATGCTGATTCCGGCATACTCGAGCGGAGAAAGGAAAGTAAGGACACATGCGGACAAACATGGGCCCCCAGTGTGAGTCGTTGAGATAGAAATTGTATTGATTCACCCAGCGCTGCTTGCGTTCCAGATGAGGGCATTGGTTCTGCTTTCCGCCAATGGCAACCAGGATGCGAGCGGGTTCGCGAGCTTTCAGAATGACGGCCACATGATCGGCTTTGGTCTTTTGCAGATAGGGCAGCACGAAATTGTCGCGCCGCTCCTGCTGCGGAGCTTCGACGACGGGTGCATCCCATCTCTCTGCACGATTGACAACCCAACGGTGAAACTGGTCGGCAATCTCGGTGAGGGTCCGACGGATTACCCGTTTTCCATCCCGATAGCTATTGAAGAAGCCGATTACCCGTTCGGGTTGTTGGAAGGGTTGAATGAGTCCGTTCAGTAGGATCCGATCGAAACATCGATATGCGAACTCGATGCTACTCTTATGGTGCTCGTAGAACGCGTTCATGGCGGTCTCCTGTGTTGTGGAATACCCAGAAGATTACTGCCATGAACGCTTCTACGGCATCATCCCGGCAAGGTGGCAGGGTTCGATGGGATATCAAGGGCGAAGCCCTTGGCTAGTTAGTTAGATGACTGGTCGCTGGGAATTTCATGCCATCTGGATATCGAGCCGATCACGTTGGCAGCCTGCTGCGCCCGCCTGCTCTGCTGCGGGCGCGACAGTCAAGCACTGATGGCGAGCAACTTCGGAAGATAGAGGACGAGTTCATTGCCTTGAGTCCACAGGGTGGTTTTGCGTCGACCGCCGAAGGGAATCTGCTCTCAGAGGAGGACCAGTGGGCGAAGCTCAAACTCGTGGTTGCAACTGCGCGTGAAGTTTGGCAATAGCCGACGCCTTGGTGTTTAGAACCCGGCTATTTTGTCTGCAGTGATTCGATGTAATGGTTGAGGTTCGCGATCCGCTGTTGAACTTCGCTCTCGCGGCCCTGGTGCAGAGATTTTCCGTCCAGCCGCGAAATATGCGCTGGCCCCGTGCGATCGCCTGGCAGCCCAGTATGTAATCCCGAGCGTTGCGATGACAAATAGAAGAAACACCGCCACGGAGATCGACATTCAGCGTCTCCCCTCCGTTTGCGATTCCCGTTGCGATAAGTCTTGCCCGAGCACATCGTCAACAAGTCTGTCGAACCGGCTCGACGCTTTCAGGTACATCCAGGCGATGATCCAGCCGACAACGAATTCAGATAACGCGAACAGGTATGCCACGGTTACAGTTCCCACGACGCGGGTGGACATCAACCGCGGCGCATAGCCCACGAGAACAGGAAGCAACAGGTAATAAGCTACGATGAACAAGAACGCCGGCACGATGAAGATCTTTTTGATCGCGAGCAGGTGCTGGAAGGGCTGGCTCGAAGCGATGCGATTCCAATCGGCTTCTTGTGGACGATACGCTGGATGTCTGGCCAAGGGCGGGTTCATACAGGTTCGGGCGCTGAGGGATTGTACATGTCGACGTCAACCTCACGAGAGATTTCAGCTTCGGACCTTTTTCGTTTGACTCTTATACTTAAGCGGTATGAAGCGTTGGGGCGGACATCTCCTACAATAATCGCCAACATCCAAGAGTCCGATGTGGGTCGGATTCTGTAGCAAAGTCGCGTTCGTCAAATCACAGCTGCTCAGCTTCTTCGAAATCACGAGGAGGGAGAAAACGCATGTACACGACTCCTTACATCGATGGCGTGCCGATTCAGGCGCCCCCGGCAGCTTTTTCTGATGTGATCAATCCCGCCAGCCAAAAGCCATTTGCAAAAGTGTTGATGGCGCAGCCCGATCACATGCGTAAAGCGATTGATGCTGCTTATGCTGCCAAGGATTCGTGGGGGCGCACTCTTGCTGCGGAGCGGGAACTGATCTTGCAACGCGCCGCCGACGTGTTGGAAAACTCACGACAGGAAGTCGTCGATCTACTGATCGATGAAGCGGGATCCACCTTCGGGAAGGCTCAGTTCGAGGTGTCATTCACCGTCAACATGCTGCGTGCGATATCCGGCGAGGCAAGAAGGATCCAGGGGAGCGTAATGCCAGCGGACGTTCCCGGAATGATGTCGATCGCGATTCGCCGGCCGCTCGGAGTGGTAGCGGGCATCGCTCCTTTCAATTTTCCTTTGATCCTTGCAACCAAGAAGGTGTGCCTTGCTTTGGCTGCAGGAAATACGTTTGTGTTGAAACCCTCTGAAGAAACATCCTTGGTCGGTTTGAAAATTGCAGAAGTGTTTCAGAAGGCAGGTTTGCCTGCCGGGGTGCTCAATGTTGTTCCAGGAGACGGACCGACACACGGCCCGATGTTGTTCTCAGATCCTCGGGTACGCCTGATCTCGTTCACGGGTTCGACTGCGGTCGGCAAAATGATCGCCCTGGAGTGCGCCAAGTACGAGAAGAGAGTGGTTCTGGAGTTGGGCGGAAAAAGCCCGCTCATCGTGCTGAAGGATGCTGATGTGGACTACGCCGTCTCGACCGCATGTTTCGGTATCTTCATCCACCAGGGGCAGATTTGTATGGCGGGCTCGCGCATTATCGTCGAAGCGCCCATCTACGATGCGTTTCTGGACCGCTTCGTCGCGAAGGCGAAGACGCTGAAGGTTGGAGATCCTCGCGATCCTCATACGGTGATCGGCCCGCTCATCCGCAGCTCCCAGTGTGGCTTGATCGACGGAAAGATCAAGGAGTCGGTCGCCGCAGGTGCTCGCGTGTTGATTGGCGGTACCCACGAGGGCAATTTCTATCATCCTACGGTCGTTGCGGATGTGAAGCCCGGCATGCCGGCATTTCGAGACGAACTGTTTGGGCCGGTCGCCGCAGTGGTGAAGGCCGACAATGCAGATCATGCGCTAAAGCTCGCCAACGACACAGCGTATGGACTCTCGTCCGCGGTCCTCACGAATGATCTTCAGTTGGCGATGAAGTTTGCCATGGAACTCGAGGCAGGGATGGTCCACATTAACGGACCCACAGTGCATGACGAGGCTACTGTCCCGTTCGGCGGGGTGAAGGATTCTGGCAGCGGACGCGAAGGCGGTCACTGGTCGATGGACGAATTGACTGAAACAAAGTGGATCACGATCCAGATGGGGCGCAGACCGTATCCCTTCTGATTTGAGAATGCATACGCAAGTTGGAATTGTCGGGGCCGGGCCGGCTGGTCTGGTGTTGTCGCACCTGTTGCATTTGCGCGGCATTGAGTCAGTCGTGGTGGAGTCGCGAACTCGCGAGTACGTACAGGAAAGGGTCCGGGCCGGGGTTCTCGAACAGAATACGGTGGACCTGCTGACGGACATGGGTGTGGGAGAGCGAATGCGCCGTGAGGGCCTCGTCCACCAAGGAATCGCACTGCGTTTTCAGGCACGCGATCATCGGATCGACTTTCAGAAGTTGACCGGGGGACGGGCAATCACGATCTACGCTCAGGCAGAAGTCGTGAAAGACCTGATCGATGCTCGGTTGGCGGCAGGAGGACAAGTTTACTTCGAAGCGAGCGACGTTTCCGTTCATAATCTCGATGGGCAGCAACCTTCGATTCGGTTCGGGAAAAACGGGGAGCGTTGCGAAATAAATTGTGACTTCATTGCAGGATGTGATGGGTTTCACGGAGTCTGTCGGCCCAGCATTCCAGATAAAGTACTGAAGGTGTATGAACGTACGTATCCATTCGCATGGCTGGGCATTCTGGCCGAGGCGCCGCCTTCCTCCAACGAATTGGTGTATTCCTATCACGAGTGTGGCTTCGCGTTGTTGAGCATGCGCTCCGAGCAAGTCAGCCGGCTGTATTTCCAGTGTGCACCCGACGAGAACATCGAGAACTGGCCTGATGAAAGAATCTGGGAGGAATTGCATAAGCGTCTCACCTGCGATGACTGGGGGTTGACCGAAGGAGCGATTCTGCAGAAGGGAATCACCGGAATGCGGAGTTTTGTGGTCGAACCAATGCAATACGGCAGATTATTTTTGGCGGGAGATGCTGCCCACATCGTGCCGCCAACGGGAGCAAAGGGGCTGAACCTTGCAGTCTCGGACGTACGCTCGTTAGCGGCAGCAATTACCGCCTTCTATCGCTCAGGCAAGCGTGAACTTCTCGACCGATATTCAGAAACCTGTCTTCGACGTGTCTGGAAGGTGCAACGCTTTTCCTGGTGGATGACTTCCATGCTACACCTCTTCGACTCCGACACCTCGTTTGACCGTCGCCGGCAACTTGGAGAACTGGACTACGTAACAAGTTCACGAGCCGCTTCGCAAAGCCTCGCTGAGAATTACGTGGGCTTGCCAATGGATGAAGAGTGACGATGCTTAAGATAATTCCCTATCGACATCATGATCCCGAGAGTCAACCCACTTCTCTGTATCCACCTTACCGGGCAACGGTCCGGCGTGCGCCGCATTTGCCTTTGGTAGTTCTCCCACACACGCTGTCCGAAGTCACAGGGCCGGTTTATGGAGACGGGGATGTTACCGAAACCGACCGCGATCTAACGCGTCAGCATTCCGGTGAACCTTTGGGTGAGCGCATCATTGTCCGGGGCAGAGTAGTTGACGATGGAGGCCGTCCCGTTCCGCATACGCTGGTGGAAATCTGGCAGGCCAACGCCGCCGGCCGCTACTTCCACAAAAAGGACGGCCATTCCGCACCGCTGGACCCAAATTTCACGGGTGCGGGACGAACGATGACGGATGCGGACGGAAACTATGAATTCGTAACGATCAAACCCGGCGCCTATCCCTGGGAAAATCATGACAATGCATGGCGTCCTGCGCATATACATTTTTCTCTCTTCGGAAACGCGTTCGCGACCCGGTTGATTACTCAAATGTATTTTCCGGGAGATCCTCTACTGGCATTCGATCCGATCTTCCACTCGATCCCGCAAGAGAAAGCACGACAACGATTGATTTCCAAATTCGATCTCAACTCCACGAAGCCGGGTTGGGCGTTGGGGTTTCGCTTCGACATTGTGCTGCGCGGCCCGGAGGCCATTCCATTTGAGGGATAACGCGAACATCGATCTGACTCCGACTCCTGCGCAGACTGCGGGGCCGTATTTTCACCTTGGATGTACGACTTCCCATTCTGCAGGTTGCCTGGCTGGCCCCGATGCGAAGGGCGAGCGCGTGCGTCTCGTCTGTCGCGTGCTCGACGGTGACGGCATACCCGTGAAGGACGCGATGATTGAGCTCTGGCAGGCAGACTCCGAAGGGAAGTTCCATCATCCCGGCGATTCACGATCCGGGAGCGCTGATCTGGCCTGCAGAGGGTTTGGCCGGCTTGCAACCGATCAAGGCGGAGTTTGTACTTTCGACACCATTAAGCCGGGACGAGTGCCGTGGCACAACGATACCTTCCAGGCGCCGCATTTCAATGTGTCGGTTTTTGCTCGCGGAATTCTTAAACGGCTGGCAACGCGAATCTACTTTGCGCACGATTCGGCTAACGCTGAGGACCCCGTCCTTGCTCTGGTCCCGCCCGAACGTCGTGCCACGCTGATGGCTCGATCTGACTCCGGCAATCCCGGCATCTTTCATTTTGACGTGTGCCTTTGCGGCAACTATGAAACGGTGTTCTTTGATGTATAAGGGTACGCATGTCGACTCAATGCCGCGTACTGCCACGTTTCAATTCTGCCCTCTCCGGAGCCGCTCATGGCGTCCCGCTTGATTGAGAGTCTGGCAACGACGGAGGAGTTGGCGGAACTGTTTTCCGACGGCTCGATTCTGCGCGCCATGTTGGAGTTCGAGGTCGCGCTCGCCCGAGTCGAGTCCAGGCTGGGGATCATTCCTGTTTCCGCTGCCCAATCGATTGCGGCCGCGGCAACTCCCGCAGCATTCGACGTCAAGGAGTTATCGCGTAAGTCGTTGCGCGCGGGGACGCCGAGCATTCCGCTGGTCAGAGTTCTCACGGAGGCAGTTCGTTTGAACGATGATTCGGCGGCAGCATTCGTGCACTGGGGTGCAACCAGCCAGGACGTCTCCGACACCGCGCTCATCCTCCTTCTGAAGCAATCGCAGTTACTCATCGATGCTGACCTTGCACGGTGTGAAACAGTGCTGCGCAGACTGTCGGAACAATGTAAGGATGCCGTCATGCTCGGCCGCACTCTGCTGCAACCGGGGCCGCCAACGACGTTTGGCCTCAAAGCAGCCGGATGGCTGGGAGCGGTACACCGAGGTCGAAAGCGTTTGACACAGGCATTCGCAGAAGCATTGGTGATTCAGTTTGGTGGGGCGGTCGGCACTCTTGCGATGCTGGGTGACAGGGGTTCAGTCGTAGCTCGGGAACTTGCGGCTGAACTCGGCCTCGCGTGCCCAGATGCTCCGTGGCACACTCACCGCGATCGCCTTGGCGCTTTGATCTGTGCCTGCGGAGTCTTGACTGGTTCTCTTGGCAAGGTAGCCCGTGACGTCGGTATGCTCATGCAGAACGAGGTTGGCGAGGCGACAGAGTCCGGGGGAGAAGGACGAGGCGGTTCATCGACCATGCCGCAAAAACGCAACCCGATCGGATGCACCATCGCAATCGCTGCTGCGACGCGCATGCCCGGGATGGTTGCGTCTTACCTCGCAGCGATGGTGCAGGAACACGAGCGCTCCGTCGGCGGATCACAATCGGAGTGGCCGACGATCGCGGCCGTGATCCAGGCAACGGGCGTTGCGGCCGCATCGATGGCAGAAGTAACCGAGGGCCTCAGGGTCGATACCGCGCGCATGCAGAGAAACCTTGTCGAGACTCGTGGCGTCGTTTTCGCGGAAAAGGCAATGGCGGTGCTTGCCGCCAAACTTGGCCGCGAAAAAGCGCACCAATTGCTCGATGCCGCGACGCGTAAAGTTGTGGACGAAAGACGGACGTTTGCTGAGGTACTCGGCGATGTCCCGGAGATCAGGAACATTCTGGACGATGCTGCTTTGAAACAACTGACCGTCGCAGAAGACTATCTCGGTTCGGCTGAGTCTTTTCGGACCGCACTGTTGCGAGACACGCCGTCAACACAAGCCAAGAACTGACCTACATGCCATTCATCACAACGAACCAAACAAAAATCTTCTATCGGCTCGAAGGCAAAGATGGCCTCCCGGTCATTGTCTTATCACATTCCATCGGCACCGATCATGCGATGTGGGCTCTGCAAGTGGCCGATCTCTCCGAGTTCTTCCAGGTTCTGCGCTTCGACACTCGCGGGCATGGTGCCTCCGACAGTCCGAGCGGTGAATATTCGATTGATCAGCTCGGCCGTGATGCACTGGCATTGGTGGATGGACTCAGGATTTCCAAATTCGCATTCTGTGGTCTATCCATGGGTGGCGCCGTCGGTCAATGGTTGGCATTGCACGCGGCGGACCGAGTTACCCATCTGGTCCTGGCCAATACATCGCCTCGGTTCGGGACCAAGGAGCACTGGAATAGTCGAATTCAAGCCGTGCAAGCAGGTGGCATGGCGGCGATCGAGAGGATGGCCCTCGAACGTTTTTTCTCTGCAGAGTTTCTCGCGCGCTCGAATTCCGAAGTGGCAAATACCCGTTCTGTGTTGCTTGGAACTACATCCGAAGGCTACACGGGATGCTGTGCAGCGCTTCGCGATTTCGATTCAACGAACCTATTGGGGCATATCAAAGCACCGACTCTCGTGGTGGTGGGTGATAATGATGCCTCCACGCCCCTGGCCGGCAATGGAGAGGTCCTGGCACGAGAGATTCCCGGAGCCAGACTTGTTCGTTTGCCTGCTGCACATCTGTCGAATCTCGAAGCGCCCAGGTCTTTCTTGGCTGCGTTGCTTGTTTTCCTGCAGCCAACAGCAGAGTCTGAGCGGAATGATCTAAAGGTTGGGTTTGCCGTGCGGCGCAAAGTGCTCGGCGACGCGCATGTCGATCGCGCAGTCGCAAAGAGGACTGCCTTCACGGAAGATTTTCAGGCGCTGATCACAAAGTACGCGTGGGGAACGATCTGGAGTCGGCCTGGCTTGGACTACAGAACGCGTCGACTCCTCGTCCTGGTCATGATGGCCTCGCTCGGACGCTGGGAAGAATTTCGCCTGCACGTCAGCACCGGTCTCCTGCAAGGCTTGGAAACCTGCGACATCAAAGAGTCGCTCCTTCAAACTGCAATCTATGCCGGGGTGCCAGCCGCGAACACCGCCTTTCAAATAGCCCAGGAGGAAATCGATCGCTGGGCAAGTAGCAACAGGGATTCTTCGGATTAACCGTCCAAGACCGTTGCGCTGCGTCAAGTGCATCCTTGTCGAACCACGGGCAAATCGTGTTCTTCGGTTTCATTTTCATGTGCTGAGTGTGCTTGATCAGTGCGAACGCGGCGACCATTGCATCGGTTGGTACTAGTAACCCCCGCCGTTCAACTGCCAGCAGCAAAAAAGTCGATTCGTGCTCAGGGCGATGCTGAGGAGTGTCGCCAGCCCTTTCGTCGATCGGTCGCGCATATCGCACCAACGTCATTGAGAAATTTTCCAGGCTCTTCGGTCATTGGCATGTGCCCTGAATCCTCGAACCAAATTAGAATGTTTTTCGGTAGCTTTGACCTTTTCAAACCGAACGTGTCGATTTTGCTCAGGTCCTTTGTGACCATCGTCCGGTGACATTACCGGGACGATAAGAAGTGTTGTATCGTACCTTACAGATAACAAACGAAGTCCGCCGAAACCGTTGGATTTCAATTAGTTACATCTGTCTCTGATGGCAGTGGTCGTTATTGTGCGAGCAGACGAAAACCGCTATGGAATGCACATTGTCCGAGGGGTAGAGGGCGCTGAATGGTACGAAACAAAAAAGACGTCAGCAGAAACTGCCGATGTCAAACAAGTTGAGAGAGGCTGGCTGGAACAAAACTCTCGTAAACATATGATAATAATATAGATACTGGTGGAGGCGGCGGGAGTCGAACTAATCAATGTGTTGACAGCACCTAAGTTATTGATTCTTCGTATGGCAAGAACGCCTAAAAAGGCCCGATTGCCGATTCCATTGTACGTTTATTGTACGAAGATCCTCTCGCGTCTCTTCAGGGCAACAGATCATCAAAAGCCGAGTGTCCCACACTTTACCGCTGTGGGGGAGAAGAATTAGTCTTGCCGATCCCATCTTCAGGTCTTCACGGTTCCGGAACCTCCCTTATTTTGAACTGTCCGACTCCGGTAATCTCGATCAACTTGTTCAGCAGGAAGTCTTCATCGCCGGACGTCTTCACGTGCTCGACAACCGGTCTGAGCCACTCCCATTGTTCCTGCCTACTCAGACCACTTTCGCGCAAGACAATCAATCCCGGATGGACAACTAGGTTGAGGAGTGCGATGAAGTCATGCGCATTTGTTGTACAACCGCAAAGTCATGATCGAGCGCATACTGCCAGATAGCATGATCCGCTCGACCCGCTAGACCAACGTGCGGTACAGACTGGGAATACACATCGATCCCACCTAGGTGTCGCGCAAGTGCCGGCGAAATGTTTTCATCCAGCAAAAGACGGATCACGCGTTCAGTTCCCGTCGCAGAGCCAACCTTCTTCGTGGCCTCCCAGGCCTCTCGCCGAGGCGAGAGAAGAGCCGAGCATAAGCGAGGTCACGGGAGCTGAGAGCAGGGAAATCCTCGGCAATTTCCTTCTCCGGAACACCCTTCCGAAAAAGAGACGCAACGTGCTGAAGGGATATGCGAGTGCCGCGAAAGACCGGTTCTCCCCCCAAGAGGTCGGGCTTAGAAACAATGCGTCGTCTGCCCCAGCGGAATGCTGACAAGTTTCTGGCAACCTTCTGGCGGAAAACCTTGCATTCAACTGAAACCTGTATGTCCCCCGACCGATAGACAAGGTCTGCACCTTCTCTCGACCAGTGGGCCGCTGTGCGACTTCCATGCGACAGGATCTTTGCCAGAGACTGCTTGTCTTCCTTGCTCAGCGCAAACGGGAACTCGACAAGCACTTTCACGAGGAGCACGGCCCCAACAGAAAACTGATAACGCACCGCCTTGCCGGACTTTCGTTTGGACGACGGAGCTACGGACTTTTTTTCCAGTGCAGTCCGGATCGTTTCTGGCGGCACTTCGGCGATCGCCGCCGCTTCGCTAACGGAGAAGAGTTCACTCATAAGGATCTCCCACATAAAGATACCACTATAGGTTGGATAATTAAAGTTACGGTCGATGCACCGGTGCTCGCCGAGGTGACAAATAGTTGTCAGAGGTCCGCTCCCATTCGTTGGACAAAAACTCGACTGCGTTTCGCTAACCTAGCGCCGGAAGTTTAGCTTAGGCAGACTCAGAAGATTACGCCTCAGGACTGGGTCTGGAGCCAGGCACCGGTTCAACGAGCATGTCAAGCAAGGCCCTCGCGGACTCGCGGAATAGAGTCGGTCCTACGTCGAGTGAAGGTGAAGGGCTGAAATCTGATAATCTTCCTGCGAAAGGAACACGACTATGACCGTGAAGGCAATGAAAGCACCGGTGCGAGCAAAGCGCGGCAGAGCGGAAATGCAGCAGGAGTTCGAGGAGATCCAAGAGCAGGTGGAAACTGCGCGCGAGGCCGCAGACGCCAAGGCCGAAGGGGCCGCGCGCTTGCGCGCGGCCGAGGTCCGCCAAGCCGCCGAGGGTATAACCGTCGAGGCTGTAGTGCAGAAGATTTCAGGGCTGGGACTCGAGGTCGGCAAGGCGCTAGCCGATGTTTCCGAGCAGCTCACGCAGGAGGTGAAGGTACTGGCCACGGTGCGGGAGGCAGTAGCGCTCGAGCGCAAGGAACTAGAGCAGCTCCATAAGATGGACGTGGCGGCCACGGCGCTCGATCAGATTGTGCAGGATTATGCGCGGGAAAAGCAGCGTGCGGAGGTAGAGATAGGTGCGCTGCGCCAGGCGTGGGAGGAAGAGTCGGCGAGAATGGAACGTGAGCGCAAGGAGCAGGACGAGAATCTTAAAAAGCAGCGTCAGCGCGAGATTGAAGATTATGAGTATAAGAAGGCGCTCGAGCGCAAGAAAGCTCAGGACAAGTATGAAGAAGAGATGCGCCTAGTGGAGAAAAAGAACCAGGAGCGTCAGGAGGTTCTGGAGAAAGCCTGGAGACAGCGCGAGGCGGAATTGAAAGAGCGTGAGGACGAATTGACGCGTTTACGAAGGGAAGGTGAGGGTTTTCCTGCACGTCTCCAGAATGAGGCGGAGACTGCAGCGTTGCGGGTACAACGCGAGACGGAAGCCAAGTTCGAGCGGGAGGTGCTTGTTCTCAAGAAGGACGCGGAGACCGAAAAGCGGCTTGCTGAACTGCAGGTGAGGACCCTGGAGGAGACTCTGGCCCGGCAAGCTTCTCAGATCGTAACGCTCGAAAAGCAACTAGTAGACGCTAAGCAGCAGGTGCAGGACATTGCCTTGAAGGCGATCGAGGGGGCCTCCGGCTCGAAGGCGTTGTCACATGTCAACCAGATCGCTATGGAGCAAGCAAAGAATCGACCTCAAGGGTAGCGGGACGGCCTCGATCCGAATCTTCCCCCCCAACGCCCCGACCGACCATGTCAGATGCGGAAGATATAGGAGGTTTGTCGAGAAAGGTAATTGTTGGTATGGCCAAGAAGACCACTCAGAAGATGCAGGCATGGATCGAGGCGCGAAAGCGCCACCATTTGTCTCACGCCCAGGTCCACATGGCCCGCGAACTGGGGATGAACCCTGCGAAGTTGGGTAAGATCGATAATCACAAGCAGGAGCCGTGGAAGCTGCCCTTGCCGCAGTTTATTGAAGAGCTCCACTCCAAACGGTTCGGCAAGACTTCCCCAGAAGCAGTTCTGTCTATCGAGGAGCGATGCCGACGCGAAGCAGCGAAGAAAGAGGAAAGGCGCATAGCCCGGCAGCTTGCCGCGGACAGCGCGACACAGCGTGAAGCTCCACAGGTTGGGGGAAACAAGTTACGTGTAAATCCTCATCGGGGCTAAATTGAGAACTTTAGTTGGCGGCCCGCTACATTCGGCAATCTCCGACCGCAAGAATAACAGGTGCGTGAAAGGCTACGCGCGTGCTGTGAAAAGCCATCGAAAATAAATGAGTTGGCTATTTTCGCCAGTGGAAACGGGGGAGTGCGCTGATTGCAGAAATATCCAAAAGCCACCTACTGGCATGGGCCACTTGGGCATGAGCTTACCGAGATTGTCATGCTATTCCTGGTACGCATCGGCCTTCTTTTCCGCAAGCGGAACATAAAATAGCTGCTCGGGTCGTGGAGGAAGGTCTGTCAATTCTTCCTTTCGGGTACGGCGAAGACGGATGGACCGCGTGTCGCTGGATCTGGTCCAAACCGAGATAGCATCCTTGATGCTTCCGCTGCTTCGGAAGGCTCATCGGACGTCGGCGCTGTCTAGCAGAGTCATCTCATCTTGCATTGGTACTTCTAACTACGGCCGATCTCGCCAACGAGCAGCACTGAGAAGCAAAATCTAGTCTGGGTGAGAGCGGCCGAGTTAGCACGCCAGCACGGTTTGTATTCTAACGGCATGTACTCTGCGTCTGGATTACTCCCGCCTGAAGAAGCCAGCACAATCCACCGACCACGAGCCAAAGGCGGCTGAGCGACCCGACTGGGTCGAGCTGATCGGGTCAACGGTGAGCCGTATTCCGGAGTTCTCCTATGGGACGATTGCAATGCCGATCCGTCCGTGAAGACGGTAGACCGTGAAATCGTTGCGGTCCACTGTGAAGATCCTCCGGATGCCTTCTCGTTCAGCCACTCTGACAAGTGCCGCGTCCGCGAGATCCATCGGGCGGTCGGCATACTTGATCATGAGCTCTCGGATGCGGGGTATGTCTACCAGGTCGAGGGTGAGGAGTCGCACCGCTCCTCGCGCCAACATTTCCCAGAGAGCCTCCTGGGCTTGTGGAAGATCCCCTAGCAAATAGACGGCTTCGACCAGGGGAGGCCACACGGTGACCAAGGGCTCTCGCAAGCTCTTCAAGCAATCGACGCACTTTTCGTGATACTGATCGTCAGCATCGACCAGCGCCACAAGTGGCCCAGCGTCGATAAGGATCATTTGTGATTTCGCCGCTTTTTGAGGATTTCGGAGAATCGGCGGCCCATCTGAGTGGAGCGACCAGGCATTCCGCCATGGACCACCCCGATCAAATCCGCAATCGTCTCGTAGGGCGCGGCGGTCGGCTCTTGCTGCTCCGCCCACGCTGCGATCGCGAGCCGTATCACCTCGGAGACGGAGACTTGTCTGCGGCGAGCGATGCGCTCGATCCGCTTTCTGGTCTTCGCGTCAAGTCTCAAGGTCAAAGGAGAAGCCATATTGCTGATACCCATCAGTCTACCGTATTACGGAGTGTAATACAAAGAAATTGTGGATCGCAACTATTGATAGCAGATTAAGTGACGTGGATGACCCAAGCATCGGTCGGGCCTCGTCAGGCGCCTGTTCGACCGTGTGCAAGGCCGCGCAGCGCGATCGGGAGGCTTCGCTTGATCGATGCGTAGTGCGCATGCGGGCTGGCGATGAATCCGAAGAGCTAGGCAAGGTCGACAAAGACTAAAGCCGCCTCGTGAGCTAGCTTACCGTTATCTTCCCGGAATTCGTCCAGCGCTATACCCAGGCAGGGGACGCCCCTGCACGAGCCGAGAGTCCCGGCGCTTTCCAGTTCTGGATTCAGACGAGTCTATAATCCGAAATAGACGCAACCTTAATCCGAATTAGACGAGGGTTCTACCCGGCAGGAACGATACCGGTCACGCGCTCTTTCCCCGCCTTTCCGCAGAACTGGTGTTCGGTGTACTCAAGGACACTCTGTTTGTTAGGGTTCCGGGGCCTTGTCAGTGCGGCAAGACCACACGGGTCCGCGATTCGGTGGCGGGCAATCGCGAATTCATCATCAAGACGAAGAACGGTGCTGGCCGCGGCACGCAGCGATTCCAACGGGGCTAATGCGCGCGCGATCGAACGACCATTGACGAAGTAAAGCGAGTTCCGGACCTTTCTCAGGCCATCAAGAAGTCAGTCGATGATGATGGCCAGGCCGGCCGGTTTGTTGACGGTCTGAGCCATTACATATTACGAAGTGATGACGGGTTTAGAGCGATATGTATCCCGCAGAAGGAACCCACGTCCGAAAAATAGCAATGGATTGAGAATGCAGCTTGTTGAAAAATCTTCGCGCCTGTAATCGATTGATAATAAATGGCATGGTGGAGGCGGCGGGAGTCGAACTATTCAGCGTGTTGACAGCACGTAAGTTATTGATTCTTCGTATGGCCAGAGGGGCAAAAAAGGCACCATTGCCGATTCCATTGTACGTTTATTGTACGAAAATCCTCTCGCCTTTCCATAGCGCAAAGCCCCATCAACAGCGGAGTATCCCACACTTCTGCCGCTAGTGCCAAAGCATATTTCGACTTCCGATTCCTCCTTTCAGGGTTCCGGAATCTCCCTTATGGTGAACTGACGGACTCCTGTGATCTCAATCAACTTGTTCAACAAGAAATCTTCCTCCCCAGATTTCTTGACGTGCTCAATAACTGGAATCAGCCGCTCCCACTGTTCCCGCCTGCTCAGACCACTTTCGCGCAATACGATCAATCCCGGATGAACAGGCGCGTCCAGGAGTTCGATGAAATCTCGCGCGTTCGTCGTGACGACGGCAAAGTCATGATCGAGCGCATACCGCCAGATCGCATGATCCGCTCGACCCGCAAGACCAACGTGCGGTACAGATTGCGAATACACACCGAGGTCAGCTAAGAGTCGCACCAGTGCTGGAGAGATGTTTTCATCCAGCAGGAGGCGGGTCATGCGCTCAGCCCGCGTCGAAGAGCCAACCTCTTTCGTGGTCGGCCAGGCCTCTCGCTGAGGCGAGAGAAGAGCCGAGCATAGGCCAGGTCGCGGGAACTGAGCGCAGGGAAATCCTCCGCAATTTCGTTCACGGCAACCCCCTTCCGAAAAAGCGCCGCGACATGCTGAAGGGGTATGCGAGTGCCACGAAAGATGGGTTCTCCCCCCAGCACATCAGAATTAGAAACAATGCGTCGTCTGCCCCAGCGGAATGCTGACAAATTCCGAGTTACCCTCTGGCGGAAGGCCTTACAGTCAACTAGAACCTGCATGTCCCCCGATCGATAAACGAGGTCTGCACCTTCTCTAGACCAGCGGTCCGCTGTGCGATTTCCACGGGACAGGATCTTCGCCAGCGATTGCTTGTCTTCCTTGCTCAGCGCAAATGGGAACTCGACAAGCACTTTCACGAGGAGCACGTCTCCAACTGAAAACTGATAACGCACTGCCTTGCCGGTCTTTCGCTTGGATGACGGAGAGACGGACCTTTTTTCCAGCGCCGTTCGGATCGTTTCGGGCGATACTTCCGCGATTGCCGCGGCTTCGCTAACGGAAAAGAATTCAGTCATAGCATCTCCTACATAAATATACCACCATAGGTGGCATGATTAAAGGGAACTCCAGTGCACACAATCTCCCTCCGGCCAAGCTCTTGACTACCAGCAACTTGGGCTCACACAAATTCGGCCTAGACTCGGTTTAGCACGTCTAGAGAGAGATGTTCGAATGTCAGCCGTATTGCATACATGCCTCGGCGCTCTGGCAAAGGCAAACGTTCAAGCCGAACCCCGCGCTAACCCGCCTGACGTGCTAGGATCACTTAGTCTTAGTTCCTTGCCCTCAACTCCACTGTTCAAGATCAAACCGCCTCTTCCACGCGGGGGAAGCCCTTACGAAAAGCTATGCACGGACAACAGAGTGAATGACCCGATTCCACACGTCGTAGATTCCGAGCAGGAAGTAGATGACTTGCTCACTACCCTTCGCATGCAGGGCATGGACGTGGTGGAAGGGCCGGATCTGCTGCCTCATGCCGCTATGGAGAAAAGGCTTGAGGAAGCAGCAGAGGACATCGACCTCAACCCATCGCCTGCTGCCCAGGAGGTGGACAACGACCCAGTGCGCGTTTACCTGCGCGAGATGGGTGCCTCGCCTCTCCTCACCCGCGAAGGGGAGGTGGATCTTGCCAAGCGCATTGAGCGCGGGCAACTCTCCATGCTGAAAGCGCTGTCACGCTCACCCATTGTGATCCGCGAGGTTTTGGCGATGGGCGTGGATTTGAAACGCGGACGGCGGTCCATTAAAGAAATAGTCGTCTTCAATGAAGAAGAAATCAGCGAGGAGACTCTGCAGGACCGTGTCAAAGAGGTTGCGTGCCGCATCGATCAGGTACACAAGCTTTACACAGCAGCCCTCCGGCTAGCAGCACAGATGGCGGCCGTCCCGGCGAATAAGAAGACGCGCGCATACCGTCGCTGCCGGGGTCGACTGGGTCGCGAGATTGTTCGCACTTCGCTCATCATTCGCAACCTAGGTCTTACCAATTCGGAGCGCAAGCGCCTTGCCGATCGGGTAAACAAAACCGTCGAAATCATGCGCTCGCTGGACCGCCAGATCAGTGACCTCGAAAAGAAAGTTACGAGCACACGCACCGACGAACTGAAGAAAAACTATCGCACCAGGCATCGGCAGCATCGCGCCGACCTGAGGCGACTGGAAAACGAAGCTGGCATGACCTTTCAGGAGTTGCAGCGCACGCAGCGCCGAATCATCAAAGGTGAGATGGAGGCGGAGCAGGCAAAGCACGAGCTTATCGAGGCCAACCTGCGCCTCGTTGTGTCGATCGCCAAGAAGTATGGTAATCGCGGGCTTCAGTTCCTCGACCTAATCCAAGAGGGAAACGTCGGCCTGATGAAGGCAGTGGACAAGTTTGATTACCGTCGCGGCTACAAATTTTCCACCTATGCGACTTGGTGGATTCGACAGGCGGTGAGCCGAGCCATTGCCGATCAGGCGCGTACGATCCGGCTCCCGGTACACATGATCGAAATCGTCAACAAGCTGGTTCGCACCACGCGGCAAATGGTCCAGACGCTGGGCCGCGAACCTACCTCGGCAGAGATCGCGCAGCAGATGGACATCCCTGAGTCAAAGGTGCGTAAGGTTCGCAAGATCATGCGAGTTCCGATCTCATTGGAAACGCCAATTGGAGAAGAGGGGGATTCCCACCTTAGCGACTTTATCGAAGACCGAGCACAAATCTCTCCGGCCGAAGCAGTCATAAACGTCAACGTTCGAGAGCGCACTGCGCACGTTTTGCGAACTCTCAGTCCGCGGGAAGAAAAGATCATCAGGATGCGCTTCGGTATGGAGGACGGCTCGGAGCGGACACTCGAGGAGGTTGGCCATTCATTTGGAGTCACCCGCGAACGGATTCGCCAGATCGAAGCCAAGGCACTGCGCAAATTACGCCATCACTCGCGCTCCCGCGACCTCAAATCACTTCTCGATGACGCCCGTGAATAGGGGAAGGAGGTGAGCTTTCGATAACCCTCGTGTG